>Ga0153956_1002490_pt1 | contig 13442 bp, 14 predicted proteins | sample TSFL040MetaG_FD_104704 | JGI IMG/M metagenome (GOLD analysis project Ga0153956, IMG submission 104704) | Attine ant fungus gardens microbial communities from Florida, USA - TSFL040 MetaG | ecosystem: Host-associated > Fungi > Mycelium > Unclassified | place: USA: Florida, Wekiwa Springs... | reverse complement strand
GTCGCGAGTTGCGCTCACGCGCGATCAGACCCCAGATCGCCCGCCGCGAGGAAGAGCATGGCTCCGGGCTCGGCAAGAGACGCTGGGTGATCGAGCGTGGCTTCGCCTGGCTGCGTAACTTCCGCCGGTTGAGAACCAGATACGAACGGCTCGCGGAACCCCACCTCGCTTTCATGCTCCTCGGTTGCGCGGTGATCTGCTGGCGGATGCTCAGGTGACCGAAGGAGCTACTCGCCTAGCTCCAGCTCGCCGGCCGAGCGGCGCCCGTACTGATCAGGGATCGAACCCCAACCCCAGACCGGGACGGGCTCCTCGGGCAACGGTCCCGGCCCCCATTCCTCACCCGGCTCAAGCTCCCGGACCGGCTTCAGCCTGCTCTGATCCTCCCAGTCAACTCTCTCATCCAACCTGGCGGACGGCCCATAGACACCTCCTAGATCAAGGTGTTGCGAGGACCCCTTGAACCCAAGTTTTGAGACAACTTCTTAGTGCCTGATCTGCCGGGAAAATACGGGTGGGTTCAAACGTGACACCATCTCTCTGCGTCGCGGTTAGGTGCGGGCCGGGAAACCGGCATCTTTCCACTTCCTGAACGCCTGCTCAAAGTCGGGATACCGGTCAGCAGCAATCAGTGCAGCGTCCCGAACCGACTGAGCGCGCACTCCAGGATAATCGTGAGCTAGGTTCTTCCTAAGTTCGCGCAGGTCCTGTAGATCCTCGGCGAGAGCTCTTGAGATTGCCCCGGTTTCTAGAAGTTTTTCGAGATCTTTCTTGGCGTTCAGTGGTGCCGAGTCATCTTTAACCTCGGCCATTTCTAGTCCAAAGGAGGTGAGTTCGTTGATGTAGTTGGCAACCTTCTCGATGCCTCGTTCGATCGCACCGATTGCGTTGACGTTGACCGGTTCCGATGAGTCAAAGACTAATCGGTAAAGCTGCGAGTTGAAAGGGTCACCAAATCTACGCCAAGAATCGTTGAGCGCCGCCACATGACGTGGCGCATCCTTAAGTCTTTGGTCAATCTTCTTCTCAAGAACTCGACAGCGGCCGCCATTCGCAGATTTCAACGGCGGGTCAGGCACGAAACCTCAGATCTACGCTTGCTGGCCCTGATGGCCCAAGAGAGCCTTGAAGCCTGGCCATTGACGGTCTCGGTCGATTAGTACGCGACCGTCCTCATGGACTTCTTCGAGGAAGCTTGGTATCTCGGCAACGTCACCGAGTGCCACCAATTGCACTTCGAGGCCTATTCTGTCTTCGAGACGCCGAACCAATTTGGCCAGATACCTTGGGGACTCATCTACAGGATCTACGAAAAGGTCCACATCGGAGTTGACTGACTCATCTCCCCTGGCTCGTGAGCCGTAAAGAACCGCGAACCTGACTCCACGCTCATTTCGGAGCGCAGCCCTCAAGGCAGAAATAAGCTCCAGATGGGTTTCGAGGTACTTTCTCTCAGCTACATCAAGGAAAGCCTTGCGACTACTTGTGCGCCGAGCCCGCACGGAACCTTCATCAACCAACCTGCGGAACGTCCGCTGGGGAACTCCCAAGTTAGAAGCGACTGTTGAAGCGAGAGCCTCCATTAGCCCATAGTAGCACGGTGTGGCCGCTACTGTGAGTGATCAATCACTTTCCGCCTGCCATTGCAACTGCCAGCTGGCGAAGGTCGAGCCAAAACACCCAGAGAGCTAGCGACCAGCCTTCCTTGCGGCTTGCTCCATCCACTTGCGAATGTTTGTGCGTCCATCGTCGGAGTAGCACCGGTAGTGCCGGTATCCGGCTGGAAGAGGGTTAGTCGTGGTCGACTCTGCTCCGGCTGCGTCTGTGAAACAGACGCAGGTACGTCTGGTTACAGACGCAGCCTCTGAGGCGACAAATCCCAGCTGAGGCTGACCGAGGGGCGACTTGACTTGATCGACACGTATAGCCGCATATCTGCGGGCAAAACACAGATGGGTTCAAACACACCTAGAAAGCGAAAACCCCATGCTCGTGGGGTTTCAGCGAGGGGTGGACGACGGGATTCGAACCCGCGACCGCCTGGACCACAAGCCCAAACTGGTGGTTTTCGATGATTCCAAATAGCCTGATTTCGCTTGATAGAGCCAAACTGGTTCCGGTTGGTTCGGCCTGTGCTGGGCTGAGTGGTACATCGAGTGGTACATCGCCCTGGGTTTCGTAACGCCTGAACGCCCCCAGACACCTTCCCTACAAAAGGAAGGCGTCACCATGAAATCGAACAATCTCGCACGCGGATCGCTGGTGATCTACGAGACGAAGAACGGAGAGCCACGTTACCGCGCGAAGTGGCGGTACAGCAGCGGCCAACAGTGCGCTCCCACGATCGGTCCTGCCTGGCTCGTCAAGAAAGACGGGACTTGGGTACCCCGCCCCGGCCGTCTTCAGATCGGCTTCTACGACGAACAGGCCGCGTACCTGCGCATGGCCGAGTTGATCGCCGAACGCGACCGTGAACTCGAAGAAAAGGCAACTCGACCGGCCCTGACGTTCGACGAGTTGGTCAGCACCTGGCTCGACTACCTGTCTCACGGCGGACGGGCGAAACCTTCGACCCTCAAGGATTACCGGATTCTCGTCTCCTACCCACGTTCGGCGATTCGCGGCAAACGCGAACTGAAGGCACGGATCATGTACGAGTTAGCCGGAAAGGAGGTCGCAGCCATCACGACCGACGACATCGCCAGCCTCCTCGACCGCCTCGTGGTCCAGGGCCTCTCGCCCAGGAACGTGAACAAACACCGCGAGGCACTACATTCCGTCTTCGCTTTCGGAATGAAGCCAGGCTCGTTCAAGCTGCCGACAAACCCGGTCGCAGGCACCGAAAACAGCGCGAAGACGGACCCGGAGCCATCGACACCTTCTCCGTATCCGAACTGGCAGCAATCGAACAAGTCGCATCGGCTGGTGAGCACCGGGTCCGCCCCGCCGGGTTCTACGGTCCCGCCGTCTTCGTCGAATGGCGACGATTCAACGAACAAGACGCCGCGATCTTCACGATCGCCGCCCACACCGGCCTCAGACAAGGCGAGCTACGCGCACTCCGCTGGCGTCACCTCGACCTCGACGGCCAACGACTCACCATCGAATCCGCCATCTCCGATGGTCAAGTGTCAACCACGAAAAGCCGACGTGTCCGCACCGTTCCCTTGACCGACTCCGCCCAACGCCACTTCAAACGCATCGCTTCCCGACCCCACTTCCTCGAACGAGAAGACTTCATCTTCTGCTCAGGTGACGGCACCCTGCTCGACGGCTCAGCGCTCGGCAAACGATTCCGCAAAGACCAACAGAAAGCAGACATCCGGATACGCCGCTTCCACGACCTCCGCCACACCTTCGGATCAGTCGCAGTACGACGGTTCGACCCCGTCACCGTCCAAACACTCATGGGCCACGCCAGCCTCACCACCACCGAGCGGTACCTCCACAGCCGCCCCCGCGCCGACGACGCAGCAAAACTCAGCGACGCGTTTCGGTCCGACACTTAGCCAACTTCGAGGATTGACAAGTTCTCCTGGTTGCTGCGGACCGCACGGTCCGCAGCAACCTAGCGCCGATCACGATGCAGAAGCAGCAACATTTTCGATCGGAACTTCCAGCTGAGCAGCAATTGGCGTGTATAGATCTACGCCAAGCTCTGATGTCTTCAACGAGACGATCAACGCGTATCGAACTGGAAGTTCCGCGCGGTCCTTCCGGCGGTTGTTCTTCCACCACCCGCCGACGGGATACACAGCAACGACTCCCGCCTCAGCAAGATCAGCGCCATATCCTTCCCAAATGTCCTGGTGGAGAGATCCGAGGTTCCGTTGATTCGGACCTACCAACCAACGATCCGTTGCCGAAGAAGATCGCCCGCCCGAACTCTGGTCCTCTTCTCGCTGCGCTTCGCGGTTCACTCGTCCGACGAATTGGTCGACCGTCTCAGTCGGCGATTTGAGATCAAACCGCAGACCGTGGCTCGGGTAGCTGTAACGCTGCCGCCAGCCGCGCCTCGACGCCGTCGGCTCTATGAAGTACGACAACGTTACCCGGAGCGTCACATCGTTTGCTGCCAATCCACGGAGAGACTCGACCGGCCACGGCAATCGGTGAAGTCGGAAGTACCTCGAACGCAGTTCTTCGTCGAACGGTGTGAACGTGTCCTGAGAGACAGTGGTAACCGCCTGACGGGTCGAGTCCAAGACGGCACCTTCGCTTGGAACCCCCCATCCGTACCGGCGGAGCAGCTTCAACCGGGCGGTCTTAGACGTTGCGCCCTCTACCTGGGCACGCATTGCGGGCGTCCACTCCGCCCCGTGGACAAGCAGACCGCGGACTGTCTCAGGCCAATACGACGGATATCGTGCCATCACGAGAGCAGCCAGTCGCGCGACCTGAGCGGTAGCGGCACTCGTAGCGCTGGCCGATCCCAGGGCAAGGTCGTCGCGGTTGTCAGTGGTCCGAAGCGAAAGCAACGGATGATCAGACACAAAATCCCGAACGCCATCGGTCAGCACGTTCCCGCCTTCCATACATATGTCAGGCTTCAGTGGCCAAGTTCGGTCGCTGAAAAGAACCGAGGTACGGCTGTGCGGAGAGATATCCCCAGAAATCCCGACGGGCGACCAGCCCTCGAAGCTCGGATCCGACGGGATCTCGATCTTTTCAGTGTGCGCGCCCACGGTTAGGGCGTTCCACGCTTGGGCCGGATCTTCAATCGCTTCCAGATCACAAGTATCCCGGTAGTCCACCAGGGGCTCATGCCGACCAACGTTGCCGGCCGAGACCACGAACAATCTGGACGCGTTGGGATCCGGCACCCCGAGCAGCTCGATCCCATCTTCGGATCGGCCAATCGAGACGCCGGCAGCCAACGCATCAACCGAAGCCGACCAGAGCGTTGGTTCACCAGGATTGTCGGGCGTGCTGGTCACCGGCATGGCGAACACGCGGCTTCGGTCGATCGTGGCCTCAGGCACAGCGGTCGCCTGTGCGGTAACCAAACCGTACGCCTGCGGCTCATGACCTGGCCCGGAGTCCGGCAGGATCTTCACCGATTCAAGGCGATGCCGTAGCGCCACCGTCTGGCCTCCCAAAAGCAGATCGTCCAAAGGCCCGAACAGTGACAGCCCTGCCATCGGCGTTCCATGGTTTTGCTGATCGGCGCCGATCTCATCCACCACGGAATGAACATCCGTTTCCGCTAACGATTCGCTGAGGAGAGAATGGGTGCGACGCACGCCAGTGTCCAGGTGGCAGACGGCCGGCGCGTGCGGATCGGCGGCCGCATGAATCCGAGTTAAGAGATCCTCGGCTAGTTCGTCCTGGTCCTCGCGGTCTAGGTCTTCAATCGTGTCCGCAAACTCGGGTCGCCTTATTTCCGCAACGGGAACCTGCGAAAACGGCAAGGCTTGAAGGTCACTCCAACGGGCTCGAATCCACGCAACCGTTCGGTCCCCCAACTTCATGGCTCTCTTAGCGACCGACAGTTCTCGGTGCCCGGCGAATTCGCGAAGCAGCTCGATTCCATCATCCGTTGGCTGCAACCACAACTCCCACCAGGTGCGTCCGCTCGTGGGTGGCTCGCCTGATGACTGCCAGAGATCCTCCAGGACTGCTCCGCGTATCCGCGAGATGTTCGCCACCAGTTCTTGGTTGGACGGCTCCCCTTTCTCAGTCTTCTTATTCAGGTACTGCTCGAACTTCTTGAGGAATCTCCCCCGGTACTGATCGCTAACCCAGACCTGCGCTTTCTCCGGGTTCCCATCCGACGGCGGCGTGACCGACAGGAGCAGCCATTGCGGCCGTGGTTCCGAGTGCCGCGTGAACGTCTGGAGGGAGTCCACTTTCAGCGGATGAGTGACATCCGAACCTTCGAGTACCAGAATCACTCCCAGCGACCGAAGCTCATCTTCCGTAAGCGAGGCTTCCTCTCGAGCTTTCTGCTGCCGCTCGATCGAGGCGGAAAGCTCTCCCATCCTGGCCGCTCCATGAGCGCGGTGTTCTACGTCACGTATCTTGGGGTCACCTCCTCCCCCACGGTGGAAATCCTCCGATCGCGCAGCCGCGCGCACCAAGAGGTGTGCGAACGCCTCTCTTGGTTCAGGCAACCTTGGTGGTCCCGCGAGCAATCAGGGCGGTCTTCATATCCGCGATCGTGACGTGCTCATCGCCACGCATCAACGCCCTCTTGGCAGCAGCTTCGCTCGCTTTGACAAGATCCGCGTGGCTCAAGCCCGCAACCTCGTCATCAAGGCTGCTCCAACGCAGCCCTTTTGCGACCGTTCCGAGACGGCCTTTCATCACTTTCACGGCCTCCGCCTGGTTCGGAAGGTCGTAGGTGATGACCATGTCAAACCGACGAAAGAGTGCGTGATCGAGGATCTTCCTGTGATTGGTCGCAGCCACCACGATGCTCTCAGGACTGGCCTGCTCAAGGAAGACCAGAAACGAGTTCAAGATCCGCCGAGCCTCACCAACATCGTTGCCGGTTCGATCGCCTCCGAGAGCATCGAACTCATCAAACAAATAGACCGCGCGCTGCTGGGCCACCGCATCGAACACCATCCGAAGCTTGGACGCGGTCTCACCAAGGAACTTGCTCAAGAGGCTTTCCAAACGCACCGTCAACAGCGGCAGCGACAGTTCGTGCGCGACCACCGAAGCCGTCATCGTCTTGCCGGTGCCAGGCGGCCCTTCGAGTAGGAGCCGGTGGATAGGAGCGTACCCGCGCTCCATGAGCCTCTGCCGTTGACGTTGCTCGTCAAGCACCTGCCGGATCTGTTCCAACACCACCACGGGTGCGACTAGATCCTTGAACCCAACACCAGGAAACGACGCGCTGACAAGGTCAGCCAACTCACCGCGCGGCTGCGCTATCGACGTGACAGCACCGCTTACCGGCCTTTGCCGCGAGGCATCAATCGTCCGTTTCAGATCATCAGCCAGACGATTGTGGCCTTTGCGAGCAGCCTGAGCCGCAACCTGCATCGCAACCGCGTAGAACGAGTCGTCATCTCCTTCCGCGTGGCTCCTAACCAGTGCCTTCAGTTGGTCTCCAGAACCCGCCACGGCCTAATGCCCTTTCACAACGTCGCCAATCTCCGAACACTCACGATACCGGCCTCAGATGTCGCCACCAGACCACGCCAGACGATTCTCCCAGCCTGATCGAAAACAGCCAGCTTCGCCAATACCTGGTCTCGGCTGACCATCCCCTCTTGAGCGTTCTCTCACCCACTGGGCTACGGCCCGTCTGCTGATGTCCGAAGACCTTCCGGGACAAACCAGGCTCTGGGTCTCAAGGCCGCACAGCATCTCGGTACCGATCTAGTCTCGCAGCCCGGGAGTGATTCGAGGCCGGGAAATCCTCCCTCTTAGCGCACGGTATTTCTTGTTGTGGGAACTGGGTGACGATAGTCAACCCCGGGATCTATGTCGCCCCTTCCACCTGCAGAAACGGCTCACGAGTCTTCTACTGGCCCGCGCGGGCCAACAGTTCTGACGCTTTCACGTCGAGTGCTTCGGCGATTTTCAGGATCACGAGGTGGCTGGGGTTGTGGTTTCCGCGTTCGATGCTGCTGTAGTAGTTGCGATGCAGACCGGCCTTGAGCGCCAGTGCTTCCTGGCTTACGCCTTGGTCTTCTCGAATGGCTCGCATCGCTTGTCCGAGCGCGAGGTTTTCGGGCGATCCGTTCGATGCCACGGCCGCAGCATGGATCGTTTCATCCTACTTGTCTACCCTAGATAGACTGACAGTAGCTATGCTGTATCTAGATACGCTGAATCTGCGGAGGCAGGCAACCACGACCGGCCCTGGCTTCCGTCCACCGAAAGGAAGCCATGCCACCCGATGACGGCCGCCGGACTACCGACGAAGAAGACGATGGGATGATGACCCCAGGGGAGTCGATCGAATACTCCGTGGTCGAGATCAAGGAGATGCTGTACTTCGCCGAAAGCGCCTGGAGCGGGATCGAGATCGCGACCGCCAGGATCCTCGCCCGCCAGCACGGCGTCGATCCCGAAGCGACGTTCTGGGCGGCCTCGCCCTTTACGCTCACAGCTCACGGCCTCGCCTGGATCGACAATGAAGACGAGATCACCGACCTGGAACCCCCGCCCGACCGTGCTCCCGGCTGGAAGCTCGACACCAAGCACCGGGACCGGATCAGGTACTGGTGGGGAGAGAAATGGGACCCACTGGTCTTGGGTGACCCGCGGAACATCTACGTCTACAAGAAGATCGCGGCAGGCAAAGAGACCGAACCTCCCAAACCACCGAACATCAGACCGGTACTCGACGACGAACCGTAGCCATACCCAAATCACTGCGAGCGAAGATCCGAGCCAACACCGACCCGCCCGACGGCCGGACGACCCCGTTCACTCGCTTCCGCTCGTCCCGGATGGGACTGACTCGTTTCATAGAGGTTCCACAGCACCCCAGGTCCCAGGTCAGTCGAAGGCCAACAAAGAATAGAAGTGATCAGCAACCCCCTGCTCCCTTGGCGTCCGAGAGTCACCAGCCACCACTTTTCGACTGACCTTCAGCGACCCTTCAAGCCTGTCGTCTCCCCCGGACGTCAACCCCATCCACACAGTATCACCGAACATACGTTCGATCATGAGCTCATTCCAGCGGTTGGCTACAGACAACAGCTCCGAAGCAGCCCGGTCCAGATCTAGTCGGGCAAGCATTAGAACGTAAGGCGTGTAGACGATCAGCCCTATGAACGGGTATTCTCGCTCCAACCGCCGATCCTCACGATCGCCAAGACCACGAAAGCGCTGACCAGGAACCCGCAGACGCCAGTCACCCATTGCGTGCGCCGTCGTGGCTGTGAGTTCTCTTCCTAGCCGGGCGTTATCTCTGCTCGGGGCATTGTCTGGCTCAGGGCCGGACCCGGCTTCTATCCGCCGTCGCCAAAGAGGCGTTCGAGCTCCGGCCTGCCATACGCTCCCGGGGGAACCCTTCCTTCCTGCACCATCTGTTCCAGCAACTCACAGGTCCGGTCTTGCGGCGCCAATTCGGAAACTCTTGCGCAGACTGCCTCCGACTCCGTTCGGTTGATTTCATCGAGCGGGCGAGGGGGAACATGTATGACGACCCAGGACGGGAGCGTCATGACTGGACCACCTCCGGCTTTGATCGCGGCCTCGGAAACGATCTCCGTCAATTTCCTGCTTGTTGCCGCGCGTCGTTCGTCGGGGCTCCCCGTCGGAGTTGGGCGGTTGTCCACATAAGCCTCGAACTTCTGATTCATCTCGTCGATCGCCTCACGACTCGATTCGCTACCCAGGACCTCACCCAGGCGACCGGCGAGCGCCGAACCGGCCGGCGAAACCGCCACGACGGCCACAAGAATGAGACCGATTATCACTTTGACGAAGCGGCGCGACCTCCCGGAGAAGCCGTCGGTTCCAAGGCCGTGAGTGTCCGCCGCTTCTTCCAGGCGTTCCCACAGGTTCTCTTTCGCCGCGGAATCCGGACCGGGAATCTCCGAACGAAGCCTCTTGATTGCCGCCAACTCATCCATTTGTTGCCTCCTCGCTTTTCCGAATGTTCGTCAGTTCGTTCGAACCGCCTAGTGCCTTTCTCATCCGGCTACGGGCCCTGGAGATCCGGGATTTGACTGTTCCTGGCGGAACGCCCAACGCCTGCCCGATCTCCGGGTAGCTCAGATTCGCCCAGCAATAGAGCAGCAGCGCCTCCCGGTCGTCGGCTCTGAGCGATGCCAGTCCCCTGGCCAATCGCTGGCTCTGTCGGACCGCATCAATTCGTCGATCTGAATCATTCGTCCAATCTGATGCAACCGGGTCAATACCGCTGCGAGCGAATGCCCGTAGCTCTCGCCGTTCCCTGCGGAGTTCATGCCTCATGAGGTTCGAGGCGATCCCGAACAGCCACGCCCGATAGGTACCTCGATCCGGGTCGAAGCGGTCGAAGTCCTTGAGGGCGATCAGGAAAGTCTCGGCTGTGAGATCCGACGCCAGTTCCGCATTCACCCGTCGCCGAAGGAACCGGCAAACCGAAGGGTAGTGCTGGTCGAAGACCTCCGCAAAGGACTGATCGTCGGTAGAGGGGAACCCAGCCGAGCCGGTCATGAGTTTATTTTCCGCCATCACCCCTTTCTTGCCCGAACCCGTCGAAACGGTTCGCGCAAACTCAGATCTTCTTTCCGTACAGGCTCACATCCTCAGACGGACCGGGCTGGCCACCCGGTCGGTGGCCAGCCCCGAATCGTCACCTGATGACAGTCGTCAGCAAGAAGCCCAGATGGGGTGCTTGATCTCGCAGGTGCCATCGCCTGCGTCAATGCCTGCGTCATACCAACACTCGTCCGATGGACCTTGCCCACCCGAGTACTCGTCACGCTGACAGTCAACTACCTGGACCATGTCGTTGTTATCTCCCCCGAAGACATAGTCATTGCCATAGCCGCCGACGACCAGATCGAATCCGTCGTTTCCACGAACGATGTCATCATCGTTACTTCCATACAACCCCGCGGGATGAGCGTTGTAAGCATAGTAGTCGCTGCTGTCATTTCCATACAATCCAAATATTTCATCATTCCCGGGATTTCCTTCAACGTAGTCGGCGCTATCTCCGGCATTGATAGTGTCCGAACCTGGCATACCCCAGATATTGTCGTGCCCGTCATACCCATATATATATGTGCCCATGTCGCTGCCGGTCATGTGATCGTCGTTGTTCGTACCGTTACATGTGGTGAGCCAGGGACAAGTGATGACCGCGGCGTTCGCCACGGGCGTCACGCCCGCAGCCGCTCCGATAAAGACCGCCATGACGCCCAGGATCGCGGCTACGATCTGCTTCCTATGAAGAAGTGAATCTCTCATTTGCTACCCCCAAACAAAGCATCAATCTGGTCTTGGGTGTAGTCGCCGGGCGGAATTTCCCCGGATTGGACCATTCGATTCAGCGCGCAGGTGTGATCGTCAGGAAGCGTTCTTGCCAGTTCAGCGCAGAATCTGTCGTCTGCTTCTCGGTCGATCCCATCCAACGGATGCGGGTAAAGACGAACCACACCGGGAGGTAGTTCCTCTTGCTCGTACCCACCCACCTGTTCTACCGACTGTCTAATTAGCTCGGTGATCCGAGCACTCGTCTGCTGCCTCCTCTCCTCGGCCGAAAGATCCGGATTCGGGTCGGGTTTCAACTGCTTCATGCCGGCCTCGATCGCGTCTATTGCAGGTTGACCCTGATCCGACGAACTTTCATCGTTGGCGGCAGACATACCTACTGGTAATGATAGAGCGAGAATTCCCGCAAGTATTAATACCAGTTTTTTAGTCGTGATTCCCATCATTCTCCTTCATGGATAGACGAAACATTGCCTGATGGTGCTTTGACCCAGTAGCGCTAGTGCTACCTGCTACGAGACTAGTCGATCGACGTGAACCCGTCAAGAGGCGATGTCCGAATGTTCACAAGCCGACCCTCGCACGGCGGGTAATCAGAAATATCCTCTTGAGGACAGGCAGCAGAGAGGGCCTCGACCTCGGCATGCTTCGCGTAAACGTAACGGCCAAGGCTGCCCGCCGCCCTTTCGGTCGTGCTTTCGATCGGGAAACTCGCTGCAGGCCAAGAGGCGTATTACCTCGGGAAGGTCGCCCAGGGAATCGAGGACTACTACGTAGGCGGCGGCGAAGCCGAAGGTAGATGGACCGGCTCCGGAGCCAGGTCGCTCGGTCTCGCGGGGAAGGTCATGAGCGATCAGCTTGAGGCGATGTTGGCCGGGAAGAACCCGGTCACCGGCCGGGTGTTGCAGGATCGGGAGCAGACCATGAGCGGCCCCGGATTTGATTTGACCTTCAGTGCCCCGAAGTCGGTGTCGCTGCTTTGGGCGTTCGGGGACGAGACAGTCCGCTCGAAGGTTGTCGCTGCCCATGAGGCTGCGGTCAACCAGGCCCTCGGCTATGTGGAGCGCAATGCGTCGTTGGCTCGTCGCGGCGCCGGGGGCCGCACCTTCATGCCGGCTCCGAACCTGATCGGAGCCGCTTACCGGCACCGGACTTCCCGGGCCGGTGATCCCCAGCTCCATACCCATGTCCTCGTCTCAAAGCTGGTCAAGGCTGGTGACGGCAGGTGGACCTGTCTTCACAGCCCAAGCCTCTACGCGAACGCGAAGACCGCAGGATTCCTCTACCAGGCCCAGCTACGCGATCAGCTCATGAAAAGCCTTGGGGTCAGGTGGGGTGAGGTTCAGCGCGGCACCGCCTCGATCGAAGGTATCGAAGAGGTCGCGGAGGTGGAGTTCTCGAGACGCCGGTCGGAGATCGAGGCAGCACAGGCAGAGTCAGGGACAGGCAGCCGCTCGTCATGGCAGTCCTCAACCCTGGAAACCCGACAGGCGAAACCAGAGGGTCTTGAGCCCGGTGAGTTGGAGACCGACTGGGCCCGACGCGGCGCAGCGATCGGACTCACCCACGAGACGATCGACCGGCTGACTGGTCCCGGCCGCGACGAACCAACCGAACTCCCAGGCGCGGCCGAGCTGACCGCCGCGGTCACCGAGCATGCGTCCCATTTCCAGCGTCGGGATGTGATCCAGGCCATTTGCGAGACCATCCCGGACGGGGCTTCCGTTGCCCGGATTGAGGATGCGGCTGATCGGTTCCTGCGTGATGAGGAGGTGGTTCGGATCGGTGAGGTGCCGTGGGGCTCGATCCACACCACCCACGAGATCCAGAGCCTTGAGCGAGGGTTTCTCGACGCCGCCGCCAATGGGAGCGATGCTGGTCGGGGATTGGTCGATCCGGACCGGACCGCCGCGATCCTTGCCGAACGTTCCCTCGACCCTGACTCGGAGGCAGCCGAGCCCGATGTGGAGCTTCGACCCGTCATCTCCCAGCAACGCGAGATGGTTCAGGCGCTCACCCAGGGAGGCGAGTCAATCGCCGCTGTCGCCGGGGTTGCCGGGGCCGGCAAGACCTACGCTCTAGCGGCCTGCCACGAGGTATGGCGGGCCGAGGGTGTTCCGGTGTTTGGGGCGTGTGCGAGCTGGCAGGCCGCTGATGTGCTCGCCGCAGCAACCGGCATCCCCACCAAAAGCATCGCGTCCCGTCTGGTCGAATGGGACGAGGCCACGAGCCGAGGGCATCTCGCCCTTCCGGTCGGGGCTGTGTTGGTGGTGGATGAAGCGGCGATGGTCGAGACCCGCGACCTCGTCCGGCTACAGGCCCATGTTGAGCAGGCCCAAGGGAAGCTTGTGCTGATCGGGGACTACGACCAGCTCCAAGCCGTCGGTGCCGGAGGGCTCTTCCGGGCCGTCTACGAACGACACGGCGTAGCCACCCTGCCCCACTCCCGCCGACAAGCCGACCCGGTCGATCGTCACATCATCAACCTGATCTCCACCGGCCACGGCATCGAAGCACTCGACCTACTACGTGCGACCAACGGAGTCGTC
>Ga0153956_1002489_pt1 | contig 13444 bp, 11 predicted proteins | sample TSFL040MetaG_FD_104704 | JGI IMG/M metagenome (GOLD analysis project Ga0153956, IMG submission 104704) | Attine ant fungus gardens microbial communities from Florida, USA - TSFL040 MetaG | ecosystem: Host-associated > Fungi > Mycelium > Unclassified | place: USA: Florida, Wekiwa Springs... | reverse complement strand
CATTAACCATAATAGCGCCCGACAAAAGCAGGCCGGCAAAAAAGCGTTTTAAGCTCATTGTGGTATTCAGTATATTGGTTTATAATGCAGCCGCGAAGTATTCGCGGCATTGGTTTTAACAAACATAATCATAGTTGGGTGGATAGCTGTCCTGTACTGTCTTGGGGAAAAAACCATGATAACGGTGTGTTTCAACCTATCGCGGTTGTAAACAAGAGGCATCGCCTCGATGTATTTTGTAACAACGGATTTTAATCCGTTGAACAAAAGAAATAAGAACCATAGGTTCGGCCCATTTTCATAAATAAGCATGCAAATATTTATCGTACCTACGACACTCGATCCTGGCAATTACAATTTTTAACGGATTAAAATCCGTTGCTACAGCACTTTCGAGCCGATGGCTCTTGTTATTTTCCCAGCCCTCTTTGCACAGCAGAGGAATTCTATTTTGCTTTTATTTATACGATGATGGCCTGCTTATCTTAACTTCGTAACAAACAAAACAACATGACTACAGCTGACGAAAATTTCGCGAACGCCGGTTTAAACCTGCCGCCGGCGCCATCGCCGCTTGGGGTTTATAAACCTTATTTGATAGATGGTAAATACCTATATGTATCTGGCCACGGCCCGGTGCAAGAGGATAAAAGCCTGATCATTGGCCGCATTGGTGCCGATATGGATATGGAGCAAGGCAAGCTAGCGGCGCGCCAGGTGGGCTTAACCATCCTGTCGACCATCAAGACAAACCTGGGCAGCCTGAATAAGGTTAAACGAGTGATCAAAGTATTGGGCATGGTAAACTGTACGCCTGATTTTGAAAGGCACCCCTATATCATTAACGGCTGCAGCGAATTGTTTGCACAGGTTTGGGGAACCGAGAATGGTATCGGTGTGCGCAGCGCGGTAGGCTTTGGCTCATTGCCCGACAATATACCCGTGGAGATTGAGGCCCTTTTTGAACTTGAAGATTAATCTGAAATGGCCGATTGGTTCCAAATAACAGACGTTGACCAACTGGACACCCCGGCACTGGTAGTTTATCCCGACAGGGTGAAGCAAAATATTGCTATGCTGGTGGGTGCTATTGATAGTATCGACAGGTTGCGTCCACATGTCAAAACCCATAAAAACAAAGCGGTTACGCAGCTTTGTATGGATGCCGGTATTCGTAAATTTAAATGTGCTACCATTGCCGAGGCCGAAATGCTGGCGCTTTGCAAAGCACCTGATGTTTTGCTAGCCTACCAACCCATCGGCCCCAAAATAAAACGACTGGCGGCGCTTATTAAACAATATCCTGAAACGAAATTTAGCTGCCTGGTGGATAGTTATGAAACAGCCGGCGCCATAGATCATATCGCGTTAGCAGAACAAATAACGCTTGATGTTTTTATTGATTTAAACGTGGGCATGAACCGATCAGGCATAGCCCCGCAAAATGCTTTTGTTTTATATGAGCGTTGCGAATTGTTACAGGCCCTGAAGGTTGTTGGTTTACATGTTTACGATGGCCATATTCATGATGAGGACCTGAACATTCGCCAGCAAAAATGCGATGCGGCATTTAAACCGGTTGAAGAATTAATAACCGAGTTGCAGGCGTCAGGCATAAGCCCAATAGTGATTGCCGGCGGCTCGCCAACCTTCCTGATACATGCTAAACGCAAGGGTGTTGAATGCAGTCCCGGCACGTTTGTGTATTGGGATAATGGCTATGGTAAAGAGATGCCTGAGCAACAATTTTTACCGGCGGCGCTTGTAGTAGCCCGTGTAGTTTCACTGCCTGACAATACCCGGATCTGTGTCGATCTGGGGCATAAATCTATCGCATCAGAAAATGTGCTGGATAAGCGCGTGACTTTCCTGAATGCACAGCAGTTAAAGCCGGTTAGCCACAGCGAGGAGCATTTGGTGCTTGAGGCCGGCGCCGGTCATAATTATAAAATTGGTGATGTACTGTACGGCATGCCGCACCATATTTGCCCTACTGTGGCGCTGTATGAGCGGGCCGTGACCATACAAAACTTAAAAATCAGCGGCGGGTGGCTTAACATTGCGCGCGACCGCAAAATCAATATTTAAGCTATGCTTATCTTCGACGCTCACCTGGACCTAAGTATGAACGCGCTGGAATGGAACCGCGACCTAACCCAGCCCGTTGCCGCTATTAACGCCCGCGAGGTTGGCATGAATGACAAACCCGATCGCGCCAGGGCCGTAGTATCATTACCTGAGCTGCGCCGCGGTAACATAGGCCTGGTGGTGGCTACGCAGATAGCCCGCTATGTAGCACCTAATAACCCGCTGCCCGGCTGGCATTCGCCCGAGCAGGCCTGGGCTCAAACGCAGGGACAGATGGCTTGGTATAAAGCCATGGAAGATGCCGGCGAATTGACGCAGGTGCACGACCTTGAAACGCTCGAAGATCATTTAGAACTTTGGGGTAATGCGGCCGATAATACCAAAAAGCCCATTGGCTATATTCTGAGTTTAGAAGGTGCCGACTCATTAGTGACCGTCGGGCATTTGGAGCGTGCCTACCGGTACGGGTTGCGGGCGGTTGGCCCGGCGCATTATGGGCCGGGCAGGTATGCCCAGGGTACCGATGCAATTGGGTTTATGGGGCCCAAAGGACATGAGCTATTAAAAGAAATGGAGCGCCTCAACATCATCCTTGACGCTACGCATTTGTGCGACGATAGCTTTTGGGAATCGCTCGATCATTTTAATGGTGAGGTTTGGGCCAGTCATAACAATTGCCGCGCATTGGTAAACCATAACCGCCAGTACAGCGATGAGCAGATCAAAGCGCTGATAGACCGTGGTGCTGTTATTGGCGCCGCCTTGGATGCCTGGATGATGGTGCCTAATTGGGAACGCAGCGTGTCGACACCTGAGGGGATGAACTGTAATTTAGAGGTAATGATTGATCACATCGACCATATTTGTCAGCTGGCCGGCAATACCTTACACGTGGGCATAGGCTCTGATCTGGATGGCGCCTTCGGCCGCGAGCAATGCCCTTATGATCTGGAAACCATTGCTGATCTGCAAAAGGTACCCGAATTGCTGACAAAGCGCGGCTATACGCAGCATGATATGGAGAATATGATGCATGGTAATTTTATAAGATTTTTGCGGAACGCATGGGCATAAGGATGCACGGCAGCGTAGCGTGCTGCGAGCAGTCGGCTTAAAGCCTCTTAATTATTCCAATTTACCGGGTGCTTTGCGCCAACGGCGTCTAACAGATAAGGATAAGTTCAGTGCCGTCCATTTATGGGCGGTTAGTGAAAAGGTAAAGAACAATACAATACGGTTCGGGTCTTTAAAAGCGATTTCTTTTTTAATACAGCGCAACGAAAATTTACGTAGTGAATGTTTTGTAACTATTAGCTAATAAGACGAATGCTTATATTAGTGATCTAATTTCACTATTGATCACCCGCATGCAAAGGCATTTACGCTTTATCATTCGTACTGCATTGTTTATGCTATGGGCTGGAAATGCCTATGGATATGCAGTTATTCATGAGGGTAATTCTGCTATCACGATAGGTGCTTCTACTGTAACTGTTTTTGACGCAGGTAATTTCAATTTTATCACTACACTTTCTGCCAGGCATACGGATGCGGCCTCATACGGAGGTACCTTTGTTGTGCCAGATCCTAATTATATTACGGCTCCGGCTAGTTTTAAAGCCGCGGCCGCCATAAACATAGGCCGCCCGGTAACCGGCACCATCGCCGGGAGCCCGATTGGGCCAGTTGCAAAAACTCTGCAGGTTACAGGCGCTGTAAATATTTCGTCAATTGTAAATCGCACTGGTTTTACCATCCCCGTTACACATAACAGCCCGCCCGTTATGTTAGGGCCGCTAAGCGGTAGTATTGTAGCCTGTAAAGGCGTGCCATCAGCCTATCCCAACTTATTACAGTTTAAAATAAGTACAGATGTGCTGCCTGAAAACCTGGTTATTGAACCGGAAAACGACAATCCCGCTATTCAAATATCGACCAATCCAACGAGTGGTTTTGTTGGTGTGATTCTGATACCTAAGAATAATAAACTTATCAATCAAACTATTTATGTGCGTTCAACAAACGCAGCACCCGTAGGTCTGTTAAATGTAAAGCTAAATATTACGGTGGCCGGTGCATTTGCACAATCGTTAACTATCACCGGCACGGTAAACCCGGTGGGTACGGTAAATCCGGTTGCACCTCAAAATGCCGTGGTTGGGCAAAATAAGCAGATACAGTTTCAGGGAACCGGTACCAGCTACACCTGGACAAATGATAACACCAACATAGGTTTACCGGCTGCAGGAACCGGTGATATTAATTTTATCCCGGTAAATAACGGTTCGACAACTTTAACGGCCAATATCAAAGTTTTCGCCATAAATGCATTTGGATGTATTGGTGAGCCGGTGCCGTTTATCATAGTAGTGCCGCCCAATGGGGCTGCCGGTGCCGGTGTAATAAGCAGCTCAACCAGCTTACCGGCACTAAATACAACCTACGGCACACCCTCGCAATCAGAAATATTTATGGTGTCTGGCAGCAATATGCAAGCCGGCATAACCATAACCCCTCCTGATTATTGCGAGGTAAGTACTGACAACATGATGTTTACAAAAACGCTTACTTTAGGGTCGGCAGGTACCATACCATCAATGCAGGTACACATCAGATTAGCTAAAACTGCACCGGCCGGTTCTTACCCCGGCGACGTTATATTAAGTGCAGCCGGAGCCCCAGAAAAAAAGGTCAGCTTTGATAACGTTAACAAAATAGCTAAAGCACCGCTCAATGCTGCAGCCAACAATCAAACCAAATTTGCCGGGGCGGCAAATCCGCCGCTTACTATCAAATATACCGGCTTTGTTAATAATGATAACGCTTCGGTATTAACCCAGCAGCCGGTAGCCACCACCATGGCCACGGCCAGTTCGCCACCGGGTACTTATCCTATAACCCTTACCGGCGGTGAGGCGGCAAATTATATCATTACTGACGCGGACGGCCTGATGACGATAAAAATACAGCCTCTTGCCATTGAGCTTTCCAACACGTTTACCCCCAACGGCGATGGCATTAACGATACCTGGACAATTAAAAACATCGATGGTTTCCCCAACAGTGTCGTGAAGATATTTAATCGCTATGGTACTTCGGTGTTTTACTCTATAAACTACCCCAAACCCTGGGACGGCGCCAATTTACCTGCAGGCACTTATTATTATGTCATCGACCTCAAAAACGGGCACAAACCGGCAACGGGTTGGGTGGAGATAATTAGGTAAACAATGTAGTTAATGGTATACAATTAATACATTGTTATTTAATACATTGTCTTGCCCGCCTCCGCAAGGTCTCTCTCGCAAAGTACCTGCAATGCACAATCAGCATGGTTCTGATTGCCATTTCATCTACATTATCTGTCTCAATATATAGTTTTTAACTATTACCTATAAAACTAAATGATTTTGAATCTTTTTGCAGATGTCTTAGCTTTATATTATAAGCCTATAATTAATAGCTCATCCTGCAAAAACTAAACAAACTATGGAAAAAGACATGAATGATATCGGCAAATGCCCGTTTCATAACGGCAGCATAAAACACAATACGGGCGGAGGCGGCACACGCAATCATGATTGGTGGCCAAATCAGTTAAAGTTAACTATCCTGCGGCAGCACTCGCCGGCTTCAAATCCTATGGATAAAGGTTTTAATTATGCCGATGAATTTAAATCACTCGATCTGGAAGCGGTAAAAAAAGACCTGCATGCCCTCATGACCGACTCGCAGGACTGGTGGCCGGCCGACTTTGGCCATTACGGCGGCTTGTTTGTGCGCATGGCCTGGCATAGCGCGGGTACCTACCGGGTAACCGATGGCCGCGGTGGCGGCGGGCAGGGCTTACAACGATTTGCTCCGCTTAACAGTTGGCCTGATAACGTGAGTCTGGATAAAGCGCGCCGTTTACTCTGGCCTATTAAACAAAAATATGGTCGTAAAATTTCATGGGCCGATTTAATGATCCTGGCCGGTAACATTGCTTTGGAATCAATGGGATTTAAAACCTTTGGTTTTGCCGGAGGTCGCGAAGATGCCTGGGAGGCTGACGAGTCGGTTTACTGGGGGTCAGAAACCACCTGGCTGGGCGGCGATCTGCGTTATGCGCACGGCTCGCCGGGTGTGGTTGAGGGGCATGGCGTTTTGGTGTCTGACGATGATGCCGATGGCGATATCCATACCCGTAATCTGGAAAAACCACTGGCCGCTGTGCAGATGGGCTTGATCTACGTAAACCCTGAAGGCCCTGACGGTAACCCTGACCCCATCATGGCTGGCAAAGACATTCGCGACACTTTTGGCCGCATGGCCATGAACGACGAAGAAACCGTAGCTCTGATTGCCGGAGGCCACAGTTTCGGCAAAACACACGGTGCCTCAACCGCCGACCATGTGGGCAAAGAACCTGAAGCGTCTGACTTAGGTGCCCAGGGCTTTGGCTGGCATAACCAATACGGCACGGGCAAAGGCGCCGATACCATTACCAGTGGCCTGGAAGTGATCTGGACAAAAACGCCAACCCAATGGAGCAATAACTTTTTTGAGAACCTGTTTGGTTTTGAGTGGGAGCTAACCAAGAGCCCGGGAGGTGCACACCAATGGGTTGCTAAGGAGGCCGGCGAGTTTATTCCAGACGCGTTTGACGGCGCTAAAAAACATAAGCCGCGTATGCTGACCACTGACCTGGCGCTAAGGTTCGACCCGGCTTACGAAAAAATATCCCGCAACTTCCTGAATAACCCGGATGCTTTTGCCGATGCCTTTGCCCGCGCCTGGTTTAAATTAACCCACCGCGATATGGGCCCCAAAGTGCGCTACTTAGGTGCCGACGTACCGGCCGAAGACATGGTATGGCAAGATCCTATCCCGGTGCTTAACCACCCAACCATAAGCGAGGCCGATGCTGCCAGTCTGAAATCAAAAATCCTGGCCTCTGGGTTGAGTGTTTCACAACTGGTGTCGACCGCGTGGGCCTCGGCATCAACTTTTCGCGGGTCAGACAAACGCGGCGGGGCAAATGGTGCCCGCGTCCGCCTGGCGCCGCAACGTTATTGGCAGGCCAATAACCCAACGCAATTGCAAAGTGTTTTAAGTGTACTGGAAGATGTTCAGAAAGAGTTTAATAGTGTGCAGCAAAGTGGTACTAAAGTGTCACTAGCCGACCTCATAGTGCTTGCCGGTAACGCCGGAATTGAGAAGGCAGCTAAAGATGCAGGACAGCAGCTAACTGTACCATTTACCCCCGGCCGCATGGACGCTTCGCAGGAGCTGACCGACGTGGAAGGCTTCGGGTTCATGGAGCCGCAGGCCGATGGTTTCAGGAATTACCGCAAGGCAAAGGCCGCAGCATCAACCGAATCGTTGTTGATTGACAAAGCTAACCTGCTGACACTTACTCCAGCCGAGCTTACTGTCCTGGTAGGTGGCCTGCGCGTGCTGGATACTAATTTTGACGGTTCAAAGCATGGGGTGTTTACCGCCCGCGCGGGACAGTTAACTAATGATTTCTTTGTTAACCTGTTGGATATGCGCACCGCCTGGAAAGCCGCCGACCAAACCCGCGAACTGTACGAAGGCACCGACCGCAGCACCGGCCAGCATAAATGGACCGCCACCCGTGCCGACCTGGTATTTGGTTCAAACGCCGAGCTGCGCGCTATAGCCGAAGTATATGCCAGTGCCGATGGTCAGCAAAAGTTCATCAATGACTTTGTGACTGCCTGGGCCAAGGTGATGGAATTGGACAGATTTGACCTGAAATAATCAAATCATCGCAAAATGGTATTGCCGGGCAGGTAAAACTTGCCCGGCTTTTTTGTGCCTTATTATTTTTACTTTTAGGGACAATTATAAACGCCTGTTATCCCTTAGTGTGAAAGTATCGAATTTAATATGAGCAAGTTTAAGTTATATCGCCCGCCTGGCTGCATGTTGTTTCCTGCCGGTATCGGGCTTTGCCCAATCCAAAAACAGGGCCAGAATGGATCAGTTTATCGGCGCGCTGATGAAAAAGATAACGCTTGAAGAAAAAAATTGGTCAGCTTAATTTGCCCTCAGTAGGGTTTGATGTTACCGGGCCGATATTGAGCAAGGACGCAAATGCCAAGATCAAAAAAGGATTGATAGGCAGATTTGGATTTGACTCGCAGGGTTTGCAGCGGGTATGCTCTCCAGTGTGAAATAAACAGGGCTATTTAACCCTGCCGCTCGGGTCGGCATTTTGATTTCTCGCCGAATCGGTGCGAATACTGATGGTATCATTAGAGCCGTGTATAGCCGAAGTGTCGGTGCGTACGGTGTCGGGGCCATTTTGCCCGGCTTTGTTGCCATTGCCAGATGTACAGGCTGCAAGTATGCAGGTAGTGCAGATAACAGCCATTGGGGCTATTTGATGAGCTTTCATAGACATAGTATTTAATATTATTAAATTGAACAACAAAAACCGGCCAGGGTTTTAGGCTTATCCAATTAAGCCCCGGCCAATAAAATTTTATGACTACAACTACGATTAGCAAAAGACATTACGGGTTTGACGTTTTACGGGTGCTGGCCTGCTATATGGTTATGCAGATACATACCGGCGAGTTTTATTACATAGGCAACGGCGGCGCAGTCATCAACTCGGCCGACTCGCATATTGTTGGCTGGTATAATTCGCTTTTCAGAACCTGCGTGCCGCTGTTTGTGATGCTATCGGGCTACTTTTTGTTCCCAATAACAGATACCGGCGCATTTTTTAAAAAGCGAATGGGCCGCGTGGCTGTTCCGTTTGTTTTGTGGTGCGTGCTGTACGCTTTTTACTACTATGTTACCGGCGCAGTAAGTTTGCCGGTTGCTTTGCTTAACATCCTGAAAATACCGGCGAACTATGGCGTCGAGGTGGGGCACCTTTGGTTTGTTTATATGCTGCTGGGCATTTATCTGTTTGCTCCGTTGATATCAAACTGGGTGGTTAGCTGTACGCGCCGTAACATGGAGTTTTATTTGTTGTTATGGGCCATAGCGATGAGTATTCCGTATATTCATCTTATTTTCCCTCAATTGCTGGGCGAATGTTACTGGAACCAAACGCCCATGCTCTATTATTTCTCAGGTTTTTTGGGGTATGTGATTTTGGCCAACTACATTAAACGCTTTCACCTGCAGCCCCAAACCTGGAATTATACACTGGGTTTACTACTTATAATTGTTGGCTACGCTATTACTGCGTTTATTTTTGAGTATCGCCTGGGTACTGAAAAGGAGACTGCAAGCTTGGAGCTAACCTGGGGCTTTGAAACCATTAATGTGGCCATGATGACGGCCGGGATTTTCCTGATCCTTAAAAATATTCCCCCGCAAAATGCAGACAGCGCCGGGTTCAGGTTGTTGGGCGATGTATCGGCCAAAAGCTATGCCATGTATCTGGCGCATATTATGGTTTTAAACGCTGTTCACGGCTGGCTCGATGCGCATTTTAAAACCGCTTCTATCAAGTTGCCGCTCATTGCCGCTACAACTTTTGTACTTACATACCTGGTTGTTAAAGCGCTTTCTTACCTGCCTAAAAGCAAATGGCTGGTGAGCTAGCCGACACTGGAAAAACAATTGCAAACGAAAGAGACGATAGTAATTAGCAGTATTATTTTGCCGCTTTAACTAACTGATCAATAAAATTGTAAAAGCGTGGGTCGGTATAATTGGCTGCGCCCGAATGCTTGGCTGCCAAACGATATCTGCTATCGAGCACAATGGTGGTAGGGATGCTCTCGAAATTAAACTGCCCGGGTAACTGGCCGGCCAGCTCATAAACCGGCAATTGGTATTGGTTATCCTTCATAAAGTTTTCAGCCTGCGCCGGTTTACCATCTACATCAACCGGTAATATTATTACGCGCGGATCATTCTGGTAGTGTTTATACAATTCATTTAGCGATGGCATCTCGGCGCGGCACGGCGGGCACCAGCTAGCCCAGAAATTGATGATCACCACCTTGCCCTTTAGCTGCGCTGTTGAAACAAGGCTGTCTTTTGAGGCTTTGAGTAAGATTTCTGATGATGCAGGTGGAGCATGCGCCGGTGCGGTATTATTAATTGGCGGGCTCATTAATCCCGCATACATCAATATCCTGATGACAAAAACCTTGGCTGCCGGGCTCAGGATCAGTGCAATGCAGATCGCAAAAAACAAAGCATTAGCCAGGTTTTTCCAGGTTATCCAGGTCTTTAATTTGTCCATCACATTGCTAAAATGGTAAATTATTGCGTAATAAAGGTTGTTTTAATGTATATCTTTAAGTTCTGAATAACACTTAAAGTCATGAAATACATTTACGTTATTTTATTGTTTTTGCTGTCAGGAGCAGTTTTTGCCCAGGCTCCGGTAAAAAATGGTTCATTTACTGACATAGCATTTATTGAAGGACATTGGAAAGCAACAACCGCCGAAGGACGGGCCATTGAAGCTGTTTGGCTTGGACAAAATGGCGATAACATGCTGGGATTTATGCGCATGTTGAACGGCGACAAAGCCGATTTGTATGAAATGCTGGCCTATGAGCAATCTGAACAGGGGTTGGTTTCATTAGTGAAACATTTTAAGCCGGGCTTAATAGGGCTGGAAGAAAAAGATAGTCCTAACAGGTATGTGTTTGTAGAAGCCGGTAAAGGCCGCGCTATATTTCAAACCCCCGGCGGCGACCTGCGTATCCTTTACGAAAAGCGCTCTGTCGACCGCTTTGCTATAGCACGCGGCAATAAAGAAAATGATAAATGGGTTTTTAAGGACCTGTTTGTGTTTGATAGAGTGAAGTGATAAAATAAAAGCCTCACATCCAAAGACATGAGGCTTTACTTAAGTAGCGGGGAGCAGGATCGAACTGCCGACCTTAGGGTTATGAATCCTACGCTCTAACCATCTGAGCTACCCCGCCGTATTGGGTTGTCCTTAAAAAAGGTTTGCAAATATAGGATAAATTCATTTCCTTTAGAAAAAATGTTTCAATATTTGGCGCAGGCCTGAATTATATCCCTATGTCTGAGAAGAAGAAGTTTACTATTGAGTACGAAATAAAATCATCCCCCCGCATATTATACACGTTTTTAAGCGAACCTAATGGGTTGTCGCAATGGTTTGCTGATGATGTAAACATCAGCGATCAGTCGTTCACCTTTACCTGGGATGACGGCGAACAACAAAAAGCCAAGCTGGTGTCAGCCAAAGAAAATAAATTAGTCAGGTTTAAATGGGTTGACGACGAGCCGCAATGCTATTTTGAAATGGAGATATTGCAGGACGAGCTAACTAATGATGTAGCCCTTAGTGTTACTGACTTTGCCGCAGAAGATGCTATTGGCGAACGTAAATTGATCTGGGATAACCAAATCCAATACCTTATTAGCGTACTCGGCGCATAAAGCGTGGTTTTTTTCGTTAATTTTGTATTGTGAAAAAACTGCACCTTTTACTGCTTAAATCTTTTATCAGGCCGTTCATCGTCACCTTTTTGATTGTGATGTTTGTGCTGTTGATGCTGTTTTTGTGGAAATACATTGACGACCTGATAGGGAAGGGATTTGAGTGGTACGTTATAGCCGAGCTGATGCTATACGCATCGGCCACAAATGTGGCTATGGCGCTGCCTTTGTCGGTACTCCTTTCATCCATCATGACCTATGGCAACCTGGGCGAAAACTATGAGCTGGTAGCCATTAAATCGGCAGGTATATCATTAACCCGCGCTGTGGCGCCTATGCTGCTGGTGGTGATAGCTTTAAGTATCGGTGCGTTTTTCTTTTCTGACAATATGTTGCCGCGCGCATACCTGAAATATTACTCGCTGTTATATGATGCGCGCCAGCAAAAGTCGGCTAACTTTTTGCCTGAGGGGGTTTTCAGTAACAGTTTTCCTGATTATACCATACGTGTAGATAAAAAAGACAAGGACGGCCAGACCTTGCATGGTATTACCATTTATGCAAAAACTATTGCAAACAATCCTCCGTACGTTTTAAAGGCTAAAACCGGCCGTATGTATCGCTCAAACGACAACCGTTACCTGATCATCGAGATGGAAGACGGCGTGCGTTATTCTGAACAGGCTTCGCAAAGGGGCGAGATGAACTTTAACCCTAACCCTCGGCAGGTGTTCAGGCGCGAGCGCTTTAAAAAAGCCCAAAACAAACTCGATTTAAAGGGGCTGGCGTTTACCCGCACATCTGAAAAAGATTGGACCGGCGGTTTCCCAATGATGAACTTGCGCCAGCTAAAAGATTACATGCAGCATACCAACAAATCATTGGATAGTGCAGCCCGTGCTAACCTGGGGCTGATTAACGTATATATCAAGTTTTTCTCGCTACCTTTAAAATCTGAAAACTTTAAAACCTATATAAAGTATAAAAAGGGAGTAATGGCTGAAAGTAATAACTTAACCAAGGCAAATTACATTACAGTTGCCTTAGGCGAGGCCCGTTCAATCCACGATTTTCTGAAACAGCGCGATCTGGCCCGGCAAGATCAGATAAAAAATTTCAGAAGCGCATTTGCTCAGTATCAGGTTAAGTTTACGCTTTCAGTATCATGTATAGCCTTGTTTTTGATAGGCGCACCTATGGGAGCAATTATTCGCAAGGGTGGGTTAGGTTTACCGGTGGTTATTTCAGTAATTTTCTTCCTGATATTTTACATTGTTAAAACCATTGGCGAAAAGGCGGCGCATGAGGGCAGCATGTCTGGCATCATGGGGGCCTGGATATCCATCTTTGTAATTACGCCTATCGGGATGTTTCTGTCTTACAAAGCTGCTACAGATTCGGCTTTGTTTGATATTGAAATATACCGCCGTTTCTTTGAAAGCTTCTTCAGCAGATTTAAAAAAAGTAAAGTTTAAGCGCCTGTAATGTCTGTAAACCACATAAAAAAGTCCTTTTGGGTTAGCAAGTTTGTGTGGTTGCTGGGCTTTGTGTTGTTTATTAACATGATACAGGCCGGTTGCTCGGCTTTGCTAAATGACGAACCTTATTACTGGATATATGCCAGGTACTTGAGCTGGGGGTATTTTGATCATCCGCCGATGATAGCCTTATTGATCAAACTTGGCGGTAATCTGGCAGGTGCCGAATTAGGTGTACGCTTATTGCCGCTGCTATTGGGCAGTGTTACATTTTACCTGATATGCAAAATTATTGATGATGAGGTAGACGGCTCGATCAATTTCAAGTTACTGACAGCGCTGCTTTTATCATCGTTGTTTTTAAATCTGTATTCTTTCCTGGCAATACCCGACACCCCGCTGCTTTTCTTTGGTACGCTTTTCCTGTACATCTACCGCAAATATTTAAATAATGACACTTTACCTAATGCAGCCTTATT
>Ga0153956_1002488_pt1 | contig 13454 bp, 10 predicted proteins | sample TSFL040MetaG_FD_104704 | JGI IMG/M metagenome (GOLD analysis project Ga0153956, IMG submission 104704) | Attine ant fungus gardens microbial communities from Florida, USA - TSFL040 MetaG | ecosystem: Host-associated > Fungi > Mycelium > Unclassified | place: USA: Florida, Wekiwa Springs... | reverse complement strand
ATGGACAGCGCCAAGGCGGCTGACCATGGCAGCACGCCTCCGTCGGAGAGCTGGTCGTTCGCGGGCCCGTTCGGCAAGTTCGATCAGGGTCAGTTGCAGCGCGGTCTCAAGGTCTACAAGGAAGTCTGCTCGAACTGCCACTCGTTGAACCTCGTGGCGTTCCGCAACCTCGCCGACCCGGGTGGCCCCGGTTATTCGACGGCGCAGGCGGCAGCCTTCGCGGCGGGATACACCGTCAAGGATGGTCCGAACGACGCGGGCGACATGTTCGAGCGTCCGGGCCGCCCGGCGGATTACTTCCCCGCGCCGTTCGCGAACGAGCAGGCCGCCCGCGCCTCCAACGGTGGCGCGGCTCCGCCGGACCTGTCGCTGATGGCGAAGGCCCGTGGCTATGAGCGCGGCTTCCCGCAGTTCGTGTTCGATGCCTTCACCCAGTTCCAGGAGAAGGGGCCGAACTACATCCACGCCATCCTGAACGGCTACAAGGAAAAGCCGGCGGACTTCAGCCTGCCCGAGGGCTCGTACTACAACACGTACTTCCCCGGTCATTCGATCAAGATGCCGCCGCCGCTGTCCGACGGTCAGGTCACTTACGATGACGGCTCGCCCGCGACGGTGGAGCAGTATTCGCGGGACGTCGCTGCCTTCCTGATGTGGACCGCCGAGCCTCACCTCGAGGCCCGCAAGCGGCTCGGCATGCAGGCGTTCCTGTTCCTGATCGTGCTGTCGGGTCTGTTGTACTTCACCAAACGCAAGATCTGGGCCGACGCGCACTGATCCGCGGCCATCAATTACGAATGAAAAAAGGCTCCCTTGCGGGAGCCTTTTTGCTGAATCGGAGCAGGCCGCCTCAATGCTTGTAGAGGCCCATGATCGCCGCCTTGGCCAGAGCCTTGAAGTGAAGCTGGAAACCGATCACCGCAGCTGACGTATCCGCGGTCGCATCGAGCTTTTCGGCGCCGACCGCATGCACGGTGAAGATATAGCGATGCGGATGATCCCCCTTTGGCGGACAAGGGCCGCCATAGGCGGCCGTGCCGTAATCGGTTCGGGTCAGCAGGGCTCCCGCAGGCAGCTTGCTGCCGTTGGGGTTGCCGGCATCGAGCGCCAGTTCGGTGGCTGACGGCGGAATGTTGACCATCACCCAGTGCCAGAAACCGCTGCCGGTCGGGGCATCGGGATCGTAGCAGGTTACGGCGAAACTTTTGGTCCCCTCCGGGGCCCCCGACCAGCGCAAATGAGGCGAGCGGTTGCCGCCCGCGCAACCGAAACCGAAATCGGCTGACAGGACATGATCCTGATGCAGATAATCGCCATCCTTGAAACTGTCGCTGACAACCGTAAATGCCATCTTGTCTTCTCCTGAGCCGGGCGGTCGGAATGGAGCCGGATTTTTAGCCGGGACTTGGAAGCGCGGCGAGTCTTGACATCCGCCCGTCCGGGTGATGTTTATGCCGCCCATGATCGCAGCGAACCGCATTGTCCGTATCTGGTGGCGCACCTTGTAAAAGGTGGCCGGTGCGATTTTGCTTGAAATCACGTTGAGGCCGCCACGCATGGGCGGTCTTTTTATTTGTCCTGTGTGGCGTTCCTCCAAATTTTTGAAAAGAGCGCATGATCTTTTCGCCAAACCGCTCACACTTTGGCGGATCATGCGCTAAGTCTCTTAAGAGGACCCCATGAACAGGACGGTTTTTTCCCTTCCCGCCACGGCGGATTACACCACGGCGCGTGGCCTTGAGGTTGCGCGGCGGGTCACGTCGTTTTCCGGCGGGCAGAAGCTGGATGCGCTGATCGACCTTCTCGACCGCCGCCGTGGCGTGGTTCTCTCCTCAGGCACCACGGTGCCGGGGCGTTATGAGAGCTTCGATCTCGGCTTCGCCAATCCCCCGCTCCGGCTGGAATCGGCCGGCGAGAAATTCTTCATCGCGGCGCTGAACGAACGCGGCAAGGTGCTGATCGCCTTTCTCGCGGCGACGCTGAACAATCCCGCCGTCACGATCACGTCGAAAACCGCCGACCGCATCGAAGGCCATATCGTGCGCGGCGATGCGCCGGTCGATGAGGAGCAGCGCACGCGGCGTGCCTCGATCATGTCGCTGGTGCGCGAGATCATCGCGTCGATGAGCCATGCGGACGACCCGCTGATCGGCCTGTTCGGCGCCTTCGCCTACGACCTCGTGTTCCAGATCGAGGACCTCAAGCAGAAGCGCCAGCGCGACGCCGACCAGCGCGACATCGTGCTCTACATCCCCGATGAACTCCTGGCCTATGACCGCGCCACCGGGCGCGGCGTGGTGGTCGATTATGAATTCGGCCATGGCGGCGCGAGCACGCGCGGTCTTGATCGCGACACGCCCGACAGCGTCTATGCCATGACCAAGCGCGAGGGCTTCGCCGATCACGCGCCCGGCGTCTATCAGGCGACCGTGGAGCGGGCCCGCGAGGCGTTCGCGCGCGGCGACCTGTTCGAGACGGTGCCGGGGCAATTGTTCGCCGAGCCGTGCGAGCGCACGCCCGCGGAGGTGTTCAAGCGGCTCTGCATCATCAATCCGTCGCCTTACGGCGCGCTGCTCAATCTCGGCGACGGCGAGTTTCTCGTCTCGGCATCGCCCGAGATGTTCGTGCGTTCCGACGGCAGGCGCGTGGAGACCTGTCCGATCTCCGGCACCATCGCGCGCGGCGCGGACGCCATCGGCGACGCCAAGCAGATTCAGGAATTGCTGAACTCGCAGAAGGACGAGTTCGAACTCAACATGTGCACCGACGTCGATCGCAACGACAAGGCGCGCGTCTGCCAGCCGGGCACGATCAAGGTGCTGGCGCGGCGGCAGATCGAAACCTACTCGAAGCTGTTTCACACCGTCGATCACGTCGAGGGCATGCTGCGTCCCGGTTTCGATGCCATCGACGGCTTCCTCACCCATTGCTGGGCGGTGACGGTGACCGGCGCGCCGAAGCTGTGGGCGATGCAGTTCGTGGAAGACAACGAGCGCTCCTCGCGCCGCTGGTATGCGGGCGCGCTCGGGTTCCTCGGTTTCGACGGCAGCATCAACACAGGTCTTACCATCCGTACCATCCGCATGAAGGACGGCCTCGCCGAAGTGCGCGTCGGCGCGACGCTGCTGTTCGATTCCGACCCCGTGGCGGAAGAAAAGGAATGCCAGACCAAGGCGGCGGCGCTGTTTCAGGCGCTGCGCGGCGATGCGCCGAAGGCGCTCTCGACTTTCGCGCCGGACGCGACCGGCTCGGGCAAGAAGGTGCTGCTGGTCGATTGCGACGACTCTTTCGTGCACATGCTGGCGGATTATTTCCGTCAGGTGGGCGCCAATGTCAGCGTGACGCGGCATCTGCATGCGATGCAGCGGCTCAAGGACGAGCAATTCGATCTTCTGGTGCTGTCGCCGGGACCGGGGCGGCCGGAGGATTTCGGCGTCTCGAAATTCATCGACGAAGCGCTGGGCAAGAAGATGCCGATCTTCGGCGTCTGCCTCGGCGTGCAGGCGATCGGCGAATATTTTGGCGGCACGCTTGGCCAGCTTGCGCAGCCCGCGCATGGGCGGCCCGCGCGAATCCAGAATCGCGGCGGCACCTTGATGCGCAATCTGCCCAACGAACTGACCATCGGTCGCTATCATTCGCTGTATGTGGCGCCTGACTCCATGCCGGATGTGCTCGCCGTCACCGCGAATACCGAGGACGGCATTCCGATGGCGATCGAGCACAAGGACTTGCCGGTCGGCGGCGTGCAATTCCATCCTGAATCGCTGATGTCGCTGGAAGGCGATGTCGGGCTGAAGATCGTGGAAAATGCCTTCCGGCTTGGACAGAAGTAAAACGGTAAGAACATCCATGACCCTCGCAGACGATTTGAAGGCCTCGGTTCGCGCGATCCCGGACTATCCCAAGCCCGGCATTATCTTTCGCGACATCACCACGCTGCTCGGCAACGCCTGGGCGTTTCGCCGCGCGGTGGACGAACTGGTGCAGCCGTGGGCCGGTTCGAAGGTGGACAAGGTCGCGGGCATGGAAGCGCGTGGCTTCATCCTCGGCGGCGCGGTCGCGCATCAGGTGTCCGCGGGCTTCGTGCCGATCCGCAAGAAAGGCAAGCTGCCGCACACCACGGTGCGCATCGCCTATTCGCTGGAGTACGGTCTCGATGAGATGGAGATGCATGCCGACGCGGTGAAGCCCGGCGAGCGCGTCATCCTGATCGACGATCTCATCGCCACCGGCGGCACGGCGGAAGGCGCGGTGAAATTGCTGCGCCAGATCGGCGCGGAAGTGGTCGCGGCGTGCTTCATCATCGATCTGCCGGAACTGGGCGGGGCCGCGAAGCTGCGCGCGATGGACGTGCCGGTGCGCACGTTGATGGAGTTCGACGGGCATTAAAGATTGTCATTGTCGGGCATAGCCCGTCGAAGACGGGCGTGAACGCCCTTTTGACCCGGCAATCCATCTTTTGAAACAATTCTTTTTTTGAGATGGATGCGCGGGTCAAGCCCGCGCATGACGAATATGGAGCGCGCTACCCGTGCAGCTTCAGCCGCTTCTCGAGATTGCGAAACTTGGTGTAGTTCGCCCGCGTCCACTGATGCAGTTCGGACGATGAATCCTGCGCCGTGCGCAGATAATGCGTGAACGAGAAATTCGTCCGCTGCACGATCGAGCGCAGGAACGCGGGCAAGGCCGCGATGTGCAGCGGCCGCACGCCAGCGAAATCCTTCGGTGTCTCGCCGTGCAGCACATGCTCATTGTCGATCGCGATCAGCGGCGAGCCGGGGAAGGTCTTGCGCAGCATGGTCCAGGCGTTCGAGGCCGTGCGGGTCGCATCGGGAATGAACAGCACGATCGGTTCGACACCGCGCCGGACCGCTTCCTTCATGAAGCCGATTTCGTCGGCAAGCCTGAAGAAATCATCGAACGCATGCAGCCCGAGGTCGATCACCTTGGCCACGCCGTCATTGATGATGAGGCGGTCCATCAGCGCCATCTGCGCGTGGGTATCCGCGATCGAGGCGGTCTCGGTGGTGCGCGGCAGGTAATCCAGCAGCGAGGGTTCGCGCAGGTTGATGTCGAAGGCGATCACGTTGCCGTTTTGCAGCAGCAGGAATTCGCTCAGGACGCGCGAGAGCAAGGTCTTGCCGACATCGGGACGCGGCGAGCAGACGATGTAGACGGGCGTGCGTGGCATCGTTGAAACCAGCCGGAAGCCGTGGGTCTGGCGCGGCTGTTATCCTTAGTCGGCGGCGGCGGGGCGGGTAAAACCCTTGTCGCTGCTGCCGACGATGTCGGTGAGCTTGATGCGATCGAACTCGCCCCAGACATTGCCGAGCCAGTGCCGCACATAGCCGCGCAGCACGAACGAATAGTTGGCGGCATCGCCGCGCGCGGTCTTGTTGGCGACGAAGGTGACGAACGGCACCGAAGCCAGTTCGACCTGCTCGCAGGCCATTTCATTGAGCTTCGGCACGGTGACTTCCGATGCGCCGCGGATGCGCTTGAAATAGCCGTCGTAGGTGGCCGGGTCCCAGTCGAAGAACGAGGTATTGTTGATGAAGTTCTTCACCAGGAAATAGCGCGCGTCGCCGACGAACTGCGCGGTGTCGGCGATCTCGTCGAGCGAGGCGATCGACGGCCCGAGGATATGGAACACGCAGAAGGTGATCTGTCCCTTCTGCACGGATTCGAGAAAGCCGATGTCGCGCAGCGCCTGCAGGGTCGGCGAGAGCAGGCCAGCGCGGATGTCGATGACGGTGACCTTCGCCTCGGCGGTGCCGAGCGTGTCGAAGATCTTCATCTGGTCCGGCACCGCGGTGACGTCGACCACCTCGGTCACGTCCGGGTGGAACCGCTTCAAGGTGCCGCGCGGCGCTTCGGTGTCGAAGGCGCGCACGCCGATCTTGTGCGCGGTGAAGTAGTCGAGCAGCGTGCGCGCGACCGTGGTCTTGCCGACACCGCCCTTGTCCGCGCCTACCAGAATGACCGCCGGTTTCACCATAAGCCCCTCGCCGGCCGCGCCGGAAACGAATCGCATCCCAATATACGACGGGAATACGACGCGAGCGCGCGTCAAACCAAGGCGCGCCGCAACGATGCACGGTTTCCCGCGCGACGGTGCAAGGCGGACGCGCACGATGAGCGCGTCACGCGTCACCTCGATCGCGTGAGCCCCGCGCTCCGTTCGCGCGACGAGACGCAAGCGAGGCCGCCCCGAGACGTCCCACCGCTATCCTTCGGAATTCACAGGATTAATTGCCGCTTATGATTGGGCCATAGGCCAAATCTATCTCTCGTTGACAGCGGGGCGGCGCGCCCGCCATGTCAGAGGCGCTGATAATCCGGATCGAAGCGAGGAAGAACCCGCCAGAACATGGGCGTTCCGGGCGGGTTTTTCTTTGCCTGCGCATCCATGCAGCCACTGATCAGGTTTCAGGGGCGGCGCGGCGATTTAGGAAGTTTTTGAGCTTCCTGGGCCAAGGCTGAAATGTGCTCATCAGCGTCCCCTGCTGGCGCCGAAGCTTTCGCTGTTCATCAAAGAGCTTGTACCGGTCTTCCGCAATTCGCCTGGCATCGGCTGCCTTGACCGACCCCCCCATCACGCAAAACAACGCGACCGAGTTGCTGGAGTTGCTGATCCAGCAACATCTGGGCATCGGACATCACGACCAGCCGGCCCATATCGAGTTGATCGTCGAAAATATCGAGCAGGATCGTGGTGAGACGATTCAATTCCCTGATTTCGGTTTCGGTCAGATAGTTCTTCGATACGCTGACGTCAGTCTCGCGGATGTTATCGTTCTGCCAGATTGTCAGCCCCATGGTCGGACTCGTGGGATCGGCTCTTGAGACGACAATCTCAGCCGGCGTGTGCGACGTCACGGCATAGACCAGCTTGGCCTGAGTCCGCTGATAGAACGCGCGCGCGGCATCGGTCGTGCCGTCGTAGTCCTGGCATAGGGCGCAAATCCTGCGCAGTTCGCGATAGACATTCGCTTCGTCCGAGCGGATGTCGCGGATGATCTCGCGAAGTTCGGCAACGCGATCGACGCTATCCGGCTGTTTCAGGCGCGGAGCGTCGACGACAAAACCCTTCTTGGCAAATTGGACCAGGACGCCGGTGGCCCAGCGGCGGAAGACGGTCGCCTGGGCCGATGAGACCCGATAACCAACCGAAATCACCATATCCAAACTGTAGAGCGCGACAGGTCGGCTGGACCGAGCATTATGCATTTTTTGCATATTGCTCTCTTCGGCCAACTCGCCTTCTTCAATTATGTTATTGATATGCCTGAAAATTACGGATTGATCGCGCCCAAAAAGCTCCCCCATCTGGGCCTGCGTCATCCAGAGTGTTTCGCCCGCGTACCGGATATCGAGGCGAAGACCTTTCTCGGTGTCATAAACCAGAAACCGGTCGCCGGTTCCGGCATCTTCGACGAGGTGGACGGGTTCATCCCTGCCGGCCGCCATGGGAAATACTAAATCCTAGGAGAAGAACATTACAGGAACATTATTAATGGGGCTTTGCAACCGGCAGGAGGGCCGCGCGCAGACCGCACAAGCCAAATCCACTTCGGCGATTGAAGTGGTGCCGCAAGAGGGACTCGAACCCCCGACCCCCTCATTACGAATGAGGTGCTCTACCAACTGAGCTATTGCGGCTCCGGGCGGCCCGACGCGGGGCCGTCCCTATCGTTTCCGGAGGCTTCTGTATCGGCGCGGCGCGAAATTGGCAACCGCGATCCGCGTCTCAATCGGGCCGGCGGCCGTTGCCGGCCCAGCCACCCCCGGCAGGCGCGGCCAGACCCTCGGGGCTGTCCTCGATCCCGGTTCCGCCGATCCCCGGATCGTCCGGCGCATGCACCAACGGGATGACCGCCGGCGCCGCGGATTTCGGCGCGTCCGGTTTGGCTGAACCGGGCCGGGGCTCGTCCGCCCTGGCGGGCGCGCGGCTCTCGGACGCCGACGGAACAGGCTCGGGTTTCGGCTCGTCCGCCGGTTTCGGGACCGCGGGCGCGGACGCCGCCGCCAGTTCGGCCGCCAGCGGAGACGCGGGCGCGTCGTCTTCATCCGGCTCCGGGTCGGCCGGCGGCTCGTCGTCGGTCCCCGGCGGCAGCGGCAGCGGCTCTGCCGGCGCGGCGGAGGGCGCCATCTCGATCACCGGGCCGGGACGATCGCCGATCGCTTCCAGCGGCACCTTCCACTGGAAGGCGTCGAGCTTGCCGCTCACCGGCGACACCGGCAGCCAGCGGTCGGAGATCATGCCATCGGCGGTCCAGACCGGATCGGGCCGCGCGGTCATCGCCCGCGTCATCCATTGCCGCGCGCGGCCGGCATCGCCGCCGTCCTGATCCTCGATCGCCGCCATCATCGTCGCGACGCGCTGCGTCGGCGCCGCGAGGTACGGCTCCAGCGTCCGGCGCGCGAGCGCGAAATCGCGCGCATCGATCGCCGCGCGCGCCACCGCCAGCGCGCCTTCGATCTCGGCAGAGGCCCCCGCTTGCGTTTTCGCGGCCAGCGCCTGCACCCGCTCCAGCCGCTCGCGCGCCGACGCACCGAGCCGCGCATCGGCGTAAGCGTCCGCGAGATCGGGATGCGGGTTCGAGCGCCATGCGGTTTCGAGAAGACGCGACGCCTTGCGCCGTTCGCCCGCTTCGGAAAGCTGACGACCGGCCAGCACCGCCGCCGGCACCAGCGCCGGCGCGAGTTTCACCGCTTCGCGCGCGAGATCGCGCGACGTGTCGCGATCGGTCTCGGACAGCGCCTGCGCCCGCGCGGTGAGCAGCACCGCGCGCTGCCGCCGATAGGACGCCGTCTCGAGATCGCGCTTCATCCGGTCGAGCGCGGCGAGCGCGCCGGCCCAGTCCCGCGCCGCGCAGCGCGCATCGAGCACCGCCTGCGACGCCCAGTGCACGCCGGACGAGGTCTGGACCGCTTCCTCGGCGACACGCTGCGCGGTCTCGCCGTCACCCCGACGCTGCGCCTCGATGAACAGGCCGCGCAGACCCAGGAGCCGCGTGTCGTCGCGCTGCGTCATGGTGCGGAACGCGCGTTCGGCGTCGGGCGCATCGCCCGCAAGCTGCGCCGCCTGCGCGGTGAGCAGCAGGGTCAGCGAATCGTTCGGCGCGAGACGGTGGGCCTCGGCGGCGGCACGGCGCGCCTTGTGCGCGTCACCGCTGCCGATGGCGATCAGTCCGCGCGAGATGGCGTTGTGCCCCTTCATCGCGCGGCGATTGCGGATGAACAGCGACACCTGCTCCGGCGAGCGCAGCAGGAAGCGCAACAGCGACCACAGCATGATCGCGGCGACGACGACCACCGCAAGCGCGGCCAGCGCCACCATCAGCGACGTTTCGATGCGATAGCCGAGCCAGGTGAGCGCGATGTCGCCCGGACGATCGGCGAACCACGCGACGCCGAGGGCCAGCGCGCCGACGAAAATCAGGAACAGGGCAACGCGGATCATGGGCGCCCCGTCATCGTGAACCGAAGGCGCGCGACGTGTCCGCGAGCAGCGTGCGGCTCGCCTGCAGCGCGGCGCTGCGTGCTTGCGCGCGCGCGATCCAGCCGTCGGCCGGCGCGTGCGACGGCAGGGATTTGAGTTCGTTGAGCGCGGCGGCGATGTCGCCGCGCGCGGCCTGCTGCTCGATGCGCGCGATCGCCGCCTGCGGACCGCTGCCGCCCGCACCGCCAACGGGGCGCACGCGCACCAGCTTCGCGGCATTGGCTTCGAGCCGGTCGAGGAAGCCGGTGCCGCCTTGCGGCGGCGCGTCGCCGGTTTGCACCGCGCGCAATGCCGGCAACAACGCCGTGAGATCGCGCGCCAGCGCGGACGCGCCCGGCACGCCGGAGGCGGCGAGCGGTTCGAGTTTGCCGAGCGCCGCCTTGTCGACGCCAAGCGCCGCCGCCGTTTTCAGTTCGGCGTCATACGGCTCACCGGACACAACCGCCTCGCGCAACGTCAGCACCGCCAGCGCGCGGCGCGCGGCGCGATCGACGGTCTCGGCATTCCGCGCGGCGGCAAGATCGCTCACCGATGTCTCAAGCGTGGCGATGCGCGCGGCGCGTTGCGCATCGGCGGCGCCGTCGCGGGCCGGCGCCGCGGCATCCTTTGCCGCCGCCGCCGTTTTCTCGGCGCTGTCGGCGCGCGCCGCCGCGCCATCGACCCGCGTCGACAAGGCGGCGAGCGCGACGCCGACCGACTTCATCGCGTTCTCGGCGGCGTCGATGCGCTGCGCCAAGGTCGGATCGTTGGCCGGCGCGGCCTTGAGCGACGCAAGGGATTTTTCCTGCTCGGCGACGCGACGCGCCAGCGTCTCGAACGCCTCGTCGCGCACCACCGGCCGGTGGCTCAGGTCATGCAACTGCATTTCCAGCGCGGCGACGCGGGCGCGCATGGCCGTGGTGCCGGCATAGCGGATCGGCACCATGCCGGTGAGCCACAACGCGAACAGGACGAGCGACACGACGAGGCCGCCGGCCAGGCCCGCGGCGAGACCGGTTGCGGAAAACGCCTCCGACCAGTTCATCCGCGCACGGCCGCGCCGCGCGCTGTTCGCCTCGGCGGTATCCTGCTCCGCGTCCCGGGCAATGAAGTCGCGCGCCGATTCCGGCCGGAACGCGGGCGACGGGTCGGTCTTTGCTTCGGTATCGGCTTCGGTCTTGATTTCGGTCTCGACGCCGGTTTCGACTCCGGCCGAACCCGATGCCGGCGGGTCGGCGGGCTGCTGGCTCACATGCTGACTCTCTTGCGTGGCCTGCTCGGCGGCACGCGCGGCCGCCGCGGCGGCTTCGGTCTCGGCGGTGATGTCCCTCGCCGAGCCTTCGATGGTCGGCGGCTGGCGTCTGGCGCGCCGCGATGGCCGTGCCGGGTCGTCCGCTGCGGGCTTGTCGTCGGCCATTGCGCTCCGTCTCCTGTCGCCGATCCAAGGGCGCCGGCTCAAGGGCGCCGGCTCAAGGGCATAGCCCCCGGCGCGGGGTCCGGCAACCGGTGGCTCAATCCAGCAGAAACAGGAGATGTACCTCGTCCGGCCGGGTCGCAACCGTGACGGTCTTCGCCCCGGCCTCGCGCAGCACCGTGGCGACCGGCTCCGCCAGACAGGAATGGATCGGCCGGAGCGCCTGCGGCAGCAAGCCGGCCTCCGTTGCCGCCGTAAGGTATTGCCGTGCGCTGCGCCGGGAATAATGCAGCACGGCCTCGATCCGGCCGGCGACGAGTTCCGCGCGCACCCCGGCGGCGAACGGTTGCAGCAGCGCGCGATAGATCACCGCCAGGGTGACGGCGATGCCATCCCGCGCCAGCGCCGTGCCGAGATCGGCCGCGCGGTCCGCCCCCGCCAGATAAAGGAGCGGCGCGGCGGTTGCGCCGAACCGCGCGCGCACCAGCCGGACCAGCGACGCCGCATCGCCATCGGCGGCTTCGACCGACGCGAAACCCGCTTCCCGCGCCGCCGCCGCGGTCGCCTCGCCCACCGCGAACGCCGGCAATGCCATCACGCGCGTCCGCGCCGGATGGGTCGCCAGCGCCCGCACCGCGTTGGCGCTGGTGACGAGCGCCGCCGCGAACGGACCGGGGCCGATCTCCGCCGCGACCGGCTCGATCCGCAGCAGCGGCGCCGGCAGCGGCGTGTGGCCGCGCGCCCGCAGCGCCGCAGCGGTGCGGGCATTGTCAGGCTCGGGCCGGGTCACCAGAATCCGCACGGCGGTCCTTCAACACGAAAATACGGGCCGGAATAACCGGCAGAAACAAGCAGCAAGAACAAGCAGCAAGAACAAGCAGCAAGAACAAGCAGCAAGAACAAGCAGATTGCGCCGGCGGACCCGGCAATGATACCCACGAGGGACGTGTTCCGCCGTTGTACGGCAAAACATCGGCACGACCTAACCGTCGCGCCGACGACCCTCTCTCACTCGGGCCTCCATGATTGTCCTCGGTATCGAATCCACCTGTGACGAAACCGCCGCCGCGGTGGTGGAGCGCCATGAGGACGGGCGCGGCCGCATCCTGTCCAACGTGGTGCTGTCGCAGGTCAACGAGCATGCCGCGTTCGGCGGCGTGGTGCCGGAGATCGCCGCGCGGGCGCATGTGGAAGCGCTCGACCACATCATCGGCAACGCCATGAGCGAGGCGAAGATGAGCTTCGACAAGCTCGACGGCATCGCCGCCGCGTCCGGCCCCGGACTGATCGGCGGCGTGATCGTCGGGCTCACCACCGCGAAGGCGATCGCGCTGGTCAACGAGAAGCCGCTCATCAGCGTCAACCATCTCGAAGCGCATGCGCTCACCGCGCGGCTGACCGACAACACGCCGTTTCCGTATTGCCTGTTCCTTGCGTCCGGCGGGCACACGCAGGTGGTGGCGGTGCGCGGGGTCGGCGAATACGAACGGATCGGCACGACGCTCGACGACGCGATCGGCGAAGCCTTCGACAAGACGGCAAAGCTGCTCGGCCTCGGCTATCCCGGCGGGCCGCAGGTGGAGAAGGAAGCGCTGCGCGGCAATGCCGAACGCTTCGCGCTGCCGCGGCCGATGTTCGGCCGCAACGATGCGGACTTCTCCTTCTCGGGATTGAAAACCGCGCTGCGGCTGGAAGCCGAAAAGATCGCGCCGCTGACCGATCAGGACGTCGCAGACCTTTGCGCCTCGTTCCAGCAGGCCGTCGTCGAGGTGGTGCTCGACCGGCTGCGCGCGGGGCTGCGCCTGTTCCGTGCGCGCTTCGGGGCGCCGACCGCGCTGGTCGCCGCCGGCGGCGTCGCCGCCAATCAGGCGATCCGCAAAACGTTGCACCGCCTCGCCTTCGAGGTCGGCACCGTGCTCGTCGTGCCGCCGGTCGAACTCTGCACCGACAACGGCGCGATGATCGCCTGGGCCGGCGCCGAACGCCTGGCGCGCGGCTTCGTCGATCCGCTCGACGTCGCGCCGCGCGCGCGCTGGCCGCTCAACGAAGTCACCGGCCTCAAGACCGCGGGCCAGTACCGCGCGATGCCGCGCCGATGAGCGTGCCGACCCATATTCAAACGGTTGGCGTGATCGGCGCCGGCGCCTGGGGCACGGCGCTCGCCAATGTCGCCGCGCGCGCCGGCCGCGATGTCATTCTGTGGGGCCGCAACGCCGACGCGGTGCGGCGGATCGGCGAGCGGCGCGAAAGCCCGCGGCTGCCCGGCGTCAAACTCGACGACGCGGTGCGCGTCACCGCCGATCTCAAGACGGCGGCGACCGTCGACGCGATCCTGCTGGTGGTGCCGGCGCAGGCGATGCGCGAGACGACGAGCGCGCTGCACGACATCATTCCGTCCGGCACGCCGGTGATCGCCTGCGCCAAGGGCATCGAGCGCGGCACGCAGCGCTTCATGACCGAGGTGATCGCCGAAGGCGCGCAGACCGCGCTGCCGGCGATCCTGTCGGGACCGAGTTTCGCCAGCGACGTGGCGCGCGGGCTGCCGACCGCGGT
>Ga0153956_1002487_pt1 | contig 13458 bp, 9 predicted proteins | sample TSFL040MetaG_FD_104704 | JGI IMG/M metagenome (GOLD analysis project Ga0153956, IMG submission 104704) | Attine ant fungus gardens microbial communities from Florida, USA - TSFL040 MetaG | ecosystem: Host-associated > Fungi > Mycelium > Unclassified | place: USA: Florida, Wekiwa Springs... | reverse complement strand
TGACGAAGACGCCGGGAACGTCACGCTTCCTCCCGTCTTCCTCATGCCTCGCGGGTCACGCCAGGAGGCGCGTTCGCAGTTAGCGACAACATGTGTCGCTAACTGCGAACTCGGTCCCGGCCGAGGACCCTCAGGGGGCCGAAGGTGTGACGTCCCCGGCATCTTCGTCACGGACAGGGGCGAGGTGTGGACTCTTACGCGCGGGGACGTCACTTCCCGGGGGTCCCTGAGCGGTCAGGGCTCTGCGCTGTTCCTTATGCGCCTCATGGGCGCATAAGGAACAGCGCAACTTCCTGACCGCCCGGATCCCTCCCACCGGGCGGAGAGTCGTGACGGGGCCTCCCGGGGTTCGTGACGGACCTTCGACCCTTTCCCCCGCAACGCCTCGCGTCCTGGGCTCCTCATGGGGGTCACAGCCTGCCCGGACCCCCATGAGGAGCCCAGGACCTCCCTCGGACGGCCGCAGGCGCCCCGGGCCCCCGCCCCCTCGGACGGCCGCAAGCCCCCCGAGCCCCCGCCCGTCCCCCGCCCCGCCGCGCCGTCCCCGGAACCGCTCATCAAGAGGGAGGGGGGCATGGTCTCCGGACGAACCTCCCCGCGGTTCGTGAGGGAGGAGACCGTGCCGCCCTCCCTCTCCCACCGGCCCGTCCCTGACCGAGCCCGTCCCTAAATAGAGCCCGTCCCTTTAGTAGATGTAGTTCCGCAGCTTGTTCGGCTGCAGCACCGTGACCCGCCCGCGCCCGGAGCGGACGACGCCCGCCCGCTCGAGCTCCGCCAGGAAGCGACTGACCGACTCGCGCGAGGTGCCGGCGAGCTGGGCGAGGTCGGTCTGGTTCATGCGGATCGTGACTTCCTGCATCTCGCCGTCGCCGTCCTTGTTCTCCTGGCCCTCGCGGGAGAGCTGGGCGAGGATGCCGGCGACGCGGCTGGGGACCGTCTGGAAGGACTGGCGCGAGAGGCGCATGTTGGCGGCGCGCAGGCGGCGGACGAGGCCCGCGACCAGCTTCAGCGCGATCTCCGGGTTGCGCGCCAGCAGGCTGCGCACGTCGTTGGCGGGGAGCGCCAGCAGGGTCCCGTCGGTGATCGACTCGGCCGAGGCGGAGCGCGAGTCGCCGTCGAGCATCGCCAGCTCGCCGAAGATCTCGCCCGGCCCGAGCGTCGCCAGCGTGATCGCCCGCCCGTCCGAGTGTTCGCGGGTGACGCGGAAGTTGCCCTGGCTGACGATGTAGCAGGCATCGGAGCTGTCGCCCTCGTGGAAGACGCGCGTGCCGGCCGGGAAGGAACGCGGCACGGCGACCTGCGAGAAGCGTTCCAGCTCCCCTTCCTCGAGGTCGGCAAAGAGCGGCACGCTGCGCAGCAGCTCGATCGCGGTCTGTTCCGTGGCTTCAAGCATTCGTATCGATTATGGCAACGGGCCATGAGAGAGATGTTGCGGAGCGGACACACGGCCCATCCGGGGGAATCACGCCGAGGCCGTCAGTTTGCGGGGACCGCGGCTGAAGCCGGCGTCGATCAGGGCCTCCTCGTGGCCGGAGCCGATCACCGCCTCGCCGTCGAGCTTCTCGATCGCCAGCTTGGGGAGCAGGCCGGCGGTGACCGCGTCGGCCAGGGCCTGCATCGCGGCGCCGAGATCCGCTTCGTCCATCGCGCGCAGCCGCAGCAGGCCACGGCCGCCGCGCTCGACGAAGACCTCGGGCTCGCCGTCGCGGGTCAGCAGGTAGGCGCCGGGGGTGCGACCGGGGCGGCGCCCGCCCTCGAGCTTCGGCCAGGGCAGCGACGCGCCGTAGGGGTTGGCCGGGTCGGTCGCCGCCAGCACCGTGTACTCGCCCTGGGCTTCGGGCAGGGACCGCAGGCGCTCGACCGCGCCGGGCAGCGCGAACTGCGCCCCGCCGAGGCCCTCGACGAAGTAACCGCGCCGCGCCGTCCCCAGCAGCTCGAGGTTGCCGAGCTCCGAGTAGAGGGTCGAGAAGCCGCCGGGGACGCCCTCGGCCAGGACCGTCTCGCGGGTGACGATGCCGTAACGCTCCATCATCAGCTCCGCCTGGGCGCGGAGGCGCGCGCCCGGCCCCGGGGCGCCGGCGAAGATCGGCGCGGTCAGCGACCAGCGTCCCTGCACCGCCGCCCCCGCGGTCGAGCGGCGGCGGGCGAAGCGGCGCCCCGCCCGCTCGGTCTGGGGGACGGCGCGCAGGCGCGGCGCCCGCAGCGGCGCGAAGGCGTCGTTGGTCACCTCGCCGCCCCAGGCGAGGTCCCAGAGCGCCTCGTGGATCTCCTCGGAGGGGTGGCTGAGGTCGGCGACGAGGTCGAGCCAGAACGACGGCCCGGCGGCGAGCCGCTCGCGGATCGCGTCGTGGACCTCCCCCTGCGGGACCTCCAGCTTGCCGTTGGCGGGCGGCGGCCCGGCGAGGCGGACGTCCTCGCGGAAGTAGAGGGCGACGCGGCCGTCGCTGCGCCCGAGGCTCCCGGCACCGATCCAGATCAGCTCGCCGCTGGTGCAGAGCTGGTCGAGCCAGTTCTGCGAGTAGGCGCCGAGCCGTCGCGGCAGCACGTCGGTCTCCCACACCTTCGGCGTCAGCGCGACCCCTTGCAGCGGCACCAGCGCCTCGCGCAGGCGGTCGGGGCCGGCGCCCGCCGGGCGGAAGGCGTCGACGTTCTGCCAGCTCGGCAGGAAGCGGGCGAGCTCGGTGCGGTCGGCCGCCTCGACCTCCTTGCGCAGGCGCGCCAGCGAGGCGCGCCGCACCCGCCGCAGCACGTCGGAGTCGCACCACTCGCGCTCGGTGCCGCCGGGGAGGAGCTCGCCGCGGACCAGCGCCCCTTCGCCCTCCAGCTCGCGCAGCGCCGGGCCGGGGTCGACGCCATAGCGCTGGGACAGCTGGCCGGTCGGGAAGGGGCCGTGGGTGCGGGCGTAGCGGCGGACCAGGGCGCGCATCGCGTCGGGGTGGTCGGCGAGGAAGGTCTCCGGCAGCCCGGGCGGCGGCGGCACGCCGAGCGCATCGCGGTAGAGCCCCGCGTCCTCGCCGGCGATCCAGCGCTCCTCGCCCGCGATCCGCACCGCCGCGATCCGCCGCTCCGCGGCCAGCTTGCGCAGCATCGACTCGGCCGAGTAGCCCGCGGAGACGCGCTCGGCGGCCTCCTCGGTGGTCAGGTCGCCGAGGTTGCGGAGGAGCTGCTGCAGCGCATCGCGGTCGCCGGCCTGGCCCACCTCGGTGCGGTGCTGGAGCTGGGCTTCGACCTCCTCCAGCGCCTCCGGGTCGATCAGCTCGCGCAGCTCCTCCTGGCCCAGCAGCTCGCGCAGCAGGTCGCGGTCGAGCGCCAGCGCCGCCGCCCGCCGCTCGGCGTTCGGCGTGTCCCCCTCGTACATGTAGGTGGCGACGTAGTCGAAGAGGAGCGAGGAGGCGAACGGCGAGGCGGTCGGCGTCTCCACCTCGACCAGCGAGAGCGAGCGCGCGTGCAGCTTTTCCAGCAGGTCGACGAGGGCGGGGAGGTCGAGCACGTCCTGGAGGCACTCGCGGTAGGTCTCCAGCACGACCGGGAAGCGGGGAAAGTCCCGCGCGACCTCGAGCAGCGACTGCGATTTGAGGCGCTGCTGCCAGAGCGGCGTGCGCTTGCCGGGGTAGGCGCGCGGGATCAAGAGCGAACGTGACGCGTTCTCGCGGAAACGCGCGCCGAAGAGTGCCGAGCCGGAGAGCTCGCCGACGACCAGGTCTTCCAGCTCGGCCGGGTCGACCAGCACCAGGTCGGCGGGCGGCGGCTCGTCGGCGTCGGGGAGGTGGATGACGATGCCGTCGTCGGACCAGATCGCGTCGGCCTCGAGATCGCGCTCGTTGCGGATCTTGGCGGCCAGCGCGAGGCCCCAGGCGGCGTGCACGCGGCCGCCGTACGGGGAGAGGATGCAGAGGCGCCAGTCGCCGATCTCGTCGCGGAAGCGCTCGACCACGATCGTCTGGTCGGAGGGGACGACCCGGGTCGCGTCCTGCTGTTCGCGCAGGTAGGTGACGAGGTTGTTGGCGGCGCGCCGGTCGAGGTCGTACTCCCGCGCCAGCTCCTCCGGCTTGCGCGAGACCGCCTCGCGGGCGAACTCGCCGATCGCGCGACCGAGCTCGGCGGGGCGGCCGACCCCGTCGCCGCGCCAGAACGGCACCGCGCCGGGGGCGCCGGGGGCGGGCGTGACGATCACCCGGTCGCGGGTGATTTCCTCGATCCGCCAGGTCGAGGCGCCGAGCAGGAACGTCTGCCCGGCCCGCGCCTCGTAGACCATCTCCTCGTCGAGCTCCCCGACCCGCCGGCCGTCCGGCAGGTGGACGCCGTAGAGGCCGCGGTCGGGGATCGTCCCGGCGTTGGTGACCACCAGCTGGCGGGCGCCTTTGCGGCCGTGGATCGTCCCCTCCATGCGGTCCCAGACGATCCGCGGGCGCAGCTCGGCGAAGCGGTCCGACGGATAGCGGCCGTCGAGCATGTCGAGCACGTTCTCCAGTTGCTCGCGGGAGAGGTCGTGGAAGGACTGGGTCGCGGTGACGACCGCCTCGACCTCGTCGACCCGCCACTCGCCGAGCGCCGCCATCGAGACCAGGTGCTGGGCGAGCACGTCGAGCGGGTTCTGCGGGATCGTCGTCTCCTCGATCTCCCCCTCGCGCATCCGCCGCGCGACCACCGCGCACTCCAGCAGGTCGCCGCGGTATTTGGGGAAGATCCGGCCTTTGGAGGTCTCGCCGATCCCGTGCCCGGCCCGCCCGATCCGTTGCAGCCCCCGGGTCACCGACTTCGGCGACTCGACCTGGATGACGAGGTCGACCGCCCCCATGTCGATCCCCAGCTCCAGCGAGGAGGTGGCGACGAGACACGGGAGCTCCCCCGACTTCAGCATCTCCTCGACGAGGGTGCGCTCCTCGTGGGAGAGGGATCCGTGGTGCGCGCGAGCAATTTCGACGGCCTCGCCGGGGAGCTCCTGCTCGCCTTCGCCGTTCGCGAGCTCGTTGAGGCGCTTGGCAAGGCGCTCCGCCGCCCGCCGGTTGTTGACGAAGACGATCGTCGAGGTGTGCGCCTGCACGAGCCGCAGCAGCTCCGGGTAGATCGCGGGCCAGATCGAGCGGACGTGGGCGCTCGGCTCGATTTCGCTCGGCTGCGCCGTGCCATCCTCACTCGGATAGGCGGGCGCCCCCGGGTCGGCCATGTCCTCGACCGGCACGACGATCTCCAGGTCGAGGTCTTTCCGCGTCCCCGCGTCGACGATCTTGCACTCCCTCTTCGGCCCGACCAGAAACTGGGCGATCCGCTCCAACGGCCTCTGCGTCGCCGACAGCCCGATCCTCTGTACGCCCGAGGTGTCCTCCCCCGCCGCCGTCCGCACCATGTGATCCAGCCGCTCCAAGGTCAGCGCCAGATGCGAGCCCCGCTTGGTCTGGGCCACCGCGTGGATCTCGTCGACGATCACCGCCTCGACCCCGGTGAGGATCTCCCGCACCGCCGAGGACATCATCAGGTAGAGCGACTCGGGGGTGGTGATGAGGATGTCGGGCGGCGTTTTGGCCATCGCCCGGCGGTCTTTCTGCGAGGTGTCGCCGGTGCGCAGGCCGACCGCGATGTCGGCGCCGATCCCGCGCAGCGGCGCGCGGAGGTTGCGCTCGATGTCGTAGGAGAGCGCTTTCAGCGGCGAGATGTAGACCAGCTTGACCCCGGTGCCGAGCTCCGGCTCCCGGGCCAGCTTGTCGATGCCCCAGAGGAAGGACGCGAGCGTCTTGCCCGACCCGGTCGGCGCGCAGATCAGCGCGTTGTCGCCGCCCGAGATCGCGTCCCAACCGCCCGCCTGGGCAGCAGTCGGCCCCGCGAAAGAGGCCTCGAACCAGCGCCGCGTGGCCGCCGAGAACGGCGCCAGCGGGTCAGATCCAGTGCGTTGTCTCGACTTGGTCGCCAACCCATCGATCTTACGCACCTCTTCTGCCGGCCTTCCCCAACGACCTCAGGTCGATGGGCCGAAAACCGGACTATGTGTCCGGTTTTCGGCCCATCGACATGGAGGGGCTACGGGGTGGCGCCGGTGAACTTCGTGAATTCGGTCCAGGACTTCTTTGGCACGAAGCCCTTCTTGAACAGGCCGGAACCGTTGCAGAAGTTGCAGGTGTTCGGGGCGTCGTCGACCGAGAACCAGTAGACGCGCTGGAGGCGGAATTTGGCCGCGTCCCGCTTCAGCAGGGTGAAGGCGCCCTTCAGTTCGCGCGCCTGGCCGGCGGGGCCGACCGCGAACACGTTGGACGGGCCCTGCGGCGCTTCGGAGCTCCAGCCGAGCTCGGTCACCCAGAGGCCCTTGGCGCCGTCGCCGGAGCGGGTCATGACGCCGCGGACTTCTTCGATTTCACCGGGAAGCGAGGTGTAGCGCGCGACGTAGGGGTGCAGGGCGACGCCCTGGAAGCGGGACTTGATCCCCGGGTTCGTCTTGTACATCTGTTCGAGGAAGTAGGAGGCGAACCAGTTGGGGCTGGTCGCGTGGATGACCTTCTTGCCCTTCAGGTACCGCGCGCCGGCGGGCTTCGAGTAGAGCCCGGCGAGGATCACCTGGGCGCTCGGGTCGGCCGCCTTGATCGCGGTCGAGGAGAGCTTCACCAGCTTCCCGTATTCGGCCGGGTTGGGGTGGGTGACGAAGTACTTGAAGTTCGGCTCGTTCCAGATCTGCCAGGCCTTGACCGGCTTGGCCGGGACGCTCGGGTTTTCGCTCCAGAAGCTGCCGCCGGTCCCGTAGCGGGCGACCGCGGCCTTGAGGAACGTCGACCAGGCCGTGCCCGCGGCGCCGGCCACCGGCAGGCGGGCGGGTGCCTTGGCGCCGGGCGCGCCCGGCACGTTCGCGGCCGGCACCGCCCAGCTCGGCGCGCCGACGATGAACGGCAGCGGTTCGACGCCGCTCTTCGCCGCGCGTTCGACCGTCGCGTCGAAGTCGGCCCAGTTGAGGGCGCCGCCGCGGGTCGGCTGGACACCGGCCCAGATCAGCGCCACGCGCATCTCCTTGACGCCGCCTTTCTTCAGCGTGTTGAACTGTTCCTGGCTGAGCGACGACTGGGGCACCACGCCGAAGAACTTGGCGGGCACGGCCGCGGCGCTCGCGGCGAAGGCGCCGAGCGCGAGGACGACGGCCAACGCGGCCGTCAGGGCGCGCGTCTTCCTGCTGACGTTAAGCATCGATCCCTCCTGATGGGGTTGTGGACTAGCTCGCGTTGGACGAGGAGACGCGTCCGTCGGAGCCACCCTGGCTCGACTTACGCTGGCGGTAGAGCACGACGCCGATCGAGATCGCCGCGAGGACCACGACCGCGATCAGGATCGGCACGACCGGCGAGGAGCCGCCGCTGCTGCTCTGGGAGGCGTTGGCACCCGGCTGGGTCCCGCCGAGATCCTTCGATTCGCCGATCGAGCCTTCGGCCCCGCCGGCGTTCGCACCGCCGCCCGGCTTGTTGCCGCCCGCGCCGCCCCCGCCCGTGGCAGGATGCTCTTCTTCTTCCGAAGAGCCTTCCTTCTGCTTATGACCTTCAGACCCACCGGATCCCTTGCCGGACCCTTCCGAGCCCGTGCCGCCGCCGGCTTCCTTGCTGGCGGAACCTTCGGCGGGAGGATTGTTAGAGGTCTTGTGAGGAGTCGACGACTTGCTCGGGCCGTCCCCCCCCGTGGAGGGTTCGCTCTTCACCGACGGAACCGCGGATTCGTAGGTCATGCAGGTTGCGGTGGAGCATTCCGCCCGGGCCACCACTGGAAATAGGGCCAATGCCAGCAGAGCGAGCACTGACGGAAGCAAGAAGAAGGAGCGGGCCGAGCTACGGGCCTGGCGGCGGGGGGCACCTTGCATTCCGCGCAAGGTTAGAGGAATCGGCGGCGTTCCTCGGTCCGATCGCCCTGATCGGGGCTCTGGCGATGACCGGCGGCGGCTTCTCGCTGAGCTCCCGGCATATCGCCGGGCTGGTCGTCTGGCTGATCGTCGTCGGCCTGCTGGTGCTTGGCGTGGCTGGGAGGGCGCTGCTCGCGAGGCCGTTCTACTGGGCATCGGGCCTCCTCCTTGGTTTTGCAATCTGGTCTGCAATCTCATCTCTCTGGTCCGGTTCTGTCGAGTTGAGCGTCACCGAGGCGGATCGCGTCCTGATGTACCTCGGCGTGTTCCTTGCCGCGTTCCTTCTGGCCCAAACCAACCAACGGCGCCAACGTTTCGGTGAAGGCATCGCGATCGCCCTGACCCTGCTGGCGATCCTGGCGCTGGCGACCCGCCTCCTCCCCCACGTCTTCGACCTTCCCTTCGACGAAACGAAAGGCTCGCGCCTCCAGTACCCGCTCGGCTACTGGAACGCCGACGCGATCTCCTTCTCCTTCGCCGCCGCGCTCTGCGTCTGGATGAGCCGCCGCTCGCTGAGCCGCGCCCTGCGCTGGTTCTCGGTCGGCGCCCTGCCCGCCGTCCTGCTCGCCCTCTTCCTCACCCATTCGAGGGGGGGCGTGCTGACGCTGATCGTCGCCGCGGGGACCCTGATCGTCCTCTCGCGCGACCGCCTCTGGTACCTGGCGACGCTGCTGGCCGCCGCCGTGCTGACGCTGCCCGCGATCCTCGCGATCCACTCCTACCCCGAGCTCGCCAACAACTACGACTACGCGCCGATCGTCGGGCAGGGGCTCAAGGCGAGCCTCGTCCTGCTGCTCGGGATCGCCGCCACCGCGCTCGCCTACTGGTTCCTGCGCCGGCTCGAGCGGCGGCGCTCGCCCGCGGTCCAGCGGGCCCTGGCGATCTCCCGCGAGCGCCGCGTGCTCGGCGGCATCGCGCTGACCGGGCTGGTGCTCGCGATCGTCGCCGGGATCCTCTACGGCGAGAGCGCCTGGGACAAGTTCACCAGCTCCGACCTCGGCACCCCCTCCAGCCTCACCGAAGTCTCCAGCCGCGGCCGCAGTCAGTTCTGGGACGTCGCCCTCGAAGCCTTCGGCGAAAAGCCGCTGCTCGGCCACGGCGCCGGCACCTACCAGTTCTCCTGGGACCAGCTGCGGCCGATCCCGATGACCAACACGCAGGCGCACTCGCTCTACCTCCAGGCGCTGTCGGAGCTGGGGATCGTCGGCGGGGTGCTCGTCCTCGGGCTGGTCCTCTTCCTGCTCTGGACCGGCTTCACCGCCTGGCGCGCCGCCGGCGGCCGCGAGCGCGAGCTCTACGCGGTCCTCCTCGGCGTCAGCCTCGCCTTCGCGGTCGGCGTCGCCTATGACTGGTTCTGGCAGCTGGCGCTGATCGGCTCGGTCTTCTTCATGGCGACCGGGATCCTCGTCGCGGCCCGTTGCGGTCAGCTCTGGCGGGCGCGCGCCGCCGCCCGCGCGCGGGCCGGGGAGCTGGTCGAGACCGACGGCGAAAGCCGCCGCTTCGGCCTCACGATCGCCGGTTTGGCCGTAGCCTGGTTGACCATGATCGCGCTCACCGGTCCGCTGCTGGTCGATCACGAGATCAGCCAGTCGAACGCCGCCGCCGGGGCCGAACCGCCGGAACTCGAAAGCGCCGTGAGCCACGCCGAGACCGCCCGCTCGATCGAGCCTTGGGCGGCGACGCCGTACGTCCAGCTCGGCCTGCTGGCGCAGCTGCAAGGCGAATACCCGGAAGCGATCGCCCGCTTCAGCCAGGCGATCGCCCGCGAGGATCACAATTGGACGCTCTATTACCTGCGGGCGAAAGCGGAGTACCAAGCAGGGCAGGGTGAAGCCGCCCAGAAGGACCTGAACGAAGCAAAGCGGCTCAACCCGCTCGAAACTTGTCTCACCCAGGGGTTTGAAGGTTGCGGATGACCCGAACGCCAGACACCGAGAAGATCGCCGCCGAACGCCGCGCCGCCGCCGCGGGGCCGGAGCGGCGCGCGACCGCGATCCCCTACCGGGCGGCGGACCGGCTCGGGCTGAGCGGGCCGGAGGGCTCGCGCCGGCGCGGCGCGCTGCTGCGGCGGCTGCTGGCGCTGGGGGACTGGACGGCGCTGATCGTCGCCCTGCTGGTCGTCACCGCGTCGACCTCCTCGACCGACGTCGCCGACCTCTTCTGGGCGATCCTCTTCAGCCCCAGCTGGATCTTCGTGATCAAGCTCCACGGGCTCTACGACCACGACCACCGGCGGATCCGCCACTCGACCCTCGACGAGGTGCCCTCGCTGGTCTCGGCGACCGTGCTGGGGACGCTGGTGCTGGACGGCCTGCTGACGATCAGCCCGGTCGGCCCGCTCTCGCCGAAGAGCGCGATCGCGGTCGGCATCGGCGCCCTGCTCGGCAGCTTCGTCCTGCGCGGCGTCCTGCGCTGGGTCTGGCACCGGGCGACGCCGGTCGCGCTCGGCCTGGTGATCGGCCCGCCCGCCTCCGTCGACACCGTCGCCCGCCGCGTCGTCACCCACCCGGAGACGCGCCTGCACCTGGTCGGCTACCTCTCCGCCTCGCGCGAGGAGGACTCGGCCGAGCTGCCGCGGCTCGGCAGCCTCGCCGACATCTCCGAGGTCGCCGAGGTGACCGGGATCGAGCGCGTCGTCGTCACCGAAGGGCAGATGAGCGAGCCCACCGCCGAGCGGCTGATCGAGGAGTGCAAGAAGGCCGGCCTGGCGCTCACCTTCCTGCCCGAGCACTACGGCCTGCTCGGCCCCGGGATCGAGCTCAACCGCCTCGCCGAGCTGCCGGTGCTCGACTTCCGCTTCTCCGACCCGCCGCGCTCGACCCAGGCGATGAAGCGGGCGCTGGACGTCTTCGTCTCCGGCCTGCTGCTGATCCTGATCTCGCCGCTGCTGCTCGGCGCGGCGATCGCGATCCTGATCGACTCCGGCCGTCCCGTCTTCTTCCGCCAGCGGCGCGCGGGCAAGGACGGCGTCTCCTTCACGATGCTGAAGTTCCGCACCATGGTCGCCGACGCCGAGGACCGGCTGAGCGAGCTGATCGACCTCTCGAAGCTGAGCGAGCCCGCCTTCAAGATCCCCGACGACCCGCGGGTGACGCGGGTCGGCAAGCTGCTGCGGCGGACCTCGATCGACGAGCTGCCGCAGCTCTTCAACGTGCTGCGCGGGGAGATGTCGCTGGTCGGGCCGCGGCCGGAGGAGGAGGCGGTCGTCGCCCTATATGACGAGCGCCAGCGCGGCCGGCTGGCGATCAAGCCGGGGCTGACCGGGCCGATGCAGGTCTACGGCCGCGGCGACCTCACCTTCGAGGAGCGCCTGGCGATGGAGCGCGATTATCTCGACAACCTCTCGCTGCTGACCGACCTGCAGATCCTGATGCGGACGCCGCGGGCGATCATGCGCGGCGAAGGCGCCTACTAGCTTGGCCGACCTCGAGGTCGTGATCGTCAGCCACGGCGCCGAAGGGCTGCTGCGGCGGTGCCTGGCGAGCCTGCGCGCGCACCCGCCGCGGATGGCGACGATGCGGGTGACGGTGGTCGACAGCGGCAGCCCCGACGGGACGCCGGACATGGTCGCGCGGGAGTTCCCGGAGGTGCGGCTGGAGCGGCGCGGCAACGTCGGCTTCTCGGCGGCCAACAACCTGGTGCTGCGGGAGAGCGACGCGGGCGCGGTGCTGCTGCTCAATCCCGACACCGAGGTCTACGAGGGGACCCTCGACACCTGCCTGGCGCGGCTCGCCGCGGACCCGGCGATCGGCATGGTCGGGGCGAAGCTGGTGCGCGAGGACGGCGAGCTCGACCACGCCGCCAAGCGCTCCTTCCCCACGCCGCTGGCGGCGCTCGCCCACTTCACCGGGATCGGCCGCGGCGCCGACGCGGGCGCCTCGCTCTCCCAGTACCGGGCGACGCACCTGGGCGAGGACGAGGCGGGCGAGGTCGACGCGGTCAACGGCGCGTTCATGCTCTGCCGGGCGGAGGCGGTCGCCGGGGTCGGCCTGCTCGACGAGGGCTACTGGCTCTACATGGAGGACCTCGACTGGTGCCACCGCTTCTGGGACGCGGGCTGGAAGGTCTTCTACGAGCCGGGCGCGGTGGCCCTGCACGTGAAGGGCGGCTCGAGCGCGCGACGGCGGGCGCCGAAGCAGGAGATCGCCTTCCACCGCGGCATGGGCCGCTTCTACCGCCGCTTCGACGCGCCGCGGTCGAACCCCCTCCTGAACGCGGCGGTCTACGCGGGCATCGGCGCCAAGCTGGCCGTGAGCCTCACCATCACCGCCCTCCGCGGCCGCGGCCGCGGCTAGATGCTGATGGGCGCGGGCACTCAGCTCGGACGCAGGCCGTCGAGGGCGATCGCGACGAGGCGTTCGATCTGCTCGGGCTCGGTGCGGCGGAGGCCGGCGATGCCGCTGATCATCTTGGTGACGTCGGAGATGTCGACGTCGGCGCGGACCTCGCCGGCGGCCTGGGCGCGCTGCAGGAGCGGCTCGCCGGCGCCGTAGATCGCGCCCGCGCAGCCCTTGAAGACGGGGGCATCGCGGTCGAGCGACGCGAACATCTCCTCGGCCAGCGCGCGCTTGGTGGCGGCGAAGGAGACGAACTCGCCGAGCCAGCCGGTCAGCGCCTCCCAGGGCGGCAGGCCCTCGTACTTGACCACCGCCGCGCAGATCTCTTCGACGCCACCGAGGTAGGTCGCCTCGAGCAGGTCCTCGCGCTTGGGGAAGTGGCGGTAGAGGGTGCCGATCCCCACCCCGGCGCGCTTGCTGATCTCCTCCAGCGTCGCGTCGGAGCCCTCCGCGGCAAAGGCCTCGCGAGCCGCGGCGACCAGCTTGTCGTAGTTGCGCCGCGCGTCGGCACGCTTCGGCCGGCCCGCGAAGGCGGTCAGCTCAGCGGTGGTGTCGGCGGTCACAGCCATCTTCCGGAGGATGGCTCCATTTTAGAGGGACCCGCTGGACGAGTAGCTCCGCGGGCCTTCGGCGCCCGGGGGCGTGCGAAGGGAACCCTCCAGCTGGAGGGACGGGACCCGGTTGGCTGTTCCTTATGCGCCCATGAGGCGCATAAGGAACAGCTGACGGGGGACGACCAAGGCTACGGGCCCTCCCTCCCCTGCTCGGGGAGGTCGGGGAGGGAGGGACGGCGGGGGTGACCCTTCCCTCAGGAACTGCGGGGAGGTTCGTCCAGGGTCACCCCCGCCGTCCCTCCCGGGCCATTCCGGGGGAGAGGCGGAAGGGATCGTGCCGGGAGGGTCACGGGAGGGTCACGGGGCCCTCACGGCAGACGGACGGACCCGTCACCGAAGCGTGACCCCGTGACGAAGACGCCGGGAACCCCACGCTTCCGTCCGTCTTCCTCAGGCATCGCGGGTCACGCGAGGAGGCGCGTTCGCAGTTAGCGACAACATGTGTCGCTAACTGCGAACGCGGTCCGGGCCGGGACCCCCCAGGGCCGGGAGGTGTGACGTCCCCGGCGTCTTCGTCACAACCTGTGACGTCTTCCCGCAGGGACCCTCACGTCCCGGGGGTGTCTGAACGGTCAGCGATCTCCGCTGTTCCTTATGCGCCTCATAGGCGCATAAGGAACAGCGGAGAGCCTGGACCGCCCGG
>Ga0153956_1002486_pt1 | contig 13461 bp, 7 predicted proteins | sample TSFL040MetaG_FD_104704 | JGI IMG/M metagenome (GOLD analysis project Ga0153956, IMG submission 104704) | Attine ant fungus gardens microbial communities from Florida, USA - TSFL040 MetaG | ecosystem: Host-associated > Fungi > Mycelium > Unclassified | place: USA: Florida, Wekiwa Springs... | reverse complement strand
CGGGGCGCGGAGATCGCCCGCTACCTAAAGACCCAGCCAGAACGCTTTTTCAATTCGCTAGTGATCGCAACCTACGGTGGCCGCCCGAACTGGCACGCAGTCGACACCGTGCAGGCGCGCGAGAAGGACCACGAACTCAATGCGCTGGACGAAGTCACCGTCTCCTCGGTGGGCTTCCTGACCCTGCAGGGCGATGAAAGGCTGTTCACCCTCGATGGTCAACACCGTCTAGCGGGCATCCAGCAGGCGATCGAGAAGGGACTGGAGCAGGATCCGTTCGACGAGGTCTCGGTCATCTTCCTGGCGCATGAGGACAGCAAATCGGGGCTGGAGCGCACGCGGCGCTTGTTCACCACACTCAACAAGACCGCCAAGCCGGTTTCCAAAGGCGACATCATCGCCTTGGATGAAGACGACGTCATGGCGATCTGCGTGCGGCGCCTGATTGAAACGACCAAGTTGTTCAATGGTGATCGCGTGGCGTTCGTGGCGACTAACAACATGCCCGTGACCAACACCACCGCGTTGACGACCATTGGAACCCTGTACGACGTGCTGTCGATTCTGTTCAGCAATTCCGACTGGGCACTGAAGATCAACAAAGCCGAGCTCGGCCGGGAACGCCCCAAGGATGCTGTGCTGGACCAGTACTTCGCCTATGCCGTGCGCTATTTCGAATTGCTCAAGCGCCACTTTCCCGAGCTCAAGGCGTTCTTCGCGGCATCCGATCCGTCACGCGTCACGCCGACCTATCGTGGATCCCAGGGAGGGCAAATGATGTTTCGCCCCATCGGGCTCGAAGTCATGACCCGGGTGATCGCGCGGCTCACCGCGGACATGCCTCTGAACGCCGCAGTGAAACGGGCTTCCGTCCTGCCCCGTGATCTCGCTGCAGCGCCTTACAAGGGGCTAATGTGGGATACGGCGCGCAAGACCATCACCAATGCGCACAAGACCACCTTGCGAGAAGTGTTGCTCTACATGCTCGGGGACTACGCCAAAACAGACCGGGCGGGGTTGCTGGAGAAGTACCGCAAGGACTCAGGTAAAGCGCGTGCCACGCTACCCAAGCGCATCGGCTGACGGCTAATTGCGTCCCCCCACCGCGCGCTCAGCACCTGTGCCACGGCCGGAAGACCAGCAGGCGCCGATATCACGGGGCACTCCACAGTAGGATGATGAACTTGTCGTCGTTCCTGGCGTCTTGCAGTAGGCGCGTGTCCAACGCCTGCCGCGCCTCTTCGGCTGTCGGCGACGCGGCACAGTATACGCAGACAGCCCGGCCGCCGATGTCAGCCCTGCCCCCCGGTTTGATGGCCAGGCCGGTCAGCAGACGCACTACATTGGCGTCGAGGGCCTCACCATGAGCCGTGAGCAGATCGTCTACCGCCGACAAATCGAGGTGAAGCTCGTGCTGCTTGGCCTTGGCCCGTTGGATGGCATGGCCGACCAGCGGTAGGCCGTCCACCGCCGCATCGGCCACGGCGCCCCGCAGGTCCGCGAGTCGGACTGCGACGCCGGTGAGCCGCCAGACCGACAGCGTCACTGGCAATCCCACCCGAGCTGCGCGTGCCCCGTACTGGGCCGCGATGTTCTGCGCCACATCCGGGCGCAGTTCGCCGACCACCTGCCAACCTGTCCCATAGGTGGTGCCGAAGGACAGAATCGATTCGGCGCGTACGTCGCGTAGATTCCACGTCAACACATGGTTCTCCGCGTGCGCCATCATCGCACTCATCGGCACGTAATAATTGCCATCCAGTGTGACCGCCGGCAGCGTGCGTTGACCGCGCACGAACAGCACGGTGGAGCTATTGAACTCGGACTCTTTCGTCTGCGCCAGATCGCAAGCCTGGGTCAGGTTGAGCCAATCGGTGCCACTGGGATCACGCAGCACCATCCCGAACCGGAGGTGCTTGCGTATCCAGTGTGCCTGTACCACGGGCGCCTCACCCGCCGGATACGCGGGCAGGCCCACCACGCTCGCGCGCCACTCCATGCTGTGCATCAGGCTATGGATCGCCGCTCGGGAGTCTCCGACCTCCGCAACGGGCGACAGCAAGTTGGCCGCGCGATGTACGAGCAAGCTGGCATCCAGCTGCTGCAACGCGGGGCGCATCCCTCCATCGGCTTCAAGGTCGGACAACAAGCGTCGGCTGATCGTATCTTCGACGTAGCGGACGTAATCGTCATTGTCCTTGGACGCCAGTTCGTGCAACAGGTCCATCGCCTGCAGATCCAGCTCCCACAACTTGCTGGCGGTGGCACTGGCGGCTGCGGTCAGAGCAGTCCCTGCATCGGTGATGAAGCGCTCCATCTTCGTGACGTCCGCGCGGTCGCTCGCCAGTTGCCACAACGCGGCCCGCCATGCCACTAGGTGGGTATCAGTGGCAGGCTTCTCCATGATCCGCATCCGCGAGCTCGATACCTTGAGTTCCGGGCGGATGCTCTTGAAGTCGGCCCGCAGTTGCTGCTCGTGCGAGGACATCAGAATGACTTGCAGGGGGCGTTCCTGCCCATGGTGGGTATCGAGCACTTCGCGAATGAACGGCAGTGTCGCGTTTATCGTGGCGTCGACCAGAAAATAGTCGACGACAATCAGGTCGTAGAAAGCGTTATGCGGGATCGCGGGCGCCGGGTATATGTCGATGTTGTCAGCGGTGACCCCCAACTCCTTGAGCAGTTCGATGACCCGCTGCACCGGCGCTGCGTGCTCCTGGCGCGCAGTCAGCACCGCCTCGGCCGCGACGCGCAGCCGCGCCGGCGCACGTTCGCGAATGACGGGTTCGGCCAAGGGCTCAGCCAAGTCGTCCATGGCCTCGGGATTGCGGCCTTCTTGGGTCAGCAGGTCGACATAGGCCTCGCGATCGGGATCGTTGGGATCATTCAGCAACGCGGCCACCCGCGCATCGGCGATCTGCAGGTCCGCATGCGAGATCCGGGCGGACAGGTCATCGTCGATCACCGCAACCCGCAGGATCTGCGCCTCGTTCAACTTGGCGGCCACGTCCATACTCACTCCTTGGGAAATTGCAGCACGAACGCGCGGTAACGGCCGTCGTCGTCAACGCCGTCGAGCACCAGTTGAGCTTGGTGATACGTGGCGACCTCGGCGGCAAGGAACAGCCCCAGCCCCTGCCCGCGGGGGCGCATGGTGAAGCCCGCCGTGAATACCCGGTCCTTGTCCGCGGAGGCGATCCCAGGGCCGTTGTCCCACACCGACAGGGTCTTGGACTCTGGATCTAGTTCCAGATGGATCTCCCGTCGCGTTGCGCCCGCCTTCAACCCACGCTGCAACCAGTACACGGAGTTGGTGACCAGATTCTCCACGGCCAGGCTGACGAAGCCGCGCACCATGTTGACCATGAACGGGCTGACTTCTTCCTGGCCTGAGGTGGTCAGCGTGGCGTGGATCTCGTGGCGCTCAAAGCGCGCCTCATAGCCGTGCAGGATTGTCTGCAGTAGCGCCGCGAGGTCGAACGGTTCCTTGCGATGGCGTCCAGAGGGCGTCAATGGATCGAGCTGCCGCAAGCGTGTATTGATGGCCTTGATTTCGTTATCGAGCTTGACCAGGAGTGCCCGCGTCGCCGGCGACTCGTCCTTGGCCAGCTTCTGCAGCAGCTGCCGCGTGTGCCCTGTGGTACGCGTCAGCTCATGCAATACACCCGACATCACCGTGCCGACGCCTGCCAGCTCCAAGATGTCTTCACGACGCTCTCCCGCCTGTTTGGCGGCGTCCTCAAAACGCCTGGTTTCGGTCTTGATGAAATGCAGGTGCTTGGTGATTGACTCGACGGTCTTCTTGGTGTCCGCCGGTACCCGGGCCCGGATCTCGGCCAACCCCTGCTCGGCCTGCTTGATCCGATTGCGGATGGTCTCTGGCGCCGATTTGGTCACTTCGTCGAGCTGACTGCGCTTCTCTTCCTCGCCTTCGTGGGTGATGTGCCGCCGGAGCTCGTCAATGGCATAGTCAAACAGGATGCTGCGCACGAGCCGGGTCTGCCGGGACTCGATCAGGCCCTCTCGGTTAGACCGGTCGATCAGGTTGGGGTTCTCGATGCGACTGATCTCGACGGCGCCAACCGTCTGGATGCGATTGACGGCGAACCCGCCGCGCTTGAGCGCACTGCTATCGATGGCCAGCCAGTCTTCGCCCGAGGACTGCCCAGAGAAGCCCACCCGGAATCCATCGCGGTAGATGGCCACACCGCCGCTCCACAGATCCAGCTCGGCCTTCGCTTCCTTGGTGGTGCCGTGCAAGGCGGTTTGCGCCCGCAGCGTGTCACGATTGAACCAGCGAATGCGCGCCTTGAACGGCCCGATCGAGCGCAACTCGTCAGGGGTGGCCTCCAACTTGTGCGACACCTCATCACGTGAGCGTAAGACCTTTTGCGGATCGATGCCGCGCTGGTGATCCACGAGGGTCGTCATGACCACCGTGTCGGTAGGTCCCTTCACCTCCGGGGTGAACACCAGCTCCAGGTCGGCCTGGGCGTGCTCGCTCAGGACCTTCTTCATGCCTTCGATCGGGATGCGGTCTCCATCGTTGTAGTACACATCGATGGGAAATACGGCCTGCTTGGTCAAGTCGGGGAACGGGTTCTGCAGACGGCGCAGGAACGCATCGACGAAGCGCTTCTCGACCTGGACGAGGTCCCATGTTGCTCGCAGTGCGGCGATTTCGATCACCGTCCCGGTGGCGTGGTCGTGACTGGGCTCGGCAGGGACGATATCGATGGGTATCTGCTCCAGCATCTCGTCGGTCTTGTCAAAAGCGCGCCAGTCGAAGTTGATCTGATGCGCGCTCTTTCGATCCGTCCAGGAGGTGACAGCGGCCCGATCTCCCAGCCGCATCATGGCCAGTCGACCGATGCCCTTGTTGCCAAGCAACGTGCGTTGCAGTTCTTCGCTGGTTTGCGTGTTGTAGCGTGACGGCGTGCCGATCTGCAGAAACACGGTTTCAAGGTCGTGTTCATTCATGCCAGTGCCACGATCGCTGACGGTAATCGCGTTGATTCGCTCGAGTACACCCACCACCTCCGGCCAACTCGTGGCCACCTGCAGTAGATGGATCAGGGCCACGGCATGCTTCGGTGCACCCTCAGGACCGGCGGAGAGGCGCTTGATGACATCGTCGATGAAAGCGCCGAGCCCATCCACGCCGGACGAATGCGAGCGCGCTTGATCGAGAAGCGTGTCGAGCTCAGCCTGTGGCAAGCCGATACGGAAGTCGATGCGAACCCGCTTGGATTCGGCGTCGAATGCGTTCTTGATGAGCTCGTTTAGGGCGACCTCATCGGAGGTGATGAGTTCCGCACCCAAATGAATCAGCGTCCTGGCCGCTACCGAGAAGTTCGCCACGTTAGTCCTTTCCTAAGCTGGGGTCCTACGTCTTGCATGGAAGTGCTGACTGCTGGAATCGTGAGGATCTGTCGCCGCTAGCCACTGTGTTCTTGGATGCGGCTAATGGCGACCGCGGTTCGTTCCGCGGCCACCTCGATGTCGTCCTCACGCGTGCTACGCCCCAGGGTGAATCGAATTACCTCCCCAGCCGCGCGCTCGTCCAAACCCACAGCGCGCAGCACATGGGAGGCGCGAAGCTCTCCCGCCGCGCATGCCGCGCCGGTCGAAGCCGACAGTACCGGCGCTAATCGCGCGAGGAGATCCTCGGCATCCACGCCTGGGAAACGCAGGCTCAAGTGTCCAGGCAGCCGCAGGGTGGGATGACCGATCAGTTGGAAAGCGACCCCATGTCCAGACAGCGCAGCCAGAAATCCGGCGGCCAGCTGCTGCTGACGCTCGGCATCCTGGGCGATGCGCTGTCGGGCCAACGTGGCCGCGGTGCCAAAGCCGACTGCCAGGAAGGCCGGAACGGTACCCGACCGCAGGCCGCCTTCCTGGCCGCCACCGTGTAGTTGCGGTTCGAGTTGCCCCTGCACGGCGGGTGCCACGTATAGGGCGCCGATGCCCCCTGGGCCATAGAGCTTGTGGCTCGACACACACATCAGGTCGCAATCCATCGCCTCCACATCCAACGGTATGCGCCCGGCCGATTGGGCAGCATCGACATGCAGCAGATGGCCATATGCATGAGCGCGTCCGGCCAATTCGGGCAGCGGTTGGAGCGTGCCGATCTCATTGTTACCGTGCGCAATCGCGACCACCCCTGGCGTGATGTGCGGCGCGCCCCACGCCTCCGTCAGCCTTGAGATGTCGACCAACCCGGTACCCAGCACCGCCAGTGGCGTGACCACGACACCCGCCCGAGACAGGTAGCGTGCGGGTTCTCGCAAAGACTTGTGCTCCGTGTCAGCCAGCCACAGGTGCCTGCGCGCCCCGGTAGCCGAGAGCAGGCCCTTCAGCGCCAGGTTGTTGGCTTCGGTGGCGCCGGAGGTGAACACGACGCCTTCCGGCTGGCCGCCAATCAGGGATGCCACCGCCTCACGGGCGTCGTCAATGGCACGGGCAGCCCGGTGGCCGTGGAAGTGCTCGGAATGCGGATTGGCATGGGCGTGACGCAGCCAAGGCAGCATCGCCTCGACGACCTCGTCCGCCGGCGGCGTCGACGCGGCGAAGTCGAGGTACAAGGGTTCCTTCACCGGTGCGACCATACGGTGCATACTATTTGTGACACACTAGGCAGGCCTTGCCGCCGGCAAAGATGTCGTCCATCGCGTTTGACTCAGCCTCCGCTTGCGGGCGCAGCGGATTGCGGCGAACTTTGGCCTGCGCGCGAGCCCGTCGCACCTCGTGTTCGCGCTCGATTGCGCGCATGCGCTCGGGTTGCTCCAGCTCATCCAACGATTCGCGATCGCTCCAGGTAAACGGCGAGCCGTGCTCGAGCGCGCTCTTCTCGTAGCGCTTGGCCTCCTCAAATCGGTCCGGGTGCTGCTGCTTGAGCCGGACCCACTCGATCTTCTGCTGGAAGAAGCAGAACGTGCAGCCACTGCGCGAGCGCCAGTCGTAGTACTTGGGCAAGCCCACTCCGGCGCCGTTGAGCAGCTCCAGGACCCCGGCGTGATCAACGCCCGCTTCCCGGAAAGGCAAGTGAACGGTCAGGTTCTCGTGGCCGGAGTCGTAGCCCTCGCGGTGGGATTCGTCTGCGCGGATCGCCACGTAGCTATGGACTTGGTCGCCGGCCTCCAGCCAGGGCCTGACCCAGTTTCGGAAGGGAACCAGCTTGAGCTGCCTGGTGCACCAGCGGGTTTTGACCGAGGGCAGGAAGTGTCCGTACTCGCGCAACCAGAAGTCGAAGTCCCGCTGCGGATTCAGGCGCAGGATCGGCTTGCCCAGAAAGCCCTCTAGGCTTCCCAGGAACTCGTAGACCTCGGGCAGTTCCTTACCCGTGTCGGTGAAGAAGTACTGCAAATCCAACTCGGGGTGATGCAGGCGCATATAGACGGCCAGTGCCGCGCTGTCCTTGCCGCCCGAGATTCCCAGTACATGGCGATCAGCCACGGCTCGCCTCCTTGGCTTGCAGTTCCTCCAAGACCAGTGCCCCGGCCTCGACCAGGGCGGCCAGCAGCAGATCCGGCTTCACGGCCTTGTTGCGCAACCGTTCGATCAAATCGTCGCGCATGCGCGTGATGACCGGGCTGTCGGCTTCGGCAACATCGATTGTGGCAGACACCGTGTCGTGCCCACCGAACACCACGGCCAGAGCGCGCCGGCCGGCCGGCCGGCCCTGCACCGACGCCAACGCTTCAATGCGACGGAACTCGAAGGCCCACTGCGACAATTGCACCGCGGCATGATCGAGGTCGTGATCGCTGAACTCGCGGGCAGGCTTACTGACAGCCAAGGCTGCCAGGCTCTCGATGCCCTCCTCCGTCCCGCTGTAGGTCGTCAGTCTGCCCACGAACGCTTCCAGCTTGAGATCGCCACTGATGCCCCGCACGGCGTTCGCCCGCGCCTGCAGCTTGGTCAGCGCCCCCTCGTGGTCGATGCGGTCCAGTATCTTGGCTTCCAGAGCCCGCAGTGCCTGCGGGTAGGCGACGGTCAGCTCTTCGACCACCCGGCCCACTTCGGCTACTAGGGCCTTGCCGTCGCGCCCTGTCCCCAACTTTTCGGGGAGATCAACGAAAAGGGTCTTGACCGGGTCGGAGGCCTGCATCAGCAGACCGCGGGTCTCGCGTGCGAGCGTGCTGACCCTGGCCGTACGCTGCGTCCACTGGGGCAACGAGAGCGTCCATGCCACGAGCGCACGTGCCGAGTCCAGGGGATCGGCCAGCACCGGGCGTTTGAGGGTCTCTTCCAACTGCGATGACAGCAGGGTGAGCATCTGTTTGGCCGGGGCGTCCATGCGCACCCATTTCCAGCTGATGCGCGTGGGATCCTGCAGCCATTCATCAACGTCCGCATCGGTGAGGTCGGGGCTGAACATGCCGTCCACATAGACGGCGATCTCGCCGCGATGCACCAACAGAAATGCCAGCGCTAGGATCGGCAGTACCCCATTCTTTACGCCGTAAGGAACCCGCCGCGCGGTCTCGTACCACTCGGCCAAAGTGATGGCGCCGCCGGCGTCCACTAGCTGATGTCGCCAGCGTTGCCACAGGTCGGTGAGCGAACCGGCGCCTTCCGAATCGGGTGCTTTCTCGGGCGAGGCGAAAACGCCCCGCCCTTTCACCGTTCTGTGCAAGCCCAATGCGGCCAGTACGGTGTAATAGAGACCCGCGTCGGCGGGGTAGCCGGTGTAGTCGAGTTCGGGGCGATCGCCGTGGGACAACATGCGGTGCATCAGCATGCGCTGAGCCTTGGCCGCGTTGGACGACAATACCTCACGGTTGACCAATTCGCTGAAGATATGCGGTGCAGGTTTGAACACGGCATCGCACACGCGGCTGGCCGTCGGCGAGAGGCCTTCTTCGGCGGTCGGCTGAAAGACCTTGTTCGCGCTGAACCACGTGGCGGTCGCAAACGCGTCCCGCAATGCGGCCTCCAGATCCCCCCGCAGCTGCTGTAATCGCGCATTGATCTCGCGTCGGGCCACGCTATCGCCCTCCAACGAGGGGGTCGACTCCGCAACATGTTCCAGGGCTGCGAGCTCACCGGCGTATTCCGCCAACCGGTGATGCCCCTTAGGCACCCCGAACAGGCTCAACGGATCGGACGTCTGTTTGGCCAGATCACGTGCTGCCTGTTCCAACTGCTCGATTGACGTTTCGTGATCGGGGACCAGCAAAACAAAACGACCGGTTTGTGAGGTGGTGCTCGGCGCAGTGTGGCTGTGCGCCCCATGAGGCGTCGTCACAGTGCGCGCGAACCAGCGCAAAGTGCCCGTCTTGGAGTAATGCTTGCGCGCGGTCAACGGCGGCAGCACACCCAATCGTTTGAGCTGTTCGTCGATGCTCTGGCTGCGTTCGCGCTTGGCCGCCTCGACCGCAGCATCGATGTCAAAGTCGCTGCCCGCATAAACGGCCCAGGCGGCGTTGTGCTTGCGGTAGATGATGATGCTGGCTGAAGCAAGATCGGCTAGTGCTGCTTGCACCACTTTGGCGGTGAAACTTCCCGCCGAACGTTCCAGTACGTCGTTGCTAGCGGCCAGCCCAGAGCCGTTGCGGAACAACTCGATCAGGGCGATCACCTTGGCCAGGGAGACATGCGGCTCCCTGAAACGGGCCTCTACCCGTTCAATAGCCTCGGCACTGATGGCCCAGCGGTGACCGTCCGCGGACGCGAGGATGGCTGGCTCGAAATTGGCGCGCAGGTAGTCCCAGAAGCGAGCAGGCTGGTAGTAATCGATCGATGCGCGATTGTGGCCCGAAAGAAACTCACGGAATCCCAGCGGTTCGGCCGAGCTCAGGAAACCGAACACGCTGCGCTCGTTCTGACCGAAGCGGCGACGGGAGCATGGCCCCAACAGTGCTGCGGTGACCGGATGCAAGGGCCAGCACCGGTCCAAGGCATCGGCGAGGGTCGCCGGCGAAGCCGGTCGACGACTCTGGATGGCCTTCGCGATGACCTGCGCCACGGTCTTGCTCTGAGCGTGCAGCTCCTCGGTCTGGATGGCACCGCCGATCAGAGCGATGACCTCGTCGGTCCCCGCAACCACTGGGACGTCGACAAAGCGCCCCTGCACCTTCGCCCATTCGGACTGGACGCTGCGCCCGGAGCGTGTGGCGTATTGTTCGAAGGCTTGGTGCAGCACGCCGATGACCACGAGCTTGCCGTTGCTCCGGCTGGCGGCTTCCGCGAGCTCCTGGAAGACATAGATGTCCTCCCCGGCCGCTGCCGCTGCCTCGAGAAGTTTGCCCATCTCGTCCAGGATCAGCAGCACGCCGCCCTGCTCGCCCGACTCGGCCCGGCGCAGGAGTTCGGCCACCACGTCGCGTCGGCCATTGCGCATCCGCTTCGGGCCCCGCTGCGGCGCATGTTTATCGATGGCCTGACTGATGGCCTCTTCGATGGTTTGCCTTCGGCCCACCACCGGCACGACCAGCCATGGCTTCTTGCTGCCAAAGGCTCGCCAGATGTCGTCGTCGTTCTCAATGCGCAGCACCTGCTTCGCACGCTTGCGGATCGCGGGGGGGCCACCTGCCAACTGCGCCAATGCCAGCGCGAGGGTCGATTTGCCGCCGCCGTAAGGCCCCGTCCAGGTGAACGCCCGCTGCTGCGACTCGTTGAGGTGCTGGGCCACTATCGATAGCGCGTTGCGGGTGCTTGTCTGGCAGATATAGCCATCAAGTGCGTCATCACGCGCTATATCTGCTTCCAACTGCACTGAGCGCTGGAAGCGGGATGTTACCTGAATGCGGAGATCGGTATTACTTGCCATAGGCATGCCTCAGCAGCCGTTGCTTGAGCGCATCGGGAGCCTCCTTGAACATTCGACTGACCTGACGAACACCCGCCGAGTCGCTCCAGCGCAATTGGCCTTCTGAAATGTTCTCGAGGTTGACCAACCGGTCACCGACCGAGTTCTCATCGAGTTTGAAGACACGCCCCGGCGCCCCGAATTCGTGCGCAATGGCCTCAAATGACAGCGTCGCTTGGCCCGACCCGTCCGCACGCTGTTTGGATTCCCAAAACTCCAGCAACGCAAGCGCGAACAAACCATCCGGCAGTGAGGACTGCGGCCCGCGGCGGAAGCGGAAGGTTCCCGTGGGGCCCTCCGACAGCAATCCCAGATCAGCGAGCAAAGGCTCGGCAGCGTCGTCGGCTTCCCGCCCGTCGCGTCGCGCCACGTAGCAACGCACGCAGACGTCCACATCTCGCTTGAGCGTTACCCGGGAAACCCGATGCCCGCCCTGTGCGGCTGCCTGCGCGAGCGATGCCGTTACCGCATCCGCGTCGAAGGTCTGCTCGGTGACGCGATTGAACAACCACCACCATGTCGTGGACCGTTTTCCGCGGCCGGCGAGCAGCCAATGCACCCACCAAGCACTCGCAGGTTTCTCAAGGTAGGGATCGAGGCCGCGGTTACCGAAGAGCGTCCGCCCCACGGTGCCGGCCCCGAGTTTTCCGCCGGTCTGCTCCTCAAGCACGTCGCAGGCTAGAGCCCAATGCCGAATGGCGGCGACCATGTTCTTGCCAACCCCGAACAGGCGGATGCCGTTCTCGGGGGCAAAGGCCAACTTGGCGTTGGTCGAATAGTCCGAATGCGTCGCGGCCTCGTAGGCCTTACGCAGCCACAGTTGGCGTAAGGGAAAGGTCTCGTGACCAGAGAATTGGACGCTGTCGGGGATCGGGCCGTTTAACATGCTCAGAGTCTACTGGCGAACCTCGCCAGTGGACAACGTGTTTTCTGGCGACTTGCGCCAGGCGCCCACGTGTGGTCGCAGAAATGGCCGGTAAGTAATTGTTTTTTTACTGAATTGCGCCGACGTACGGCGAGCGGACTCTGCAATTATGCGGCAAGGTCACGGCAAAGTATGACGCGCTGCAACACATTCGAGCCTTCTCACCACCTGCCCGCTCGTTCCCGTGTCGCTGAATGCGCGCTTCGCTGCGGCATCATAAGCGAGGCATCAGCGTTATGAGAGGCACAAGGATAGCTGCCCTGGGGTTGGCGCTCGGTCTGTGGGTCGCCTCCGGCAGCGGCTGGGCGAATGGGACGACGGCTCGATCGCCCCCCACCACGACCGCTCCGGCCCCTGCACCACCGTCACGACAGCCGGTTGGCGGCGCGCACCCGCCGGTTCCGGGGCGATGGACCCCGTTGCCGCGGGGCCACGTAGGCCGGCGGAACTGATCGAACTCAGAGCCGACGCGCAGGCCAGAGAAAAACGCCTGCTGCAGGTCATCGCCGACAACATGCCCAGCCTCTGGGAAAAGCTGGTTCCTGCCCTCGTCGGTCTGGCAGGCGTTCTCGTGGGTGGCCGGCTCGATCGCAACCGGATCGAATGATGATTCTCGAACGGCTAGATGCGTGCGCATCCATATTGATCATAACTAATTGACCTAGGAGTTCGTTCAAAACCAACCAAGGTCGATTGACTGCATTTGGATTGGGATTTGACCTAATAGAATCGGAAAATTTCTTTGAATATCATCCACTTGCGATGGCGCAACCCGGCAGGTAGAGTCATGGACCAGCCATGACTTGAGACAGCTTTTGTGACGCAGGATGAGGCCTTGGAGATCAAGTATCTTCGTGCGTTTGGAGCGGTGCTTTCAGCAGCGCAGACCGCTCAAGTGCTTGGCTATAGAAGCACTGCAACGTTGGCTAAAGCGCGCTCTAGAGGGCAGCTACCGATCCAAATGTTCCCATTGCCGCACCGGCGCGGCCTCTTCGCCAACACCGTTGAGATCGCCACTTGGATCGCCTCAAAGCAACAGCTCGTTGAAAGATAGCTATTCCCTTATCGCCCAGAGAAGCCAGAGCATGACGCAGTAATGCCATGAACTCCCGGACCATGGAAATGAAAATGCCCCCGTTGGCGCGGGGGCATTTGCCTCTCGTCGGAGCGAGAGGTGGCGAAGCACTACTAACTACGCAGTAAGTAGGCTCCCTCATTTCTCCTATCAAGTCAAGTCGCCGGAGAAGGTCGGCTGGCTAAGCATTGCCCTTATTCAAGGTCGACAGGTTCGATCTAAAGAGGGGCATGCCCCATCCAGCACACTCCCCGCGCTGTGTGGCGCCCCTGTGCGCCATCCTAGGAGAATCAAATGACCGCTGGAACAGCAGCCAGTGCCACAGGCATGGCCACGAATCATCATGTTGATCCGACACTGAACTACACCCCCCGCCCGCTCTCGCGAGGACAGCGCAGTCGACGAGAGGTGTTTGTCTACCAATCACCCCGTAATCAACGGGTCGTCACCGTGTCCGATGCTGCCAATTTTGCATTGGCGCTGAGGCTGGAGTTCGACCCCGAAGTTCGCAGGTATGTGGAGCGTCCGCGCCAGCTGCAACTGACCCCAAAGACGAGGATCGACCTTTCCTTTTGGTCGCAGACCACGAGTGGTGATCAGAGATTTCACCTGTTGATTCCAGCCACACGCACTGCCCATGGAACT
>Ga0153956_1002485_pt1 | contig 13462 bp, 14 predicted proteins | sample TSFL040MetaG_FD_104704 | JGI IMG/M metagenome (GOLD analysis project Ga0153956, IMG submission 104704) | Attine ant fungus gardens microbial communities from Florida, USA - TSFL040 MetaG | ecosystem: Host-associated > Fungi > Mycelium > Unclassified | place: USA: Florida, Wekiwa Springs... | reverse complement strand
CGAGATCGAGTACACGTATGATCGTACCGATCCGCCGAACGCATAAAGGGTTTTATTTGGGGCGATATTGTTGAGCCAAATCTTATATGAGCGACAACATATACGGAATATTAGCGGAATTTGATACGGCGACCGAAATGGTCGATGCCGCGGTCAAAGTGCGTGATGCCGGTTATACAAAGACCGACGCATTTTCACCATTTCCGCTGCATGAGATCGATGAGGCTCTGGGCATCAAGCGCAGCATCTTGCCGTACATCGTATTTTGCGGCGGCATCACCGGCCTTTTGACAGGACTTGGCCTGACGTACTTTGTTCACGTTGTTGATTATCCGATCATCGTGGGCGGCCGTCCGCACTTCAGCCTGCCGGCATTCATTCCGCCGATGTATGAGCTGACGATCCTTTTTTCGTCGCTGACGGCTGTTTTTTCCATGTTGTTCCTTAACGGACTGCCGTCACCGTATCATCCGGTATTCAACGTGCCGCGTTTTGCTCTTGCTACGCGTGAAAAGTTCTTTATCGTGATCGAGGCAGCCGATCCAAAATATGACTATGACGAGGTCAAGGCATTTATGGAAAGCCTTTCGCCGCAGGAGGTATTCGATGTTCCTGAATAGAACCGAGAAACCGCAAGCCGGAAGCAAAAAACTTGGCAGTATGAGGATCATTGTCCTTTCACTGGCCGCCGGGCTTTCGATCCTGTCATCTGCGTGCGGCGTGCGTTTCGACATGCAGGATCAGCCGCGTTACAAGGCCTATAAGGAAAGTGACTTCTTTTCTGATAAACGTGCATCGAGAGAGGCTCCGGAGGGTACTATCGCTCGCGGCCAGCTTCACGATAATAAGGCGTTCTATACCGGCAAGATCGATAATCCGAATCCGAATGCCGTGGCGGCAACCGCTACAGACGCTAATGGGAACACGGTCGTTGCGAGCTTTCCTAACGATGTTGAGGAATTTCCCATTCCGGTCACACAGGCTCTGATCGATCGCGGACAGGAGCGATACAATATTTACTGTATTACCTGTCACGGACAATTTGGCAACGGTGACGGAATGGTCGTCCGCAGAGGATTTCCAAAACCGCCGACGTATCATGATGACCGTTTAAGAAATGCTCCGGTCGGACACTTTTTTGATGTTATGACCAACGGATGGGGGAAAATGAGCAGCTACGCATATCAAGTGCAGCCTGCTGACCGTTGGGCGATCGCCGCGTACATACGTGCACTACAGGTCGGACAAAATCCTGATATGAATATGAAGGCGGCCGCCGCACCAAATTCGAATACCGCCGCTCCGCAGGCTGCAAATACGACAGGAGGCCACAAGTAAATGGCCGATATGGAAAACTATCGAGCACCTGAAATGATAAAACGCTGGGGAGCAGTAGCCCTTGGTGTCGGAGCGATCGGATTGCTCCTCTGGCTTGTGGGAACCGCGATGAACCCTGAACAAGGGTTGCGCTCATGGCTCCTTGCCTTTATGTTTTGGGGCGGATTAAGCGTTGGCTCATTGGGGCTTTTGATGCTCCAGTATCTGACGGGCGGTGCGTGGGGCGTGGTCATACGACGCGGGCTTGAGGCCGGTACACGGACATACCCGCTTATCATCCTGTTCTTTGTCCCGTTAGCCATCGGTGTTTATAAGGGATGGATATACTCCTGGACGCACCTGCCGCCGGAAGATCCCGTGATGATCCAACGCGGCATATACATGACGAGCTGGTTCTGGATCGTTAGAGGAATATTTTATTTTGCTCTATTCACTCTGATGATCACGCTGCTCAATAAATGGAGCAAGGCTCAGGACGAAACGACCACTCTTGAAGGGGCCGCAAAATACCTTGATAAGGCATCACGATTTTCTGGACCGATGCTGGTCATCTATACGTTGGTCGTCACATTTGCTGCCGTTGACTGGACCCTCGCTCTTGAGCCGCACTGGTTCTCGACCATGTGGGGGCTGCTCTATGTCGTCGGATGGGCGCTTAATACGCTATGCTTCATGGTCGTGCTGATGTCCAATCTGATCGAGACCGGTCCGATGTCATCGGTGCTCGGCAAGCGCCATTTTCATGACCTCGGCAAGCTGATGCTGGCCCTTGTCATGGTATGGGCATATTTTAATTTTTCACAGTTCCTGATCATTTGGGCAGGGAACTTGCCGGAAGAGACCACATTCTATCTGCCGCGAATGGCGGGCGGATTCGGATGGATCGGCGTCGGACTTATTCTTTTTCATTTTGCTTTCCCGTTCCTTGTCCTGCTTCAACAGGATTTCAAACGCCGTTGGAAATGGCTGGCCGGTATCGCGATATTTGTTATGTTCATGAGGCTCGTTGATCTTTTCTGGCAGATCGGGCCTACCGAGAGAGTGATGCCGACCACGATCGCTTCCGGAGCGTTCCATATCGATTGGCTCGACCTGGTCGCACCGATCGCTATCGGTGGTATATGGCTGTGGTTCTTCTTTAATCAATTGGCCAAGCGGCCGATCGTGCCGTACAAAGATCCGTTCTTTGAAGGGGCTATTGAGCACGGACACGGGCATTAATATTTGCAGAGGGTTTTATGTCGTCGAAAAAGCACGAACTGACAGAGGTCGACCTTAATAAGGCGTACGAAGAGAATACAATCAAGCTCAAAGGGATCATGGGATTCACTATCGGGCTTGTGATCCTCATCGTCTTTACTTTCGGCCTGATGTGGATCTTTCTAGGCCAGATGCGCTCCTATAATAATGATGCCCAGACCTCGCGAAGCCCGCTGGCAAGATCTGCTAAAGAGATGCTGCCGCCTGAACCAAGATTGCAGGTCGCTCCGGGTTTTGGTATCGACGGGCCTAACGGGCGTATAAATCTTGAGCTTCGCGAGCCTCAGAGCGAATATCGCGAACTCGTCAAGATCTGGAATGATGAACGTGAACACGGCATCAAAGATCCTAAGACGGGAATGGTTTCAATGCTGCCGCTAGACGAGGCTAAGAAGAAGTTGCTAGAAAGTAATGTAAAGGCAAAGGCCGGTGACGATGCGGCAAAACTGTACGATGAGTCGCGAAAATTCTATTCTGATTCCAGTGCCGGACGCGTAGCGTCTGAAACCAGGCGATAGAAAGAGACAGGCCTTTGAAAAGATAATGATGATGCGTATAAACAAGATCATTGCTATGCTTGCGGTCATAATGGCCGCCGGGGCGATCTTTGTTCACGCACAAAAGAGTGAACACTATAATTCGCCGCTATATTCGCCGCGAACTTATGATGCTACTTCGGCGGAGCCTAACGGGATGCCGCCTGCGCTCAAGGATGTCGGCATAGATCAGCGACTCGGCGAACAGCTTCCGCTCGATACCGTCTTTAAGGATGAGGACGGAAACAGTGTAAAACTCGGTAAATACTTTGGCACAGGACGCCCGGTCGTGCTTGCTCTTGTGTATTATGAGTGTCCGATGCTCTGCAGCCAGGTGCTTAACGGGCTTACCGGTTCGCTAAAGGGGGTTTCGCTTGAGCCTGGCAAAGATTACGATATTGTCGCGATCAGCTTTGATGCCCGTGAAAATGATCGTGCGGGCCTTGCCAAAGGTAAAAAGCAATCCTATGTTGAGCGGCTCGGAAAGAACGGCGGCGAGGCCGGGCTTCATTTTTTGACAGGTGACCAAGCATCGATCGATGCTGTCACCAAAGCGGCGGGCTTTAATTATAAGTGGGATGACCGCACGCAGCAGTTCGCACACGCAGGCGGCATAATGATCACAACGCCGGAGGGCAAGCTTTCGAGATATATGTACGGCATTGATTATGCCCCAAAGGATCTGAAGCTTGGCCTGATGGAGTCGGCCGATAATAGGATCGGCACCTCGGTCGATAAACTGCTGCTGTATTGTTACCATTACGATCCCGAGACGGGTAAGTACGGATATGCGATATTGCGGGCAATGAGGGTCGGCGGCGTGCTGACAGTTGCCGCACTCGGTGCGATGGTTTTTGTATTCTTGCGGCGCGGCCGCAAAAAGGAAGGCGTCAATAGCGAGGGTTGAAAATAGCTATTTCGCCTGCAATGGCGGTCGCTGTGATACCAACAGATTATGTACGACGGATCATATATACCAATTTTTCCCGAAGGGGCTTCGACATTCGCGGGTCACGTTGATTTGCTGTACGCTTATCTGATCGTCGTAAGCGTCGTGTTCACGATCCCTATCGTGATGGCTATCTTTGCATTTTCGGTGATGTATCGCGAAAAGGAAAAGTTTGCCACGCCTGAGGAAATACATGGCTCGATGGTGCTCGAGACCGTCTGGTCTTTTATTCCATTTGTGGTTTCGATGACCATCTTCATCGGCGGAGCGTTGGTATATTTCGAACAGTACACACCTCCGGAAGACGGCATGGAGGTCTATGTCGTCGGCAAACAATGGATGTGGAAGATACAGCATCCGACAGGCCAGCGTGAGATAAACGAACTTCACGTTCCCGTAAACACTAACGTCAAGCTTACGATGACGACCGAGGACGTGCTCCATAGTTTTTATGTCCCCGCATTTCGCACAAAAGCTGACGTTGTTCCCGGGCGTTACACATATCTCTGGTTCAACGCGACGACGCCGGGCAAATACCATCTGTTCTGTGCCGAGTACTGCGGTCTTAATCACTCCGGTATGATCGGTTGGGTATATGTAATGTCGCAGGAAGAATATGCTGCATGGCTAAGCGGCAACACCTCCGGACAGACTCCGGTCGAAATGGGCAAGGATCTTTTTGAGACTAAACTGGGCTGTGCATCATGTCATGCCGGCGGCCCCGCCCAACGCGGAGCCAAACTCGAGGGCATCTTTAATACTGACGTAAAACTCGTCGGAGGTGCCACGGTCAAGGCTGACGAAAATTATATCCGTAACTCGATACTCAACCCTGCATCACAGGTCGTCGAAGGATTTCAGCCGATAATGCCCACCTTTAAAGGGCAGGTCACCGAGGAGCAGTTAAATGCTCTGGTAGCATATATCAAGTCGCTCAGTCCGAGCGCGGCAGCGAGTACCGGTTCGAGTACGGCGGCGTCTAATATGGCCGCGGATAAACCGGCGGCGAATACAGCGGCAAATAGTGCAGCCAAAACTCCGGCTGCAAACACGTCCGCAAACAAACAGCCCGCGAAAGCGACCAAGCAGTAGGTCGATCATCGACAGGTAAGTAATATGGAAACGGCAGCAGCAATTCACACAGGAAGCAACAGTTCGCCAAAGCTTAATTATTTGACGAACGGTTCGACGTTACGGTCGTGGCTTCTGACAAAAGATCACAAGCGTATCGCGATCATGTATCTGATCACGGTGTCGGTGTTCTTTTTGATGGGCGGCCTCTACGCGGCGACCATTCGTCTCGAACTGCTTACTCCTGCGAGTGATCTTTTACAGACGGCCACCTATAATAAGGTATTTACTCAGCACGGTATCTTGATGATCTTTTTCTTCCTGATACCGTCGATCCCTGCCATTCTCGGCAACTTTTTGCTGCCGCTTATGATCGGGGCAAAGGATCTCGCGTTACCGCGCATTAACCTGCTCAGTCTTTATATATATTGGATAGCGGGCATCCTTGCTCTCATCGGTCTGATGGAGGGCGGCGTCGATACGGGCTGGACATTTTACGCTCCATACTCAACGACATTCTCTAATTCGTATGTGATGCTCGTCGGCCTCGGTATCTTTATCAATGGATTTTCGTCGATCCTGACCGGGCTGAATTTTATCGTTACGATACATACGATGCGCGCTCCGGGTATGACCTGGTTCCGTCTGCCGCTGTTTGTATGGGCACATTACGCGGTCAGTCTAGTGATGGTCCTCGGCACTCCGGTCGTCGCGATCACGATCTTGCTGATGGCTGTCGAGCGTGTCGCACACGTCGGTATCTTTGACCCGGCGATCGGCGGCGATCCGATCCTTTATCAGCATCTTTTCTGGTTCTATTCACATCCGGCGGTGTACATCATGGTTCTGCCGGGAATGGGCGTTGTGTCCGAGTTGATCGCTAATTTCTCTCGAAAGAGGATATTCGGATACGAATTTGTCGCGTTCTCATCGATCGCCATCGCTGTTTTCGGCTTCCTTGTTTGGGGGCACCATATGTTCGTCAGCGGACAGTCGGTTTATGCCGGCCTCGTGTTCTCGTTCTTGACGATGGTGGTCGCGGTTCCGTCGGCGATCAAGATGTTCAACTGGACGGCAACGCTCTATAAAGGTTCGATCTCATTCGACACGCCGATGCTTTACGGCCTGGCTTTCATGGGCCTGTTCCTGATCGGCGGGTTGACCGGACTATTTTTGGGTGCGATCGGCCTGACGGTACATTTGACCGATACATATTTTGTCGTAGCTCACTTTCACTATGTGATGGTGGGCGGACAGGTGATCGCCTATCTCGGCGGCATCCATTACTGGTGGCCAAAGATCACCGGTAAGATGTATTCGGAATTTTGGAGTAAGGTCTCGGCGATGCTTGTTTTTGTCGGATTTAACCTTACATTCTTCCCGCAGTTCATTCTCGGTTATCTCGGTATGCCGCGACGCTATGCCGCATATCCTGAGGAATTGCAGGTGCTTAATATCTTCTCGACCGCCGGAGCCTCAGTGCTCGGCGTGGGCCTCGTAATGCCGGTGGGCTATCTTATTCACTCACTCTTCTTTGGTAAAGAGGCGGGTGATAATCCATGGCTGCTGCCGGGACTTGAGTGGCGTACCAGTTCACCGCCGCCGACCGAAAATTTTGAGGTTATGCCGGTGGTTACTTGGGAAGCATACGATTTTGGCGAAGAGAGCGGACTTGATATCGAAGGGGCACGACAAGGAGAGACGCGGCCCGCAACCGTTGTTTAGATGTTAACACCGGCATGCCGACGGCTCCGCCGGTACATTACTGATACAAATGTCGACACACACACACGACCATAGCCACCACCGTGGCCTGCAGCACCAGTTCGATAACATGGGCCAGCAGGAAGAGAGCGTCTCCATCGGGATGTGGCTGTTTCTCGCCCAGGAGATAATGTTCTTCGGCGGTATGTTCACTGCCTATCTGGTGTACCGCTCGCGGTTCCCGATGGCATTTGCCGCCGGTAGTAATCATCTCGACGTAGTGATGGGCTTTGTCAATACGCTTGTGCTGATCGTCAGTTCTCTGACCATGGCATTGACGGTCTATTATGCTCAAAAGAGCAACCGTACAATGCAGGTCGTGATGATCGTGCTCACGATGATATTTGGTGCGACATTTCTCGGTGTCAAGGCAGTCGAGTACACTGACAAATATAATCACGGACTCGTTCCGGTCAGCGGCCTTAATAAACGCATCCCGGCCGATGAGCATGCGGCTCCCGGCGGACATGATGCTAAGCCCGAACCCGGATCACCTGCCGTTGCTGAAGAGCATTCGAATCCGCGTGGTGAGTTTCAATGGCATGAGTACGAGATCATCGAACACACCATCGCTAAACAAAAAGCAGATCCGAACGGCCATTATCTAACGGCCGCCGAAAAGGTCGGCTATATGTCTGATCCGGCGACGCTGACGCTCGATAAGGACAAATTTCGCGACAAGGTTCGCATCTTTTACTTTATCTATTTCATGATGACGGGTCTTCACGCTCTTCACATGATCATCGGCCTCGGCCTGATGTTGTGGCTTGGATGGAAAGCATTCAAGGGCACATTCAATGCCGACTATTATATGCCGGTCGAGATGTCAGGCCTTTATTGGCACTTTGTCGATATAGTCTGGATATTCCTGTTCCCGCTGCTATATCTTTTGGGAAGACACTTTTTACACGAATTGGGTAAATAATGAGCGACAATCATCATAACGAACACGACGAGCATATTGAGCACGATCATATGAATATTCCGAAATATATCGGAGTATTTGCGATCTTGGTTGTCGGCACTATTTTGACATATGTGACGGCACAGATAGATCTTGACGGCATATTTGTCGGTGCCAACACCTTGCTTGCCCTGCTGATCGCATTTTCCAAGATGACCTGCGTTATGCTTTTCTTTATGCATGTATATTGGAGCCCAAAGCTGATCTGGATGTCGGCAGTGGCGAGTTTTTTCTGGCTGGCGATCATGTTCTCATACACAATGCAGGACTATCTGACACGCGGCCTCGGAGTTTTTGGCCAATAGTCCGGACACTTTAAACAGACAGCACGCGGTTCTGAGCAAAATTAGCTTAGAACCGCGTCTTTTATTTGCCCGTATTTGTTAGTATAAGTGCTTTAAAAATGGTATTATTCTCGTTTTGACAGAGTCAGGACACAGCGGTTATCAGCTATTTTACGGCAACCGTCAGCTCCGGCCGGGTCATCAGAAATAGATGTATTTCAGGCAGTTTCCAGTTCGAAGATTAGCCGCAGCCGCACTATTGGCAGTCGCGGCTTTTTCCGCAGGTTGTATAAAGGTCAAGCAGGAAAGATCGACAGCACGACTTCTTGCCACGGATACTGCCACTCAGGCTCAGTTGGTCTCAGAGGTGAACAGATTTGCCTCAGTGACTTCGATGAAGGCCAAAATGCGGTTCCAATTTGAGGATAACTCTTTTGCGACAGCCGGCAGTAAAGAGATATATAAATCGGCCGATGGTGAGTTGGTTGTTCAACGGCCTAATAAGATCTTGCTGAGGGTGCAGGTTCCGGTCATCAAGACGGATGTTGCTCAGATGACCTCCGACGGCACGAGCTTTCGGGTGGCGGTACTAATGGATGATGCCGGCGGCAAATATAAAAGATTTGTAAAAGGAACCAATGCAGCAGACTACAGTGAGTTAGAAAAAAAATTTGAGACGGCTGATCTGGATGATGGCGGTAAGTTAAAAAAGGGAGTTAACGCATTTAAGAATCTGCGGCCGCAGCATTTTACCGATGCGATGCTCGTAAGGCCGACCGACGAAGAGCACGTTTACACGATGACGACGATCTTTCAGGAGGAGCGCGATGCTTCGACAACCGAGAGGTCGCCTGTCCGTGAGGTCGTACGCGGATATTATCTGTTGGATGAGTACGCAAAGAACGATGACGGTTCGCTAAAGATCGCCCGTCGATTTTGGTTCGACCGGGTCGGCGGCATTAGGCTTGCGCGTCAACAGATATTTGATAAAAATGACGAGATCGAGTCAGACATCGTCTATGGCAAACCGGGTGTGCTGACCGGCACGGGTAATTACAATAATCTGCCGCTGCAGATCACGGTCACTCGACCGAAAGAAAAATACGCGATGACACTGACATATCAGATGCCTGAGGATGTGACGATCGGCAAGACGTATCCCGATAAGGCATTTGTACTCGAAAATTCCTGGGGACTAGATGAGGTCGATCTTGACGACCAATTGGCAAATACGACAAAGCCTAACACAGCAAAAAAGGAAAGTCAGACCGGAGCATCTCGATTTCAATAAATGACACCGATAGTTTCAACACGCGACCTAGTAAAATCATACAGCGTCGGTAAGATGGATGTTCAGGCTCTCAAAGGGGTCTCGATCGATGTCGAACCGGGCGAGTTCGTTGCGATCATGGGACCGTCGGGCTGTGGTAAATCGACGCTGCTGCACCTTTTGGGCGGTCTTTTGAGTCCGACCTCCGGCAATATCATTATCGACGGCGAAGACCTTGCAAAGGTATCAGACGCTCAGCGTACTGACATCCGCAGGCGAAAGATCGGTTTTGTATTCCAAAGATTCAATCTCTTTCCGACGCTGACCGCCGAGGGCAATCTTAAACTCGCCGAAAAGATACATTCCGGCACGGGCGGCAGTGCCGAGCGTCGCCGCGAAGTACTCGGATTGTTAAAACTCGAAAGCAAGATGCACCATAAACCGCTCGAACTTTCAGGCGGCGAACAGCAGCGTGTCGCTCTTGCCCGGGCTGTTGTCAATAATCCGGCGATCATTTTGGCTGACGAGCCGACAGGCAATCTTGATACCGAAAATTCAGAGGTCGTCCTCAATATGTTTCGTGATCTTAACAAACAGCTTGGCCAGACGATCGTTATGATCACACATAATCCTGAGGCGGCGGCCGTTTGTTCGCGTACTATCAGAATGCGTGACGGCCGTGTTGCAGACAGCGAGGCATAAGCCTATGAAGAATATAATACTCTGGGATCATGGGCGCGGTACGTGGCAATATGATGTATTTTGCCTAATGATAATCGCATTCATTTTTTTGACGCCAAAAACGTGGTTCGACCGTGACCGGACCTCTAGAGCGTCAGCGGAAAGTGTAGTACAGACTGTCCGTTAATAGCGGCAATATACTCGATGTTGGCAACCAACGACAGCCGATGAGGCGTCAAAGCAAGTTGTATCAGAGATCTCTCAGACCAATTTATCAGATATGAATAATATGAATAACGTTATTCGACGAGCATTTGCAGGCGTTGTCTTTGCAGTGGCGATATTTACATTTTCGGCTGCCGAAACTCGGGCACAAGGTGTACTGAAAGAGGTTTTGGATCGTCTTGATAACAACTATAAGACGCTCAACTCGCTTTCATCCAACATTACGTGGGTCAAGACCGATACGGTGTTGAATGATAGCGATACCCGCAAGGGAACCGTCAAATTCGTGCCAGAAAAGAAGGGCGGAAAGCTCTTGGTCCGCGTCGATTGGACGAGGCCGGATGAGAATATGGTCGTGATAGGTAATGACTATAAACTGTATCGGCCCGATGTGAAACAGGTCATTCAGGGCACACGCAGCAATCTTAAGGGGGCGAGCAAGGTCGGCGGCGCGTTGGCGTTCATTAGTATGTCAAAGGCACAGCTTCAGCAGAATTACACCGTCCAATACGAAGGTCAGGAGACACTTAGCGGCGGCGGTGCGGCTTGGCATCTGCTTATGACGCCTAAGGTAAAGACGTCATATAAAACGGCTGAGATCTGGGTTGATAAAGATGGTATGCCGCGTCAGGCAAAGATCACTGAAAACAATAATGATACCAACACCTATCTGCTGACCGACATTAAAAAAAATATCAACATAAACGGCAGCGACTTTGTTCTTGAGACCAAAGGAGCAAAGGTAGTCAATAACTAATTTACCGATCCGGCTAAATGCCTCGGCCGAGATCGTGCGGCCGGGGCATTTTGTTTGCCGTTACGCGATTTGTAATGGTTTAATGCAAACTTTATAATCTAGGATTTGTTGGAGATAGAGTTCTTTTAATGCCTAAAGCAAGCAGTTGGAGCAGATTTACAAGAGGCGTCAGGCACACGGTGCGTGCTTTTACCTCGACCAAACATCCCGTTCTGGTACACATCGTACCGATGCGGCGTTGTAATCTTGCCTGCACCTACTGTAACGAGTTTGATAAGACGAGCGATCCGGTGCCGATCTACACAATGCTCGAGCGTATCGACAAACTTGCCGAATTTGGCACCTCGGTCGTGACGATCTCTGGTGGTGAACCGATGATGCACCCCGAGATATACGAGATCATCGCACGTATCCGTCATCATGGGATGATCGCCGGCCTGATCTCCAACGGCTATTATTTCCAACCCGAAAAGGTTAAAAAGCTCAATGAGGCCGGCCTCGATTATCTTCAGATCTCGATCGACAACGTCACGCCCGACGATGTCTCGAAAAAGAGCCTTAAGGTACTCGATTCAAAACTTATAAACTTACGCGACCACGCCAAGTTCAAGGTAAATATCAACTCTGTCGTTGGCGGCGGCGTCGCGAACCCTGACGAGGCTCTGCAGATCGCCAATCGTGCGAGAGAATTAGGTTTTTCATCGACCGTCGGCGTTATTCACGATGGTGACGGCCTGCTCAAGGGCCTGACGCCTCGCGAAAAAGAAGTTTATAAAGAGATCAAGTCAAAAGGTACCCGCAGCTACGCACGCTGGAACTGGTTTCAGGATTCCCTCGTCGATGGCGGCACTTACGAATGGCGTTGCCGCGCCGGTGCCAGATATCTCTACATTGACGAAGCGGGCATCGTAAGCTGGTGTTCGCAGCAGCGAGGCACACCGGGAATACCGCTGCTCGAATATACTCACGCCGATCTCGACCGCGAATATCACACCGAAAAATGGTGTGCCCCTAACTGTACTATTCAATGTGTACATCAGGTCGGCCACCTCGACGCATGGCGCGATCCTCAGATCTCGCTGTCAGACTATAACAAACGCAACGGCGGCGGCATCAAGAAAGAGACCATCGCTCAGGTTCTCAACGCCAAATAAATATCAGATCCTCCTTATTATCAGTGATACTTTAGTATTACTGTATGCGGATCGAGCTTGCTGACAAGCATAATCAAAAGGTCACCGAGATCTAAAAGATCTCATAGCCGGTAGAGACTGTAAGCCGGATCTCTTAGAGTCTTGACGGCAAAACTATATCTGTAATTATCTATACGGAGGCTAGAGCGGCTGTCATAGCGATAACAAAAAATCGATCCTTGACGGCGGAGAAATGCCATGAGCGAAACAAAACTTTTCATACCGATATTGCTTGGCACATTTCGTAAAGATCGCGAGAGCGGCAAGGTCGCAAATTGGGTGTGTGAGCGTGCTGAGGCTTCGGATGTGATCGAGACGCAATTTTTCGATGTGCGCGATATGGATCTGCCGCAAGAGGATTACGGCACCGACATCAAGGACGCGTTTCCGGAGTGGCGAGATGCGATAGTCAAGGCTGACGGGCTGATCATCGTTACACCTGAATACAATCGAGGCTATCCCGGACCGTTAAAGAGTGTGCTTGATCTGCTGCTTAAAGAGTATATTCATAAGGCGGTCGGCATTGTCAGCGTGTCCGCAGGCCCGTGGGGCGGTGTGCGGGTCGTCGAGTCGCTGCTGCCCGTCTTACGCGAACTCGGGCTGATGACCACTTTTGCGGATATTAATTTTCCGCACGTTGCGTCAAAATTCGACCAAGACGGAAAGATCGCCGACGACCATTACGAGAGGTTTTGGAAAGATTTTGAGGGCGAACTTGTTTGGGTCGCAAAATGTCTCAGATACGGGCGAGAGTATCTGCCGTCAAAATATCATTCGAAATGAATCACAAATTGATCGAGCATAACAAAATGCACCGAAGCCATCGCGTCGGCTGGCTGCGCGCGGCCGTGCTTGGTGCAAATGACGGCATCGTATCCACATCGAGCCTTATAATCGGTGTCGCTGCGGCTGACAGCGGCAGCCATGCTGTGATGATAGCCGGAGTTGCGGGCCTCATTGCCGGGGCACTTTCGATGGCGGCGGGAGAATATGTTTCTGTCCACTCACAGGCGGATACCGAAAAAGCGGATCTGCAGCTTGAGCGGGACAATCTCGAGGCCGAGCCTGATGCCGAACTCGAAGAACTGACGCTGATCTATATCGATCGCGGCCTCGAACCGGATCTTGCGGCCGAGGTGGCCAAACAACTGACACAACACGATGCTCTCG
>Ga0153956_1002484_pt1 | contig 13465 bp, 17 predicted proteins | sample TSFL040MetaG_FD_104704 | JGI IMG/M metagenome (GOLD analysis project Ga0153956, IMG submission 104704) | Attine ant fungus gardens microbial communities from Florida, USA - TSFL040 MetaG | ecosystem: Host-associated > Fungi > Mycelium > Unclassified | place: USA: Florida, Wekiwa Springs... | reverse complement strand
TGACCCTCCCGGCACGGTCCCTCCACCTCTCCCCCGGGAGTGGCCCGGGAGGGACGGCGGGGGTGACCCTGGACGAACCTCCCCGCAGTTCGTGAGGGAAGGGTCACCCCCGCCGTCCCGTGGCCGGCCCCGCCGGCTGTTCCTTATGCGCCTAATAGGCGCATAAGGAACAGCCGGGCGGGATCAGCGGGCGCCCGACGACCAGGCGCCGGGGCTTCGCTCAGAGAATCGGCAGCGGCTTGATCATTGGGTCGAGCAGCTCGGCTGCCTGTTGCGGGGTCAGCACTTCGGCCGGATCGAGCTTGAGCACCTCGCGGGTGGACTCGTCGATCTCCCAGACGTCCTCGCCGACCAGGCGGCCTTCGTCGTCGTAGGGCCAGATCATGTGCTCGACATTCATGACGAGGTAGGTGGCGTCCGGGTCGACGTCGGCTCCGGTCGCGGCGAGGACCTCGCCCGGGGTCTGCCGGCAGATCGTGGCCGTGGAGCAGACCATGTTGTCGCCGGCCGCGAGGCGCTCGTCACCGGTGGTGTAGAAGACGCACTGGCCCGTCTCGGTCCACTGGTGGTACACCGATTCGGCCTCCTCGCGCCCGCCAAGCGTCACGTTCATGCCGAAGACGTTGAAGTGGTAGACGGGATGATCGACCGTCATCTCCGGCACGAAGGTCTCCTTGTAGCGCCCGGCCATCTCCAGGTAACGGTGCCGGTTGTAGGAGTGGAGCAGGAAGAGATGCCGGGCGTTGTCCCAGCAGACGGACGCAAGGACGACCGCCGCACGGTAGGGCCCCGCCAGCTGTTCGCTGTGGCCCTCACAGGCCATAGGGAACAGCTGGCGGGATGAGCCCTCCGCCCACGGTCGACCCGACCGGGCGGATAGTCGGTATCGTTCCCCGTCCACGCGGCTGTAGCTCAGCTGGCTAGAGCGTCTGCTTGCCATGCAGAAGGTCGAGGGTTCGAATCCCTTCAGCCGCTTTTCCAGGAATGCCCTGCGCGGGGATAATCAGATCGGCTCAGTTTCGCCTGGGTCTCGGGGTCGGTCTCGCCGAACAGGTTGTCGCCGCGATCCGGCGCCGTCGATCATCCCGCCGGTATTGCCGGCCCGACACCACCTGAGAGCGGCGGCAGTTCGACTAAGCTCGGCGGCAGTGGAGGACACGCTCGGAAGCCGACTGGCGGCGCGTGACGGGCAGCGGTTCGTGGGGCGCAGGCGGGAGTTGTCGGTGCTGGAGCGGCTGCTTGACGACGAGCCGTCGCCGGCCGTCGTCTTCGTCCACGGCCCGGGTGGCATCGGCAAGAGCACCCTGTTGCGCGAGGCGAGCCGCCGCGCCACCGCGGCCGGCTTTGAGGTGCGGTCGATCGACGGCCGCGAGGCGGTGGTCGACCCGGGCGCGGTGAAGCGCGCCCTCGACGGCATCGGCAGTAGCGATCGATCCCTGATCGTGGTCGACTCCTACGAGATGATCGCGGCGCTCGGCGCGGCGCTGCGCGGCTCGATCCTCCCTGCCCTGCCGGTCGGGTCCCGGGCGCTGATCGCCGGCCGCCGGCCGCCGGAGGCGGGCTGGAGCGAAGCAGGCTGGGAGGCGTTGACCTTCCCGCTGCCGCTCGGCCCCCTGGACGACGAGGACGCGCGGGAGCTGCTGCTGCGCCACGGGATCGAGGACGAGGAGCGCCGCGCGCCGCTGCTGCGCTGGGCGGGCGGCCTGCCGCTGGCGCTGGCGATGGGCACCGACGCGACGGCCCTCTCCGGCGCGGTCGAGCTGCGCGCCCTCGAGGACGATCGCGCCCTGGCCGGGGCGCTCCTGCGGCGCTTGGCCGGCGTCGAGCTCGGCAACGCCGATCGCGAGGTGCTGGCGGTGGCGGCGATCGCGCCGAGCGTCGACGCGGCCTTGCTCGCCGCGGCACTGCCGGAGGTCGACGCCGACCGGGCCGAGACCTGGCTTCGCGGCCTCTCCTTCGTCACCCCCGCGGGTGCCCACCTCCGCCTCCACGACCGGGTGGCGGCGGCGCTGCGGATCGAGCTGCGCAGCGGCGATCCCGGCCGCGAGCGGGAGCTACGCCGACGGATCGGCGACCACCTTCGGCGCCGCGGCGGCGGCGCTCGACGCCGTGCAGAGCGCCTGGTGGCCGGGTGTGCGGCGCTTCTTCGAGGCGGCGCCTGAACGGGTGCTCGTCGTCCGCGACGCCCGCGACGCGTTGGCCGGATTCGCGATCACGGTGACTCCCGCCACCGCCCCGGCGTGGGCGGGCGAGGACGCGGTGCTCGGGCGCTGGCTCACCGACGCGCGCCGGCGCGCCCCCGATGGCGATGCGCTGCTCTGGCGCAACACCTTCGACCTCTCGGGCTGCGAGGAGTCGCCGGTGGTCGGTCTCCTCAATACCGCGGGGATCCAGCTCTGCGGCCTCCCCAACGTCCGCTTCATCTACGGCCACGCCGACCCCGCCGACGAGGAGGCGCGCGAGCTGGCGCGGGCGATCGGCGCGGTCGAGATGCCGGAGCTCGAGGCCCGGGACGGCGGCCGGACCGTCATCTGTCAGCTGGTCGACCACGGCGAGGGCGGCATCCTCGCCGCCACCGCCGCCCTCCTCTACGCCGACCTCGGCCTGCCTCCACCCGCCGTCCCCGACCCCGCGGCAGTCACCGCGGAGACCATCCGCGAGGCCCTGCGTGGGTTCCACGACCCGCTGGCGCTGGCGGCGAGCCCGCTCGCCCGCAGCGAGACGACGGAGCAGCGCGCCGCCTCGGTGCGCTCGCAGTTGCGCGAGGCCGTCGCGGCCGGCTTCGGCGGTTCGCGGGTCGAGCGCCTGCAACGGTCGGCGCTCGAGCTCGGCTACCTCGACGAGGGCGGTGGCCACGCCGCCGCGGCACTCGCCCTCGACGTCAGCCGCAGCACCTACTTCCGCCGCCTCGCCGAGGCTTCGGAGCGGCTCACGCGCTATCTCGCCGCCGACCAGCACAGAAGTCTCGAATCAGCGCTTCGTCGGCTTCGACTCGTCGGCCTCGACGCTCGTTCCGGGAGATTCCAACGCCCGCCGCGATGCCTTCTTGCTGGACCGAGCCGGCCTGCCGCCGGTCGTGCCCGGGGGCGGAGGCGGGTCGCCGCCCGAGGGCGGCCCCTCCCCCGGCCCGGCGCCCGACAACCCGGGGGACCAGGCGCCACCGGTGCTGCTGCTGACCGACGTCCGCCTCTCCGCGAAGAAATTCAGGCCGCTGCAGCCGGGCAAACCCGTGACCCGGGGCCGCGGCGCGCGCCTCTCGCTGCGGCTCAGCCGCGCCGCGACGCTGTCGCTGCGCTACCTACGCCCGACCCGCGGCGTCAGGGTGAACGGACGCTGTGTGCTGCTGCGCCGCCGCGCTCCCCAGAGTGGCCCGCGCTGCCTGCGCCCGGTCCAGGTGGGCGCCGCCCGCGTGCCACTGCCCGGCGGCGAGAGCAGACTGGGGATCACCGGGGTCCTCGACGGTCGGGCACTGCCTCCGGCCCGCTACCGGCTACTGGTCTCGGCGCGCGCCGCCGACGGCGCCATCGCGCCCTCCGTCGCCCTCCCCTTTGCCATCATCGGGCACTGAGCGCCATGCTGGTGATCTTTGACTGCGACGGTGTCCTGGTCGACAGCGACCGGATCTCGCTGCGAATCCAGGCGGAGCGAATCTCAGCGCTCGGCCTCGAGATGAGCTACGAGGAATGCGTCCGCGATTTCCTCGGCTTGGGCATGCCGGCGACGCTGCGTATCCTCGCTGAGCGTCTGGGGCAGCCGGTGCCGGAGGGGTGGGAGGCAGAACTCGACGAGGCGGTCCGCGAGGGCTTTCGGCGCGAGCTGACCCCTGTGCCAGGGATCGTCCAGGCTCTCGAAGGGATCGAGCTGCCGGTCTGCGTCGCCTCAAGCGGTAGTCACGAGAAGATGCGCCTCACCCTCGGCCTGACCGGCTTGTGGGATCGGTTCGCGGGCCGGATCTTCTCAGCCGATGAAGTCAAACGCGGAAAGCCCGCTCCGGACCTCTTCCTACACGCGGCATCGCGTATGTCGACCCGGCCGGAGCGATGCATCGTTGTCGAGGACAGCCCGTTCGGCGTTGCCGGAGCCAAGGCGGCTGGAATGACGGCGCTGGGCTTCGCGGCCGCGACGCCTTTCGCACGCCTTGACGCCGCCGACGCAATCTTCACAACGATGGCCGACCTGCCGGGACTGGTCGCAGATAGTCGGTGAGGGTGCGGTGAGTCCGGCCCCGTGCGGTCGCCAGATCAACTGAAAGGATTGAAGGCATGGAGGAGCGTTTGCCGCGCGAGGTGCCTAAGCCTTGGGGAAGCGAGCTGTGGTTCGCGCATACCGACCAATACGCCGGGAAGATCCTGCGGGTTCGCGCCGGCCGTCGCCTCTCGGTCCAGTTTCACCAGGAGAAGGACGAGACCTCGTTCGTCCTGTCCGGCCGCGTGATCGTCTCCCAGGGTGAGTCGCCTGACGCGCTGACCGCCCGGGAATTCGGGCCTGGCGATACCTGGCGCAGCTCGCCGGGTGTCGTCCATACCCTTGAGGCTGTCGAGGACGCGGAGATCATCGAGGTCTCGACGCCGCAGCTTGACGACGTCATTCGTCTGGAGGACCGATACGGCCGCGTGGGTGACCCCGCGCCGTAGACCGGCAGAGCGGCTGAATCACCGGCCGGCTGCTGAGGCCCGGGGCCGCCCCGCTGGTCGCCGTCTCGGGAATCACCTGCACGTGGGCGGGTTTGGTTTGGCGCAGTTCGCCGAAATCAAATGAAACCATCCCGCATATCGCCTCCATTTTGGGCACTAGTTCCCAAAATGGGGCCGATACGCGGCGATTAGCGTCGATTCCGCCTCGCTTTGCGCCAGCGGCGGAGCTACGTTCCCCGCGCCGACATCGCCGCCCGACGACCCGGACCGCCTGCCCTCGTCGGCCTCGGTCTGACGCACCCACTTGCGGAGGGTCTCATGGTGGATGCCGAGGTCGCGGGTGACGTGGGCGACCGGGCGACCGGACTCGAAGACCATCCGGGTGCCGCGCTCCAACGACTCTTCTGGGTATCTCCTGCTTCTTGCCATGGGTTGATCGGTTCCCTTCGGCCAGGAGGAATCCTGGCTTCGAGGTCTCCGTCAAACCCGGCCTGGCTCATCAGCACGACCTCGTACTCACGGGAGGTAGGCGTCGACGCAGATTAGCTCGCCTGGGGCAGCCGAATTCGATTGCCGGCGCCAGAAATGAAACCGCCCCCTCCTATCGGCGTTATTGGGTCGATCTCGATGTCGGATTCAGCGGTGCCGCTTGGGCTTCCGGACCCACTTCGCCACCGCCGGCGTGGGGTCGGTGTTTCCGGCGGAGTCGGTCGCCGTCACCGTAAAGCGATTGCCTCCCCGCTTGGCTTTGACCTTCACCGGCGACGTGCACGGGGCGAGAGGCCTGCGGTTGAGTGCGCAGCGGAACGTCGCGCCGGCCTCGCTCGCTGCAAACGCGATCTTGACCATGCGCCTTCGGTTCTTGCGCTTTGGCGCCTTCTTGATCACGGTGTTCGGGGCCGTGGTGTCGTGCAGCGATGGGGTGTTTGGGGCCGTGGTGCCAGGCGGCTGCGGCGGCTCGCCCGAAGGATCGTCGGCAGTCGGGCTCTCGATGACCCGGCTCCCGTGGAGGCGGAAGGCGAAGTCCTGCGGGATGTCCGGGGCAGGCAGCGGATTCCCGAGGTCGGTCGCCGGGAGCCAGACTCCGGTGGCGTTGATGAACTTGCGCCCATTGGCGCCCGGTCGGCCGCGAGCTCCTTTCACCGTGACCTGTGGGGCGGCCGCGGTGAGGCTCGAGCGACCCGCCCACTCAGCCCAGTAGGTGCCCGGCGGCAGGGTCAAGGGCGGCTCGACCTCGATCGAGTTTGCGCCAGATCATCCTCGGCTCCGGATCCGCGGCAGCGGGGGCGACGGTGTTGGGCGTCCGGTAGATGCCCGTGGGCACCGTCGCGGCGAGCCTGTTCGTCGACGCGTCGCCGAAGAGCTTGGTGGCGCCACCGGGTGAGAGCGTCGGCGGCCCGGTCCAGATCTGCAGCGTCGCGGAGGAGAAGCGGCCGGGAGCGGGCAGGCCGGACGTGAAGCCGTAGGAGTCGAACGAGTTGATCGTCCAGGTCTCGCCCGTGGGCACGGTGAAGTCATCCGCGACCCGGTCCGAGTCGAACGAGCCTGACATGCTCTCGCCGGTAAACGCGTTCGCCTCGGAGAGGTCGCCCACGGGATGCTGCAGCTCGCTCCACTCGGCGCCCGGTGGCGCGGGGTCGCCGCCGTCGGTGGTCGTACCCGTGCTGAGCGGACCGTTGTCGAAGAGGACCTCGGCTCCGGGCGGGGGTGCCGGGGCACCGTGGCGGATCGACAGGGCCGCGAAGGTGACGGCGCCGGCGTCGCCCGGGCCGCGGTCGGTGAAGCGCAGCGTCCAGGACCCGTTTGGTTCGCGCAGCGGGGCGAAGGTGGCCGTGATCGAGGTCGGCTGACCGCCGGCGGGCGTCCCGCCGCTCGTCGAGGCACGGTAGGCGCCGCCCGGTACCTCGCTGCCGGGGGCGGCAGCCGCATCCCAGAGCGTCGGCTGCGCCGGGGCATCGTCGGAGAAGGCAATCGGGCCCGCGAGGTCGGAGGGGTCGCCGCAGCTGCTCGACGTAGTTGAACCGACCGCGCCGAACAGCCGATGGCCGGCACCACTCGGCGCGATCAGGACCACGTCAAGGTCGCCTACGTGGCTGTGCGCAGGGCTGAGCGTGAACTCGACCGAGACGTCGCGAATCGGGCCGGTGACGCCGCTGACGTCGAAGTGCACGTCCCGCGCTTTCGCGCCCGGGCCGCAGAGGGGACCGGGGCCGTCGGGGATCGTGCCGAGGTCGGTGCCCGCGACGCGACTCATCGTTACCGCCGCATCCACCGCCGCCGAGCCCAGCAGTGATCCTGCCACAGCCAGGATCATCGCGCGGACAAAACGGCTCACTCTCTCGTTCACCCTGACCACGAAGCGAATCTTACGCCGTGGCCGGCACTTCAGAGGAGCGTTTTCGCGCTTCTAGCTTTCGGCGGCGGACCTGGTTGGAAGGGCGTAGCGGCAGGGCCCCACGGCCGGGTATAAGCGGCCCTGGATCGCGCTCCCCTTCGCCCGCAACCTGTCGATGCGATGAAGCCGCAAGCAACTACCGCCACGCCCGCCGAGAAGGACAAGCTGCGCTTCGACTTGCCCGGTGGCGCCAAGGAGCGCGGCGAGCGGATCAAGGCCGCGATCCGCGCCAATCGCGAGACGCTTCGCCGACTTGCCAAATAGACCTTGACGGTCTACCTGGAGCTGGGCGCCTACTGCGAGATCGCCGCCGAGTTGTTGGGGACCACTCCCGAGCGGATCGCCCGTCTGCCGAGGATCACCCTCGCCGACTCGCCCGCGCCGCGCCCGGCGCGGGCTTCGGTGGCGAGGAGGCCTACCCGGACCTGATCGAGAAGGCTGCCGTCCTCGTGGAACACCTGGCGCACAACCATCCGTTGCCGGACATCAACTGTGTGACTGTCTCGATTCCTTGGTCGCGGACCGCCAAGCTCGGTACTCGGACCTCATGCAGACGGCGCAGGGCCGGTATCCGGCCGTGATCGCGGTCGCCTCGTCGGCGAAGAAGACGCGGTGGGCCACGTAGCCGCCGCGGGCGATCGCGCGGGCGGCGGCAGGGCAGTCGAGCTGACCGTAGATCCGGGAGCGCCGGTGCCCGCCCAGCGCCCCCGGAGCGTCACTTTCATACGGTCGCCCGTCCGCCCCCAGCAAAGTCCAGGTCCGGCTCAAGGGAGTGACAGCTGCTGGTGGCGCCGGTCCCGCGGCGCCGGCCCACCGCCGCCGACATAGCCCTCAAACTCAAGCAACGCCTGCTTGCGCTGCAAACCCCCGGCGTAACCGGTGAGAGAACCGTCGGCACCGATCACCCGATGGCAGGGCACGACGTTCATTTCCCCCTCTCCAGCTCGAGGAGGGTCGCCTTGGCTTGGCGGCCGCCGCGATAGTTGCCGAGCTGCCCGTCAGAGCGCAGGACGCGGTGGCAGGGAATGAGGATCGGCACCGGGTTGTTGGCCAGCGCGCTGCCGGCGGCGCGGACCGCCCGCGGGCTTCCCGCGGCGCTCGCCACCGACGCATAGGTCCCCGTCTGCCCGGAGGGGATCCTCGCCGTCGCCCGCAGGACGTCGCGCCGGAAGCCCGCGGTGAGCCGCCAGTCGAGATCGACGTCGAATTCACTTCGGCGGCCGCCGAAGTACTCGTCGAGTTGACGGCGCGCCTCGCCCAGCGACGGACGGGACGCGCGCAGGACGCGCGGCGAAACCTTGTCGGCAAGTTCCGCGAGCACTCCGTCCTCGGCTTCGGACGGCAGCCCCACTCGTACGATGCCGTCTTTGGTCGCCGCCAGGACCAACCGGCCGAGGGGAGAATCGTGGCGCTCGACGGCCACATCGAGGAGGCCTTCGCGCTCCGCCGCCCGCGCGAGCCGCGCGCAGATCGCGGTCCAGTCGTTGTCTGCTGCCCGCTTCGTTTTCATGTCAGTTGGACGCTGCGGAGGACCAGGACGTGAGATCCCCAAGGCCTTCGCGGCGCAGCCGCCGCAGGCCCTCGAACACATTACGCCGTGCCGCCTCGGTGCTGGTGCCCATCGCGACGCCGATCTCCGCGTGGGAGAGATCAGCGAGGAATCGCAGGCCGATCGCCTGCCTTTGCTTCGGTGGAAGTCTGCGTACCACGGCCCAGATCTCGCGGTCAAAGGACGCGGGCTGGGCCGTCTCGATCTCCAGCGGCTCGGTGTCCTCGACCGGGATCGGAGAGCGAGCGGCGAGGCGGTGGGCGTCGACGGCCTTGCGCGCCGCAATGGCAAAGAGCCACGGCCCGACCGCCTCGGCGTCACGCAGCCGCGGATAGCCGCGCAGGGCCGAGAGCATCGTCTCCTGGAAGACGTCCTCGCCGTCGGCGGCGCCGGCCCTGCTCAGGCAGAAGCGCAGCAGGCCGGGGCCGTGCTCGGTCAGCACCTGCTCAAACGGCGGCAGGCTCATCTCGCGTCGTGGAAGATGACCCCGAGCGCCGTCCGCGAGCCACTTTTCAGCGTGCTGACCCCGTGGCGCATCGCCGCCTGATGGAAGCCGCGTTTGCCGGCGCCCGGGCGGTGATGGGTCGGAAAGATGACAAAGGCGCCCTGGGCGGGGGTAAGGACATGCGCCCGGCTTTGTGCCCTTGGGCGCTGTTCGACGAGCACGAACTCGCCGCCCTCGAAATCGACACCCGGGCGGGAGAGGATCGTCAGCACCTGGAAGGGGAAGTAGATCTCGCCGTAGAGATCCTGATGCAGGGCGTTCCAGTCGCCCTCGCCATAGCGCAGGATCAGCGGCGTCGGTCGTTCCTGGCCGGCGTGGCGGCAGCGCCGGAGCAGTTCCTCATGGCGCTCGGGATAGCGATCCTCCTCGCCCAGGCGCTCAGCCCAGGAGTTGGCGATCGGTGCCAGCCGGGCGTAGAAGGCGGAACGCAATTCGTCGATGGGGGCCGGCAACGGATGGTCGAAGTAGCGGTAGCGACCGTCGCCGAAGCGGTGGCGCGCCATCTCGACGGTCGAGCGAAACGTTCCGGAATCGAACAGCGCCGCGAGGTCATCGCACTGCGTTTCGGTCAACACCGGTGCGGTGAGGGCGAAGCCCCGCTCATCCAACTGCTCGGTGAGGGCGTCCCAATCGAGAGAACGAACGCGCCGGCGGACCTCCCCAGCGGTCGCGGTCACCTTGGTCTTCATGTGCTCCTCTCGGTCGTCGTGGTGTGTCACTGAAAGGACGGCCGAGGAGGGCGAAGCGTGAGGTCCGCCGCGGGCCCACGGAGGCGAATGCGTGTCGCATCCGAATCCGCGGGCTCGCCGCGCGGGACCCTGGGCTCAGTTGCTCGGGATCAGCTCCAGTTGCCGCAGCACGCTGACGCCGTCGTCGAGACCGATCTCCTCGACGATCAGGCCCTCCTGGACCTTGAGCACGGTGGTGCCGGTGAAGCGCATGGACTTACCGGTGTTCGCCTCCGGCAGGCCGCCGAGCGGCAGGTCGGTCATCGGCGCGCCGGTGTGGGTCCCGCCGCCGATCCATTGGCCGACCACGTAGTCGCCCTCGGCGATCAGGTCCGCGGTCCCGCCGAACGCCAGGTCCGGGAACGACGCCCGGAATCCGGTCGCGAACTCCCGCACCGCGTCCCGGCCGCGGAGCGGCGCGTGCAGCGAGTACTCGAAGCGGATGTCGGGATGGGCGAGCTCGTCGATGATCGCCGGGTCGAAGTCCGGTCCCCAGAAGTCGGTGAACCACCGCCCGACGATCGCCTTGTTCTCCTCGATCGACATGAACCACCTTTCGGTTGATCTGCGTTTCGCGAGGACACAAACGTGCCCTCTGCAGGGGGAGACGCCCGCAGGGTCCGTTGTGTGAGGTCACCCCGGCCAGATGCCCGAGGTGCCGCGTCGATGGCTGCCGACCAGATGCGTGTCGACCATGCCGATCGCCTCCATCAGCGCGTACATCGAGGTCGGCCCGACGAAGACGAAGCCGCGCCCGCGCAGGGCCGCCGCGAGCGCCCCCGACTCCGCCGAGGCGGTCGGGACCTCCTCGCTCGTCAGGGGCACCGGCGTCACCTTCGGGCGGAACGACCAGACCAGGTCCACGAGCCCCTCCTCCTCGCGCAGCGCGATCGTCGCCCGGGCATTCTTGATGGCCCCTTCGATCTTGCGACGGTTGCGGATGATGCCCTCGTCGCCCAACAAGCGCTCGACGTCGGACTCGTCGAAGGCCGCGACCCGGTCGGGACGGAAGCCCTCGAACGCCCGGCGGAACGCGGGCCGCCGCGAGAGGATCGTCAGCCAGGAAAGCCCCGCCTGGAAGCCCTCCAGGCAGATCCGCTCATACAGCCCCTGCTCGTCGCGGACGGGCATGCCCCACTCGGTGTCGTAGTAGGCGCGCAGCAACGGGTCGGCGGCGGCCCACGGCGTCCGCGCCAATCCGTCGGAGCCGATGACCACGCCGGTCTGTGGCGATTCGCCCATGTGTCGGCGTGACCCTCCGCAATAGCGTCTGTGTCGCCGCCGGCTCCGGCGGGGCCGGGGTGAAGATGGTGGATACCGGTGCGGCAACCGCGTATCTACGCAACGTCACCGCCGTCGGGACCAATCCGTCGCAATCTTTCGGTGTCAACCTGCAGGTCAGCGGTACTGCCAACCACTTGCTCGACCTGCGCGGGGTGATCGCGAGCGGGGTGTCGGACGATCTCCTGGTGAACAACAGCGGCACCGGTTCCGCCGCGATCACCGCCTTCTACTCGAACTGGGATACGAGTGCGGTGATCAACGGCCCGGGCGCAATCACGCCGGCCGGTTCGGTCACCAACCAGAAAGCCGCGCCGCTCTTCGTCAACGCGGCGGGTGGCGACTACCACGAGGCGGCCGGCTCACCGACGATCGACGCCGGCGCCGCCGACGGGCGGACCGGGCCTTTCGACCTCGATGGGGAAGCACGTACTCAGGGCGTGGCCGCGGACATCGGCGCCGACGAGTTCACCGTCGCCGCCCCGGCCCCGCCGGCCGCCTCTTCGCCACCGGCCGCCTCCTCGCCACCCGCCGTCTCTTCGCCACCGGCCGCGGTTTCAGTGACGCCCCGTGACACGACCGCTCCTCAGACGACGATCAGCAAAGGGCCGGCCAAGCAGACGCTTGCGCGGACCGCGACCTTCACCATCCGCTCCAGCGAGAGCGGCTCCAAGTTCACCTGCGCCGTCGACAAGAAGCCGGCGGTCACCTGTGTCTCGCCGTTCAGGCTGAAAGGCTTGAAGCCAGGGCAACACAAGCTGAGCGTCACCGCCATTGACGCCGCCGGCAATCGCGACAGCTCGCCGGCGACCTACACCTGGACGGTCAAGCAGAAGAAACGACACGCCGGGTCGAAACCCCGGTCCGGCCACTCCTAGCCGGCGCCCGGATCGTCAGCAGCGACGATCCGGGCGGGCTGTCCTTGAGCGAGGGCGGCTCCCGCGATTCCGGCCTGCAGCTCTTAGCCAACCACCTCGATCTCGCTCGGTCGCCAGGACTTGTCGAAGAACTCCGCCTTGGGGCCGTAGCAGCGGAGGATCGGGAACCAGCCCCTGCCGGGAATCGTCTGCAGCCAGTTCCCCTCGGCCCCGGGCTGGAGCTCGGGCGAGAAGTAGATGTCGATCGAGCCGTCCTCGTTCTCCGCCACGGTGCCGGACTGGCTGCCGAGGCGGGGCAGCGGCTGGTCGGTCTGCAGCATCGAGCGCGTCTGGCGGTCATAGACCGTCACCGACCAGAAGCGTTCGTAGGGGATGCCGGCGGGCAGGCTCAGCTTGTAGGTCTTCGACCCGTCGAGGTACTCACCGTCGGAGCCGCGGGCGGCGAGCAGGTACTGGGAGCCGATGCCGGTCAGGCGCATGCACATCGCCGGGGTGATTCCCGTCGCCAGGTAGAGGAAGGAGATCCGCGATTCGAGCTTGCGGGCGCCGTCCGACTCGGCCGCGACCACGCCCTGCGGGGTGATCTGCGGCGGCGGATCGAGGAATTCGTAGCCGCCGACGAAGAGCGGGTTGAACCAGGCCGAGCCCTCGTAGTAGGAGAACCCCTCCTTCTCGCGCGGTGCGTAGGCGATCGTCCGCGCCGTCGCGTCGCCGAGCACGACCGCCTCCTCGAGGATGGCCCGCATCCGCTCGTCGGGGGCGAATGGCTTGCCCTTGACGATGCCCACCGCTGCCAGCAGACCGAGGATCTCGGGGTCCCCGGCGCCGGCCGGCTCCCGCTGGACCAACTCGTCGATCGCCTCCCAGTAGGAGAAGTCGTTGGACGGGATCGTGTTGAAGGCTTTGCGGGAGCCCTCGACGAACCTGGTGGGCGGCGCCTCGGGAGCCTCGGCGAGCGGCGCCTGGCCGGCCAGGAAAGCGCTGATCGCGGTGCCCTCGGTTCCTGCTGCGTAGGGGTAGATCCGCAGCGAGTCCTTGATCTCCCCCGCCGGTCCCGATGGGTCGTTGTCGACCATGAAGGCGCGGCCGAGGACGCAGACCCGCGTGGTCCGGGCGTGGAAGAGGTGGAAGCCGCCCTCGGGGAGGGAGCCCTCGTAGCCGGGGCCGACGATCAGGTACTTGCCGCCGTTGCCGCGGTCGGGACCGGGAGCGCCGAAGTCGGTCACCCAGCCGAACCACATGTCGTCGATCGTGCCGAGAATCGAGCTCGGCGCGCTCAGCCGCGGCACCTCGACCACCATCGGGGCATCGCTGAGATCGACGAAGCTGATGAAGTAGACGGTGTCGGAGTTGCCGGTGAGGAACAGGGACCGCGAATCCATCAGCTCCGAGAACATCAACACGTCGTTGTCCTCGACGCCGATCTCGAGGAAGCCCTTGCGGATCGCGTTGATCGAGGCGCCTCGGAAGCTGTTGAGGAAGGCTTCGACCCCGC
>Ga0153956_1002483_pt1 | contig 13470 bp, 13 predicted proteins | sample TSFL040MetaG_FD_104704 | JGI IMG/M metagenome (GOLD analysis project Ga0153956, IMG submission 104704) | Attine ant fungus gardens microbial communities from Florida, USA - TSFL040 MetaG | ecosystem: Host-associated > Fungi > Mycelium > Unclassified | place: USA: Florida, Wekiwa Springs... | reverse complement strand
GAATCCTCGCCGATCTGCGACGCGCGCCTGCTCGACGGCTCCCGCGTCAACGTCATCGGCCCGCCCTTGTCGCTGGACGGCCCGACCCTGACGATCCGCAAGTTCAAGAAGGACAAGCTCACCCTTGAGGACCTGGTCAAGTTCGGCTCGATCAGCCCGGACGCCGCCCGCGTGCTGCAGGTGATCGGCCGCTGCCGCTGCAATGTGCTGATCTCGGGCGGCACCGGTTCGGGCAAGACCACGCTGCTGAACTGCATGACCGCCTATATCGACGCGGAAGAACGCGTCATCACCGCCGAGGACGCCGCCGAACTCCAGTTGCAGCAGCCGCATGTGGTGCGCCTGGAAACCCGCCCGCCCAACCTGGAAGGCCAGGGCCAGATCACCATGCGCGACCTGGTGAGGAACTGCCTGCGCATGCGTCCCGAACGCATCATCGTGGGCGAAGTGCGCGGACCCGAGGCGTTCGACCTGCTGCAGGCGATGAACACCGGCCATGACGGCTCGATGGGCACGCTGCACGCCAACAGCCCGCGCGAGGCCATGTCGCGCCTGGAATCGATGATCACCATGGGCGGCTTCGCCCTGCCGATGAAGACGATCCGCGAGATGATCGTGGGCTCGATCGACGTCATCATCCAGGCCGAGCGCATGCGCGACGGCTCGCGCCGCATCACCAAGGTGACCGAGGTGATCGGCACCGAAGGCGATGTCGTCATCACCCAGGACCTGGTGACCTACGAGATCCAGGGCGAGGACGAGACCGGCCGCCTCAAGGGCAGGCATATGGGCACCGGCATCGTGCGCCCGGCCTTCTGGGAGCGCGCCCGCTACTACAATCTGGAAAAAGAACTGGCCGACGCCCTCGACAAGGTCAATCAATGATCTTCGCGGCCGCCATCATGTTCGCGCTGGCGCTGGGCGGCGTCGCCTATGCCTTTGCCGGCGGCGACGAGAAGACCCGCAAGCGCGTCGCCGCCGTGGCCAGGCCGGGCGGCAAGGCGCGCGGCCAGGGGCCGGCGTCGGAGACCGCGGCCCAGAAGCGCAAGAACGTCGCCGCCATGCTCAAGGACGTGGAGAAGAACCGCGCCGCCAAGCGGGAACGGCCGACCATGCGCCGCCGGCTGGAGCAGGCGGGTTTTCCGCGCGCCAGCCCGCGCAGCTTCTGGATGATCTGCGGCATCCTGGCGGCGATGGCCGCCTCGCTCGCCATCGCCACCCACCAGAAGCCGCTGGTGATCGCGCTGGCGGTGTTCGCGGTGGGCCTGGGCCTGCCGCGCTGGGTGCTGGGCTTCCTCACCGCCCGCCGCAAGAAGAAATTCACCGAGCATTTCGCCCCCGCCATCGACGTGATCGTGCGGTCGGTCAAGTCGGGCCTGCCCGTCAATGACGCGCTGCGCATCGTGGCGCGCGAATCGCCCGATCCGGTGGGCAGCGAATTCCACAACCTGGTGGAAAGCCTGAAGGTCGGCGTCACCCTGGAACAGGCGCTGAAGCGGATGATGGAATCCATGCCCACCCCGGAAGTGGGCTTTTTCGCCATCGTGATGACCATCCAGACCAAGGCCGGCGGCAATCTCAGCGAGGCGCTGGGCAACCTGGCTTTCGTGCTGCGCGACCGCAAGCGGCTGCAGGGCAAGATCAGGGCGATGTCGTCGGAAGCCAAGGCCAGCGCCTGGATCATCGGTTCGCTGCCGCCCGGGGTGATGGGCATCGTCTATCTCACCACGCCGGGCTACATCATGAAGCTCTTCACCGAAAGGGCCGGCAACCTGATGCTGGCGGCCTGCGTGGTCTGGATGACCATCGGCGTGCTGGTGATGAAGAAGATGATCAACTTCAAGCATTGAGGAGGCTTTGGTGAACACGCTGTTCGTTCTTCTGTTCGACAAGAGCTTCTTGGTCACCGCGGCGGTGGGCATCCTGGCCTTCGCCACCGTCGTCACCCTGGGCCTGCCGCTGCTGGAGCGCAGCGGGCTGGACGACCGGCTGAAATCGGTGGCCGCCCGCCGCGAGGAGTTGCGCGCCAGGCACCATGCCGCGCTCAACGCCAAGCGCGGGTCCTTGCGCGTCGAGCCGACCAACTACATGAAGGCGACGCTGGACCGCCTCAAGCTGGGCAACCTGCTGGAAGGCGAGAACAGCCGCGAGCAGCTGGCGATGGCGGGCTACCGGGGCCAGGCGCCGCTGATCACCTTCATGTTCTTCCGCTTCGTGATGCCCTTCATCCTGTTCGGCGTCACGCTGTTCTATCTGTTCCTGGTGCTCCATCCCGCCTGGCCGGCGATCATGAAGGTCGCCGCCGCGGTGGCGGGCGCGGGCCTGGGCTTCTACCTGCCCGACCTGTTCGTCAACAACATGATCCAGCGCCGCCAGCAGTCGATCATGCGCGCCTTTCCCGACGCGCTGGACCTGATGCTGATCTGCGTCGAATCCGGCATGTCGATCGAGATCTCGTTCAGCCGCGTCTCCTCCGAGATCGGCGCCCAGTCGGCCGAACTGGCCGAGGAACTGGCGCTGACCACCGCCGAACTGTCCTACCTGCCCGACCGCCGCATGGCCTTCGACAATCTCGCCAGGCGCTGCGGCCACCAGGGCGTCAAGGCGGTCGCCACCGCGCTGAACCAGGCGGAGAAATACGGCACCCCGCTGGGCCAGGCGCTGCGCGTCACCGCCAACGAGAACCGCGAGATGCGGATGCAGGAAGCCGAACGCAAGGCCGCCTCGCTGCCCGCCAAGCTGACGGTGCCGATGATCCTCTTCTTCCTGCCCTGCCTGTTCGTCGTCATCATGGGCCCGGCGATCCTCACGATTAAGCACATGATGTGAGGCGCGCGCCGGCGCGGCTCCCACGCTTCGCGCAAGGGAAAGGCCCGGAGAGCATCCGGGCCTTTTTCATGCACGGCAGGGAGGAATTCAGTAGGCGTTGGCGCTCAGGCGCAGCGCCGGGATCGCGTCCTTCCCGGCCACGGCCTTGACCGGCACCGCCTTGGCTTCGGCATGCGGGGCTTGCGCCTTGGCGAAGGTCCTGGGCGCGGGGTTCGGCGCGGCGGGCGCGGGCTTTTGCGCTTCGGCCTTGGCCTGGGCGATGGCCGCCGGCTTGCCGTTCAGGGTCCGGGCGATGGCTTCGGCCTTGGCCTGCAGGTCCTCGGCGGCGGCGGCGGGCGCGGGATTGGTCTTCGCCGCCACCTTGGCGGGCCTGGGGGCCAGGGCGCGCGGGGCGCGGGTGGCGGAGATCACCGGACCCGCCTGCGGATCGTCCGGCACGCGCTGCATGACGACACCGGAAGGCTGGACCTGGGCCATCACCTGCGGCTGGGCCTGGATCACGCCGCCGGGGGGGGCGGGCTGGAGCGCGCGCGGCGCGGCCATCGGCGCGGTGGAGACCGGCGTGCGCGGCGCGGGCGCGGGCGCGGCCATCGCCACGGCGCGGGGCGCCGGCGGCGCGGCGGCGGCGGCCGTATCGGCGGCCAGCGAATCGATCAGGGCGATGTTGCGCGCGATCTTGGGATCGGCCGCGCCGCCGGCATTCTGGGCGCGGACCGTCAGCGCCCGGGCGCCGGCCGGATCCTTGGCCAGCAGGCGCGACAGGGCGTAATTGTTCAGCACGCTGGCTTCGCCCGGCCGCAAGCCCAAGGCATGCTCATAGGCGGCGCGCGCCTCGTCCTGCTTGTCCAGTTCGTCATAGGCGACGCCCAGCGCGTTGTAGACGCTCCAGTCATTGCCCTGCAGTTGCTGGGCGCGGGTGAGGAAGTTCACCGCCTCCTGGGCGCGGCCCTCGGCCGCCAGCGTCTTGCCGTATTCGGTGATCACGCGGCCGTCATCGGCGGCGACCAGCATCAACTGCGACAGGTGCCTGACCGCTTCGGGATAGTTGCCGGACAGCCGCAGCATCTGCGCCTGGCGGATGGAGCCTTCCAGGTCGCCGGCGGGCGCGGGCTTGGCCGCGTCGGGCTTGGCCGGATCGCTCTTGGCCGCGGCGTCCGTCTTGCCCGGACCGGAATCGAACCAGCCGGCCCGGGCGCCGCCGCTGAGCGCGGTGCAGCCCAGGAGGCACGCGGCCAGCGCGGGCAGGAAACGGGTGGCGAGGGTCTTGGCCATTGGGGGGCAGCCTTGGATTACGCGCGCCGATTGTGCCCGCGCGCGGTCAACAAAGGCTTAAGTACGCTTGCTCATATAAGAGTAACCTCCGTGGCCGCGGCCGCGGTTCGCGGCATCCGCCGCGGAGGAATTAACGCCCTGATCCTGTCGCAATAAAGGATTAACCCTTCGTCCCATGTCGCAGCGCCTGGCCGCCCTGATCGCCCTTGCCGGATGTGCGTTGCTGCTGGCCGGCGCCTGGCTGTCCAGCGGCGACCTGGGGCTTGAGGAAACCGCCCCCAGCCGCATCTCCTTCCAGATCGCCACCGGCTCGACCGAGGGCATCTATTTCCCGGTGGGCCAGGCCATGGCCGGGGTGATCAGCCATCCCGCCGGGGTGGCCCGCTGCGAGACCGCCACGGTCTGCGGTCCCGCCGGCGTCATCCTGTCGGCCCGCACCTCGCAGGGGGCCGCCGCCAACCTGCGCGCCATCGAGTCCGGCGCGGTGGATTCCGGCCTGGCCGAGGGCGACGTGATCGCCGCCGCGGTGGCGGGGCGGGGCGTCTTCCGCCGCAACCGGACGCGGCACCTGCGGGTGATCGCCTCGCTGTTTTCCGAGGAGGCGCAACTGGTGGCGAGACCCGACATCCGCACGGTCAGCGACCTGCGCGGCAAGCGCGTGATGCTGGGCGGGGCGGAGAATACCGGCGCGGCGGCGCGCGCCCGCGCCATCCTCGCGGCCTATCGCGTGGCCAATATGCGGGTGGTGCCGGCCGGCGCCGGACCGCCGGCGCAATTGCTGCGCGATGGCAGGATCGACGCCTGGCTGGCGGTGGCGGGCCTGCCGGTGGACGCGGTGAAGGACCTGCTGGCGCGCGGACAGGCGCACCTGGTGCCGCTGGACGGCGAGGGCCGCGACCGGCTGCTCGCGGCGTCGCCCCAGCTTGGCGCGTCGGTGATTCCGGCCGGGACCTATCCGGGCAGCGGCGCGGTGGAGACGGTGTCGGTGCGCGCCTGGTGGGTGACGCGCGACAGCGAGGCCGATCCCTTGATCTATGGCCTGACGCGGGCGCTGTTCAATCCCGCCAACCGCGATCTTCTCGCCGCCAGCCATCCGGTGGCGCGCCAGATCGCGATCGACAATGCCGCCAAGAATCCCCCCGCGCCGTTGCACAGCGGCGCGGCGCGTTTTTATCGGGAAATGGGAAAGCTGAACTAAATCCACCCTCCCTCAAGGGGAGGGTAAAGCCCGCGCGAGTCCGGGCGGTCAGCCGCCGGGACTCTCCAACCCCGCATCCACTTCGGCCTGGGCCGCCTTGCCCCAGTCCCGCATCGCCGGCAGCGCGAAGACGCGGTCCACATAGCCCCGCGCGATCGGCGGCAATTCCACGCCATAGGTGACGAAGCGCGACACCACCGGGGCATACATGCAGTCCGCCACGCCGGGCCGGTCGCCGAACAGGAAATCGCCCTTGTAGGTCTCCAGCGCCGATGTCCAGGCCGCGATGATGCGCGCCAGTTGCTGCCTGGTGTCGCCGCGCAAGTCCGGCAGCGGCAAGCGGCGGGCGAATTCCATGCCCAGCTGGTCGCGCACGTCCGGAAAGCCGGAATGCATCTCGCAGGCATAGGCGCGGGCGATGGCGCGGGCGTCCGGATCGGCGGGCCACAGTCCCGCTTCGGGATGGCGCTCCGCCAGCGTTTCGCAGATCGCCAGGCTGTCCCACACCGTGACGGTCTTGCCGGCCGCGCCGATCTTCAGCACCGGCACCTTGCCGGCGGAGGAATGTTTCAGGATCTCGTCGCGGGTGGTGACGGGTTCCGGCGGACGGACGCGCAGGCGGATCACCTGCATCTTGAAGGCCGCGCCGGTGGCGCGCAGCGCCACATAAGGCCGCAAGGACCAGCTCGACCAGTTCCGGGTGCCGACGATCAGGGTATAGGCCATGGGCAGGCGTCCTTGCTTGCGGGCCTGCCGATTCTTAAGGTCGGGACCGGAAAAGCGCCAGAACCCGCAAAGAGCCTGCGATGCATACGAGCCTTGCAAATGCCGCCCGCAATGCCGTGCCGCTGCATGCGGTGACGGCCGGGGGCGCGAGGGCCTTCCTGGCGAAGCAGAAGCGTTCGGGGCTGGTTTCGGCGTCGGGCTTCACCGGCGCGGCGGGCCAGTTGGCGGCGCTGCCGGACGCCAAGGGCGGCATCGCCGCCTGGGTGCTGGGGCTGGGCGACAGCCGTGACGCCTTCGCGCTGGCCGCCGCCGCCGAGAAGCTGCCGGCGGGAACCTACAGGCTGGGCGAGGTGCCGGAGTCCTGCGGCGGCGGCAACGCCGCGCTGGCCTGGCTGATGGGCGGCTATGCCTTCACCCGCTACAGGAAATCGCCGCGCCCCAAGGTCAGGCTGGTGACGCCGCCGGGCGTGGACGGCGCCGAGGTCGGGCGCATCGCCGAAAACCTGTTCCTGGCGCGCGACCTGGTGAACACGCCGGCCAACGACATGGGACCCGCCGAACTGGAGCAGGCGGCGCGGGCGCTGGCGCAGCGGCATGGCGCGAAAGTGTCGGTGACCGGCGGCGCGGCGCTGGCGAAAAACTATCCGCTGATCGCGGCGGTGGGGCGGGGCAGCGCCCGCAGTCCCCGCCTGATCGAACTGACATGGGCCCCCAAGAATCAGACAAAGCTGCCCCTGGTGACGCTGGTGGGCAAGGGCGTCTGCTTCGACACCGGCGGCTATGACCTCAAGCCCTCCGCCGCGATGCTGACCATGAAGAAGGACATGGGCGGCGCGGCCTGCGTGCTGGCGGTGGCGGGCATGGCGATGGGCGCGAAGCTGCGGCTGCGGCTGCGGCTGCTGATTCCGGCGGTGGAGAATTCGGTGTCCGGCAGCGCCATGCGGCCGGGCGATGTCTTCACCAGCCGCAAGGGCCTGACGGTGGAGATCGGCAACACCGACGCCGAAGGCCGGTTGATCCTGGCCGATGCGCTGGCCGATGCCGACGGCCGGCAACCCGACCTGCTGATCGACGTGGCGACCCTGACCGGCGCGGCGCGCGCCGCCACCGGCATGGAGTTGCCGCCCTTCTTCACCGATGACGAGAAACTCGCCGCCGACCTGGCGCGGCACGGCGCCGCCGCCCACGACCCGCTGTGGCGGCTGCCGCTGTGGCGCGGTTATGAAGACACGCTGGGCAGCCGGGTGGCCGACCTCAACAACAATCCGGCTTATAACCATGCGGGCGCGATCACGGCGGCGCTGTTCCTCAACCGCTTTGTGTCGCGGACCGCAAGCTGGGCGCATCTCGACATTCCCGCCTGGATCGACCGCGCCCGGCCGGGCCGCCCCCTCGGCGGCGAGGCCAATGGCGCGCGGGCGGTCTATGCCCTGTTGAAAGAGCGCTATGGCCGATAGACGCGTCACGCCGGCGCGGCCCGACCTCGCCGCCGCGCACCTGAAAGGCCAGGTGGACGCGCCGCGCTATGCCGAAGGCCGGAAGATGCGCGTGGGCGTGGGCCGCGCCGCGTTGCGGCCGCGCCCCGCCTCCGGCGCGGCGCAGGACAGCGAATTGTTCTTCGGCGAAAGCTTCACCGTCTATGACAGCGCCGACGGCTGGGCCTGGGGCCAGGCGGAAAGCGACCTCTATGTCGGCTATCTGCGCGCGGCGCAGTTGCGCGCCCCTTTCGCCACGGCGGCGCGGGTGTCGGCGCTGGCCGCGCCTGTGTTTCCCGCGCCCGACCTCAAGACCCCCGTGCGCGACCTGTTGCCGATGGGCGCGATGGTGCCGGTGCTGGTGGCGGGCGGCGATTATGTGAAGATCGGCGAGGACGCCTTCCTGCACCGCCGCCACCTGCTGCCGGAATCGGAAAAGGATTTCGTGTCGGTGGCCGAGCGCTTCCTGGGCGTTCCTTACGTCTGGGGCGGACGCAGCGCCTTCGGCCTGGATTGCTCCGGCCTGGTCCAGGTGGCGCTGCAGGCGGTGGGCAAGGCCGCGCCGCGCGACACCGACATGATGGAACAGGCGTTGGGCGCAACCGTCGCCCGCGCCGAGCGGCGCGGCGATATGGTTTTCTGGAAGGGCCATATGGGCGTGATGCTGGACGGGATGCGCCTGCTGCACGCCAACGCCTTCCATATGGCGGTGGCGGTCGAGCCGCTGGCGGAGGCCGTGGCGCGGATCGAGAAGGCGGCGGGGCCGGTGACGAGCGTTAAGCGGCTTTAGCCAACTTGTCATCCCCGGCGAGCACACCGCGAAGTGGTGTGCGAGGGAAGGGGACCCAGACTGTCGAAACCTGTTCCATGTTGAGAACCTGGGTCCCCTTCCCTCGCGGCGCATCAGATGATGCGCCGCTCGCCGGGGATGACAGTTGCGTTACGTCCGGGATGACAGTTGCGTTACGCTTTGATCTTCCGCGTCACGCCTTGACCTTCGCATTCTCCCGGATCTGCCGCACCGCCGCGGTGCGGTGGGCGATCCACAGGAACAGCCGGTTGAGCAGCGAAAGCCACCACACCATCTTGCGCGCCACGTCCAGGAACAGCACCACCCGCACCTGGTCGCTTTCATTGGCGGCGTCGTGCAGGAAGGTGTCGTCGAACAGCACCGCCTCGCCGTTGCGCCAGTAGTAGGTCTGGCCTTCCGCGATCGCCTCGCGGTTGTCGCGGTCGAAAGCCTGGGCGTTGATGCGGATCCAGCATTTCTTTTCGCGGTTGTCGTCGGGAACGATCACGCCCAGGTGATAACGGATGAAGCCCTTCCAATAGCCCCAGTGCGGCTTGATGTGCTGGCGCGGCTCCAGCACCGAAAAGAACGCCGTGTAGACGCCGGGAATCTTGCGCAGCAGCGCCGCCGTCTTCGGCGCGAGCCGGCAATTGTCTTCCAGGAAATCGCCCGACTTGAACATGAAGCTCTTCCAGGCGATCCGGTGGATGCCGCCGGCGGTGTAATCGGTGAGCTGGTCCATCCCCGGCAGGTTGAGGCTGCGGGCGATCAGCGCCTCGCACTCGGCGCGGATCGCCGGATAATTCTGCGCCAGCACCGCCAGTTCGGGATAGTCCGACAGGTCGCGCTCGAAGGCGGGCATCTTGCGGAACAGGCCGCGCGCTTCCGCGCCCACGAACAGGTTCGCGGCCCAGTCCTTGATGCGGGCGCCCGGCTTGGTCATCAATAGCCTTTAGACAAATCCACCGTGTTGCGGAAGGGCTGGCCGGTTTGTGCCCGCGTCACGCATTCCACCACGAATTCCGCGGCATTGCGCGGATCGGTGATGCCGGCGATGTGCGGCGTCACCGTCACCTTGGGATGGCTCCACAACGGACTGTCGGCGGGCAGCGGCTCGGCCTGGAACACGTCCAGCACCGCCCCGCCCAACCGGCCGCTGTCCAGCGCCGCGACGATGTCGGCCTCGTTGCCATGGCCGCCGCGCCCGACATTGATCAGCCAGGCCCCTTGCGGCAGTTGCGACAGGAGGTTCGCGTTCAATATGCCCTCGGTCTCCGAGGTCAGCGGCAGCATGCAGACCAGGAAATCGCAGCCGCCGAGGAAGCGCGGCAGTTCCGCCGGCCCGGCATGGCTGGTCACGCCGTCCACGGCTTTGCGCGAACGGCTCCAGCCCGAGACCTGGAAATCGAACATCAGCAGGCGCCGCGCCGTCACCGCGCCGATATCGCCCAGGCCCAATATGCCCACCCGCACCTCGCGCGAGGGCCGCGCCAGCATGCGCTGCCGCCACAGATGCTGCTTCTGCGCGGCATCGAACTGGCGCTGCATGCGATGCACGATCAGCACATGCATCACCACATACTGCGCCATCTCCCGCTGCAGCGTCTCGTCGACGAAGCGCACCACCGGCAGGTGGCGGGGGAATTCCGGATCGCGCAGGAAGCCGTCCACGCCCGCGCCCAGCGAGAAGATCGCCTTCAGGCGCGGCAGGGTCTTCAGGAAGCCGTGGGGCGGGCGGAAGCCGACGAAATAGTCGATCTGCTGCGGCGCGTAATGGTCCTTGCCGTGCAGGAAGCCGTTGAAGGCGGCATGGCCGAACAGCGCCTTGGACAGCGCGTCCCAGCCGGGCGGCAACAGGAACAGGACGTTGGGCTTGCCCGCCGGTCCCGAACCCTGTGCCATCCAGACCCTTTAGTTCGACTTGTCCTTGGGAGCCGCTTCGGCGGGCGCCGCCTTGTCCCCGGCGGGCGCGGCCGCATCCGGCTTGGCCGCTTCGGCGGGCTTGGGCGCGGGAATGGCGACGGGGCTGGCGGCGTTGGTGCGCAGGAAGGCGATCAGGTCGATGCGGTCGGCCTCGCGCGACAGGCCGGCGAAGGTCATCTTGGTGCCCGGGATATAGGCGCCCGGCGACTTCAGGAACTTGAACAGCTCGTCGAAGCTCCAAGCGCCGCCCTTGCCCTTCATCGCGGCGGAATAGGAGAAGCCCGCCACCGAGGCGCGCGGACGCTCCACCACGCCATACAGTTCCGGGCCGATCTCGTTGGTCCTGGCCGCCGACAGGTCGTGGCACTGCTGGCAACGGCCCGAAAGGGCCTTGCCATGGCCGACATCGGCCTTGGCCAGCACCGTGCCCCAGTCGGGCATGGTTTCCTCGGCGGGCGCGGACGCCGCGCCGCCGGCCGGGGTCTCGACCACGCCTTCGACGACATAGCCGGGCTTGGCGGGCTTTTCCGGCTCATAGATATTCTCGGCGACCAGGCGCACGACGAAGATGAAGATCGCGGTGCCCAGAACCGCACCGATGATCTTGTTCCATTCGAAGGAATTCATGGTCACTCCCCAGGCCGGCGGACCCCAAAGCGGGGGCCGGCGAAATACGGGGCGACATTACCCGCCGCCGCCCTCGCGTCATTGCGGCGAAGCGTCGCATAAAAAGCAGGCTTTGTCTGGTCTTAGCGGCGATCCGGGCCTAAAAGGCGCGTGCAAGGAACCCGCCCTTTGAACCCCATCCTGCTGATCCCCGCCCGCATGTCGTCCACCCGGCTCCCCGGCAAGCCGCTGGCGGATATCGGGGGCGCGCCGATGATCGTGCGGGTCTGGCGGCAGGCCGTGGCCGCGAACCTGGGACCGGTGGTGGTGGCGGCGGGCGAGGCGGCAATCGTGGCGGCGGTCGCGGCGGCGGGCGGCCGGGCGGTCCTGACCGATCCGGACCTGGCATCGGGATCGGACCGCATCTGGGCGGCGCTCAAGGCGGCGGACCCCGAGGGCCGCCATGACATGGTGGTGAACCTGCAAGGCGACCTGCCCGCTTTGGACCCGGCCCAGCTGACCCTGGTGGCGGATGCCCTGGACAGGTCGGGCGCCGACATCGCCACCCTGGCCGCGCCCATCGACAAGGATGCCGACCGCGCCAATCCGGCGGTGGTCAAGGCGGTGGTGGCCTGGGACGCCGATGAACGGTTGGGCCGGGCCTTGTACTTCACCCGCGCCGCCGCGCCATGGGGCGAGGGCGCGCTGTGGCACCATGTCGGCCTTTACGCCTTTGCCCGCGAGGCGCTGGAAAGTTTTGTCGCCTTGCCGCCTTCGGCCCTGGAAAAGCGCGAAAGGCTGGAGCAGCTTCGGGCGCTGGAAGCGGGCATGGCCATCGCGGTGGCGCGGGTGGACGAAGCGCCCTTGTCGGTGGACACGCCGGACGACCTGGAACGGGCGAGAAGGATTCTGACATGATCGGCGCCATCGCCAATGCCGGGCGCATCGCCTTCCAGGGCGAGCCGGGGGCTTACGCCAATCTCGCGGCGCGCGAGGCGGTGCCGCATGCCGCCGCCGTCCCCAAGCCCAGCTTCGAGGACGCCATCGAGGCGGTGAGGAGCGGCGATTGCGATCTCTGCATCATCCCGGTGGAGAATTCGCTGATCGGCCGCATCGCCGACATCCATCACCTGCTGCCGGAAAGCGGGCTGCATATCGTGGGCGAGCATTTCCTGCCCATCCGTCACCAGTTGCTGGGCCTGCAGGACGCCACACTGGACGATGTGAAAAGCGTCTACAGCCAGGCCCCGGCGCTGGCCCAGTGCCGCGGCATCCTGCGCGCGCGCAAGCTCACCGTGCACAACTGGTACGACACGGCGGGCTCGGCCAGGCATGTCGCCGAACTGGGCGACAAGTCCGCCGCCGCCATCGCCTCCACCCTGGCGGGCGAGTTCTACGGCCTGAAGGTGCTGAAGGCCGATATCGAGGACGAACACCACAACGCCACCCGCTTCCTGGTGATGTCGCGCGCAGGCGAGCGCGCCCCCGACACGGGCAAGGTGGTGACCACCTTCGTCTTCCAGGTGAAGAATGTGCCCGCCGCGCTCTACAAGGCGCTGGGGGCCTTCGCCACCAACGGCGTCAACATGACCAAGCTGGAGAGCTATCAACTGGGCGGCTCGTTCAACGCCACCCAGTTCTATGCCGACATCCAGGGCCATCCCGGCGCGCCCAACGTGGCGGCGGCGCTGAAGGAACTGGAATTCCAGACCGCCCGGATGACGGTGATGGGCGTCTATCCCGCGCACCCGTACCGCGAAGAATATTCCTGACCGCCCCGCTCCCCTGTCGTCCGATCTTTCCACCGGGATTCCCTTCCCCCCGCGAAGCCACGCTTCGCTCGGCCGGGGATGACAGGTGTTGCTGCGGCCGTCCGCCGGGCGATGCCGCAGGACAAGGGCGGCTATCCCGCCGCCAGCAGGATCGCCGCCAGCGCCAGGCGGTAGGACTCCGGCGGCAACCGGATCATGCCGCCGTGCGCCCGCCATGCTTGCGCGCCCAGGCGTCCATCGCCAGCAGCACCGGCTCCAGCGAGCGGCCCCGCGCCGTCAGCCGGTATTCGACATGCGGCGCGGCCCCGCCCCCTTTGATGCTTAAGTCGCGCCGTTCCACCAGCCCGTCGGCCTCCATCTCCCGCAATTGCCGGGTCAGGGTGCGATGGGTGATGCCGGGCAGTTCCCGCTGCAACCGGTTGAAGCGCCGGTCGCCCTGCAGCAGCCAGTAGATCGCCAGCACCTTCCAGCGCCCGGCGATCAGGTCCAGCGTGGTTTCGGTGGGGCAACCCACAGTCTTGGGCATGGGCGGTATCCTCGATGACCGTACTTGCGCGCCCTTCCTAGCATCCCAAGATAGGACCTGCACAAAGAGCGCGGCTTTCGCCGCCGGGAGCATCGCATGAAGAAGATCGAACGGGTCCTGACCGCGCAGGGCGGCCATTGGGTGGGCGACGGCTTTCCCGTCCGCTCGCTGTTTTCCTATGACCGCGAGGCGCAGGAAAACAGCCCCTTCCTGCTGTTCGACTATGCCGGGCCTTACGATTTCGCGCCCGCTGCAACCCCGCGCGGCGTCGGCCGGCATCCCCATCGCGGCTTCGAGACCGTCACCATCGCCTATGAGGGCGAGGTGGCGCACCGCGACTCCACGGGCGGCGG
>Ga0153956_1002482_pt1 | contig 13471 bp, 11 predicted proteins | sample TSFL040MetaG_FD_104704 | JGI IMG/M metagenome (GOLD analysis project Ga0153956, IMG submission 104704) | Attine ant fungus gardens microbial communities from Florida, USA - TSFL040 MetaG | ecosystem: Host-associated > Fungi > Mycelium > Unclassified | place: USA: Florida, Wekiwa Springs... | reverse complement strand
CGCCTGCGCGACGAGATCCACCGCATTCGCGAGCAGGGCCTGATCGGCTGACGCGCGTCCGCGTCGCCTGCGCGCACGCGCGGGAAAATGTGGAAGTCGTCACATGTCTGTCGCCGTCGGCGGCTAGGCTGCGCGGCTTCCAGGGTCCGTGCGCGCGGCCCGCTTCCGACGTCCGATGCCGATGAACCAAGCGCTGCCGACACAGGCGACCGCGCCGATCGCCGCCGCCGCCCGCGGCGATCTCGCGCCGCTGGTGCATGCGACCGCACCGATCCCGCCCGATACCTGCGTGCTGGACGTCGCCGAACTGTTCCTGCAGCCGCGCCATGCCGGCCTGCTCAGCTTGCCGGTGGTCGCTCCGGACGCGCAGCCGCTCGGCATGATCAGCCGCTACGAGCTGATGCGCATTTTCCTGATGCCGTACGGCCGCGAGTTGTACGGGCGCCGCCCGATCAGCGCGCTGATGAATGCGCGACCGCTGGTGCTGCCGACGACGACGCCGATCGACGAAGCGGCGCGCGCGATCGCCGCGCACATCAAGAGCCCGATTACCGACGACTTCGTCATCGTCGACGGCCAAGGCTATGCCGGCACCGGCCTCGTCATCGACGTGCTGCGCGCGGTCGAGGACCGGCTCGGCGAACGCGGCAACGAACTCGAGCGCGCCTATGCGCGCGTGAAATCCTCGCAGTTGCAGCTGGTGCAGTCGGAGAAGATGGCGTCGCTCGGCCAGATGGTCGCGGGCCTCGTGCACGAGATCAACACGCCGCTGGGCTACGTGCGCAACAACGTCGAGATGACGCGCGCGGCGCTCGACGATGCCGCGCAACTGGTCGCCGCGCAGGAAGCGGTCATCGGCGCGCTGACGGGAGCGTTCGCGCCGACGCCCGATCTCGACGCGCGCCTCGACGAAATCGCCGGCCTGCGCACGCGCGTCGACGCGGCCGCGCTGCAGGACCTGTGCGCGCTGCTCGACGATACGGTGCATGGCGTCGGCCAGATCGGCGACCTCGTTATCAACCTGAAGGACTTCAGCCGGCTCGATCAGGCCGGCATGCAGAAGGCCGACGTCAACCGGCTGGTCGAGAGCGCGTTGAAGATCGTCCAGCACGTCCTGCGCAAGCGCGAGATCGAGGTCGTGCGCGAGGCCGGCGAATTGCCCGAGATCGACTGCGCGCCGGCGCAGGTCAACCAGGTGCTGCTGAACCTGCTCGGCAATGCCGCGCAGGCGATCGAGCACGACCACGGCCGCATCGTCGTGCGCACCCAGGTGCTCGACCGGCGCGTGCTGGTGCTGATCGAGGACAACGGCAAGGGCATCGCCGCGGCGGACCTGCCGCGCATCTTCGACCCGTTCTTCACGACCAAGCCGGTCGGCGAGGGCACCGGCATGGGCCTGGCGATCTCGCACCAGATCGTCGAGCAGCACGGCGGCACGATCCGGGTCGCATCGAAACCCGGTGTCGGCACGCGCTTCCTCGTCGTCTTGCCGATCGCCGCGCGCGGAGCGAAAGCGTGAGCGCCGCGTTGCCCTGCGTGGTGTTCGTCGACGACGAGGAACGCATCCTGCGTTCGCTGCGCATGCTGTTTCGCGGACGTTGCGAGATCCTGACGACGACCTCGGGCCGCGAAGCGATCGACTGGGTACGCCAGCGCCCGGTGCACGCGATCGTCAGCGACCAGCGCATGCCGGAAATCGGCGGTGTCCAGGTGCTGCGCGCGGTGGCCGAGCATTCGCCGGCGACGATGCGCATCCTGCTGACCGGCTACGCGGACATCGACGCGGTCACCGCCTCGGTCAACGACGGCGAGATCTACCGTTTCGTCGAGAAGCCGTGGAATGCGCCGTACCTGATCGAGACCGTCGAACAGGCGGCGCGTGCCGCGCTGCGCGATTTCGCGGCGCCGCGTGCGCCGGTCGCGGTACGCGCGGCGCCGTCGCTCGACGCGATCGCCGCGCGCATCGTCGTGCTCGACGCATCCGGCACGATCGCCGGCCAGGTGCGCGACCTGTTGCCGGCGGCGGTGCGCGTCGACCATGCGACGCATCTCGAGGACGCGCTCGAACTGCTGGCCGAGCACGAGGTCGCGGTCGTCGTCGCGCATCTTTCGAGTACCGGCGGCGACATCGCCGACGCGCTGAAGCAGCTCAAGCGCCTGCGTCCGGCCACGCTCGCGATCGTCGTGTCGCCGCTGCGCGACAGCCGCCTCGTGATCGGCCTGATCAACGAAGGCCAGATCTTCCGCTTCCTGCTCGACCCGCCGCCGCGCGAGCTGCTGCGGCGCGGCCTGATCGCCGCATTGGAGCGGCACGCCGAACTGCGCGCGGGTTCGCATCTGCTGCTTCGCCATGCGGTCGAGGCAGGACGCGCGGAGCCGGCCTCGATGCCGGGACGGCTGCTGCAGGTCTGGCGCCGCATTCGCGAAGCCACCGGCGCGCGCATCGGATGAAGGGGCTCCGCCGATTCCTGTTGTCGATCCGCGGATGCTGTGATACCTTGCGCGCCCCTCGCCGGTCAGACGGCTGGCGAAGCGGGCGGTTAGCTCAGCGGTAGAGCACTACCTTGACATGGTAGGGGTCACAAGTTCGATCCTTGTACCGCCCACCACCTTCGTGGTTTGACGGCGCGATCCTTCCGGGATCGCGCCGTTTTCATTTGCGCGACGCGCGCATGATCGCGCCGGCAAGCGCGCCGATGCCGCGGCGTGGCGCTCCTCCTTCTGGCGGAGTCGCGGTCATTCGCCGGTATGCATACTCCAGGATCAGACCGGGCTTGGAGGGGAGCATGCGTCGAACCGTATTTGCGTGCCTGATGGCAGCCGTGGCCGCGCCTGCCGGAGCTGGCGACATCGTGCTTGCGGAGGCCGGGGAATCGAGCGAGTCCCGCGGGCGGCGTGCCGGCGAGCGTTCCGCCGGCGGAGTCGCGGAGCTGGAATCGGTACAGGTCACGGCGACTCGCCGGCCGGAGGCGGGTTTCGACGTCGGTGCCGGCGTGACGGTCGTGGCGGCGGACTACATCGCCGAGGCGGCGCCGTCGACCGTGGCCGACTACCTGCGCGGCGTGCCGGGCGCGTTCGTGCAGTCGACGACGCCAGGGCAGGCGATCCCGATCGTGCGCGGCCTGAAAGGTTCGGAAGTGCTGCACATCGTCGATGGCTTCCGCCTGAACACTGCGTTCTTCCGCAACTCGCCGAACCAGTATTTCGCGTTGGTCGACGCGCAGAACGTCGAACGGATCGAAGTCGTGCGCGGGCCGTCGTCGACCCTGTACGGTTCCGACGCGATGGGCGGCGTGGTGCAGGTGCTCACGCCGGAACAGCGCTTCGAGGCGCGGGACTGGAGCGCGCGCGGCCACCTTCGCAGCCAGTTCGCGAGCGGCGATCTTTCCAGTGTCACGCGCGTCGACGGCGCCGCCGGCCACGAGACGTTCTCGATCGCCGGCGGATTGACGTGGCAGGACGTCGGCGAACGCCGGCCCGGCGGCGGCCCGCGCCTGCCATACACGGATTTCCGCGCCTGGGCCGCCGATGCGAAGCTGATCTGGAGCGTGCAGCCCGATCACGAGCTGATGTTCAACGCGCAATACCTGAAGCAGCCGAGGACGCCGCGTTTCGACGAACTGGTCGCGGGTTTCCACCAGCAATCGGCGAATTCCGACGAGTTCTACTTCGAGCCGAACGACCGCCTGCTCCTGCACGCGCGCCATCGCTGGAACGCGATGAACGCGGCGTTCGACAGTGCCGAGTTCCATCTCGGCTACCAGGACATCAACGACGATCGCCGCAGCCGCGGCGCCGCCAGTCCGAATCGCGACCTGGAGGAAAACCGCGACATGCTGCACGGCTTCGGCGGCATGTTCTCCAAGCAGCTGGGCGCGCATGCGCTGACCTACGGTTTCGAAGCGTACTGGGACACGGTCGACAGCCGGCGTTCGCGCGTGAACATCCACACGGGGGCCGTCTCGACGCGTGCGCCGCGTTTCCCGGACGGCTCGACGATGGACAGCTTCGCGCTCTATGCGAACGACAGCATCGAGCTGGCGACGCAGTGGCAGCTCGATCTCGGCGCACGCTACAGCCGCTTCGACATCGAGCTGCCGGCCGGCGATACGGGCATCGGCTCGAAACTCGAGCCGGACGATCTGACCGGCAATGCGGGCCTGGTGTTCAAGGCCAGCGACAGCGTGCATCTGGTCGCCAATCTCGGCCGCGGCTTCCGCGCGCCGAACATCTTCGACCTCGGCGTGTTCGGCGATCGCCCGGGCGGACGTTTCGCGATTCCGAATGCGGACCTGAAGCCCGAAACCGTCGTCACCTGGGACGTCGGCGTCAAACTCGACCGCGCGGGATTGCAGGCGGAAGCGTTCCTGTGGCGCTCGAACTACAAGGACAAGATCACGTCGGTCGACATCGGGGAAGATGACGAGGGACGCATCCTCGTGCAGAACCGCAACGTGACCCGATTGCGGTTGTGGGGCGCCGAAGTGGGCGCGCGCTGGGCGTTCGACGACGCGTTGTCGCTGTACGGCGTGCTGAACCTGACGCGCGGCCAGGAGAGCTATGCGGGCGATCGCTACGACGCCGATCGCATTCCGCCGCTGAACGGCCGCCTCGGCGCGCAATGGCGTTTCGCGCCGGAGTGGAGCGTCGATGCGTGGGCCTTGCACGCGGCGCGGCAGGATCGCCTGAGTCCGCGCGACATCGAGGATCCGCGGGTCAATCCGGCCGGCACGGCGGGCTGGAATACCTGGAACATCCGTGTTGGCTGGGCGTTCGCGAAGGATGCGTCGCTCGCGCTGCGGCTGGAGAATCTGGCCGACCGGCGCTATCGCGAGCACGGTTCGGGTGTCGACGAAACCGGGCGCAGCGCGATCGCCACGCTCGACTGGCGCTTCTGAATCCGCTCGCGGTCGGCGGCCGTCGAGATCTTGCGCGCGACGGTCGTTGACAAGGCCGCCGCGCCTGCACTAGCGTTCCCGCTGCGGCGCAGCAGGTGCCGCGTCGACCATGCAAGGTGGCCCGCGGTAATCGCCGGTCCAGGGTGTGACATGAGTACGCGAACTTTCCGCCGCTGACATCCCCACGCAAGGCTCCGGACCCAAGGGCGCCTTCGCGCCCTTTTTTGTTGCTCGAAAGAAATCACGCCATGATCACCATCACGCTTCCCGACGGCAGCCAGAAGCCGTTCGATCATCCCGTTTCCGCGCAGGACGTCGCCGCCTCGATCGGTGCCGGCCTCGCCAAGGCCACTCTGGCCGCGAAAGTCGACGGCCAGCTCGTCGACAGCAGCCGCGCGATCGACCATGACGCCAGGCTCGAGATCGTCACCGAGAAGAGTCCCGAAGCGCTCGAGATCATCCGTCATTCGACCGCGCATCTGCTCGCGCAGGCCGTGCAGCGGCTGTTCCCGAAGGCGCAGGTCACGATCGGTCCGGTCATCGACAACGGCTTCTACTACGACTTCGCGTTCGAGCGGCAATTCACGCCGGAAGACCTCGCCGCGATCGAGGCCGAGATGAAGAAGATCGTGGCCGAAGCGCTGCCGGTCTCGCGCTCGGTGATGCCGCGCGACGAGGCGGTGACGTACTTCCGCGGAAAGGGCGAGGAATACAAGGCGCAGATCATCGAGTCGATCCCGGCCGGCGAGGAACTCTCGCTGTACACGCAGGGCGAGTTCACCGACCTGTGCCGCGGCCCGCACGTGCCGAACACCGGGCGGCTGAAGTCGTTCAAGCTGATGAAGGTCGCCGGCGCCTACTGGCGCGGCGATTCGAACAACCAGATGCTGTCGCGCATCTACGGTACCGCCTGGCTCAACGACAAGGACCTCGCCGCGTACCTGACGCAACTGGAGGAGGCCGAGAAGCGCGACCACCGCAAGATCGCCCGGCAGCAGGACCTGTTCCACATGCAGGAAGAGGCGCCGGGCCTGGTGTTCTGGCATCCGAAGGGCTGGTCGATCTGGCAGGCGGTCGAGCAGTACATGCGCAAGGTCTATCGCGATTCCGGTTACCAGGAAGTGCGCGCGCCACAGATCCTCGACGTGTCGCTGTGGAAGAAGTCGGGCCACTGGGACAACTACAAGGACAACATGTTCTTCACCGAGTCCGAGAAGCGGACCTACGCGGTGAAGCCGATGAATTGCCCGGGCCACGTGCAGATCTACAACCACGGCCTGCACAGCTACCGCGACCTGCCGATCCGCTACGGCGAGTTCGGCGGCTGTCATCGCAACGAGCCGTCCGGCGCGCTGCACGGCATCCTGCGCGTGCGCGGCTTCACCCAGGACGACGGCCACATCTTCTGCACCGAGGACCAGATCGAGTCCGAGGTGACGGCCTTCCACCGGCAGGCGATGCAGGTCTATGCGCACTTCGGCTTCACCGACGTGCAACTGAAGATCGCGCTGCGGCCGGAACCGCGCCTCGGCGACGACGCGACCTGGGACAAGGCCGAGGGCGCGCTGCGTTCGGCGCTGACGGCGGCCGGCGTCGCCTGGGAGGAATTGCCGGGCGAGGGCGCGTTCTACGGTCCGAAGATCGAATACCACCTGCGCGATGCGATCGGTCGAACCTGGCAGCTCGGCACGATGCAGGTCGATTTCATGATGCCGGGGCGTCTTGGCGCGGAATACGTCGACGAGCACAGCCAGCGCCGCCATCCGGTCATGCTGCACCGGGCCATCGTCGGCTCGATGGAGCGTTTCATCGGCATCCTGATCGAGCACCATGCCGGCGCGTTCCCGGTCTGGCTGGCGCCGGTGCAGGCGGTCGTCATGAACATCACCGACGCCCAGGCCGGTTATGCGGGCGAGGTCGCGCAAACCCTTGTGGGCAAAGGTTTCCGCGTCGAGGCCGATTTGCGCAACGAGAAGATTGGCTATAAAATCCGCGAGCATACGCTTGGCAAGGTTCCCTATCTCCTCGTCGTGGGCGACCGCGAAAGGGAGGCGGGAGCCGTCGCCGTGCGTACTCGCGCCGGCGAGGACCTGGGGTCGATGCCGATTGCCAGCTTCGCCGGGCGCCTGGAATCCGAATGCGCGCGGTCCTGACCCGGGCGCGTCCGGGAACACTTCTCCTTGGAGGATTGACGTATCGCCACCGACAACAAGTCGAACCGCAGGAACCTGGAAATCCGCGTTCCGCGGGTACGCGTAATCGGCGCCGAGGGGGAACAGGTCGGCATCCTGTCCCGCGATGAAGCGCTGGCCATGGCCCAGGAAGTGGGCCTGGACCTGGTCGAAATCCAGCCGAACGGCGATCCGCCGGTGTGCCGGATCATGGATTTCGGCAAGTTCAAGTTCGAGAACCAGAAAAAGGCGCATGCCGCCAAGAAGAAGCAGAAGCAGCAGGAGATCAAGGAGCTGAAGTTCCGTCCCACGACGGACGTCGGCGACTACACGATCAAGCTGCGCAACCTGCGCCGGTTTCTGGAAGAGGGCGACAAGGTCAAGATCACGATCCGCTTCCGCGGTCGCGAGATGGCCCATCAGGAACTCGGCGACGCGATGATCAAGAAGATCGCGGCCGACATCGCCGAGGAGGCGGTGATCGAGCAGTACCCGAGGATGGAAGGGCGTCTCATGGTCATGATGATCGCGCCGAAGAAGAAGCAGTAGCAGGTTTTTTGTTGAAGAGTGCGGTCAGGACGACCGCTTTGGCATTGCGCTCAGGACGGGCGCACAAGCGACACTTGCGGCATGGATGGCCGCTTTTTGATTCTCGCGTTCACGGACGAACGCAAAAAATGCAGGACTAGGCCCGGGCACGGGCCATACACGCCGGAACGAGCAGGACGGAAAGCGTGGCTTCGCGCCACCGCTCGCGCCAGTAACGAAGATAACCAACGGAGTTTGCAATGCCCAAGATGAAGACCAACCGGGCCGCGGCGAAGCGGTTCCGCAAGACCGCGTCCGGCAAGTTCAAGTGCGGCCACGCGTTCAAGAGCCACATCCTCACGAAGAAGGCGACCAAGCGCAAGCGCGGCCTTCGTGCGACCAACCACGTGCGGAAAGAAGACGCCGGTCGCGTCGCCCGCATGCTGCCGTACATCTAAGGAGGGCGAGACATGGCACGAGTCAAGCGTGGCGTCATCGCCCACCGTCGTCACAAGAAGATCCTCGGCAAGGCCAAGGGTTACTACAACGCGCGTCGCAAGGTTTTCCGCGTCGCCAAGCAGGCGGTCACCAAGGCGCACCAGTACGCCTACATCGGCCGCAAGCAGAAGAAGCGCAATTTCCGCGCGCTGTGGATCGTCCGCATCAACGCCGGTGCGCGCATGTTCGGGCTGTCCTACAGCCGCCTGATGAACGGCCTCAAGAAGGCCGACATCACGCTCGACCGCAAGGTGCTCGCGGACCTCGCCGTGCACGACATCAAGGCGTTCGGTGCGCTCGCGGAGAAAGCCAAGGCCAGCCTGGCGGCGTAGTCTTTGCGCTCATCCTCGATCGCGAAAATCGAGAATGAATGAAGGAACGCGGGGGGGAGGCCAGGCCTCCTCCCCGTTTTTGTTTGCGGTGCGCTTGCCGGAACCCACGATGGATGCACTCGAAGAAATCAACCGCTCGCTCGACGAGATCGGCCGCGCCGGCACGCTCGATGCGCTCGATGCGCTGCGCGTCGGCCTGCTCGGCAAGAACGGCGTCGTCACCGCAGCGCTGAAGGCGCTCGGGGCGCTGCCGCCGGAAGAGAAGAAGGCGCGCGGCGCCGAGGTCAACCGCGCCAAGGAGCGCCTCGCCGCGGCGATCGCCACGCGCAAGGCGGTGCTCGAACAAGCCGCGCTGGATCATCGCCTCGTTTCCGAGCGCGTCGACGTGACCTTGCCGGGACGCCGCGCCGAGCGCGGCAGCCTGCATCCGCTGACGCGCGCGCTCGACCGCATCATCGCGATCTTCGCGCGCCTCGGCTACGACGTCGCCGACGGCCCGGAGATCGAGGACGACTGGCACAACTTCGGCGCGTTGAATTTCCCCGACGATCATCCGGCGCGCACGATGCACGACACGTTCTGGTTCCCGGACGGTCGCCTGCTGCGCACGCACACTTCGCCGGTACAGATCCGCGCCGCCAAGGGGCGCACGCCGCCGATCCGCATCATCGCACCCGGCAAGGTCTACCGCAGCGATTCGGACCAGACGCATTCGCCGATGTTCCATCAGGTCGAGGGCCTGCTGATCGACGAGACGTCGACGATGGCCGACCTCAAGGGCACGCTGCGCGCGTTCCTGCAGGCGTTCTTCGATCGCGACTTCGAGATGATGTTCAAGCCGACGTTCTTCCCGTTCGTCGAGCCGGGCGCCGACGTCGTGATCCGCTGGGACCTGCCGGACGGCGGCTCGCGCTGGCTCGAGGTGCTCGGCTGCGGCATGGTGCATCCGGAAGTGCTGAAGAACTGCGGCATCGACCCGGAGCGCCATACCGGCTTCGCGTTCGGCATGGGCGTCGAGCGCCTCGCGATGCTGCGCTACGGCGTGACCGACCTGCGCGCGTTCTTCGAGAACGACGTGCGGTTCCTCAGACAATTCGCTTAACGACGCCGTCATTCCGGCGAGCGCCGGAATCCGTCTTGGTCTTGCCGTTTCGTGCGGGAGGCAAAATGGATTCCGGCGTTCGCCGCGACGACGAGCCCACCATGGCCCTGCGATGAAAATTTCCGAAAACTGGCTCCGCACCCGCCTCCCGCTCGCCGTCGATCGCGACACGCTGCGCGAGCGCTTCGACATGATCGGCCACGAGGTCGAGAGCATCGACGTGGTCGGCGGACAGCTCGACGGCGTCGTCGTCGCGCGGATCGTTTCCTGCGCGAAACATCCGGAAGCCGATCGCCTGCAGGTCTGCGAAGTCGACGCTGGCGCCGAGACCTTGCAGATCGTCTGCGGCGCGCCGAATGCGCGTGCGGGATTGAAGGCGCCGCTGGCGAAGATCGGTGCGCAGGTCGGCGACCTGAAGATCAAGCCGGCCAGGCTTCGCGGCGTCGAGTCGTCCGGCATGCTGTGCTCGGCGAAGGAGCTCGCCATCGATGCCGATGCGTCCGGCCTGCTCGAGTTGCCGGCGGATGCGCCGGTCGGCACGCCGCTGGCGCACTACCTCGGCCTGCCGGATGCGGTGTTCGACCTCGGCCTGACGCCGAACCGCGCCGACTGCCTTTCGGTCGAGGGCATCGCCAAGGACGTGGCCGCCGCGTTCGACCTGCCGTACGCGCCGCTCGTGGTCGAGCCGGTGCTCGCGCAGGAGGGGCGCACCATCGAAATCCGCCTCGAATCGCCGGCCGATTGCCCGCGCTACTGCGGCCGTTTCGTCAGCGGCATCGACGCCGCGGCGCCGACGCCGGACTGGATGCGCGAACGCCTGCTCCGCAGCGGCCTGCGTCCGATCAGCCTGCTGGTCGACGTGACGAACTACGTGATGCTCGAACTCGGCCAGCCGTTGCACGCGTTCGATGCGGACACGCTGCGCGGCCCGATCGGCGCGCGCCGCGCGCGCGCCGGCGAGAGCCTGAAGCTGCTCGACGAGCGCGAAGTCGCGCTCGACGACGGCTTCCTCGTCATCACCGACGATGACCGCCCGGTCGCGCTGGCCGGCCTGATGGGCGGTTGGGATACGCGCATCGGCACGGAAACGAAGAACGTGTTCCTCGAAGCCGCGCACTTCGCGCCGGGCGCATTGGCCGGCCGCGCACGCAAGCTCGGCATGCACACCGACGCGGCGCATCGCTTCGAGCGCGGCGTCGATGCGGAACTGCCGCGTCGCGCGCTCGAGCGCGCGACGCGCTTGATCGTCGACGCGGCGGGCGGTGCGTCGGGCGCGATCGTCGAAGCCGTGTCCGCCGCGGACCTGCCCGCGCGCAAGCCGGTGCGCCTGCGCCGCGCGCGCATCCGGCGCCTGCTCGGCATCGAGATACCGGACGCCGACGTCGGGCGCATCCTCGCCGCGCTCGGCATGCAGGTCGAATCCGATGCGCAAGGCTGGATCGCGACGCCGCCGGCCGCACGTTTCGACATCGCGATCGAGGAGGACCTGATCGAGGAAGTCGCGCGCATCCACGGTTACGAGCGCATCCCCGATCGCGCGCCGAGCGGCGACCTGGTCGCCCCGGCATTGCGCGAAGACCGTGTCGGCACCGGCGCACTGCGCGACCAGTTGGCCGCGCGCGGTTATCTGGAGGCGATCACCTACGCCTTCGTCGCGCGGGAGCAACTGGCCACCTGGTCGCTGGATGGCGAGGCGATTGCGCTGGCCAATCCGTTGTCGGCCGATCTCGCGGTCATGCGCACGAGCCTGCTGCCGGGGCTGGTCGCGGCACTCGCCGCGAACCGCAGCCGCCAGCAGGCACGCGTGCGCCTGTTCGAGGTCGGTCGCGCCTACCACGCGTGCGCCGACGGTCCGCGCGAAACCGCGCGCATCGCCGGCGTCGCCTGCGGCGGCGCGTCGGCCGAGCAGTGGGGCGAGAAGGAACGCCCCCTCGACTATTTCGACGTCAAGGGCGACGCCGAGTCGCTGCTCGCGCTGGCGGGTGACGACACCGATTTCCGCTTCGTCCCGGCGACCGCGCCGTGGCTGCACCCGGGCCAGTCGGCCGAGCTGATGCGCGGCGAGCGTCATGCAGGGTGGATCGGCGCGCTGCACCCGACCTTGCTCAAGGCGCTCGGCCTCGACGAGGACGTGCACGTGTTCGAGATCGATCTCGACATGACCACCGCCCGCGGCGTGCCCCACGCCGAGGCGTTGTCGCGCTATCCGTCGGTGCGCCGGGACCTGTCGCTGGAGCTGCCGGAAGACGTGCCGTACGCGCAGGTCGAGGCGACCGTCCGTGACGCGGTCGGTGAAACCCTGACAGGTATCGTCCTGTTCGACCGCTATGCCGGCGCGAATCTCGGACCGAATGTCAAAAGTCTCGCTATTGGCTTGATTTTGCAGGACCGTTACCGCACGCTTACGGACGAAGACGCGGAGCGTTGCGTGGCACTCGCCATTGCCGCACTGGAGTCTGGCTGCAAGGCGAAGCTGCGAGGATAGGATGGCGCTGACGAAGGCGGAAATGGCCGAGCGTCTGTTTCTGGACGTGGGGTTGAACAAACGCGAGGCCAAGGAATTCGTCGACGCGTTCTTCGAAGTCGTGCGTGATGCGCTTGAACAAGGGGAGCAGGTCAAGCTGTCCGGATTCGGCAACTTCGATCTGCGTTTCAAGAACCAGCGTCCGGGGCGCAATCCCAAGACCGGCGTGGAGATTCCGATCTCCGCGCGGCGAGTGGTGACGTTCCGTCCGGGACAGAAACTCAAGGTCCGGGTCGAAGCCTATGCTGGATCAGGGCAGCAATAACGAACTGCCGGTCATCCCGGCCAAGCGCTATTTCACGATCGGCGAGGTCAGCGAGCTGTGTGGCGTGAAGCCGCACGTGCTGCGCTACTGGGAACAGGAATTCCCGAACCTCAAGCCGGTCAAGCGCCGTGGCAACCGCCGCTACTACCAGCGGCACGACGTGCTGATGATCCGCCAGATCCGGTCGTTGCTGTACGACCAGGGTTTCACGATCACCGGCGCGCGCCAGCGGCTGGAGGGCACGCAGGCGCGCGCGGAATCGACGATCTCGAACCAGATCGTGCGCCAGGTGCGCATGGAGCTGGAGGAAGTGCTGCAGATCCTGCGGCGCTGAACCGGCCGGCATCGAATCGGCCAGCGTTGAATCGGTATTTGATCTGCTAGAATGCGCGGTTCCAGCGAGAGCGGCCCACGGAGGGCGGCTCTCCGGTCTTCGCAGTCATGGATCGACTGCACAAGCGACAACGTCGGGGCGTAGCGCAGCCTGGTAGCGCACCTGCCTGGGGGGCAGGGGGTCGTGGGTTCGAATCCCGCCGCCCCGACCATTTGTTTTTGCTCGCCTCCTTGCGAGCTGCTTCGAGCAGGGTGGCCGCGAGTCCGGTTTCCCAATCCGTCGGGAAGTCCAACGCGCGCATCCCGTGCGCGCTCTTCAACCGAAGCGTTCTCCGTGCGAAGCTCTCAGGTCCTGTTTCTGCATGGACCCCTCGCATGATCGACCGTCGCACGTTGTATCCCGAGATCGAGCCGTTCGACAGCGGCTTCCTGCAGGTGTCGCCGCTGCACCGGATGTACTACGAGCAATGCGGCAATCCGCTGGGCAAACCGGTCGTGTTCCTGCACGGCGGTCCGGGGGCCGGCTGCAACGCGAAGGCGCGGCGCTTCTTCGATTCGAAGCACTACCGCATCGTGCTGTTCGACCAGCGCGGCTGCGGCCGTTCGACGCCGCATGCGGAATTGACCGACAACACGACCTGGCACCTCGTCGACGACATCGAGCGCCTGCGCGAACACCTCGGCGTCGCGCGCTGGCAGGTGTTCGGCGGATCGTGGGGTTCGACCCTGGCGCTCGCCTATGCCGAGACGCATCCCGGCCGAGTGACCGAACTCGTGCTGCGCGGCATCTTCATGCTGCGCCGCTGGGAGCTGGAATGGT
>Ga0153956_1002480_pt1 | contig 13479 bp, 12 predicted proteins | sample TSFL040MetaG_FD_104704 | JGI IMG/M metagenome (GOLD analysis project Ga0153956, IMG submission 104704) | Attine ant fungus gardens microbial communities from Florida, USA - TSFL040 MetaG | ecosystem: Host-associated > Fungi > Mycelium > Unclassified | place: USA: Florida, Wekiwa Springs... | reverse complement strand
TTGGCGCCACGGTTTTATGGATCACGCTCGGGCAATATGTCTTCTTCGCCATTGGTGGTGGCGAGACCTACCCGGCGGTGGCACTTCCAGGATTTCCGGCCGAGTGTCGAGGTTGTCCACTAGAAACCGGCGTACCGACACGGCAAGAGCCAACGCTTGTAGTGCAATTCTCAAATGGGCGCAGACAACAAATATCTGCTCAGGATATCGCGCCTCCAGGGCCGTTTGTACGACTCCTCATAATTCCAGCAGCGTTCAAAGATACTAATTTTACGAAAAATGCCAATTTTGTGCATTGGCTACAAACAAGAATCATCAAAAGATTTCCAGGAGAAACTCCAACAGGTCTCGATGTAACGTGGGGTACCGCAACCTATCGCGGCACTGGACCATCCGATAGAGAATTTGCTCCCATCCAGACTACGCACGTTGATTTTGAGCGGACAAATGAAGATCACGAATAAATTTGACAACTGGGTCGCGCGCGGTCCATTTACGCCAACCGATTTGGGAATCTATCGAATAATCTATGCTTTATGCGCTCTCTTTACAGCGCCAGATATCACCTACCTCGTTCAATATCCACAGTTCATGTTTCACGCCCCACCCGGGCCGCTGCAGTTGTTGACCGGATTCCCTCCGTACCCTGTGCTTATCGCGCTGGAACTGCTTCGTTCGGCAAGTTTGATACTCCTAGGCCTCGGCCTCTGGACCCGTTATACGTCAATCGCGTCGGCACTGATGCTTTACATCACATATGGTTTGACTTATTGCTTTGGCAGAATTGACCACACCATCCTCATTGTGTTGGCACCATTGGTGCTCGCCTTCGCTAATTGGGGTGATCGAATTTCTCTCGATTCGTATCGCCGCACATTTCCATTTCCATCACACCAAGAGCAGTGGCCCCTAAGACTCTTTGCCATCTTGATCGGCTGGGGCTTTTTCGTGGCAGCATTTGTTAAAGTCGGCACCGATTGGCTGTCACCCTCCAGTCAGGCAGCGCGAGGGTATTTTATCCTCAGTTACACTACCCAGGCTCGCACATCCTGGCCAGCAAGTTGGATAGCCATACATGACCCGCGGGTCATGTGGGAGCTTCTTGATTGGTTTACCGTGATTTTCGAAGGTACAATTATTGTTGCCCTTATTTGGTGGCGCGTTTTTCGAATAATACTTGCGATAGCTACAATTTTTCATCTGAGCGTACTACTCATTATGGGCATTGACTTCAGCCACGCCGTTGTGGCTTACGGCGCATTTGTTTCCTGGGGAACTATTGCAAGCCACCTCACCCACATGCGGCTGCATAAGCCGATTACCAGCGCGTGGCAACGCTATTGCAGCGATTCCGCACGCATACCGCGCCAACTCATCCCACTGATATTGGGAATTGCCATCGGCACAGGCGCGTGGTTTCTGATGACGAGTCCCATTGGCAAGATGTCTACAGGACTCATCTGTAGCGATCTCATCATCGCTGTGGGCGCTGCAATCGGCTTGACCTATCTTTACCGGGAAGCCGGAATACTATTGCAAAAATGGACAGGCAAGTCCGCCTGAGAACCGTTTAGTAGCCCTCTAAGTAAAGACCGACGTTACTACGCTGTCAGATCGCGGTACATTTCCCGCGTCGTCGGTTGCGATGCCACGACAGCCTGGGTAAAAATGGTCGTTAACGATCGTTTTACGCAGCATCGAACTCAGTGTTTAAGTTGGTCCCGATATGAATACATATCGAATCGTGGAGTGTCATCGGCAGTAAGCGCATACATTGTCCGATCCAAATACTTGTAAGCACCCTTAATGAGAGCATTTGGGGTACTGAGCATCAGTCGCAGCTTGGTCTTCGCAGTGGGTGAAAGTTCAGGCCGAGTCGAACTAGGTATGCCGTAGATGGCGCGCATCTCATCTGAGAGACCGCGCGCTACACCACTCAATGTGCCCCCTGAATGATTCTCGCCAGTGTCCACGTGATGAACCGCACCTCGGAATGGCAACGGCATCAGTGGATAACCGTTCTTCTTACCCCAGGGGACAACTTTCATGTGGGAGCCCAAGATCGTCGCCAACCGATCGCCGAAAACATCGAGAACCTCACCCTGACCGATCGCTATGGATGCTTCGGGCGGTATTGCGTAGGCCTCTAGCGGCATGATGTAGGCGCTGCCACATTGCAGATGAAAAGCACGCAGACTGCGAAACACGTTCCGCACCCCGGAGTACCGCCACCCCTTCGAGATATACCACCCTGACGAACCTGCGTGCCGAACCGTGAAAGCCACCAGATCACGGTGAACGAAGTCATCAGCATCGACAACCATTACGTAGTCAGGTGTGTAATCGCGGGCAGCGATGAGTCCGATACCCAGCTTTGTGCCTTTGTCCCAAACGACATCCGCGTACGAAGGGTGGGCACCAGGTGGAGTCGGCGACGGAAAGTTGACGGTGATCGACACAACACGATCAGGCAGCGGAAATGACAGCGGCACGTTACTGACCACGATAACGATGTAGGCGTCTGATGTCTGCTGAGCGATTGAGTGGAGAGTCCCCTGAAGTAGGAGTTCGTTCTGCGCATAGTCTCGGGCATTGTCAGGATGGCGCAATGAGGTAACGAAAGCCAACATAGGACGTACTTCCCCTCCTGCTTGTCGGGTGCAACTCGCAACGATCATCACCCGGCCCCCGGCCCGCCCGTCCGCAATCGCTTGCAGCGATCCCACAAGCGACGCCAGCAGGAGAGCATAGCCGAGATCAGAGAAATTGACCAATACAATAATTTATGATCGATCCAACATACATGTCAACTTGGCAATGCGATATGACATGCAAATAACAAGGCTCCACGGACCCTCGATTTTGCGCTAATTGACAGGGGCATGGTCTGATGTCGAATTGTGTCGCCTGGCGTGGCGGGCTTTCCTAGAGCCGGTCAACACCAAGGTCGGGCGAGAACCCACACACCCGGCTTCAATACACAACGGCATGGTTGTCAGTCCAGCCCGTAGGCCCGCACCGCCGGAATCCGCATCTCCGCCAACGCGTCGACGATTTTCGCCGCGTAATACCGGTACCCCTCCATCCGGCAGTGGATCCCGTCACGCACCGACACCAGCTGCGCCTGCTGAGAATCTGTCGGGGTGCCCTGTGAACCGTTCGCCGGGTCGGGGCCGTAGCCCGACCACCAGCGGGTAAGGGAGTCCGGTCCGAAGGCGTTGACGTACCGGACCATCGGGGACTCGGATACAGCGCGCATCTGCCCTTGGCGGTGGATGTCGGACTTATCGCCGTTGCGCGGAGGGCCAACGGTAGCTCCGTAGAAGTGGTCGTCGAACGGCTGCGGCGAGATATGGACGAACAGGCACAGCGGGTCTACGGCATGAACCCACTGGTAGCAGTTCTTCGCCCGCGCGTACATCGTCGGCTCGTCAACGCCTCCGACGCTCGCGTCGTTCCAGGTACCGTTCAGCAGGTACATCAGTGGTCGCCGGCCGACAGGTTGCCCGAAGTCCTCTCCCGGGTAGTTGGTGAACGTGCCGCGCCCGTGGGCCGCCATATGGCCGACAGCATCGGCCATCCACTGCCGCCGATCGGCAGACAGGAACCGGGACGGACCGGAGCTGATGATCCCTGACTGGTTCACGGAGGCCACAGTGTCGTCCATCGCCAAGCCGATAGCGTTGGCGAAGAAACCGGTAGCGCCTTGTCCGCGTCCCCCCTTGGCAAAGCCGGTCATATCGGCGATAAAATCGGTGAGCGATGCGGAGTACCAGCCTGTTGTGTTGTCGGCGTCCAGTGCGTAGGCGGACTCGAAGTATGAGTCGCCGTCGGTGAGGATAAACTGCCGGTCGGGGGCCTTGGCAACGATCGCGGAGGCTTCGGTGCTGACTCGCATGAATCCGATGTTGCTGCAGCGAAACCGGATTCGCCCGTGGTAGGGGGCGGTGAAGGACAGGTTGCGGTAAGAGCGTGACCCGTCGGTTCTGGTGGTGACCTTCGGGACTGCGGCGGCATACCACATCCGGCCGCCGTACTCGATCATGACTTGGCAGTCGCCGCCCCAGGCGATCTCGGGCGAAAACAACCCCGTGCCAGTGCCGTCACCACCCAAGTTCAGGAACTCGAACGTCAGCTTCTGGCCGGTGAACAGGAACTCGAACTCGATGGTGTGCGGAGCAAACTGGAACCCAATTCCCAAGGCAGGAAGTTCGTATCCCCTTGGCGTACCAACGTTTTTCACTCCTCCATAAGTTTGCATCTGGAATTGCCAGTACCGCTTGTCGGCGATCCATTTCTGTCCCTGGTTGTTGAACCGCAGCGGATCGTCGGACCAGGAGTACGCGACCTTGTTGGCGAAGCTTTGGCTGGTATTGCTGATTGCGTCCGTGGCCAGGATGCCGCTTGGCAGCACTCCGGCGATCGGGTCGAAGAGGTCTCCGGCACGGACAGTGTCGATCACCATTGGCCCCTCGCCCGAGCAGTGTTGATGGGCAGTTGTCCGAGTTCAGCAGCGATGCGGGCAGCATAGAACTCGTAACCGTAGGAGGTCATGTGCACCCCATCGGCACCGATGAGCACGGCCTGCTGCGACGAGTTCGGGCTACCCGCGCTTCCAGTGCCGGTGAACCACGGCACCGTCGGCCCGAAGCTGTTGATATACGCCGCCCGTGGCACCTTCCCGATGGCGAACTGGTGCTCTTGGCGGTTCAGATCGTGTGGGTTACCGGCAGTCGGCGGGCCAGTGGCACTCCCTGCCGCACCGGCGCCGGTGAACGGCGACGGGGAGACGTGGGCGATGGTGCACAACGGGTCCTGTTGACGTATCCATTGCAGGCATGACAGCTCCCGGACGGCCATCGGTCCGGTCGAGAGGCCGGTCGCGCCGCTGTTCCCACCGTCTTGACGTGTGCCATCCAGAAGATAGAACAACGGCTTGCCCGCGAAATCGCTCACTCCCGATGGACCGGACCCGGTCATCCAGTCCTTGCGGGATTGCGAAAACCAGCGGGTGGAGCCATCGGTGGCCGCGGTATCCGTGGTGACCGCTGCGTTGCTGTTATGGAAGAATCCGGTGTCCGGTTGCCCGCGGCGTGCCCAGACGATGCCGGTGCGCTCGAACAGGTAGTCGCACAACCCGCCGGTCAGAAACGACGTCCCGGGTGCTTGGTGGACGCCGACGCCGTCGGCGCCGCTGCCGCCGTCCGCGATGCCGAACGGACGGAGCGGGGAGGGTTTGATGATTGCGGACTGTTCGCACTTGACGCCGACGAACACCCCGCCGCCCACATGCACACGGATACGCCCGTGGTACTGCGCAGCGAACTGAATGGGGATGTGCCGCGGACCCGACGTTGTGCCAGCAACCGGTAGTACCGAGGTCTTGTAGGTGCGCCCGCCGTACTCGACGTAGACCTGTGCGTCGTAGTACGAGGTGCCGATGAACACGATGTCGCACTGGCCGCCGGTGAACAGGAACTCCACCTCAGTCACGGCAGACAGATGCACACCACCCGAGGTACGAGGGGATGCAGCGTTGCGGACACCCTGGGTGCTGTCGGACAGGTTCACCGCTTCCCACTGCTGGCCCTGCGCGGTGAGTAGGCCGCTGTCCCACATAATGGTGGTGAGGTCGGTGTAGGACTGTGGGCTGCCACTGTAGGCACCGACCGTGACGAACCCGGACGGGACGACCCCGGCGACAGGCTGGAACAGGCGTGCCGCCTTGATGGTGCTGCCGAGGGACACGGACATCAGGCCCCCTGGAACACCAAGTTGAACGTGTACGTGGTTCCCGGTTCCAGCTCACCAGCGACTGCAATCGGCACCGAACTATTGGTCGGATTCTTCACGAACGCGAACACCGCCGCTGACACCTCATCGCACGAGCTGATCCCCACATAGGGTGCGTTGGTGTAGCCCACCGGCGTGAGCGTCGCCAGGATGCCACCAGACACCAAACCGTCGGTGCTGCCGGTGGTGACGGCCAGCGTGCCCTGCAACCGGTTACCGACATAGGTCGCGGTGGCCCCGGTGCCGGAGTTGGCGTGGACGGTGACCGGCGGCGCAGGATCGTGCGTCAGCGCTTCCCACACTGCAGTGGCGGTGGACCATGCGGTGGCCGTACTGTGCCAGCTGGTGCCGTCGGATACGTAAGGCATTGTGTCGCAACCCTTCTTAGACCAGTACCGCCGACAACGCGGCGATTCCGCGCGTATGAAAGTCACCGAAGCTGTAGGCGTGAGTGAAATACGGGGCAGGCCGGGTGCCAGGCAGGTCGAGAACGTGAGTGCTATCGGACCAGGCAAGACCGGCGATGGGGGTGCCGTTCTTCAGTGCTGTCCACGTCACGACACCACTACTGACCGACGGCTGAATCGTGATTTTGTCGCCCGGAACCGCCACAGCCGTAACGGTCACCCGATTCGTTAGCGTGGTCCCGTCCCAAGTGCGAATCGAGGCAAAACCACTGGCCTGCGGAACCATGACGAAAATGGCTTTAGTACCAGCCGCATTGGTACATCCACCGCCGACGGCGCGGTCACTCGCACTCACACTCAGCGCTCCGACCGTCACCGTGACGGCGAATCGGCTGGTGGCCATCTCATCCGGCAAAACGAGGAACGTGCGAAAGTAGCCAGTACCCGATGTCCGGTTGTCTTCTTGCAGGGTGAGGCCATCCGACCCGACAATCACGTTGCCGGCGCCCGCATTGATCGCCACATTGAGCGAACCAGCTGGTACCACAGGGAACGACGGGTATGACACGCTCGATGCACCACCACCACCGCCGCCGCCACCAGACGATGCGATAGCGCCGTGCCCAACGAGGCGCGAAGATATCGTCACGACGACAGAGCCCCAAGGATCACAACGTCGTTCGCCGCACGGACATACAAGGTCACCGCGTCGTTCTGCCCGGCGATCTTGGCTTTCCCGCCATCCGACCGGAACGTGATCGACACGTCTCCCTTAACGATGGTCGTCTGTCCCGCACCGATGGTTACGATCTGACAAGCGAACCCGACCGGCAGAACATCTTTCGGTACAGTCACGGTGTTCCCGGAGACGTAGTCGCGTTCGATAACCTTGTTCGCATCCGACGCCTGTAGGACGTAATCAGAGCCGTTCTGGTAGTTCGGCACGATCGTCACCATCGCTGCATTAACTGCGCTGATCTGTCCGTCTACGTAGGTTTTAACCGCCTTCTGCGTCGCCAACGTGGTATCCGAGTTACCGAGTGCCCCTGTCGTGGACAGTGTCAGGCTCCCAGCAACGCCGGCTGACGGGAAGTACGGGATGGTCATGCCCGCCGCAGTGATCAGCTGCAAAGCGGTCAGCACGGTACCGAGGTTGATGCCGTCACCCGATGCTGGGATCCACACATCCCCCGCAGCTTGCTCTGGTGGCTCATCGTCGGGTGCGGCGCCGCCGACCCACAGCACCGGCAGCCCATCGCCGGGTCGTGTGGGCCAGGCGGTGCCGTCCCAGATGCAGTAGTGACTGTCGGCTTGAATCACCTGGCCATCACCCCACCGGCAATGCACTGCTCGATGCGGTTCAGCTCAACCGCCTTGATCGACCTACCACCGGATAACCCGTCGTACCACGTCTTCGGGACGAATGTCACTGATCCCCCTCCCTTGACGACATGACTGAGAGAGCTACTACGACCGTCCCGGCCATGTCGTAGAACCGGGGCAGGTGTCGGTACTCGAGCAGACAGTACCCACTATTTTGTCGCATGTGTCAATAATGCGGGATTGGAGTGGCTGACGGATCGGCGGTTCTCGAGATACCAGGTGCACCTGATGATTTCAGCGATAGGAGGTTGTTCGAGCCGGACTTAGGCCAGCGAGTTGATTCCCATCCCGCGGTGCCGAAAGTGCCGATGGACAAGATATTTCGTTAGGCCAACCCGAATCAGCGTGTTGCCACCGTCACCCGATGACTGGTTGACTACCGACCACCCGACTCGGTTGACCATTGGGCCATCGATGATCATTTTGACCTGCCCCAGATCCAAAGCGTTTACACCGAAAATCCGCACTCGTGGCCCTACTAGCCAGTACCCACTTGCCGACCGCAACCCATGCATGTCGCGAGACCCAGTCTCGATAACTGCCCCGACCCGCAACCCACATATAGTTCTGCGCCACGGTCTTCCATTGATTCCCCTAGGTTTTCGACTTATGATCGAAAACATGTCCTATGCGAGCACTGCCCACGAAGTGCTCGCCGTCGTATTCCAGGTTCGCCAACGACAGGACCAGAAACCGCAACTCAGCGTGCTGCTGTGGCAGCGCGCTCTAGATCCGGAGCGCGACAGCTGGTCACTACCGGGCGGACGCCTGCACGATGACGAGGATCTGACCACCTCCGTTCGCCGACAGTTGGCCGACAAGGTCGACCTGCGCGAGATCACCCACCTCGAACAGCTCGCGGTGTTCAGCCGCCCCGACCGGGTACCCCCGGGAGACTTCGGCGCCCGCACCATCGCATCGACCTACCTGGGCCTGGTGCCCTCCCCCGCGATCCCAGCCCTACCCACCGACACCCGCTGGCACCCCGTCGACAACCTGCCGCCGATGGCCTTCGACCACCTGCCGATGATCACCCACGCCCGAGCTCGACTGGTCGCCAAGATGTCCTACACCAATATCGGATTCGCCTTGGCACCAAAAGAATTCACCCTCACCACACTGCGCGACATCTACGGCGCGGTGTTGGACTACCCGGTCGATCCCACCAATCTGCAACGCGTCCTGGGGCGACGCGGCGTCATCACGCCGACCGGCACCACCGCCCGCTCCGGACGCAGCGGCGGACGCCCGGCCGCCCTGTACCGTTTCACCGACTCCCGGTATCGCGTCACCGACGAGTTCGCCGCCCTGCGGCCGCCCACCTGATCACCCGCTAACGATTCGGCCGTGACCGTGGTCACCATCTGGCGACATCGCGCGCGTTCCGATTGGTTTTTAAGGGATCTTTAAGAGATGATGCCTCGATGAGCATGGGCAACGCCGCCGAATGGACCGTCGCCGAGTGGATCGGTCAGCCGTACCACGAAGACCTCCAACCAGGTGCACGACCGCAGCGCCCCGGCGTCGATCGCTTCTACGTCGCGCCGGCCGGATTCGAACAGACCACACCCGGGACCGTGCTGCGATCGCGCGACGTCGAACTGGGTTTCCTCGGGCTCATCCCCCAGGCAGTCAAGGCCACCCAGCTGCTCTACCGCTCCGCCGATCTCAACGGCAACCCCGAGGCTGCGGTGACCACGGTCATCGTGCCCGCCCGGCGGGTGACCAATCAACCGATCCTGTCCTACCAATGCGCCATCGACGCCGTCGCCGACAACTGTTTCCCGTCCTATGCGCTGCGCCGCGGCGCCCACGCACTGGGCGCGATACCGCAACTGGAATACCCGTTGATCGCCGCCGCGCTGGCCCAGGGCTGGGCCGTGTCCGTGCCCGATCACGAAGGCGTGGAAGGCATCTGGGGCGCTCCTCACGAACCCGGCTACCACATTCTCGACGGGCTGCGGGCCGCTCTGAACACAGCATCGCTGGGCCTGTCCGGCACCGCACCGATCGGCCTATGGGGATATTCCGGCGGCGGCCTGGCTACCGCATGGGCGGCAGAGGAGTTCGCCGACTACGCACCGGAACTCAACATCGCCGGCGCGGTGTTGGGCTCACCGGTCGGCGATCTCGGTGAGGTCTTCCGCCGGCTCAACGGCACCATCTGGTCCGGGCTGCCGGCCACCGTGATCGCTGCGCTGACCCACATCTATCCGGGGCTGAACCGGATCATCTCCGAACACGCCAGCGCCGAGGGCAAGGCCATGCTGCGCGATATCGAGCACATGACCACGTCCAGGGCGGTCCTCGAACACGCCGGCCTGGACTTCGGCAGCGTGCTGGACCAGCCACTCGAACAGATCGTCGCGACCCCAGAAGTCCAGCACGTGTTCGACAGCATCAAGCTCGGCAAAACCGCACCCAGCGTGCCCCTGCTGCTGGTGCAGGCGGTCCGCGATCAGATCATCAACGTCGACGGTATCGACGAGCTCGCACAGATCTATACCCACGGTGGCTCGCACGTGTCCTACCACCGCGATCCACTCAGCGAACACGCTGTGCTGCATCCGCTTTCGGCTCCGATGGCGCTGGGCTGGCTGGCCGATCGGTTCGCCGGAAAGCCACTGACACCGGCACGGCAGACCGGCTGGCCGGCGCTGCTGAATCCGTCGACCTATCTGGGCCTGGCCAAGCTGGGTTTGGTCAGCGCGAAGGTGCTACTCGGTCGACGGATATGACACGCGATCTGACATCGACGGTGTAGCCGCTGCACCAAAAGACCGGGCCCCTTCTGTCACCAGAAGGGGCCCGATTCCGTTGTGCTGCTACTGAATTAAGACGAGCTGCTCGAGCTGTGCTTGGCCGAACCACGCTTGGCCGAACCATGCTTGGCCGAGCCGCTCTTGGCGGAATCACCCTTGGCCGAATCTGACTTGGCCGAATGTTTGGCCGAATGTTTGGCCGAATGTTTGGCCGAGCTGCGGTCCTTGGCCGAATCCGAGCTACCCGAGTCACTCTTGGCCGCACCGCTGCCATCCGACGACGAGGCCGCGCCGTCTGACGTCAAGCCCTTGGTGGACGAGCCGACGTCGGTCTTGGCGGCGGCGATTGCCGAGGTGGTGTCATCCGCAGCGCTGGTTGCGCCGGCCTCCGCCGTAGTTCCCGCAGCAGCCTTGGTCGGTGCGGTGTCAGCGGCCTTGGTCGTGTCCTCGGCCTTGGTGGTGCCTTCAGCCTGAGTACCGTTCTCGGCCTTGGCAGCGGTCGCGTCCTTCGTCACAGCGGTGTCGACGGACTTGGTCGCCGAATCCAGGCTCAGGGTGTACGACGTGGCATTGACCCCCAGAGTGTCGGCAACGACGCTACTGGTCGGATCGGTCGTGTTGCCGGTCGAGGCAGCCGCAACCGCAGCGGTCGTGGTGGCCGCCGTCGAGGTCGCCTTGGTGGTGGCAACCTTGATGGCCGAGGCGATGCCCTGTGCGATGTTCATGAAGAAACTCTGGATGGTGCCGGCCGCGCTGCACGTACGAGCAGTGCAGGACGGATCCTTCCACGACAGCAGACCGCCCCAGGCGCCGGTGGCGTCACCCGAGATGTAGTCGAACCCGTTGAGGACCGCGTTGAGCACCGCGCCCGGTGTGTTGACCAGCGCGGTCAGCGCACCGACCACGTTTCCGGACGTCAGCGCCGAGAAGGTGGTACCCAGAGCACGCGACAGCTCAAACGCCGCGCCGGAGATCGGCGCATATAGAGCCTGGAAAGCACTGAACACGAGGGTGCCGGTGCTGAAGACCTTGGCGGCAGCATTGGTCAGGTTCTGCAGGATCTGCTCGGGCACACCCTTGGTGGTGGCCGAACTGAACAGCCAGTTGTTGAGCCACGGCAGGACAGTGCCCTGCAGGCTGAACAGGGTGAACTTGTTGAACCATTCGAACGCGGAGCCGAGGTTTCCGGTGGAAACCCCGGTGGCCACCTTTTGCAGCATTTGCTGAAGGTTGATGTAACTGCCGTCCGCGTTCTTACCCATCTCGCCGGTGCCGGTGTTCCAGCGCAACAGGAAGGCATCCTTCACGACATCGAAGTCGAAGATCCGCTCCAGGTATCCGATCTGGTTGGACACGACGGCACCCAGGATCGGGAACGGTGTTGCCGAGTACTGCTTGAACAGACTGGTGACGTTGGTGACGGTGTTGTTGATCAGGTCGCCATAGACCGCCAGCGGAGAGTCGGTGACATCCGCGACCAACTGCACGGCGCGCTGTTGTGCCTGTTGGACCTGGTGGATCTCCAGCGCAACGCTGCTCTGCGCGGCCGGGCCCACAGCGATGACGCTGGCGCTCAGCGCGGCCACCGAACCGATGAGGATCTTGTTGGTACGGCTGATCGACGCCCGGTCGGCCGTCAGGTCTGCAGCCGCAGACGAAGGACGAAGTGCGAGTTGCACGGTAGATCTCCTCTGTATTCCATTACCCCACCTGACGAGGTGGCGTTCAAAACTTAGCTGAGGGTTACCTAATAAACAATAGGTATGGCTAACCTAATATTTACGCACGTGTGATATAAGCTGGCGCGCTTTCACAAGGCCAGGAGATGGGGAGCAAACACCCGCCGGCCGACATCGAAAGCCGGCGCGACAACGGACCTCCAGGTCCATACAGAGAATGCGGCAATGAGCCAAACCCATTGCCGCACAACTAATTATCAGTCAGCGTTCGATACGCCATCGGTCACCGGCACCGGCGGCCTCGGGACGCGCTCGACCGGCGGCCAGGCCGCCAGATCGTCACGCTTGGCGGCCAACGCACACAGCGCATAGAGCAGCGCGGCGACGCCCGCCGGAAACACCACCGTCGCGGCGATCAGCCACGGTGACTGACCGAAGAACGCCGACGGCGCCTCGGTCGTGTAGAACACCCGATGCTCGGGCGAGATCGGCGCCGCCGCGACGTCCACTGTCCCGTAGCGCCAATGAACCAGCGCGTTACCGAGACTCGATCCGATACCTCCGGCCGCCAGCGCCCCCAAGGACAGAGCCGCCACCATCTGTGGGCCTCGATGGGCCCGCCACCACCAGACCGCGGCCGTGGCCACCACGGCCAGGACCCCGAGAAAACCCACCATCAAGAAGGCACCGAGGAACAACCGATCGGATTCATCACCGAGGAAACCCGAAACCCGTTCGCCCCGTTGGCTGAGCACCACCGCGCCGTGCACCGGCGGCGCGAGCAATGCCCACAGGCCCCCGACGACAGCACCAGACACTGCCAGCATGGCGAAGACCCGAATGGCCGCCGCACTATGCGAAAGTTTGGGCTGTCCAACGGTTTCGACGGTCATTACCGCTGCACTCGGCTCTTCGCGCAAGCGCTCATCGCTGGGTCTCCAGGTCCTTGGCATCGACCACCCCGTGCCGCGAGCACTTCGCCCACCAGCCATCGGGTCGCACCTGCACCACCATCCGGCGACCACATTCGGCACAGAACCGCGGCGGCTCCAGTCCCAGCTGCGCCGTGGTCGGGACGACCGCACCATCGACTGCGTCGGCCGCTACCCCGGTGTAGACGTTGAATTTGCCGGCACTGACCGGTGCGGGCAACTCGTGGGTCATCACAGTGTGGCGTTGAGGGCCTTGATCGGCATCTGCAGATCGTCGAGCAATTCCAGGTCGGACTCGGCAGGGCGACCAAGCGTGGTCAGGTAGTTGCCGACGATGACGGCGTTGATGCCACCGAGGATGCCCTGCTTGGCACCGAGGTCACCGAGGGTGATCTCCCGACCGCCGGCAAAGCGCAGCATGGTGCGCGGCATCGCCAACCGGAACGCAGCGACAGCGCGCAGCGCGTCAGCAGCGGGCAGCACCTCAAGATCGCCGAAGGGCGTGCCCGGGCGCGGGTTGAGG
>Ga0153956_1002479_pt1 | contig 13481 bp, 14 predicted proteins | sample TSFL040MetaG_FD_104704 | JGI IMG/M metagenome (GOLD analysis project Ga0153956, IMG submission 104704) | Attine ant fungus gardens microbial communities from Florida, USA - TSFL040 MetaG | ecosystem: Host-associated > Fungi > Mycelium > Unclassified | place: USA: Florida, Wekiwa Springs... | reverse complement strand
GTGGGGGAGATGCCGGGAAGGTCACGCTTCCGTGCGTGTTGGGCAACACGCACTTTCGCGCTGAGTGAGTTGACCACACCATGGTGGGGTCAACTCACTCAGCGCGTCTCCGGGCCCTTTTTCCAGGCCCGGGGACGGAAGGAAGACGCGCGGGAGTGTGACGTTCCCGGCGTCTTCGTCGACGAATGAGGCCCTTCGAGGCTCTTCGTGACGTCTCTCGTACGAGACGTTCACGGAAGTGGGGAAAGTTTCCGACCCTCGCCGTCCTCCTCGCGAACCCCGCAAGTCCTGGCGTCTCATGGAGGTCACAGCCTGCCAGGACCTCCATGAGACGCCCAGGACGCAACTCGGACGGCCGCCGTGTTCCTGAACGCCGTGGGATCAGCGACTCAACCCTTGAAGGTCTTCGACCCCTGGATCTGCTGGCTGACGTAACCGCTCGCCCTTCTGGGGCTGAGCAGGGCGACCTTGCCGCGGAAGCTGTAGGTGGCCGAGCCGGGCTTGAACGCGAACGTCTCGTGGAGCGTGCCGCGATGGAGCTTCTTGCCGTCCAGTGAGAGGACGTGCTTGGCGGCGAGCTTCCCGCCGCGCAGCACCTCCCAGGTCACCAGTGCGTCGGATCCCGGCACGACCTTCCGGACGTGGATCGTCACTCCGAGCTCGCGTTGCTTGCCCTTGCGGTCGACGCTCAACGTGACCTTGTAGCGGTCCGCCGGCTTGATCCGGTTGTGCAGCGTCAGCCGCGTCGTCTTGCCGTTCCTGTGTCGGATGCTCACGGTGAGGTGGCCCGACTGCAGCGCCGACCAGCTCGATGGCGTGAAGCGCGCCTTGTCGCCGGCCGCAAGCTTGACCCGCGGCGCCGCGAACGTCTGCGGCAGGCCGTCGGGTCCGCTCCAGGTCAGGGTCAGCGCCGCGGACGTGGGTCGGTCGGCGGCGCTGACGACGACGCCCTTGTCCTTGCCGGTGAAGGCGACGCCGACCTGTCCGCTCGTCGGCATGGTCGTGGCGACCGTCGCCGTGACCTCGTCCCCGCCGCCGTGACCGATCAACTGCACCGAGGCGGGTCGCGGAGCGCCCGACGCCGGGCCCTTGGCCTGACCGAACCGCAGCCCACCGAGGTCCGGGGACGCGGTGATGGTGTCGGTGTCGGCCTTGGTCGCGCTCGCGGCGATCGTGGCGCCGTCGCCGTCGGAGAAGAGGTCCTGGTGGTACTGGCCGGTGCCGGTGCCCTGCACCGTCGTCGTGTAGTCGCCCGCGTGGCCGAACATGTAGATGTCGGGTGCGGGCCCGCCCCCGCCGGTCTGCGTCGCGAACTGCGTCGCGTCCGGGATCCCCGACTTGCCCGTGTCGATCGATCCGCCGGGAGTGATCAGCGTGTGCCCGGCGCCGTCGGTCACCTGCGTCCCGTGGGCGGAGCCGAACACCAGGTCGAGCAGGCCGGTGACGTTGCTGGCCAGCGACGGCTGCGTCGGCACGACGCTCGCCGGCATCACCACCAGCGATCCGGGACCGCCTCCCCACTTGGTCATCGGTGCTTCGAATTCCCCGTAGAAGGTCCAGTGGCCATCGGGGTGCACGATGATCTGACTTTCCTGCAGCTTGCTCAGGTGCTTGACGCCGTCGCGCTCGTTCTCTTCCGTCGTGAACGGCCGGTTCGGGTCGTAGACGTCGATCACCCGGTCGCCGGGCCCGACCCGCGGGTCGCCGTCGGTCTCTTCGGTGGCGTAGGCGACGACCGCGTGGCCGTCGGTGAGGCCGTGGCGCATCTCCACCAGCGGGTACTGCCCCGAGCTGATCGCCTGGTCGACGTCGCTGATCAACGAGGTCTGGCTGCCGTTGATCGCGTTGCCCGCCGCCTTGGAGAGCCAGAAGTGCAGTGCCTGCGAACTCAACTGCTCGAGGTGGGCGAGGTGGATGTCATGCGCGAGCACCGGCCCCGGCCCGCCCGCGCTGCCGGCGTATGGCCCCTGCAGGTTCCACACCGAGCTGCCGGAGACCCCCGACTGCAGCGGCAGGGAGCTCAGCGGCCCGTTGAAGCTCGTTTCGCCGTCGAGCAGCCGTTGTGAGAAGAGGCTGAAGCCGAAGCATTGGCCGCCCTGCAGCGAGGCGTCGGCGATGCCCCACCAGATCGCCGCGATCGGATTGGGCACGTCGGTGTCGAACGAGCAGTCGCCGAACGGCCAGCACAGGTTGACGTAGATGTCGGTTTCGCGGCTGCCGAAGACTTCCTTCATGTCGCTCCAGCTGTAGCCGCCGACCGCGTTCTGGAAGGTGCTGTTGTTTTCGAAGGAGAACGCGTCGTCGTCGCGGTAGCTGTCGATCGTGAAGGGGACCGTGGCCGTGCCTGCCGAGCCGCCGGTGCCGCTCATCGTGCCGCCCGGAGGGACGACGTAGAGGTCGCCGCTGGTCGCCGGCGCCGGGACGTGCGTCAGGATCGCCGTCTCGCCGCCGTAGGTCCCGACCCCGTCCTGCACCGGGCCGATCACGTTGGCGCCGGCCTTCGCGTTGCCGAAGTAGACCGTCGACCCGGGGCAGAAGCCCTGTCCGTGGATCACCAGGTCGGTGCCGATCAGGCTGCCTCCCTCGGGGACCTGCCCACCGGTCAGGGAGGTCGTGCCCGAGTTGTCCGTGACGCGCGTGATGCTCGGTCCCACGCGGGTGACGGGCACGTACCAGGTGGTCGATATCCCGTTGTCGCCGGTGACCGTCACCGGGATGGTGCCGGACGGGCCGCTGAGGTCGCTCTGGCTGTCGATCTTGAGCGTCGCCTGCGTTTCGGTCGGGTAGTTGATCGCCGCGGGGGAGACCGACGCCTGGTCGTCGGAGGGCCCGGTCCCGACGCTGAGGCTCAGGCTCCCGGTGTAGCCGGAGGGCGCCTGCACTTTGAGCGGCACCTGCAGGGCCGAGCACGACGGCACTTCGACCGGATTCGGGTAGGACAGGGAGAACTCGGGCAGGATCTCGACCCCCTCGGTGATCGAGTGCGGGGTCGCGCCGGCGGTCGTGCTCACCGGGGAGCCGGTGACCGTGAAGCTGGGGATCGACCCGTGCGTCGTCGCGGCCGCCGAGGCCGAGGCGCTGATCGTCATCGTCGTGCTGTTGCCGGTCGCCGGGTTCGGGCTGAAGGAGGCGGTCACGCCTTCCGGCAGGCCGGAGGCGCTGAATTCGACCGGGCCGGTCGAGCCGTTGACGCGGCGGACGGCGATCGTGTCGGTGGCGGAGCCACCCTGCACCGGCTGCGCGGAGCCGTTGCCCGCGCTCAGTCCGAAGTCCGGCGGCGGGACGCTGCTGGGCACCGCGAAGCTGACGTCGTCAACCTGCGCCCCGACGGCCCCCGGCAGGGCACCGGAGGCGAGGCCCGGGCCGTAGACCGAGAACGAGGCGATCGAGTATTCGCCCGGCGAGCCGGAGGAGACCGAGAGCTGCTGCCAGGTGGTCTGGTCGGCGCCGTCGAAGGTCACCGAGTCCTTGCCGACGAGGGTGCCGCTCACGGTGTAGGCGAAGAGCGTCACGGTCGCCGGCGAGGAGAGCGGCAGCGTGGCCGGCACGTTCACCCAGAGGCCGACGTTGGTGGTGCTGTAGTTCAGGTTCGCGTACATGTCGGAGTCGCCGAACTCTCCGTCGGCGCAGGCGATCGAGCCGACCTGCGTGCCGGAATGCGCACCGGCGCCGGCCGCCGCCACCACCGGGTCACAGGCGATGTTGCTGTCACCTTCGCCCTCGTCGACGTTGACGACGCCGCTCACGAAGTCCAGCCCGACCGAGTCGAACTGGTTCGAGACCTGGGTCCCGGGCGCCAGGCCCTCGAAGTCGATGGTCTGGGTCGTGTCCGCCGAAGCCACGGCGGGCAGTGCCATCGCGGCTATCGCCGCCACGACCACCAGAGCCGCACCCACCACCCGTCGAAGTCCGATCTCGAGCACGGCATCGAAGCCTTGCGACCCGGCCCGTGGCTGTCTATAGGACACTCTTGCTATTCAGAGCAGGCCAGGGGCCAGCGGCGAGCGTCCGCAGGGCCGGGCCGGGCGCCCTTCGCCGACGCAGAAGTGGGTGGTGAATCCGCGACCGGTGAGGGGACGCGGGGGCAGGCCGGGGAAGGTGACGGCGAGTGAGCCGGTCCAGATCGCGGATCCGGGCCCACCTCGATATTCGGCGCTGCCCGCGAAGGGCGGGGGCGGTTCGACGGTGGCACTCGGCGGCGCCGCTTCCTCGGTGGAGAACGTGGCCCCCGATTCCAGTTCGAGGCCGACCTGCCGCGTGATCTTCACCGGTCCGTCCTCTTCGAAGCGGGCGGCTTCGAAGGACCATTGAGGATGGGGGATCAGGGTCGGGAAGTTCGAGATCGCCGCGAAGAAGGTTTCGGAACGGCCTTCGGCCCGTTCGGCGACGAGCTGTTCGACCGGGGCTTCGTCGTAGTCCGCCGCTCTCGCACCGTGCCTCCGTCGACAGACCTGCCGCACCGTGCGTTCGAGCGTGCCTTTGTGGCTGGACTCATTCAGATCCGCGTAGCCCAGTTCACCGTTGAACTCGATCTTGCCGACGAAGACCCCGCTGAGGATGACCGGCTGTCGCCCGGTGCAGTGTTCGTGGGGGAGCACGGGGACGAGCCGGCGCGAGCGGGGTCGAAACCTGACCGAGACGTCGATCACCTGGCCGTAGTGGATCTCGAGCCGGTTGCCCTTGACCAGTGCCGGCAGTTCGTAGGTGACACCTTCGATTCCGGGGGCGTCTTCGACGATCACCGTCGCCTGGTGTGAGTGAGCATCGATGAAGACCGACCAGCCTTCCCCGGCCTGGCCGGGCAGCGTGACTTCCTCGTGGGCCTCGCGGACGAAGAACCCCGGGCGCGCCGCCGCCGTGGCCGGGAAGGCGGCGAGCGCCACGATCGTCGCCAGGCCGAGGAGGGTCGTCCTGGCTCTGTACCTACCCGTGGCTACGTAGTTCGTCCGTTTTCGGTCGTCGTTGGGCACGACAGGGCAGCCTGAAGGCTTGAAAGGCGCCTGTACATAGGGAATCCTTGCCATTCGTGAGCTCGCGGGGGCAGCTGCGGATGAAGGACGCACGCGCGGCACTCGAATTTGCCGCCGGGCTGGCGGGGTGCTCCGATCCTGGCCGGCTCAAGGATCAGCTCGCGGGGCTGGTCGATCTCCTCGGGGCCGAGGCGATGGTCCTCTCGACCTCGCAGGGCTGGATGGGCGAGGCTTCGTTCGAGGTCGCCGATCCCGAGATCTACAGTCACGAGCTGCTGGGAGCGGTCGGCCGCGATTGGCGGGAACATCCCCTGATCGTCTCCGACCTGGCGGAGCCCCGCGAGCGGGTGCTGCGCCTCTCCGACGTCGGGCCGGAAAAGGCGTGGCAGGGGGGAGCGCTCTTCAGCGACTTCTACCGGCCGCTCGGCATGGGGCGCGAGCTCTCGGCGCAGATCGCCTGGAGCCCAGGGGCGAGCTGCTGCATCGCGTTCCATCGGGGCGGAAGCGATTTCGGTGAGCGCGAAGCCACCCTGCTGGAACTGTTGGCGCCACATCTGCGGGCGGCACGGGCCCGCGTGATCGCCGTCTCACCGTTCGCGGATCGAGCCCTCGACCCCACCGAGCTGGCCGCCCGCCTGGGTGTCACCTCCCGTGAGGCGGAGGTCCTCGCCCTGCTCGCGGCCGGGAGCGCGAACAAGCAGATCGCCAGGGACCTCGGCATCAGCCCCCACACCGTCGTCCGCCACCTCGAGCACATCTACAGGAAGCTCGACGTCCACAACCGCACGGAGGCGGCCCGGATCGCCCTCGAGCGGTGAGGACGCCGAGGGTCGGGAAGTCTCAGGACTTCCGTGAACGTCCCGTCCTGAAATAAGGCCCGAAATCGCGCTGAGTGAGTTGACCACACCATGGTGTGGTCAACTCACTCAGCGCGTCCGTGACTGTTGGTTCCCGATGCCGGCGAGGTTTTGGGATCGGGCCCGGGAGACCCAGTTGGTGCTTTCGGCGAACGGCGCCCGTCGCCGGGTCCCGCCCGGCGCACGTCGCCAAGAGTGGCTCGTCCCGGACGGGACGCCGGCCTGAGTTCGAACCGCCGGCGCGTCATCCTCGTAGGCCAGTCGGAGCGTCGATCACGAGAACGGAGGAGCGCGGATGGCGAGGATCAGGCTGGGCGCGGTCGATACCTGGTACGAGGAGCGGGGGGAGGGTGAGCCGCTGGTCCTGCTGCATCCCGGCGGGGCCGACGCGCGCGCCTGGGGGCCGAACGTCGAGGCGCTCGCCGGGCGGTTCCGTGTCCTCACCCCCGAGCGTCGCGGCCACGGCCGCACGCCCGACGTCGAGGGGCCGATCACCCACGAGCTGATGGCCGCCGACACGATCGCCTTCCTCGAGACGGTCGTCGGCGGGCGGGCCCATCTGCTCGGTTGCAGCGCGGGCGCGGTCACCGCCCTGCTCGTCGCGGTGCGCCGCCCTGACCTGGTCGACCGCCTCGCGCTCGTCAGCGGTGTCTTCCATCGCGACGGATGGATACCGGAGGCGATCGATCCCGGGCTCGAGCCCCATCCGGCGAGCGCGGCAGGGTACGGCGAACTCTCACCCGACGACGCCGACCACTTCCCGGTCGTCCTGGCGAAGCTGAGGCGGATGGACGGGGAGGAACCGACCTTGTCCCCGGCCGACCTGGCCGGGGTCCGCGGCCGCACCCTGGTCATGGTCGGCGATGACGACGAGGTGAGGCTCCAGCACGCCGTGGCGATGTACCGGGGGATCGCGGACGCCGAGCTCGCCGTCGTCCCAGGCACCTCCTACGGCCTGCTTCACGAGAAGCCGGGACTCTGCAACGCGATCCTGCTGGGGTTCCTCACCGAGCCACCGGTGTCGACGATCGCGCCCGTGCGGCGGGCGGGGCGCTGAGGCTCAGCTCACCCACGGCACCGCGCTCGATCGCCGCGCGGATGACCTCGAGCGCCTCCTTGCGACTTCGGCACGCCTCCGGCGCCGACGGGTCCCCGCCGTGCCAGCGGACGTCCGCGGCGAGGAGGTCGGCGATCGGCTCGAGCTCGCCGCGCAGCACCGCCTCGAAACCGCGGCGGGCGACCTCTGCGTTTGGCTCGGCCATGCCCGGATTGTTTCAGCTCCCGACGTTATCCTGGCGGCGAATCCGGAGTCAGGCGATCGAGGGGGACTCGATATGGCGATGCAACGAAAGCCAAGCTCAGCCCGCAAACCACCGGTGCCCTCGGAGGGCCACGGCGAGGTCGAGCATTGGATCTCACGGGTGATGCCGGACCTGAACCCGATCGTCGAGTCGCTGGATGGGCAGATACGCGAGGCGATCCCCGGGCTTCGATACGCCGTGAAGTGGAAGAGGCCCTTCTACGGGCTGCCGGACCTCGGGTGGATCATCGAAATGGCCGCCTATGACGTGTCGGTGAACGTGGTCTTTTTCGGCGGCGCGGATTTCGACGCGCCGCCGCCGCTCGGGGACACCGACCGGAGCCGCTACGTGAAGGTCAGGACCCTGGAGGAGGCGCGGGCGGCGGAGATGACCGCCTGGATCGAGCAGGCCGCGCGCGTGCCGGGTTGGAGGTAGGGCCGCTCCTCGCCGGGCGACCTACCGCGAGACCGAGTAGCGCAGCACGGTCGTCTCGCCCTCTTCGATGGAGGCGGTCGGGATCAGGCGCACGGGGTCGCCGTCTGGGCGCTCGAAGAGGCGGATGCCGCCTCCGACCAGGACGGGCGCGAGGTGGATGATGATCTCGTCCAGGAGCCCACCTCGATGCATTGACGGGCGATGTTCGCGCCGAGGACGACCACGTCGTTGCCGCCCGCCGCCTTGCGGGCGATGCCCACCGCCTCCTCGATGCCGACGTCGAGGAACCGCCCGGTGACGCCCTTGACGACCGGAGGCTCGGCCGGGGGATCGTGCCTGAGCACGAAGAACGGGCCGCTGAAGGCGCCGCCGTAGAAGCCCGGTTGCAGCCGGTCCTCGACGTCCTGCGTCCGCCTGCCGACGAGCAGCGCCCCGGTCGATCGAAGCACCTCGGCGACCGTCCCGCCCGCGCCGCCGTCGACCCCGAACACCCAGTCCATGTCATCGTCGCGCCCGGCGATGTAGCCATCGAGGCTCATCATCGTGTGCCAGATCAGCTTTTCCATTTCCACCACCCCTGATTCGTGTCTTTGTCGCGGTTGTGACCGTCAGATTTCCGGTGGCGGTTCCGTCTTAGCTGACGGATGTGGGATCGACCACATCAGGTAAGGCGAAGGCCGTCGAGGAAGGACAGTCAGATGAAGCGACAGCGTGACCTGATCTATTCGTTCGGAGTCTCCGCCGATGGTTTCTTCGCCGGGCCCGGCGGGGAGATCGACTGGGCCACGCCGGACGAGGAGCTGCACAGATTCCACAACGACCAGACGGCGCGGCTCCCGGCGAGCCTCTGCGGTCGCGGCCTCTACGAAGACATGAGGCCCTGGGAGGACCGCGTCGTCGATCCTGCGGTGACCGGGATCACGCGCGAGTTCGCGGAAATCTGGAAGCGCGAGCCGAAGATCGTCTTCTCGCGGGCGCTCGATCGGGTCGACGGCAACGCGAGGCTGGTGCGAGGGGATGCGGTCGAGGAGGTCGCCAGGCTGAAGTCGGAACCGGGTGGCGACCTCGGCGTCGGTGGCGCCCATCTGGCCGCCTCGCTGATCGCCCGAGATCTGGTCGACGCGTTCCGCCTGTTCGTCAACCCGGTCCTCATCGGTGGCGGCACGCCGTACTTCCCGCCGCTGCGGACGCGGCTCGATCTCGAACTGGTCGAGACGCGCACCTTCGGCCGGCAAGTCGTCTACCTGCGCTACCGGCGGGACCGCTGAGGTGACCGTGGGCGGGGACGGGCGCGACGACGCGGCCTTCACGACGCTGGTCGAGCGCCACGCGCGCGAGCTCAGGATCCATTGCTACCGGATGACGGGCTCCCTGACCGAGTCGGAAGAACTGGTCCAGGAGACCTTCCTGAAGGCCTGGCGGAAACTCGACGACTTCGAAGGGCGGGCGTCGATCCGCTCCTGGCTCTACCGGCCGCCGCTGACCGTCTGGTTCGAGGGGCGCGAGGCGGTCCTCGGCGCGCTGGCGCGGAGTTGGAACCCGGGGAGTCCGTCCTACGTCGGCCGGTTTCGCGCGGTCGGGATCGCGGCCAATCGCCAGCCGGCGATGGCCACGTTCGTCCGCAAGGAGGAGGACGCGGACTTCACCGCCTTCGCGATCAGCCTCTTCATGATCGCCGACGGGTCGATCGTCGACGCCACGGCGTTTCACGACCCGTCGTTGTTCGCCGCCTTCGGCCTGCCCGCCCGGCTTCCCGCATCCGAGGAGGAGGAGGACTCCCGATGGACGCCCAGCTGATCTACGCGACCAACGTGACCCTCGACGGCTACATCGAGGACGCGAGCGGGGCCTTCGACCTGTTCTCGGCCGACGACGAGGCGTTCGCCGCCACCACCGACCTCCTGATCGTCCACCCGGAGACGGCGGACGGGGCCGAGGCGGACTGACCACCGCGGCCCCGCGGCGATTGCCAAGAGGGTACTTTTTTAGTTCAACTGCATCGACCATCATCTGGTACTAGTGGTCGATGGAAACCGGCGGGCACCCTAGGCGGGAGGGGCCCCGGTGACCGAGCGACGGGGGGCATGGGTCGCGGTGCTCCTGGTGGGCGCCTTGGTCATCGGCCTGCTGGTCGCCCTGGTCCTGGGCCTGCTGGTCGGCCTCCTGCTCGTTCTCCTCGGACTTGCGCCCGGCGCGGGCATGATCGTCGTCGCGGCCGTGGTCGGCTGCTCCGGATTCGGGTTGGCCGTCTTCATCCCACGAGACCTCTCGGCGAGGTCAGAGGAGTTCCTGGAGCTTCCGCAAGCTGAGGCGACCGACGCCGACGCGCCGCCGGAATTGGTGCTCGGTGGCGTCGACTTGCGCGGGGCCTTGCTGCCCGCGGTCGATCTGAGCCGGAGCGATCTGGTCGATGCGCACCTGGCGGGCGCCGACCTTCGACGTGCCGAGTTCTACCGCGCCGAGCTGTACGGCGCCGACCTGCGGGGCGCCGATCTGCGCGGCGCCCGGTTGAGATACGCCTCGATCGACTCCGCTCGGTTCGATAAGGCGATCTACGATCGGCACACGACCTGGCCGCACGGCGAGGCGCCGGCGGATGCGATCTGCGCCGAACCGCGCGGGGGGGTCGACCCTTGAAGGACGGGCTCGACCTCGCCGCGAAAGCGATCGGAGTGCTGGCGGCGCTGCTGGGCCTCGCCGGCTACGTCTTGGTGATCGGCGCGGCGGTCCTCTGGTTCAGGCTGGACGATGCCGGCCTTCCGCACGAGGCGCCCATCGCCTTGGCGGGACGCGAGGAACTGATCGCGATCGGCGCCCAGGCGGTCGCCGTCTGGCTCATCCTGGTGATCTTGCTCGGCGGTCTTGCCGCCTGGATCGTGGCCGGCGATCCCGGGCGCCGTCGCTTCGGCCCGCTGGAGGCAGGGCTCGCGATGGTCGTCACCGTCTCGGCGATCCTCGCCCTCGAAAGCAGTGCGCCAGGCGTCGTGGCGGTGCCGGCGACCGTGGTCCTTTTCGCCTTCGTCTTCTGCTTGGCACGGGGGGCGTCGCTCGAGGCGACGGTCGCCACGACCCTCCCGGCCGTCGCGGGGCTCGCCGTCGCGGTCGCGTTTTCGATCCCCGGACAGAACGGGTTCGTCGAGGCGGGCGGAGCGGCGTTCATCTTCGGCGCCCTGATGGCGGCGGCGCCGGCCCTCCAACGCTGGAGGGCAAGGCAAGAAGCCAACGGGGCCGCCATCGCCCTGCTCGAATCACGAGGCGAAGGAGAGCTCGGTCCGACCGGCCGCAGGCTGATCGATGCGCTGCGCCACCCAGGAGGGAGAGGCGCCGACCTGGGCGCCATCGTCTGGATCCGGCGAATCGCGATCGGGTCCCTCGGCCTGCTCGCCTTGGCCGTGATCGCGGTCGCCTCCCAAGTCGAGGCGGACAAGGACTTCCACCAGGCCGTTGTGAGCCTGACCGATGGCGATTGCGTCTCCGGGACCTACATCACCCGCGGGAGCGACCAGATCGTTCTCGCGCAGCCGCAGCGCGAAGACGAAGAAAAAGAGGAAATTGAAGAAGAAGACGGGGATGCCACGCATGGGGCATCCGGAACCGAAGCCCCGCGGCGGATCGCCACCTTTCCGACGAAGGATGTCGTGGAGGTGCAGATCTACGGCCGGCGCTCCTCGAAAGACGAACTGATCGAACGGCACGGCGATTGCGCCCGCCATCCCACGATGGCCGCCGCGGCGAGCAGCGGCGGCGACAGCGAAGAATTGGATGAAGGTCGCTCGGCCGGAGTGACCGAAGTCGACGGCGTCACCGTCGAACCCGGTCACGTCCCGGTCATCGACTGGCGGCAGCCTGGGACGATCACGACGACTTCATGCCGGGACGCGACCCTGACGCTGACGATCTCGATCGGCGGCTCGCGGGTCTTCCGCGGTCGGATGAGCGAAGTGCCGGGGTCGGCGGACCCGGGCAGCGGGACCGCCGAGTACGTGGGGGGCTACCCACCGCTCTACCCCGGCCACGGGAGTGGGCGCGCCCTCATCACCGGAAGCTGCCCCGGCGAATCCCGGGTCCACAAGGACCTCGTCGTCTACGTCGACCCGTAGGTCACACATCGTCACGGTGGCTGCTCAGCTCGCCTGCGATTCGATCACGGTCCCACCCAGGATGCAGTTGGACGCGTCGAGGTGGAGGTCGAGCCGGGTCCAGGGCGCGGAGGTGCCGGATTCCCTCGCGTCGACGTCGACCGTCACCGCGTGTTCGGGGCCGCCGCCGAAGAAGGTCAGGCCGACGGTGTGGAAGCTCACCGCGTAGACCTTCGATTCCTGGTTGTCGCTCGAGGTGCCGAATGCTTCGAATCGGCCGGTGCCGTTGCCCGCCTGAAGGTAGATCGCGGAAGAGCCCGAAACTCCCTGGTTGCAGGCCGCGCTCAGTTCGATGCCGCCGAAGGTGCCGACTTTCGTCACCGCCGACGGCGTGGTGAAATCGAGCGAGAGCGCGCCCGGGCCTCGTTCCCCCTGCGGACCCTGTTCGCCTTTCGGCCCCTGCGGTCCCTGGTCGCCCTTCGGACCTTGTGGTCCCGGCGCCCCCGAAGGGCCGCTCAGCGCGGCCTTCGAGGCGGTGCTGAGCTTGACCGGGGTGACGGCGCCGTTCTTGATCTTCATCGTGGTCACCGCGCCGTTCTTGATCTGCTTCGCGCCGACCGAGTTCTTCGGAAGCTTGACCGCGGCGTAGCTCGCGCCGCCGAGGGCGATGAACACGGCGATCGTCGCCATCACGTTGGCGTAGGTGAGCCTGCCGCGGATGCGCTTCATGTTCGGGTCCTTTCGTCCTCGAGGCCGGGCGCCGGCCTCTATTCCGTCTTCAGTTCGCCCACCTGGATCGCGGTGATGGACGGGTCGACGATCTGGCCGTTGGCGAAGGTCGCTTCGCACTGGAGCTCGGCCGTCGCTCCGGCGGCGACGGTCGCCCCGCCGGTGAGGGAGACGGCCTGCTTCGCGCCCGGTTGCGGAAACGCGGCGAGGAAGAGTTCCCCGGAGGCGTCGACCGGCGTCCCGCCGACGATCAGCCGGCATTCGGCACCCTCGGCCGAGCTTTCATGGTTGACCGCCTGCCCGGTGGCCGACACCACCCAGGAGCCGGCCCCGAGGTCCACGCTCTCGATCGTCGTCGGCGTCGTCGCCCAGGCGACGGCCGTGGGATCGAACTTGGTGACCGCGTTGCTCGGTCCCCTGGCGCCCTGGTCGCCCTGGTCGCCTTTGTCCCCTCTGTCGCCCTTGTCGCCCACCGAACCCTGCGGGCCCACCGGACCCTGCGGGCCCACCGGACCCTGCGGGCCGATGAGGGCCGCCTTCGCGCCGGCGCTCAGTTTCGCCGGGGTGACGGCACCCTTCTTGAGCTGCCCGGCGCCGACGCTGTTCTTCGGCAGGTGCGTCGCCGCGTAGGCGGTGCCGCCGCCCAGCAGCAGCATCAGGCAGAGGGTGGAGATGACGTTCGAGTAGGTGAGCTTGCCTCGCAGGCGCCTCATCGGGCTCCTTTCGGAAAAGATTGACAAAGCGGACGAGACCTCGGCAGCAAATCAGACAGCTCCGACGCCGTAAAGGAGCTCCGTTATGGGTATTGTTGAGAGCCCGCTTGGGAACGGGGTCAGTCACAGGGGAAGGGAAGGTAAATGGGGAACTCGAAGTCGTCGCAGCCGGCGCGAACAGCGTCGCTCTATCCCCAGCTCCGCCCGCGGCGGAACGCATCGCCGGACGCGGTGTCCGCCCACCAGCGAGCCCGCCTGCACAGCGCGATGGTCGAGGTCTGCGCCGCCAAGGGCTACTCGGCGACCACCGTCACCGATCTCGTCGCGATCGCCGGAGTCTCGCGGAAGACCCTGTACAAGCATTACGCCAACAAGGAGGACTGCTTCCTCGCCACCT
>Ga0153956_1002478_pt1 | contig 13485 bp, 12 predicted proteins | sample TSFL040MetaG_FD_104704 | JGI IMG/M metagenome (GOLD analysis project Ga0153956, IMG submission 104704) | Attine ant fungus gardens microbial communities from Florida, USA - TSFL040 MetaG | ecosystem: Host-associated > Fungi > Mycelium > Unclassified | place: USA: Florida, Wekiwa Springs... | reverse complement strand
CGATGACGAGGAAGTCCCCTTCGCCGAGCTTGGCGAGGGTGAAATCGCCGATCAGCTTGCCGTCGTGCTTCAGCATCGGCGCCAGCGTCATGCGGCCGACGGCCGGGATGCAGCAAGTGAGCAGCCGGTCGAGAAAGGCTCCCGCGCCCGGTCCCGTCACCGAATATTTGGCAAAGCCCGAGGTTTCCATCAGCCCGACGCCGTCGCGCACGGCCCTTGCCTCGGCGCCGACCACGTCGAAATCGTTGGAGCGCCGCCAGGAGAACCTGTCCTCCTCGCCCTGAGGCGCGAACCAGAGCGCCTGTTCGAGACCACAGGATGCGCCGAAGACGGCGCCGGCGGCCTTCAGCCGGTCGTAGATCGGCGTGGTCATCAGCGGGCGGGCGGCGGGCAGTTCCTCGTTCGGGTAGCGGATCGAGAAGCGGCGCGTATAGTTCTCGCGCACCTTGGCGTTGGTATAGGCAAGGGTGGCGTAATCGCCGTAGCGCGCGACATCCATGGCGAAGACGTCGAAGCCCGGATCGCCGTGGATCATCCAGTTGGCGAGCGCAAGCCCGACGCCGCCGCCCTGGCTGAAGCCGGCCATGACCGCGCAGGCCGACCAGTAGTTGGTGAGCCCGCGCACCGGCCCGACCAGCGGATTGCCGTCCGGCGAGAAGGTGAAGGGGCCGTTGACGATCGTCTTGATGCCCGCCTTGTCGAAGGCCGGGAAATGGCGGAAGCCGACTTCGAGTTCCGGCGCGATGCGCTCCAGATCCTCAGGCAATAGCTCATGGCCGAAATCCCAGGGCGTGGTGAGCGGCGACCAGGGCCGGCAGGCCTTTTCGTAGGTGCCCATCAACATGCCGCCGCGCTCCTGCCGGAGATAGATTTCGCCGTCGAAATCGACGCAGTGCATCAGCTCCTTGCCGGTCGATCGGTTGAAATCGGCGACTTCCGGCATGTCCTCGGTGATGAGATACATGTGCTCCATGGCCAGCACCGGCAGTTCGAGGCCGACCATGCGGCCGACCTCGCGCGCCCAGAGGCCGGCGGCGTTGACGACATGCTCGGCGATGATCTCGCCCTGATCGGTGACGACGCGCCAGGAGCCGTCCTCGCGCTGCGCCAACGCCTCGACCTTGGTATGCAGGTAGATTTCCGCGCCGTTCTTCTTCGCCGACTTGGCATAGGCATGGGTCGTGCCGTAGGGATCGAGATGGCCCTCGACGGGATCGTAGAGCGCGCCGACGAACTCCCTGGGGTCGAGAAGCGGCATCATCTCATGCGCTTCCTTCGGCGTCAGCAGCGTCGCTTCGAGGCCGTTGTAACGGCCCTTGGCAAGGATCGATTTCAGCCAGTCGAAGCGCTGGGGCGTCGCGGCCAGCATCAGGCCGGAGGTCATGTGCAGGCCGACGTCCTGGCCGGAATAGTCCTGAATTTCCTTGTAAAGCTCGACCGTGTATTTCTGCAGCTTGGCGACGTTCGGATCGCCGTTGATCGTGTGCATGCCGCCCGCCGCGTGCCAGGTGGAGCCGGAGGTCAGCTCGGAGCGCTCCAGCAGCACGACATCCGTCCAGCCGAATTTCGTCAGATGGTAGAGGACGGAACACCCGACGACACCGCCGCCGATGACGACGACCCTGGCATGACTCTTCATCGAAAATCCTCCCTTGGCCGGCATCGCCGAACGCGCTCGAAATGCTCGAAACCAAGGGCAGCCTATTGGCTAATTTTCCCCACCAATAGTCCGTTCTGCGAAGCGGGATTTGTCGTTTCCGACATAGTCAATATCCAGATCGCGGCATGACCTCAGGCGACGAAGCCGGCGGTCAGGTCGAACTCCAGCCCCATTTCCATCAGCTCCTCGAACAGGAAGCCGGCATAGGAGCGCGTCACCACGATCTCGAACGTATCGCCGCCGGTGCGCGCGACATTGGCGCCGACATGGCAGCAGAGCATGTTCGCGGAATGGCCTTCCGCGAAGACCTCGGGATGGAGGTCGACGGCGACGCATTTGGCGAGAATCGCCCGCACGTCCGGCCCGGCGATCCTGAGCAGCACGCGCCCGCCGCTCTGGTCGACGAGCGCGGCGTCGAGCGCGGAAAGGTCGGCGGCAAGCCCCTCCCCGTCCCGCTCCTCGGAGACCGCCAGCCATTCGAACGGCCCGACCGCACGCGCCGAAACGCCGGGCATCGCGTTCATAGCGGCCAGCACCGCGCCCTCGTCGCCGGGACGCGCCAGCACCGAGACAGCGGCGAAACGGCGAACGACGGCCACATGGTTCGGGTTCGACCGGGCCGGCGCCGCGGCAAGCCGGTCTTCGAGCACATGTCGGTCGGGATAGGCGATGCTCATGGACATGGTCTCACTGATGAAGCTTCTTGTTGTCGGGATCGACGAAAACCGGGCTGCAAACCTCGGCGAACAGTTCGTCGCCGCGCAATCCGTCCCAGACGACGATCTTCTCGCCCATCCGCTCGCGGCCGGATTTCAGGAAGGCGAGCGCGATGGAATGGCCGAGCACGGGCGAGAAGCAGACGGAGGAGACATGTCCCTGATCGTGCGCCGTCGACGGCTTCGCCCCCTCCTTCAGGAGATGCGCGCCGGCCCGGATCTCGCGGGCCGGATCGACGGGCTTCAGGCCGACCAACTGGATGCGGTCCGCCGCCGTCAGGCCGAAGCGGGTCGAAAGCCGCTTGCCGATGAAATCCGGCTTCTGCGCCGACATCATGCGCCCCAGCCCGACATCGTCGGGCATCGTGCGGCCGTCGAGTTCGTTGTGGGTCACATGGCCCTTCTCGACGCGCATCACGTTCATCGCCTCGACGCCATAGGCGCAGATGCCGTGCGGCTTGCCCGCCTCCATGATCGCATCGGCGACCGCCTCGCCATAGCCGGCCGGCACCGCCAGCTCGTAGGCCAGCTCGCCGGAGAAGGAGATGCGGAAGAGCCGCGCCTTCAGCCCGCCCTTCAGCCGCACCGCTGCGGCGGCGAGGAAGGGGAAGGCCTCGTTGGAGATATCGTCCTCGACGACCTCTTGCAGCACCGCGCGCGCCTTCGGTCCCGCGACCGCCATCTGCGCCCAGTGGTCGGAGGAAGAGACGAAGCGGACGTCGAGGTCCGGCCAGAAGGTCTGCGCGGCAAATTCCATATGCGCCAGCACGTCCGCCGCATAGGCCGTGGTCGTGGTGACGACGAAATGGTTGTCGGCAAGCCGGCTTGTGGTGCCGTCGTCATAGACGATCCCGTCTTCGCGCAGCATCAGGCCGTAGCGCGCCCGCCCGACCGGCAGTTTCAGGAAGGCGTTGCTGTAGACCCGGTTCAGGAATTCGGCGGCATCCGGCCCGAAGACCTCGATCTTGCCGAGCGTCGAGACGTCGCAGAGCCCGACGCTCGCGCGCACGTTCAGCACCTCGCGGTCGACGCTTTCGCGCCAGGTCTTTTCGCCGGCGCGCGGGAACCAGGCGGAGCGGTACCATGCGCCCGCCTCCACGAAGACGGCGCCGTTTTTCTTTGCCCAGCCGTGCAGCGGCGATTCGCGGAACGGCCGCGCGTGCCTGCCGCGCGCCGTCCCCGCCATCGCGCCGAAGGAGACCGGCGTATAGAAGGGCCGGAAGGTGGTCGTGCCGACCGTAGCCGGGCTCACACCCTGCATTCCGGCGATGATGCCGGTGGCGTTGACGTTGCCGAGCTTGCCCTGATCGGTCGCCATGCCGCTCGTCGTGTAGCGCTTGGCGTGCTCGATGTGGCCAAAACCTTCGCGCAGCGCAAGGCCGAGATCCTTGGCGTGCACGTCGTTCTGGAAATCGACGAAAGCCTTGTCCTTGGCGCCCGGAATATACCAGACGGCCGCGAAGGAGGGATCGTACTCGCCTTCCACCGCGGGAATATCCGGGAGGCTCGCCGTTCGACCCAAGGCCACGGCGACAGCCTGCGCCTTGCGCGCGCCGTCGGCCAGACAGGCGGAAAGGTTGGCCTCGCCCGCGGCCGCGCCCGCCGGCTCCAGACCGGCGACGGCAGGCGCCAGAAACGCCTGTTTCTCCTCCGACCAGACGGGCTTTGCGCCGCGCTGGCAGGCGAGATGGATGACCGGCGACCAGCCGCCGGACATGGCGAGCGCGTCGCAGGCGATGGCCTCCTCGAAGCCGCCGCGGTCGGCGATCAGCCCGTTCAGGCGATGCCCGCCCCTGGTGGCGACGACGCTGCCGCCGCGAATGACGCGCACGCCGTCCGGCGCGGCATCGGCCGACTGGGCGCGCGTATCGATGACGGCGGCGATCTCGACGCCCTGAGCCGCAAGATCGGCGGCCGTGCGGTAGCCGGAGCCGCCATTGGTGAAGACCGCGACCTTCCGGCCCGCCGCCACGCCATAGCGGTTGAGATAGCTGCGCATCGCGCCCGCCATCATCACGCCCGGCCGGTCGTTGCCGCCGAACACCAGCGGACGCTCCTCCGCCCCGGTCGCGATGATCGCTTGGGCGGCGACGATGCGCCACAGCCGCTCGACCGGCAGGGCCGGAGACGGCTCGGCCACGTGCTTCTGCACCTTTTCGACCGCGCCGAAGACATTGTCGTCGTACCAGCCGAAGACGGTGGTGCGCGGCATCAGCGTGACGTTGGTAAAGCCCGCGAGTTCGGCGGCGACCTGCGCGGCGAAGTGCGGAGCCGGCGCCCCGCCGACCGTCGCGTTTTCCGACAAGAGCGAACCGCCGAGGCGGAACCCTTCGTCGGCAAGGATGACGCGCAGGCCCGCCCGCGCTGCGGTCAGCGCCGCCATCAGGCCGGCAGGCCCGGCGCCGACGACGAGCAGGTCGCAATGCGCCCAGGCCTTTTCGTAGCGGTCCGGGTCGGCCTGCATCGCCGCGCAGCCAAGGCCGGCGGCCTTGCGGATCAGCGGCTCGTAGACCCTTTCCCAGAAGGCGGCGGGCCACATGAAGGTCTTGTAGTAGAAGCCGGCGCCGAGGAAGGGCGACAGCAGGCCGTTCAGCGCGCCGATATCGTATGTCAGCGACGGCCAGCGGTTCTGGCTGGCGGCGGTCAGGCCCTGATAAAGCTCGGCGACGGTCGCCCGCGTGTTCGGCTCGGCGCGCGCGCCCTTGCCGACCGAGACCAGCGCGTTCGGCTCGGCGGAACCCGCCGTCACGATGCCGCGCGGACGGTGATACTTGAAGCTGCGGCCGACAAGCATCTGGTCGTTGGCGAGCAGCGCCGAGGCGAGTGTGTCGCCCGCAAGGCCCTTCATCGTCCTGCCGTCGAAGGTGAAGGAAAGCGGCTGGTCGCGGTCGACGAGACCGCCGGAGGGAAGACGATAAGCGGTCATTGCGCGCGCTCCCGCGCCTTTTCGCCGGCGTCGGTCACGGAAAACACCTCGTGTGTGACGTTATCGCGCTCCACCACCAGCCAGCGGCGACAGCCGCTCGCATGATGCCAGTGTTCGAGGATGCGGCCGCGCGGATTGTCGCGGATATGGACATAGCGGTGCCACGCCTCGTCGGACGCGGCCGGCGACGGGCGCATGACGGAGGCGTCGCCCCGGATGGAGAACTCCTCCTTGGGGCGGACGCCGCAGTGCGGACAGGAAATCAAGCTGGCCATGGCATTCGCCTCAATGCAGGTTCGGCTGCGGCCCCTTGCCGCCTTCGTCAATGGGGAAGCCGCGCTCGAAGCGGTCGAGGCGCAGGAGGCGGCTGACATGATGCGTCTCGTTGCGGGCGATCAGGTGCGCGTAGCAGAAGCCCGAGGCGGGCGTCGCCTTGAAGCCGCCGTAGCACCAGCCGCAGTTGAGATAGAGGTTGTCGATGGGCGTCCGGTCGATGATCGGCGAGCCGTCCATGCTCATGTCCATGACGCCGCCCCAGGCGCGCAGCACGCGCAGCCGCGACAGGCCCGGAATGAGCGACACGCCCTCCGCCAGCGTATGCTCCACCGTCGCGAGGTTCCCGCGCTGGGCATAGGAGCTGTAGTAGTCGATGTCGGCGCCGAAGACGAGGCCGCCCTTGTCCGACTGCGAGATATAGAAGTGCCCGGCGCCGTAGGTGACGACATTGTCGATCACCGGCTTGATCCCCTCCGAAACGAAAGCCTGCAGCACATGGCTTTCGATCGGCAGGTCGAGGCCCGCCATGCGGCCGAGCGTGGAGGTATTGCCGGCAGCCGCCAGCGCCAGCTTGTTGCAGCCGATGAAGCCGCGCGTCGTCTCGACACCCACCACATGGCCGCCCTCGCGGCGGATGCCGGTGACTTCGCATTGCTGGATGAGATCGACGCCGCGGCTGTCGGCGCCGCGCGCGTACCCCCACGCAACCGCGTCGTGGCGCGCGGTGCCGCCGCGCCGCTGCAAAAGGCCGCCGAGGATCGGGAAGCGCGCATGGTCGAAATTGAGGTAGGGCATCATCCGCCGCACCTGCTCGCGGTCGAGCAGTTCGGCATCGACGCCGTGGATACGCATGGCGTTGCCGCGCCGCGCATAGGCGTCGCGCTGCCCGTCGTCATGGAAGAGATTGACGATGCCGCGCTGCGAGACCATGGCGTTGTAGTTGAAGTCCTGCTCCAGCCCTTCCCAGAGCTGCATCGAGAACTCGTAGAAGGGTTCGTTGCCGGGCAGCAGGTAGTTCGAGCGGATGATGGTGGTGTTGCGGCCGACATTGCCGGAGCCGAGATAGCCCTTCTCGATCACCGCGACATTGGTGATGCCGAACTCCTTGGCGAGGTAATAGGCCGTCGACAGGCCATGCCCGCCGCCGCCGACGATGATGACGTCGTAATGCGCCTTCGGCTCCGGCGAGCGCCAGACGGGTTGCCAGTCGCGGTTTCCTGTAAATGCCTGCTTTAAAATCGAAAGTGCCGAATAACGCATGCCGTGACCCATCACCGGCGGCAGGGAACGCCGCAACGATGGAGTGCACATTCGCACATGCGAGAGAAACGGCAAGCCTGGAATGGGCGGAAAAATTTCGCAAACAGGACAATGCCGGGGCGCGACCGGCACGGCGCGGCCTGTGTGTCCGAAAAGGCACGTCGGCCGCGAAGAGCAGGCCGCCGCCTGCAATCTTGATTGGCAAATCGATGCCGCCCCGCTAAGCCCGAAAAACGTGATGCCGCAGGGGCTAACTTTGCGGCCGGAACCTCTTAAATATTGTCTGCTACGCTGAAACGCTGCGAAACTCTGGAAAGACTTGATACCGATGCTCGCGACATTCGAACAGGCGGCGCTGGAAGCCGGCAAGGCGATCCTCGACATCTACCGCGCCGGCTGCGACGTCACCTTTAAAGAGGACCTGAGCCCCGTCACCATCGCCGACGAGCAGGCGGAGCGGATCATCATCGAGCACCTGTCGCGGGCCTTTCCCGGCGTGCCGATCGTGGCGGAGGAATCGGTGGCGGCCGGCAACGTGCCGGACGTGCGCGGCAAATCCTTCTTCCTCGTCGATCCGCTCGACGGCACGCGCGAGTTCGTGGAAAAGCGCGACGAATTCACCGTCAACATCGCCTATATCGAAAACGGCGTCCCGGTCGCCGGCATCGTCTATGCGCCGGCCATCGGCCTCGCCTTCACCGGCGAAGACGGCAAGGCGCAGAAGCTCACCGTCGACGAGGCGTTTTCCGTGACCGGGCGCTCCGACATCCGCGCACGGCCGGAACCGACCGACCTGCTGGCGCTGGCAAGCCGCCACTACAACAACGCCCGCACCGACCGCTTCCTCACCGACAACGCCATCACCGCCTGCACCAGCGTCGGCTCGTCGCTCAAGTTCTGCATGGTGGCGGAAGGCCGGGCGGACGTCTATCCGCGCTTTTCGCGCACGATGGAGTGGGACACCGCCGCCGGCGATGCCGTGCTGCGCGCGGCCGGCGGCGTGACGGTGATGGCGAACGGCCTGCCGCTCGTCTACGGCAAGACCGACCAGAGCGAAGACAGCGACTTCGCCAACCCGGACTTCATTTCCTGGGGCTGCGGCAAGACCCGCGGCCGGGCATAAGTTCCGAGGAATATCCAGCAAATTCAAAGGACGAAGGGGCAAATCATCCCCCCTCGCCCGCGCCGTCATAGACTGGCCGCAACGAAACGCCGTTGCGGAGACCAGCCTTGTCCGACGAAACCGTGAACCTTGCCCTGCCCTATATCCTGCCCTCGCAGGCGCAAAAGCATGTGACGCACAACGAAGCCCTGCAGCGCCTGGACGCCGTCGTCCAGTTGACGATCGCGGCAAGCCTTGCCGCGCCGCCATCGACACCATTGGAGGGGACCGCCTATCTGGTGAGCGTCGGCGCGAGCGGCCTCTGGCTCGGCAAGGACCGCGCCGTCGCCTTCTTTCAGGACGACGCCTGGCTCTTCCTCCAGCCCCGCCCCGGCTGGCGGGCATGGTTTGCGGACGACGCGCGGCTGCGCATCTTCACCGGCGCCGACTGGACCGAGATCGCGCTGCCCGCCGATGGCGCGATGCAGAGCCTCGGCATCAATGCCACGGCCGACGCCACCAACCGCCTTGCCGTCGCCGCCGACGCCACCCTCTTCAACAATGCCGGCAACGGCCATCAGCTCAAGATCAACAAGGCAGCCGCCGGCGATACCGCTTCCCTGCTCTTCCAGACAGCATGGTCCGGCCGCGCCGAAATGGGAACCGCCGGCGACGACAGTTTCTCGGTCAAGGTAAGCCCGGACGGCGGCACCTGGCGCACCGGCCTTACCGTTTCGCCGCTCGGCATCGTCTCGATGCCGAACCGGCCGGTGCTGCGCGCCAGCCTCACCGGCACGCTCACCCCCGCCGCCGGCAGCCAGACCGGCTTTTCCGCGCTGACGCTCAATCAGGGCGGCTTTGCGCTTGCCGACGCGCTCGGCGGCAGCGCCGGAAGCCGCATCTCCGTGCCGGTAGCGGGCACCTATCTCCTCCTGCTCCAGACCAGCACGCTGACCTCCAGCGGCCATACGGCGAGCCTCGTCGCCAACGGCAGCACCGTGCTTGCGGTGGCCGGCGCCCCGTCGACCGCCGGCGCGCTGCGCCAGAGCGCCACGGGCATCGCCACGCTTGCCGCCGGCGACCGCCTCAGCCTGCTGCACACCGGCACCGCACAATTCGAATTCGGCACCGGCAAGACGGAGATTATGGCGATCCGCCTTTAGCGCCACGGACATGTCTTTTTTCATACAACCGAGGAGCGAATCGGACGTACGCAAACGATATTTTTGCCTCACCTCTCATGAGAGAAGAATCGATTGTGAATCAATTTGTTAACCGAACGTAAACCATCGAAAGGCGCCGGTTTTCCGCGGGTTTTATCGAGAGCTTGATAGAAATGTCGCAATTCGGTGTTTCGATTTGAGCCATCCCGGCCGCGGGTCGGGGTGTCAAATCCGAAGACCTGACCTACTTCATCGCAATGCAAGGTCCTTCACACCCACAGAGATGCGAGGTGCGAACGTGAGTTTACTGGTTCTGAACGACAACGTAACGGGTGTCTCGCCCGGCGCCAGCCTTCGTAGCTGGCCGCCCCGCTCGGCGCCTATCGAGAGCCCGATATCCCTCTTGCGGGCGCTCAACCTTTCGCTGAAACGCGGCTTCGATATCGTCGCCGCGTTCAGCGCCCTCCTCGTGCTGTCGCCGCTGTTGATCGCGGTCGCGGTCCTCATCCGCCTCGACAGTCCGGGGCCGGCTTTGTTCACGCAGACGCGCTGGGGAAGGAATTGCCAGCGCATCCGCGTCTACAAGTTCCGCTCCATGCGGGCCGACCTCTGCGACCGCAGCGGCATTGCCCAGACGGTGCGCGGTGATCCGCGCATCACCCGGCTCGGCGCGGTGCTGCGCCGCACCAATCTCGACGAGCTGCCGCAGCTGATCAACGTGCTGAAGGGCGACATGTCCATCGTCGGCCCACGCTGCCACGCGATCGACATGCTCGCCGCCGGCAGGCTCTACGAGGACCTCGTGCCGCAATATCACCGGCGGCACACCATGCGCCCCGGCATGACCGGGCTTGCCCAGATGCGCGGCCTGCGCGGGCCGACCGACCGGCCGACCATGGCGCGCGCGCGCGTCATCAGCGACCTCTACTACGTCGAGCACTTTTCGATCCTGCTCGATTTGAAAATCATCGCCGGCACGGTGATGTCGGAATTGCGCGGCGGCTCGGGTTTCTAGCCGCCGGCATCGGTTTCATCGAAGCATAATGCGAATACGAAACTTGCTACCGAAGATCAGGAACTGACAGACACGCTGTTTGTTCTTGATCTTCGGCGCATTCTTTTCAGCGATGCTATCGCTGCACATCGAATTTTGTCATCGCTGCGAAGAGGTAAAATTATTATCAAAGTGTTACTACCGGCTTAGGCAATTTTTAAATGTGACAAGTTAGAGTGCCACTCGTGGTCTTGAGTATGTGTAGAGAGTCCCAATGACCGAAATGATACGTCCCCGAGTGAAGTATGTCATCGGCCCCGATGGCAGCCCACTGACGATTGCGGATCTGCCGCCGCCGAATACTCGGCGCTGGGTGATCCGCCGTAAGGCTGAGGTTGTCGCCGCGGTGCGTGGCGGCCTGCTGAGCTTGGAAGAAGCCTGCGAGCGCTATACGCTGACCGTCGAAGAGTTCCTGTCCTGGCAGTCCTCGATCAGCAGCCATGGGCTGGCCGGCTTGCGGACGACACGCATCCAGCAATACCGCCACTGATTTAGCAACCCGATCCCGCTCCGGCCGGACGCCTCCCTTTGAGGAAGCCCCGGCCCGAGTGCCTTGCGCGTCCTAAGATGCGCCGTGCCGTGCCGCCTGACGTCGCAGCACCCCCTATGACCACGATCGGGGTGTCGCAGACGACGGGTTGGCAAGTCCGCAAGACCCTGCGATGTTCCCGATCGAATCCCGATCCCAAAACGACATCGAGGCAAAGGCATGGACATTCGACACGAAACCACGGCTTCCGGCGGTCGCTACGTTGCGACCGTCGAGGGCCACGAAGCGGAAATGACCTATTCCCGCACCTCCCCGCAACTGATCATCATCGACCATACCGCCGTGCCGGACGCATTGCGCGGCAAGGGCGTCGGACAGGCGCTCGCCGCCCACGCCGCCTCCGAGGCGCGGGCGCATGGCTGGAAGATCTTCCCGCTCTGCCCCTTCTTCAAGGCCCAGACCCAGCGCCACCCTGAATGGGCGGATATCATCAGCCAGTAACGTTCTTCAAGACGACAAAAAGCCATGCATGGCCGGCGCCCTGGCCGGTCATGCATGGCTTTTAACCCTCCCGCCCGTGGGCGAGAAGGGTGTCAGGCGCGGGCGCGCAGGCCCCCGTCGCGCTCCTCGATTGCGGCCGCCTTGGCATATTCGGCCTGCATCTCCTCCAGTGCCGCTTCCAGCGCCTCCTCCTGTGCCTGCAGCTCCCGGATCGAGACCTGGAGGTTGTCGGCGCGCTGGCGTGCCGCCTTGGCGAAGGTCGGATAGGCGAAGTGGCTCGGATCGGAAATACCGGACTTCTTCTCTTCGATGACGATCTGGCTCTCAAGATCCTTCGTCATCCGGTCAAATTCCGCCATCATCATCTGCAATTGCTGCAACTGACGGCGTTTTTCGTTCACCTGAAATTCCTTCAGGCGCACTAGGCTCTCACGCGACTTCATACGCAATACTCCCGTGATGCGAGACCCCGGCTCTCTACTCATTTCCCCTTCCCGCACCGCTTTGCAGCGGATTGGAGCAAAAAAGTTACCGCAGCTTAATAAAAACCTACCGCTGGTAACCTTTCGTTTACGGGCATCGTTAATGATAGTCCCGATCTTTTAAAGGTCGGTAAATGACGCGGACAGAATTCTCGACGGCTGCTTTGACGAGTCCCATGAATCGGTTAGCGGCTTTTCCTAATGTAAAAGCTGAAGACGACGATTTGCTTATTCACGTTGGAAAACAGGTAAATGGGAAAATTATTTAATAATTTCGATACAGCTTGCCAGAGGGAATCAGAATTTGTTAACCATTTCGTGGCAGCCTCCAAATCAGGCAGTGTGGATTCGGGGTGTCGCGTAAGGGGGCTGACGACCTTTCGGCGGCGGTAAAGGGGACTACTATTATGCGGGTGCTACTGATTGAAGACGACAGCGCGACGGCGCAGAGCATCGAGCTGATGCTCAAATCCGAGAGTTTCAACGTCTATACCACCGATCTCGGCGAAGAAGGCGTGGATCTCGGCAAGCTTTACGACTACGATATCATTCTGCTCGATCTCAACCTTCCCGACATGTCCGGCTACGAAGTGCTTCGCACGCTGCGGCTCTCGAAGGTCAAGACGCCGATCCTCATTCTCTCCGGCATGGCCGGCATCGAGGACAAGGTCCGCGGCCTCGGCTTCGGCGCCGACGATTACATGACCAAGCCCTTCCACAAGGACGAGCTGGTCGCGCGCATTCACGCCATCGTCCGCCGCTCCAAGGGCCATGCCCAGTCCGTCATCATGACCGGCGAGCTGATCGTCAACCTGGATGCGAAGACCGTCGAAGTCGGCGGCCAACGCGTGCATCTGACCGGCAAGGAATACCAGATGCTGGAGCTGCTTTCGCTCCGCAAGGGCACGACGCTCACCAAGGAAATGTTCCTGAACCACCTTTACGGCGGCATGGACGAGCCGGAACTGAAGATCATCGACGTCTTCATCTGCAAGCTGCGCAAGAAGCTGGCAAACGCCGCCGGCGGCGCCAACTACATCGAAACCGTCTGGGGCCGCGGCTATGTGCTGCGCGAGCCGGATGGCAGCGACCTGGCGGAAATCGCTTAAACGCGACACCAAAGCGCCGCCGCCCCGAACGAATCGCTCCCGCCTCTGCCCGAGGCGGGATTTTTCGTGTTCGCAGACGGGAAAATGTCGGAAGAAATGCCGTGAAAAGGAAGCCCCGCGGCCTCAGGCGGCCGCGGCGACGTTGCCGAAGACCGCGGTCAGGATCTTGCGGTTGAAGGGTTTCAGCAGGAAATCCGTGGCGCCGGCGCGCTTGCCGGCCATCAGCTTCTTCAAATCCGCTTCGATGACGCAGTAGTAGATCTTCACCGACTTGCCTTCCGGCATGCCGCGGATGCTGGCGATCAGCTCCAGCGCGCCCTTCATACCGGCATCGACGATCAGGCAGTTCGGCAGCGCTTCGAGGCAGCCGAGCAGCGCCTCCTGCGCGTCCGCAACGTCCGTCACCGTAAAGCCGAGTTCGGAGAGGATACGCCGGGCGACCTTGCGAACGACATCCGATGTATCCGCAATCATTAACCGTTGCATCAACCACTCCTTCGCGTCCGTTCGCATAGGCGTCCGGCCGCTATCACTGCTTGGAAAGAATAGGCCCCGCGGTTTAACGAATCATTACCGCGAGGCGCGCGGCCGGCAGCCGCTCAGGCCTTCATCTCGGCGGTGTAGATGATTTCCTCGCCGGTCGCGGTGTGCTGCAACTCCATGCCGCTCTCCTTGGCGAGCAGCACCGTGTAATAGGGCTGGATCGAGTGGGCGTCGATCGCCTCCTCGATGGCGCCGGAGCAGAT
>Ga0153956_1002477_pt1 | contig 13489 bp, 12 predicted proteins | sample TSFL040MetaG_FD_104704 | JGI IMG/M metagenome (GOLD analysis project Ga0153956, IMG submission 104704) | Attine ant fungus gardens microbial communities from Florida, USA - TSFL040 MetaG | ecosystem: Host-associated > Fungi > Mycelium > Unclassified | place: USA: Florida, Wekiwa Springs... | reverse complement strand
TTGGCGATGCCTTCGAGTTCACCCCACGGGTTGCCGGCGAAGCCGAACTTGTACTCGATGTCGGTGGTGCCGGCGCTGTAGTGGCTCAGCTTCTCCAGCGGGTGCTCGTAGAGGCGCAGGTTCTCCGGGTTGATGCCCAGGTCGACGTACCACTGGAAGCGGGTGTCGATCCAGTACTTGTGCCATTCGGCGGCCGTGGACGGTTCGACGAAGAACTCCATCTCCATCTGCTCGAACTCGCGGGTGCGGAAGATGAAGTTGCCGGGGGTGATCTCGTTGCGGAAGCTCTTGCCGATCTGGCCGATGCCGAACGGGGGCTTTTTCCGGGCGGTGGTGACCACATTGGCGAAGTTCACGAAGATGCCCTGCGCGGTTTCCGGGCGCAGGTAGTGCAGACCTTCTTCGGACTCGATCGGTCCGAGGTAGGTCTTGAGCATCATGTTGAAGTCGCGGGGCTCGGTCCACTGGCCCTTGGTGCCACAGTCCGGGCAGACGATGTCGGACATCGGCACGTCATCGGGATTGCCGCCCTTCTTCAGGGCGACGGCTTCCTGCATGTGGTCCTGACGATGGCGCTTGTGGCAGTTCAGGCACTCCACCAGCGGGTCATTGAACACCGCGACGTGACCGGAGGCCACCCACACCTGGCGCGGCAGGATGATCGCGCTATCCAGGCCGACGACGTCGTCGCGGCTGGTGATGACCGACCGCCACCACTGGCGCTTGATGTTCTCCTTGAGCTCCACACCCAGTGGCCCGTAGTCCCACGCCGACTTGGTGCCGCCGTAGATTTCGCCGGACTGAAAGACCAGACCACGACGTTTGGCCAGGTTGGCAACGGTGTCGATGATGGACGCCACGATGTTCGAGCACTCCTGTGTCAGGTGGGATGCAACCCTCTCAGGGTAATGGCGGGTCAGTCAGCCACGAACTTGGCGTCCACCGAGACGGCTATCTCGATGTCGTCGGGTCGCAGGTTGAGCCCCGCGCCCGTCGGGGCGCTCGCCATCTCGGCCATGCCGCGCATGGGCGGATGGCTGCTGGCGTGGCCCTGCACAACGATTTCCACGGCGGTCATGGCCGCGACGGCAATGGTGCCGACCGACATCGGTCCGGACATGCACAATTGCGCATATCCCGATGAGGTAGATTAAGTGAAAACCATTTCCACTAAAGCGCGGGCGGTGATGTTGCCAATGACAGACCTTTCCATGGACACGCACCATGAGCATCACGGCACGGTGCGACCAACCCCGTTGCCGCCGCGCGGCGTGCTGGATTCCGCGGGCGATCTGCTGCGCGCCCTGGCCGCCCCGGTGCGGATGGCGATCGTCTTACAACTGCGCGAATCTGCTTGTTGCGTACATGAACTCGTCAATGCACTGGAGTTGCCCCAGCCGCTGGTGAGCCAGCACCTGCGCATCCTCAAGGCCGCCGGGGTGGTGGTCGGCGAGCGCACCGGCCGCGAGGTGCACTACCGGCTGGTCGACGATCACCTCACCGAGATCGTCGTCGCGGCAGTCGCCCACGCCGGCGAGGAGCCCCGATGACCGGCGCCGTGCGCTCCACCAAGCAGCGCGCCGCAATCGCCGCCCTGCTGGACAATCTGTCCGAATTCCGATCCGCCCAGGAGCTGCACGACGAGTTGCGCCGCCGTGGCGAGGGCATCGGGCTGACCACCGTCTACCGGACCCTGCAGTCGATGGCGGCCGGTGGGCAGATCGACTCCTTACGCACCGACACCGGCGAGTCGCTCTACCGGCGCTGCTCCGAGCAACACCATCACCATCACCTGGTATGCCGGCAATGCGGCGCAACAGTCGAGGTGGCCGGCACCGAGGTGGAGGCCTGGGCCACCGAAACCGCTGCCGCACACGGCTTTTCCGATGTCAGTCACACCATCGAGATCTTCGGGGTGTGCGCGGCCTGCGCCTGAGCCACCGCGTTGCCCGCGCGATCACCGAGGCGGATACGAGCGCCGCGCGCTTCGTCGCGGGAGACGATGAGCGCCTCGGCTGGGGTGCGCATGTCGTCGACGTATTGGTGGCACGCGCGGTGTTCGCCCTCCCCGAGACCTGTGAGGTCCTCCGTGAATCGCCGTTCTGTACCGCTTCACAGAGTGTGGCCCTAAATTCGCGCACTCCGGCGCGGTCCATGGTCAGCAGGGCGACGTTGTCTTCGTGGTGGAAGTCAGTGAGGTAGTTGACGCGGATGACGCTCATTGCTCTCCCTGTTGGGTCACGTTCAAATCTGAATGTTCGGGTGTCGACTCTGCCGGTACCGGACTCGGGAGCGGAGTCGGTCATCGGTAAAAACAAGAATAAGAGCCGAATATTGTCCGCGCCGATGGCCGTCCGTATCGCACCATGAAAATCTACTCAGCATATTTTCATGGAATGTCCAGCAATCATCAATGTTCGTGCAGGTTCGTTGGTATTGAGTTCGTGACGATGGGTCCGATGAATCGACTCGTCTGTCAATTATCTGTGTTGCCGAGTGGGTCTGCGGTGCGTGACTATCGGGGATGAATCCGTGGGATGACCCGATGGTGTCGGATAGTGGATAGGAAAGTCGCTGCCGATATATTTGGCTAACGAAAACGCGTTCATGCGATGGGGTTGGACTGCTATGAAATGGGTAAATATCGAGTACTTCGAAAATATGGCTAACTAATATTCAGTCACTAAAACGGCCGATAAAATGATACTAAAAGATTGTTTTATCGATGCCTCTACTCGTTGAACTTTCCGATCTTGATGTTGCTTGACTATTTTGCTGATGGCCGCTACTAGTTATTACTCTCGTCGAATGTATGGAGTCGGTTTGCTCCAGTATTCGCGATCGAAAGAATGGATTTTGAGAGCCTAGGGATGCATATGTTTGCGAACTGCCACCCGATGAGGACATATTTCGTACCCGTTCTGGCCACTGCGATCGTCAGTGCCGCGGTCGGGATGTACACGCCGACTGGTCCCGAGATCGCTACCCGAAGCGAAGAAGTCATGCTCGCCGCGTCGATCGACACCGCGGCCACTGCCGTCGGTGTCGCCGAATCCAGCCTCTATTACATGGACCAGAGCGATCTGGACACCGCGATGTCGGAAATGCAGAGCATGGGGGTGACCCAGGTCCGCCTCCTGCTGCCCTGGCAATCCATGGAGCCCACCGACGGGACCTACAACTGGACCCAGGCCGACCAACTGCTCAACACGGCAGCCAAGTACGGCATTGCCGTCGACGCCGACATCACCAGCAGTCCCGGCTGGGCCAGTAGCGCCAGCGCGAACGGGATCATTCCCAATGCCGGACCGGATGCGTCGGCCGATGCCGCCTACGCCGCCTTCGCGGCAGCGGTCGCCTCGCGTTACACGAGCAAGATCTCGGCCATCGAAGTCTGGAACGAACCCAACGGTTTCACCGGCTGGTACCCGGCCCCCAGCGCCGCCAACTACACGCAATTGCTGAAGGACGCGTACACCGCGATCAAGGCCGCCGATCCCGCGATCACCGTCGTCGGTGGCGTGCTCGGTGCCGGCGTCACCGTCGGATCGCTGACGGTCAACCCGGTGACCTTCCTGCAACAGATGTACGCCGCCGGTGCCGCCGGCTTTTTCGACGCGCTGTCCTTCCACCCGTATGACGACGGAGGCACATTCTCGTCGGGCACCACGACCGCCAACTCTCCCATCGAAGAGCTGGAAGCGTTGCGCGCGTTGATGAATGCCAACGGAGATGCGGCGAAGTTGATCTGGGCGACCGAATACGGCGAGTCGTCCGCTGATTCGGGGGGCCAGTCCCAGCAGGCGGCGTACATCCAGGACTTCCTCACCACCTGGTCGTCGTTGTCTGGCGTCGGCCCGATGTTTCTGTACTCGCTGATCGACGATGTCGAGGGCGACAACATGGGCCTGTTCACCGACGACTGGACCCCGAAGGCGGCGGTCGCGATCGTGGAAGCGTGGATAGCGGCGCACCCGGCCGCGGCGCCGGCTGCCGCGGTGGTGGGCTCGATCGTCGCGGCCGTAGCCGCGGTGGTGCAGGCGGTGGCCACGGCCATCAAATCGGCGGTGAGCGGCGTGGCCAATCTGGTGCATCAGGTGACCTCCGGAATCGCCAACGCGGTGGCGAATCTGGTCAAGGCGCTGACCTCCAGTAAGGCCACCTCCACGACGACGGCCACCGCCGAGGCCACTGCGACGTCGAAGGTCGTTGCGGCTGCGGTCACGAAGACCGCCGAGTCGAAGACGGTGAAGACAACCGCCGAGTCGAAGACGCCGAAGACAGCCGAGGTATCAAAGACGACCAAGACGCTGCAGGCCACGTCGGCCGCGGCGGACACCCCTGGCACGGCGCAAACCGCCGCTTCGTCCGCGAGTGACAAGGTATCCAGCGCAAAAAGCAAGGCAGACAACAAAAAATCCGACACCGTCGGTACCTCGAAGAAACAGCGGCCCACCCGGTCGGCACAGAACAACACGCGGGCGGGCCAGCACGCCCATTAGGGCACTTAACCGTCGCGCACTCCGTACGCTGACACCATGCGCCCCGCCCGCGTGATCGCCGCACTTGCCGCTACCGCACTGCTGGCCGCCGGATGCGGGTGGAGCCCAAAGGCGCCGCCACCGCCGGGACCGGACACCTGCACCGCGGCCGATGGCCCGCATCCGGAGATCGTCACCGCGGCCGTGCGCGCCCTGCCCTCGGGCCCGTGGACGGTCACCGGGAGCGGACACGCTGCCAACTGCGCCCTGTACTGGGTGCAGGTCGGGCCCCTCAGCAAGGCGCCCGACGCGCCCAACCAGGTGCTGTTCTTCAACAAGAACACCCCGCTGGGTTCACCGACACCCCACCCGCGGCCGTACATCACGGTGACCACGGTCGCCAAGGACACCGTCAACGTCCAGTACCAGTGGCAGCAGCCCGGCGACAAACCCGGCCTGCCCACCGGCATCGGCAACGTCCGGTTCACCGTCGACGGCGGCAAGCTCAAGGCGTTCGACCCGATTCCGGGCCCGACGAACTAGTCGGCGTCCGGAATGTGTTCGGGGTGCAGCATCTCGGCGTAACGCAACTGCTCGGGAATCCCGAACCCATCCACCAGCGCCTCGGCGTGGGGCCGCAGCCGACGGCAGCGGTCGTTGATCCCGCGGGTGACGGCCTTGGCCCGCTCGGTGGACAGATATCGATGCTCGACGAACCAGGCCTTGTCCTTCTCGATCACCGACAGCGCGAACAGATCGCACACCATCGACAGCACCTTGCGTGCCTCGTCGTCGGCGCATGAGGAGATGCCGGCGACGAACGCCTCCAACACAATTCGGTCGATGTGCGCCGATGCGGCGTGCAACACGTGGTCCTGCACCCCGTTGAAGGCTTCGAATGCCGACATCTCCTTGGACCGTCCCTGCAGCCGACGGGCGACCGAACTGAGCAGGTATTCCTCGCGGTCCTCGAACATCTTGACCTGAGTGCCGCGGTTGAACAGGCTGCCTTCCTCCTCGTTGTCCTGGCGGGTGTCCAGCACGGTCTGGATGATGGTCTCGGCGGAGGTGCGCTTGATCACCCGATCGCCAACGGTGTTGGCGGCGAAGCGAACCCACTCGAACGGGCTCATGCTCTTGATGTCGTCGGCGTACGCGGTCAGCAGTTCCTTGGCTACCAGCTGGGTCAGCACATGGTTGTCGCCTTCAAAGGTGGTGAACACATCGGTGTCGGCGCGCAGGGCGATCAGCCGGTTCTCGGCCAGATAGCCCGCACCGCCACAGGCTTCGCGGGCCTCCTGAATGGCATGTGAGGCATGCCAGCTGTTGGCGGCCTTGAGCCCGGCGGCACGCGATTCCAGCTCGCGCTGTTCCTCGGCATCGGGTTTCTCGGCGGACTGCAGTCGGTGCATCGTGGACACGAGTTGGTTCTGGGCGAACTGCAGCGCGTAGGACTGCGCGATCAGCGGCAGCAGCCGGCGCTGATGCACCAGGTAGTCCATGATCAGCACCTCCTCATCGGATCCGGGTGCGTCGAATTGCCTGCGCGCCAATGCATATCGGGTCGCAATGTCCAGCGCTACCCGGGCCGCCGCCGAGGCGCTGCCGCCGACGGTGATGCGCCCCCGGATCAGGGTGCCCAGCATGGTGAAGAACCGCCGGCCGGCGTTGTCGATGGGAGAGCTGTAGGTGCCGTCGGTGCTGACATCGCCGTAGCGGTTGAGCAGGTTCTCCCGCGGCACCCGAACGTGATCGAATTGGATACGCCCGTTGTCCACGCCGGGCAGCCCACCTTTGTACAGGCAGTCCGACGTGGTCACACCGGGCAGATCCTTGCCGGCCGAATCACGGATCGGCACGACGAAGCAGTGCACGCCGTAGCTTTCGCCGCCGGTGATCAGTTGCGCGAAAACCGCGGCCACCCGGGCGGTTTCGGCCGCACCGCCGATGTAGTCCTTGCGCGCGGTGCGGGTGGGTGAGTCGATCACGAACTCCTCGGTGTCCGGATCGTAGGTGGCCGTGGTCTCCAGCGATTGCACGTCGCTGCCATGGCCGGTTTCGGTCATGGCGAAGCAGCCGAGCAGTTCCAGGTCGATGATCTTGCGCACGTAGGCCTGGTGGTGACGGGAGGTACCGAGGTTCTCGATCGCGCCGCCGAACAGCCCCCACTGCACGCCGGCCTTGACCATCAGTGACAGGTCGCTCATCGCCAGCATCTCGATGCGGGTGACCGCGGCACCGAAATCGCCGGTACCGCCGTGGGCCTGGGCAAAGCCGTCCTCGGCGACGCCGTGAGCGGCCATGATCTTGAGTTGCTCGGCGACCTTGGCGCGGGCGATCGAGGTGATCGGGGTGTAGTGCGGGCGGAAGACCTCATTCGAGAGTTCTTGGCGCATTTGGGTTTTCACCTCGCGCCAGGGGCCGTCGAGGGTATCGCGCAGATGATCGGACACGGTGGCCTGGTTGGGCTGGGTCATACCCCGACGCTAGCCGCTGTGGCTGCCCGGCGGGAGGGTCTGGCGATCAGCGAGGTGGCGCGGCGGCGGTGGCCAGCACGTTGCGCAAGATCCCGACCGCCGAGACCAGCGTGTCACGGTCGGAGGGTTCGAGATGATCCAGCAGCGGATCGATGGCCCCACCGCGATCGGCGCGCACCTGGGCCAAGGTGGCGATCCCGGCGGCGGTGATGCGGATCAGCACCGCGCGGGCGTCCTCGGGGTCGGCGCTGCGGGCTACCAGACCGGCGTCCTCCAGCCGTCGCACCTGGGTTGTCATGGTGGGCTGCGAGCAGTGATCCAGGGTGGCCAGGTCCGATATCCGGGCGACCCCCTGGTCTTCGATCGTCGACAGCAGTCGGGCCTGGGCGACCGGCAGCGGCAGTCGGACCCGCTGGTTGGCCAGCCGGTTCAGGCGTGCCACCACCGAGAGCAGGTCGGCGGCCAGCGTCGCGTCACTCGGGGGCTGTCGCATACCTGCCATGATTGCATAGCGTTTCTATGCAGATGGCGCCTGGCAGAATTGGGCGATGACCGCAACCGGCTCTCAACGTCGTGCCGGTGCCCTACATCCCGGGGAACTCGCTCAGGCCGCGGTGATGGCCGCGCTGTGTGCGGCCACCGCCATCATCGCCGTGGTGGTTCCGTTCGCCGGCGGACTGGCACTGCTCGGCACCGTACCGATGGGGCTGGTGTCGTACCGCTACCGGCTGCGGGTACTGATCGCGGCGACCGTGGCCGGCTGCACCATCGCCTTCCTGATCGCCGGTCTCGGTGGACTCATGACGGTGGTGCACAGCGCCTACATCGGCGGATTGGCCGGAGCCATCAAGCGACGCCAACGTGGCGCCGCCACCGTGGTGGCATCGGCGGTCGTCGCCGGCGTCCTGTTCGGCGGTGCACTGCTGGCCCTGCTGGCACTGGCCGCTCGGCTGCGCCACCTGCTCTACCGGGCGATGAGCTTCAACATCGACGGGGTGGCCAACGCGCTGCGGCACACCCCGGGGCAAGCCGTCACCGCCGATCAACTGCGCGACGCCTTCGATGCGATCGTGCCCTACTGGCCGGCGGTGGTGATGGTGTGGGCGGTGCTCAACACCGTCTTCGTGACCCTGATCGGGTGGTGGGCACTGTCACGGGTGCTGACCCGGTTGTCGGGCATACCCGACGTCCATAAACTCGATCCCACCGAATCGGATTCGCCGGTCGCGCCGGTGCCGGTGTGCCTGGACGATGTCCGGTTCCGTTATCCGGATACCGCGCGTGATGCGATGGGCCCCTTGAGTATGCGGGTAGACCCGGGCGAACATGTCGCGATCACCGGTGCCAACGGCTCGGGCAAGACCACCTTGATGCTGATGCTCGCGGGCCGCGAGCCCAGCGCCGGCGCCATCACCCGCCCGGGTGCGGTCGGTCTCGGGAAAACCGGTGGTACCGCGGTGATCATGCAGCATCCGGAGAGCCAGGTCCTGGGCACCCGGGTCGCCGACGACGTGGTGTGGGGACTGCCCGCCGATCAAGTCACCGACGTGGACCGGCTGCTGGCCGAGGTCGGCCTGGACGGGCTGGCCGATCGCGACACCGGCGGACTCTCGGGTGGCGAATTGCAGCGACTGGCCGTGGCGGCGGCGCTGGCTCGTGAACCGGCGTTGCTGATCGCCGATGAGGTCACCAGCATGGTCGACCAGCAGGGGCGTGAGGCGTTGATCTCGGTGCTGTCGGGCCTGACCGAACATCACCGGACATCGTTGGTGCACATCACGCATTACAACGACGAGGCTGCCTCGGCCGACCGGGTGGTTCGGCTCTCGGGCACGGCGGAGAACGTCAGGCCAGCCGGTCCTGAGATGGTGCATACCGCGCCGGTTCCGCTCGGCGGCGCCGACGCTGTTCCGGAGGGGCCGGTGGTCCTGGAACTGCGTGGTGTCGGACACCGCTACGTCAGCGGAAGCCCTTGGGAATCAACAGCTCTCCGCGATATCAGTTTCGCCGTCCACGAGGGTGAGGGGCTGTTGATCCATGGGCTCAACGGCTCGGGCAAGTCAACGCTGGCCTGGATCATGGCCGGTCTGACCGTTCCGACCAGCGGCAGCTGCTTGCTCGACGATGCCCCGGTATCCGATCAGGTTGGTGCGGTGGCGATCTCGTTCCAGGCGGCCCGGCTGCAGCTGATGCGCTCGAACGTCGGACGCGAGGTGGCCTCCAGCGCGGGTTTCTCACGACGGGACCGCCCCCGCATCATCGAGGCGCTGGGCATGGTCGGTCTCGATCCGGCGCTGGCCGAGCGCCGGATCGATCAACTCAGTGGCGGCCAGATGCGCCGGGTGGTGCTGGCCGGGCTGCTGGCCCGCCGACCGCGGGCACTGATCCTCGATGAGCCGCTGGCCGGACTCGACGCCGACAGTCAGCGCGCGCTGGTGGCCCTGCTCGCCGAATTGCGTCGCACCACCGGATTGACCGTCGTGGTCATCTCGCATGATTTCGCCGGGCTCGAGGAATTGTGTCCCCGGACCCTGCATCTGCACCGCGGCGAACTCGTGGAGGCCACGGTCACGACGGGAGGCCGGTCATGACCGCGCCCGCGGCCCGTCGTCCGGTGGTGCTGTTGCGCCCGGTGCCCGGAGACTCGGTGATCCACCGGTTGTGGGCCGGCACGAAACTCATTGCGGTGGCGGTGATGGGAGTCCTGCTGACCTTCTACCCGGGCTGGGGATCGGTGGCCGCGGTCACGATTCTGGTGGCGATCACCACGTGGCTGGCCCATATCCCGCGCGGTGTGTTGCCGTCGGTTCCGCGCTGGATGTGGCTGCTGCTGTTGGTCGGCGGCGGGACCGCGGCGCTGGCCGGCGGCGAACCTTTCGTCACCCTCGGTTCGGTGACGATGGGTCTGGGTGGGGTGATCAGTTTCCTGCACGTCACCGCGATCTCGCTGGTGTTGTTGGGGTTGGGCGCGCTGGTCTCCTGGACCACCAACGTCGCCGAAATCGCGCCGGCGATAGCCACATTGGGACGGCCGCTGCGTGCGCTGCGTATCCCGGCCGACGAATGGGCGGTCGCGTTGGCGTTGGCGCTGCGCGCGTTCCCGATGCTGATCGACGAGTATCGCGTGCTGTTCGCCGCGCGCCGTCTGCGCCCGCGGGTGCCGGCGCAGACGCGGCGGGGCCGACGACGTCAACGGGCCGCGGAGATCGTCGACCTGTTGGCGGCGGCAGTGACCGTCGCGCTGCGCCGCGGCGACGAGATGGGCGATGCGATCACCGCACGCGGTGGCGTGGGCCAGATTTCGGCGCATCCGTCCCGACCTCGACGGGCCGACGTGGTGGCATTGGTGGTCGTGACGGTGATGTGTGCGCTGGCGGTGTACGCGGAGTTGTTCACTCCGCTGGCCAATATTCGTTAGCGCTGCGCGGCGGCGTTCGCGGCGATCCGAGCCTGCGTCAGCGTGCGGCCGACCGGTGCCCGGCCCAGGAACATCGCGTCGAAAAATGGTTTCAGCGCACGGAATCCGGCCGGAAAACCGGTACCGCCCGGCGCGGTGATCCGCGGCCCGTCCAGCACTTGGAAGAACGGGCGCACATCGACGTGCCGCCCGGCCCAATAGTCGAAATAGGCCCGCTGCGCGGCCAGTGTGGCCGGGATGGCGGCGCCGCCGGCGGCTAGGAAGGTATTGCCCTGCGCGCTGCCCATCCAGGACAACACCTCCCGCACCGCATCGGGATGGGCTGTAGCCGAGTTACCAGCTGCGGCAATACCATTGGTGACACTGACCCGTCCCTGCGGCCCGCTGGGCAGTAGTGCCACACCCCACCGGAAGGTGGCCTGATCGGCGATCGCGGCCAGGTTGTAGGTGCCGGATTGAAACAGCGCCAACCGGCCGGCCAGGAACTGGTTGCGGGAGAAGTCGCCGTTGTCGTTGGTGTCCGAGGCAGGCGGCGCCACGTGGTCGTCGTTGATCAACCGGACCAAATATTCGAAAGCCATGGTGGCGCCGGGATTGTCGAACGCGAACCGGTCGCCATCCTGGAAGACCCCGCCGGCCGAGCCGATATAGTTCAGGTAGATGCCCTGCAGATCGTTGGCGGCGTTGTATCCCCACTGCCTGGTCTGTCCGGCATCGAAGCCCGACGCGTCGGCGCGAATACCGTTGCGGTCCACGGTCAGCCGGGCCAACAGCGGTCGCAGCGTGTCATCGGATCCGGGGGACCAGCGCAGGTTCGACAGCTGTGCCGGATCGATGCCCGCGTGGGCGAGCAGGTCGGCGTTGTAATACACCGCGATACCCGCGTCGGTCAGCTGCGGCACCGCTTGCAGCGCACCGCCGCGGGTGAACTGCTCGACTACCGCGTGGTCCCACTCACCGGCATGCTGAGTCAGCGGGCCCAGCGCCAGCAGTCGGCCGGTATCGGCGTAGGCAGGCAGATAGGCGTTGGACAACCAGAAGATGTCATCGGCACCGCCACCGGCGACGTCGGTACGCAGACTGTCGAAATACGACGAGTACGCCACCACATTGACCCGCACCTCGATCCCGGGGTGGTGGTGGGTGAATTCGGCGAACGACGCCCGGTAGGCCGCGGCGACCTGCCGATCCCACAGCCGCACCGTGACAACGGTTTTGCCGGGGTACTCATCGGTTCTCCCCAGTGCCACCGCGGCCACCAGCAGCACGCCCAAAAACGTTGCCAGCGCGATGACGAAGCGAGTGGAGAACTTCACTTGATACCGCTGACCACAATGGAACGCACGATGTGCCGGCCCAGCAGACTGAACACCACGATCAGCGGCACCATCGCCACCGTGGTAGCCGCCATCACCAGCGTCCACTGCGCGTCGAACTGCGACTGCAGGCCCGCAGTAGCCACCGTCAGCACCCGCCACGACGACCCGCTGGTGATCACCAGTGGCCACATGAAGCTGTTCCATTGCGAGACAACGGTGATCAGCGCCAACGTCACCAGGATCGAGCGACCGGCCGGCAGCACCACATGCACGAGAACATCGACGGTGCTGGCGCCGTCCATCCGGGCGGCCCGGATCAGATCCGCCGGAATGGACCGAAAGTATTCACGCAACAGGAAGATCGCATAGGGCGAACCGAACATGAACGGCAACACCAACGCCCAGAACGTGTTTCGCAGACCGGCTTGGGCCATCATCAGATACAACGGCACCACCGTCACCGTGGCCGGCACCATCAGGGTCGCCAGATACACCCAGAACAACCGGTCGCGGCCCGGAAAATCAAGCCGGGCAAAGGCATAGGCCGCGGTCACCGAGAAGGTCAACTGACTCACCAGGATCACCGCGGTCATCAATGCGGTCACCGCGATGGCGCGGCCGAACCCGGCGTCGGCCAGCCCGAGGTAATTGGCCGGCGTCGGCGGATGCGGCACCGACAGGGGTGAGCCGGTGTTGAACTGCTGGGCCGAGGTGAACGATGTCAACAGGCCGAGACCGAACGGCAGCAAGGTGATCGCCGCGCCGACGGTCAGCAGCGTGTACACGGCCGCGTTACGTGAGGTCATAGCTCACCCGCTTGCGGAAATACAGATGCTGAATGATCGTGACTCCGAGCAACAGCGCGAACAGGATCAGCGTCATCGTCGCGGCCCGGCCGACCGCCGCGGTACCGAAGGCCTCGGTGTAGATGCGATGCGCGATCAGATCGGTGCGACCCTGCGGGCCGCCTCCGGTCAGCGCATAGACGGTATCGAAAACCTGTGCCGCGCTGACAATTCCGGTGACCAGGACGAAGAACAGCGTGGGCCGCAACATCGGCAGGGTGATGTGGCGGAATCGCTGCCAGTCACCGGCCCCGTCGAGGCGGGCGGCGTTCTGCACATCGGCCGGGATACCCAGCAGGCCGGCCAGGAAGAACAGCGTCACATAGCCGACGTTGGTCCACACCGTCACCGCGGAGACCACCGGCAGCGCCAGCGACGGATCGGTCAACCATTCGATGCGATGCCCCAGCACCGTGCTGACCGCGCCGTCGGTAGGCGCCAGAATCCAGCGCCACAGCACCGCGATGGCCAGCGGCGAGCAGATCCACGGCAGCACATAGAGGGTGCGAAAGAAGCCGGTGCCGGGCAGCCCGCGGGCCAACAGTGCCGCAGCGACCAATCCCAGCGCGGTCTGCAGCGGCACCACCAGCGCGACGAACCCCGCCGTTGCCAGCAGCGACCGCCCGAAATCGGCATCGGTGAGTACCGAACGCCAGTTGTCCAGACCGGCAAAACGGATCGGCCCCAACAGGTCCCAGTGCTGCAGACTGAGCCAGCCGACCACCAGCATCGGCAGCAGCAGGAACAGCATCACCCCGAACAGGCTGGGGGCCAGGAGCGCGTAGCCGATCACGGTGTCGCGAAACCGGCGGTGTTGCATGCACCCATTAAATCCTGCCCATTACCGTGTAGCCGTGACTGCGCTACGACGGGTTGACGCCGACTTTCTGGCATTGCCGCGCCATCAGCTGGCCGAGGCCGCCATATCGGCCGCGCTGGCCGCCGGGGC
>Ga0153956_1002476_pt1 | contig 13491 bp, 15 predicted proteins | sample TSFL040MetaG_FD_104704 | JGI IMG/M metagenome (GOLD analysis project Ga0153956, IMG submission 104704) | Attine ant fungus gardens microbial communities from Florida, USA - TSFL040 MetaG | ecosystem: Host-associated > Fungi > Mycelium > Unclassified | place: USA: Florida, Wekiwa Springs... | reverse complement strand
CCAGGCCCAGGGTCGCACTGGCGCCCGCCGGGGGTGGGTACAGGCCGGCGGCCTGCAACAGGTCGGCACGGTTCACGCCCGCCGCGGCCACCTCGATGACGACCTTGCCTTGGTCGGCGGTGACGTCTTCGACGTCCGCCCATACCAGCTGACCTGGGGATTCGACGACGATTGCGCGCATGCTCCCAACGCTACACACGAACCCGGCACGCTCGGGCCGGTGCGCACCCCTTAGGCTGGTCGGCGGTGGCGTGGCAGAGCGGCCTAATGCACTCGCCTTGAAAGCGAGAGTCGGCTAAACCCGACCGGGGGTTCAAATCCCTCCGCCACCGCCAAAAGTTCGATGTTCGAACCCAGCGTCAGCTGGGTTCGTCTTTTTTCATCGAAACTGATCAGGACAGCGTTCTGACGTCGTTGTTTTTGCCACTCAGCGGCTTTCTGGCCGCGTGAGAGTAATGCGGGGATGGTTACCGTTCCTTCGGTGCCGGTTGCTGCCAGATCGGAGTCGAGGGCATCCCCCGGGTCGGCTGGAGCACGGTGGATGCGTTTCACGGTGATGCCTTCGTCGCGGGCCATGAGTTGGACGAACGGTTCTTGGAGTTCGGCATGATCGACGCTGCCGTCAGCGGCGATGTAGAGCTGGGTGAAGAAGCCTTGGTTGAACATGCGGCGTTCACGCTTGGTGGCTCCCTCGTACAGCTGGTAACAGTGCGTGGCCAGTGTGAGGGCAGCGTCGAGCATTCGGGTTAGTTCCTCCTGAGTCCGCACGACAGCGTTGGCGCGGGTGTCGGCCTCGTGTAACTCACGTGTCAGGCGATCCATCTCGCGTTTGAGAATGTCGAGGGGGATGGCGCCGGCGTAGTGGGCCTCGAGGAGTTTCTGGCGCTCGTTCTCCAGCTGTGTGTGGTGGCGTCGTGCTTCCGCCACGTCGCGTGCTGCCTGCTCGTTCTGGGTGGCGAGTTCGCGGATGATCGTGCCCCGAATGAGCGCGGCTCGTGTGGGGCTCAATTGCATCGCGCGATAGAAGTCGATGACTCCCGCCTCGACGGTATCGACTCTCACATACGAGCGGTTGCACCGGTTCTGCTTGTCGCGCCGGCCCATACAGAAGAAGTAGTCGTAGATGCCGCCGCGTCCCTTGCTTCTCGAAAAAATCATTCGTTGGTGGCATTCGCTGCACCAGACTGAGCCCTTGAGGTACTGGGAATGTTGGCTTTCCTTTTCGCCCGCGTGGTTATGGGCTTTCATGACGTCTTGGACGCGTAGCCAGGTGTCGACGGCTATCAGCGGTGCGTGGGTGCCTTCTTGGTACACACCCTTGTAGGGGACGATGCCGATAAAATAGGGGTTGACCAGCAGTTTATGGAGCGCCGAGATGGTCACAGGTCTACTCGGCACTCTGGGCGTGGCACGAGTGCGGAGACCGCGGGCTTCGAGCGCGGCGGCAAGTGTGGCCAGGCTCCAGTCGCCGGTGGCGTACTGCTCGAATGCCCAGCGCAGGTGATCGGCGCGGTCGGGGTCAGGCTCAACCCAGCGGATATCGGCGACGCCTTCAATGCGGCGCTTGTTCAGATACCCGAGGGGAGCTCGGCCCGGCGTGCCGCCGGACTTGTGTTTCGTGGTGAGGCCCTTGATGACCTCGGTGGCTAGATTGTCGGAAAAATAGTGGGCGATGCCTCGGTAGTTGTGCAGGTTGAGCTTACCGGCGGGTGTGTCGTCGATGTACTCCATGACGCTCACCAAATTCGCGTGTGCGGCCTCGATCGCCTCATCGATGGCGTAGTCGACCTTTTTGCTGCGGCCGAGCCGATCGAGCTTGTGCACGATGACGTGGGTAATGCGCCTCGCGGCAAGATCATTCAGAAGGCGCTCGAAATCGGGTCGGCGGGTTGTCCTTCCGCTGTAGCCGGGGTCGACGTATTCGTCAACGACAGCCAGGCCCATCTCATTGGCCTTACGTCGGCAGGCTTCGCGCTGATAGGGGATCGAGTAGCCTTCCATGCCGCCGCCGACACGAGCTTGCTCTTCGGTGCTGACGCGCAGGTAGATGGCGGCTCGCCCGTCACGACGTATGTCGCGCACAGCGGGAACGGTGACTCGCTTGGCTGTCTCGTCGTGTCGCAGTTGCTCCATGACAGCACGACGACCACCCTGGTAGGCGGCCGCGTTGCGCTTGCGTTCAATGGTGCTGTCGGGAACGACCCTGAGATCGTCGGCCAGCCCGTGGTCGTCAGTCTGCTCCTGTGAGTCACGGTTGGTCATGGCGTTGCTCCTGAGAGGACGGGGCCGGTCGTGGCCGAGATTGCTGACGGGGAAGAAGCCGATGTGCCGTGAGAAAAGGACGAGAGGCGTGGGCGGCACCGATAGCGTTCTCCACCAATGGAATTGATCGGCAAACCCAGGGTACGAAGGCGGATAGTGACCGCTGCTAGCGAGACGCGCAGCGCTGCTGCGAGCGCTTCGGGTGTGCGAATACCGTTGCCCCACAAGCGATAGATCGACGGTTTGCTCATGAGCAGGCAGGCAGCGAAGTGGTCACAGACCCGTTCGATTTGTCGGTCGGTCAACTGCGTGTAGGCCTCGGCGTTGGGTGCGTCAATGATGTGTTTGAGTTCGTGGGCAAGCGTAAAACGTTGGCGAGTCGTCGGTTCGGTGGGATCGATGCGGATGATCCATTGGCCAGCCTCGTACCGGCTACCACCAGAGTGTTCGCTATCAACCAGCGACAAGTCGGTTTCAACGCGAATAGGGGTCAGTTGCAGGAGGTCGGCCTCCTGGATGCTCGACTCACGGTGGTTGGCCGCCAACCGGTTGGCTTGCTTTTCCGCGACGACGAGGGCTTCGGCATAGTTGATGGCACGATGCGGAAGCAGACGGCGCAGACCTGCCAGAGTTGCGAATGTTGCTCGGTTCATGATGACCTCCTTTCGGTCGTGTTCGGTTTGGTTGATGTGAAATCTATTCAGTTATTGCGCTTCTTTGGAGAATGGTCGATGTCCTGATCGTGCAGTTGTTCGACAAACGCTTCGATACGGGCGATTTGTTGATCATTGAAACCGCCGTATTTGGTGCGAAAATAGGTTGGCAGGCTCGGTAGCGGTTGTCCGGTTGTCTGCCAGTGCGCCTCGTAGAGGCGTTCAACCTCAACGTCCAGCGCATCGGCCAGTTTCTGCATCGTTGCAGGTGTCAGGTTGGAGGCCACGCCAGACTCGTAGCGCCGAATGTTGGAGCGATCGATGCCGCTGCGTTGGGCCAGGGCCCATGTCGTCATGTTGGCAGCGGTGCGCAGCTCGGTCAGTAAGCGTGATAGTGGTGTGGGTTTCGGCGGATTATTCATGGCATCTATTCCTTTCTTCTATTTTCGCAGGAATTGCTATTCGGGGCAATAACAACCCCGTTGTGGAATTGTCGACGAAACGGGAAATTCTGCCGGTCACATTCGCGCGTTGAATACCCAGATGCCGCCCGCCGGATCGGCGACGGTGGCGATGTCGCCGGACAGTTCCATGTCGCGGGCGATGGCGGCGTAGTCGATGCGAGTGTAGGGCCGCAAGTGCTCGGGCAGTGTGTCCAGTTCCTGCTCGTAGCCGAGGTCGTCGGCCAGCTGCTCGACGTAGTCGGTGACCGAGTCGTAGTGACCGAGGTAGGCCTCTTGAAAGCTGGCGATATCGAAACTGGCTGCCTCGCCATCGAAGACGTCGGCCCAGGCGGCGTAGGCGTAGCCGTGTTCGGCAATGCCTTTGGCGATCTGTGAAACGTTTTCGATGGTGTCGTGCTCGCCGACGCGCCAGCGGCCGAACTGCTCGTAGTCGTGGATGGCCCATTCTTCGGCGTCGGGTTGGCGGGAGCTGGCCAGCATGGCGTTGACGTCGGCATAGATTTCTTCTGGCGTGCGGGCGGCGTCGACCCAGGTGCCGTGGAGACGGCCGTTGTTGTAGTCGGCGAGGCTGGCGACGTAGATGGCCGGCTTGGGCGTCGGCTCAGTCTCGTGGGCGGGCGGCGTCTCGACTGCCACCGTTGATTCATTTGGGGGAGTTGGTTGTTCATGCATGGTCACCTCCTTTCGGTGCGCTCTGGTTGGTCGTTTGTTGAGGCCGGGTGGCGGGCAGAGAGCGCGGGTGCGCTCGATCTGCCCCCACCCGGCGGTGGCCACGGCGGCTCATGCCTCCGTGGTGCTGTCGCCTCCCTTCACCGGGCGGCGAGCTGTCCGAGACCGGTCAGCGCCTATGGTGGGCGCGGCCGGGTCGGCGTCGAACAGGCTGGCAATGGCCTGTTGGCGGGCGGCAGCTTCGCGCTCGATTTCGGCGCGGGCTGCCGTTGCCCGTCCCTGGAGTTCCGGGTCGGCTTTGGCGTGAGCGATGTGCTCCGCGATAGCCAACTGAATCTCGTCGGTGATGGTGCCGTCACGGAGCTGCGCAATGAAGCTCAGTTGGGCGTGTGTTTCCGGCTTCAGCCGGATGCCAAGGGTTTTGACCCCCTTGGTGGTCTCGTCCGGTGTGGACATGGCGACCTCCTCGGTGCGCTGCGGCCGGTAAACGCTTGGTGCGCTTACTGTTGCGGCCGCATGACACCGACGAGGCCGCCCGCTCATGCGGCCACCTCCGGTTCATCTGGAGCATGGGCAGCGCGGTTGGCGCTGATGCGCTCACGGGCAATGGCGGCGAAATCCGGATTGAGTTCGACACCCAGCCAGTCGCGACCGAGGTTCTCAGCGGCGACGCCGGTTGTGCCGCTGCCGATGAACGGATCGAGCACCAGTCCCGGTTCGCTCGGGGCCTGGCAGTCACAGGTTGGTGCCAGAGCGGCACGGGTGGCGGCGCCACCGAGGGCCCGGATGAGGCGGCGTTTCCACGGCAGTCGGCAGCGGCTGCAGTGGGCTTCGGGGCAGCCGGCGGCGATCATGCGTTCGGCCAGCGCCAGGGGGAAGATGGCGTGATGGGCGCTGCGATAGCCGCCCGGCGCGATCGTCCAGACGTCGCCGGGGTTCTTGCCGAGCGGATGCCCGACGCGGCCCTGGGCTTTGATCGCGGCCAGGCCGGTGTCGCCGAGGCCGTTCGGGCCGAGCCAGCTGGCGCGTCGGCTCCGTGTCTGGGCGGCACGCTGGCGGGTTGGTGCCGCTGAGGTGTGCGGTACCCGGATGGCGTCGAGATCGAAGTGGTACGTCGGTTGCTTGGCCAGCACGTAGACGAACTCGTAGGTGGCGGCCAATCTGTCGGTGACGCTGATTGGCATCGGGTTGGGCTTGGCCCACACCAGCTTGTTACGGACGATCCAGCCCGAAGCCTGCAGCCGTAGGAGTAGTCGTTCGGGGCCGAGCAGCAGGCTTTTACGGGCTGCGCCTTGGCGAGGGTGCGTGGCGTAGGTATCGCCGAGATTGAGCCAGAGCGTGCCGGTCGGGACCAGGACCCGTGCTGCTTCAGCTGAGACGGCGGACAGCTGTTCGACCCACTCGTCGATGGTGGCTTCGAGCCCGATTTGGTTGTCCTGCTGGTAGTTCCGCAGCCGGAAGTAGGGAGGCGAGGTGGCCACCATATCGACCGACTGGTCTGGCAGATGGCGCAGTTGATCGAGGGCATCGCCGACGAGGATTTGGTCGCGCTTCATGGTCGACCTCCTTCTGCGGCAGAGGGGCGTCCGAGAAGGGCTGTCGGTCCATGCTCAATGGTGGTGACGGCGAACAACTGTCGAGATTCGGCTGCGAGGCGTCCGATTGTGGTGGCGATACGTTGTGCGCGTGCAGTGCTGACCGTGACCCACACAACCCGGGGGAAGGTTCCGAGGCGACGCTGTTCGTTACCGGACCGCCAGTAGCTGATGTAGGCGTGGCATTTGCGTGACACGGTGTTCAGACTCTCGGTGGCGAGATCGAGTTCAATGAAGCTGACGTGCTCGGCATCGCCGGACGCGGTTCGAACAAAAGCGTCGGGCCGCAGCGTTGAGACGCCTCCGTACGGACTTGTGTAGGAGCGCCATGCCCACGGTTCGGCATCGAAGATCAACAGCTCGTCTGGTGTATCGCGGATGTGTTCGGTGAGGAGCACGTAGAGTTCGCTGACTGCCAGGACGTGCCGGACAAACCGTTCGCCCGGCTCACCGCTGATACGGCGCCGTTCAACACCGTCGAGCCGAGCGAGCACCCCGAGGCCACGGCCGGTGAGGCGATTGATCGTGCCCTCTGATCCCGCGCGGATACCGCCGACATGACGATCGAGCTGACTGATGACTCCGATGCGGCGCAGTCGTTGAACGGTTGACCGCATGCGGCGCGCCTGTGTCAGTACCGATCCCTCAGTCATGACTACTCGTTGCAGTTGCGTTGTGGTCATCAAGCGGAAGCGCAGCAGCAGTCGCAGTACCGCAACGTCACGTTCGGACAGCGCCATGCGGCGCGGCGCGCTCATGACGAACCTCCGGATTGAGCGCAGAGATTCGTGTGCAGTTGCCGACGAAACACACAGGTGGGCAGAATGTTCCACTCGACGCGAACGGTAGGGCGACCGGCAGGGGAGGAGCATCTCGACGTTGGGTTGTGACAGTTCATGACCTGCCTCCGCGCGGCACGCGGCCGATACCACCGTCGGGCAGTTGATTCCACCGCGCGAGTATCGCCTGATCGACAGCACTGCCTGCTTGGCCGAATCGTTGTTGGCTGGCTTCGCGTGCCACGGCGGCTGACTGCCGTTTCGGCGGGAGCGCCTGGGTGCGGAAATGGAATGCCCCGGGTGTGCCGTAGACGCTGCCGACGGCTTCGAATTGTGCCATTCCGAGAAGGTCCGTGTCGGTGACAGCGGCGCTGCCGAACAGGCCTGCGAGCGTCGCGGCGTCGTCTTTGGCGGGTGCGAAGGTGATTTTCGATCGCGTGTTGGCGCTGACCGCGGACCGCAGAGTGGTATTCAACTGCGCCAGGTTTTGGTTTGCCAAAGTGACCGAGCATCCCATACCGCGGGCTGTGCTGAGCACGTCGGCGAAATCGAGTCCACCGGTGAACAATTGCCATTCGTCAACGAACACGGTGGCAAGTCGTCGCTGTTCTTCGGGTATACGTGTCCGCCGTTGAATGGCACCCCAGAGCTGTCCCATAAGTAATGCGCCGAGCAACGCGCACGCTTCGGGTCCGACCACGCCGCGGTTGAGTGAGATCAGCACGATGCCTTGGTGGTTGAGCATGTCGTCCCATGTCCAGCCGGGGTCGGCTTGGCCGAGTAGTCGCCGGATGCTGGCGCGAGCAGTGAAGCCGCGGAGCTTGTTGAGGATCGGCGCGACGACTTGGGCGCGTTCAGCGTCGCTGATGTTGTCAAACCAGGCGAGCCACGGTCCCAGGACGATCGGGTCATCGACGAGCGCGGCGGCACGCGCCCGAAACGCGGTATTCGTCAGGATCGCGGTGACATCGACCAGGGTTCCGCCGGTCCGAGCAGCCAGGATCAGGGCATGAAGCAGCACGTCAGTGCTGCGGGGACCCATCGCTGTCCCATGGAGGCTGCGAAATATGCCCACGACTTCGTCGGCTTGCCGCTCGGCCGACTCCGGTTCGCCACCAAGTGGATTGCTGCCCACCGGATGCGTGGTTTCGCCAGCTTCGACGACCACCAAGCGGTCGAAGACAGCCGGATCGATTCGCTCAAGGATGCGGTCGTTCAAGTCACCCTTGGGCTCCATGACGACCACCGCCCTGCCAGCCTCGATATCGTCTAACGCATTGCGGGCCAACAGGTTTGACTTGCCGCTACCGGTCGGTCCGATCACCAGCAGCTGCCGTGACAACGAGCTGGCCGGCATGATGACAGTTTGGCCAGCCGATGTGGGATGCAGGCTGATACCGAGCAGCCGGCCGCCCTCCGACGGGGCCGGCGGTGGCGTCCCGATCGGCAGGCGGTTGGCGTAAGTGCCGCCACCGAGCGGCCATGCGAGCAGGGTGGCGAGCTCACGGCCGTTGACGATGCCGCCCCAGCCGCGTCGTTTGAGCGTCATGATGGTCTGGGCGGTCCGGCGTGACGGCGGTCCGACAATCAGATGACCGGTCGCGCTATCGGCTTGCTGGATAGCAGCACGCAGTCCACGCAGCGCGGCGGGATCACCGGTGGTGCCGATGCGTCCACGGATGGCGAAGAGGGGTTCGACAGTCTTTTGCCGCCAAAGGTTTTGATCATGCGCCGATGGCTTTGGTGCGGTGGTGAAGCCCAGCTGGACGAGCGGTTGGAATGGTGTTGGTTGGTGGCGACGCCCGTGAGCCGGGCCGATGATCCACTGGACGACCAACACACCGTTTGTGCCGGTGGTCATGGCGGCGTCCTGCGCGGTGCTGATGTCGATCGCCACGTCCGTGCGCAAACTGGCAGCCAGGCTCGTGAGGCGAATATCGCAGCCATAGCGCGGGCGAACACGTGGTGAGGCCGTGAGCGGCGCGGTCGCCAGTCCTGGAACGACCGCAACCAGTTGTCCAATGAAAGCTGCGCCGAGCGGTGACTCGACACCGATCAGATAGCGGATGTGACCCTCTGAGGCCCACTGCTCGATAACCACCAGTGGCGTCCGCTGGCGTACCCCGATCCGTGGACGCGATGCCAACGGCCGCAAGAATGTTGTCACCATATCGAGGGTCAGCCCGCGCATCAGGAAGAGTTCGTGCCACAGGAGATCAGGCATCGCGGTCCTCGCTTGCGCCGTTGGCAGCAGTATCGATTTCCAACTGGCGAGCCGCGATCGACAGGACGGCTCGGGCGATCTTGCGGAGCGCCGGATGATCCGCGAGTTCCGTTGGCACGCCGATGATACGAACCGCATTGTGGTCGCCGGTCGGTGTTGATGATTTGTCTGATTCGGGCATGATGTCCCTCCTTTCTGTTGTGAGCCGTCCCGGCCGTATCACCGGCGCACTGAACAGACCTGGGCTCGGAGTCCGAGTCAGGCCGCATGTGATGCGGAGGTGACGGGCTGAATCTGCCCGGGTTGATTGGTGACGACTTGTCCGCCGATGCGCTGCGGTCGGGGCTTCATATGCCCCGTCGTCTGGGCCTTACTATGCGGGGTAGCGGTTACCCCGTCAAGACGGATTGTACATTCCACATCACCGACCGGTACGGCTCGTCATCGAGTGAATAACGTTGTGTGGCAATCATTTCAATGGCCACCCCTACGGAACATGACGCGATAGACAACGGCCAGAGCCAGCAGACTGACGAGCGACGGCACTATCGGCTGTACGACAGTCCAGGCCACCCGAAGCGCAACGGCTGCAGACAGGACGGCGACAGCGAAACCAACAATGCGCCCGTTGACTGGCACCGGCAGCTTGTCCATTAGCGGCCACCGATCCGGCGGAGATGCCAGGTCTTGCGGCTCAACGCACCCACCAGCTGGACGCCGCCCCTCGTAACAAAGCCTTTGGCCTGCAGGCTGGTTGCCGTCATGGAGCCGCGAGTTGGTTCCCGGTCCTGCAGTCCCGAGAGGGCATTCGGTTCTGTCCACAAGAACCCATCGAAGGCGTCAAAACGCCTCGAGAGCGAACCTGGATTGCGGGGGAGCAGTGATGTCATCGGATGCCTTTCGTGGCAGTGGTGGAGCGCTGACACCACTCATTGAAGGCGAGCGATACCGGTCCCGTCACTGACACAAAACTGACAGGCTGGACGCATGGCGGAGCTGAAAGACCCGATCCGTGACGAGCTGCTGCGCCAACTACGAGCCATCCGGAAGATGTCTGGGCTACCGACGATCGAGCGTCTGGGTGGCCATGGCGAATTGATTGAGGCGCTCGGCATGGGAGACATCGAGCGGGCGTGGCATCGCCTACTGCGGCTCCGCGAGGAGCACGGTACTGATCCCGAGACCGATATCGGGGCCTACTTCTACCTGTCCGGCTGGGACATCGGGCGGGACAGCCTCAATCAGCGAATTAGCGTGTACTACCAAGCATTTTCGTGCAATGAACGCACCGCGCTCAGACGGGCCGACCGTGGCGCATCGAAGCTGGCCACGATCATTCGTGACCATAGTGAAACGAATCGGCCGTGGGGGTTGATAACCGTGTTTCAATCTGGCGCCAAGGCAGACTTCATCGTGCGCTTGATGATGGCGTACGAGTCGTGGCGGCCGGCTGAGATCAGGCTCAATGGCCAGGACATCTCGGAACCGACCTTCACGCTGCACAAGAACCCTGATGTGGCAGGCGGCTATTACTACCAGCTGATTGCCGGCGCGGTGCCGCTCGATATCACAGTTGTTAATGGCGGCACGATGGCGTCACTGGTTATCCATTGGCCGATGCCGGTATGGCCAACCTGGCAGACAGTAGCTCGCGTTGTGGACAGCAGAATTTGGATGCGGACTCGCACTTTTCGGGATCGTGGTCTCGAAGCACGGCTTGAATGGCACCCAGCAACGAAATTCTCCGATCCGGCAGATCAGACTCGAGATCGAACCACCCTGGCCGATTAACGTCTGTCAGGTAGCAGGCTATTGATTGCTATGCAGTTGACCGTTCGCGATCGTAGTACCAGCGGAGAACCGCTTCGGCGCCGCTGCCGATCGCTGTTGAAATTCTTTGACCCCGAGCAGACCTCGCGTCACCCACAACCGCATGATGTCGCGCGATGGTTACGACTGGGAACCCGAATTGGTCAAGATTTGTGATATCCACCAACGGCTCGGTATTGGGTCGACTCCCCAGGTTCGTCACAACCATGTGACTGTCTATGTCAAGTGCACGATGTACGCCCGACATAGTTTCATAATTGAGCTTGCCTGCGCCAGCGCCTAGCAGGCGCTGGCACCGCTCAATGTGAATGCGCGGGTCAGTCTCGATCTCGCGCAACTTGTAGGCTTCATGAGGGAAAGCCAATACGTGCAACGGTAACTTAACGCTGGTGATACTACGTAGCAGTGTTCCGAGCGGCCGATCAGCACCGACTACCACCACCGGTCTGTCAGAGTGCACGATTGCATCATAAAATGCACTAGTAAGTTCAGTCTCGACTACAGGTGCGGCGCCGCACACATCGAAGATGGTTAGCGGTCTCTGACCCGCAGCCCAAACGACAAAATCGCATTCCAGTGACAAACCGCTGTCATTCTGTGGTTCCGTAGCAATTTTAACTTGATCTCCGCACGTTAGGCTGGTGACCCGCCCGGGCGTAGTGCGGATATCATTTTCAGCAAGTTGCGTTGAAAGTAGTTCAGCAAGCCTACTGCCGTTACCTGTAAACCCGGCGAAGTTGGTTATTGATCCGATATCGCCGATTCGCCCTCCGATTTTGTTGTGTTGTTCGAGCATCGTAAATGGTATCGATAGCGAATGACAAGTTAGAGCTGCGGAAATTCCGGCAGGACCAGCACCCACGATCGCTATATCAGTTCGCAGAGTTGTCAACGTGCTCTCACGCTGCTGAGGACTTCGTTTACCGTGCAGATTTGATTTCGCCCAATAAACCGTTCGAGCGTTAGCATTCCTGCCTGGTGCGCCTCGTCTCCCGCGTGGCTAGCTACAGCATCCGAAAGTACGATTGGGCGCACTCGACGTGGTGCGTACTCAAAGACAGCTAGCGCTGTCGCGAGGACGCAACTTTCTGTCGCGATACCGCATATCACCACATTATCTATTTCAGAGTTTCTTAGCGTTTGAAGGAATTCACCTGTGAGGGAGGAGTACATATTTGCCTTCTCCACGACCGTTCCCAGCGTGAGATAAGGAACAATCGAGGGATGGAAATCAGTCTCGGGTGATTCGCGAAGACGGCGCCATCCGATCATCGTCTCCCAGTTGCTGCCAGGTAGGTTCTGAAACTTCGTAAAAAATACTGGGTCGATGCCGTTCCAGTTATCGAGTAGCCGTCCCAACGGTGCCAATATTTTTTCACTCTTCGTGTTAACGAAACCATTTTGCACATCGACAACCAGTAAAGCTGTGTGACCTTGGCTCAATTCTATATCTTTATGATTTGTCATAACTCAATATCTCACTTTCTGATCTATTCCGTCAATGCTTCGATTGCGTTATCGATTTTGTCAAGAATCCGACTTGTCCGGATGAGAGCCTCCTTCATGTGACGCTCGCTGGTATGTTCAGTTGATCCTATGCTTCGGAGCCTCCTCTTTATTCTGCGGAAGAAATCAATCGATAGTGCACTCGGGGCTGCGCCGGTCTGATCGACGTGGTCCGCTAGCGTCCAGATTGCCTGAAGCAGCACCTCGAACCGCACCACATTATCGATATTGAGTTCCCAGTTATCGCGAAAATGGATACTAACGCCTGACCATGACGCCCATCCAATGTGGCGATCCTCGAAGCCGAACGGAAAGCTCCCTCGAATATCAGACTGTTGATTCATGATTATTTGTTCATGGTGTGGCGTTGCTTTGAAATCTGCGCGCGGCGTATCACCGGACTCAAGCAATATGGATGGACAAGACAGAACTTGGACAGCACGATTAAGCCGTCCCCAATCGCTCCACGGCGCAGTCTTCAAATGGAGGCAGGTTAGGCAATAGGGTTCTTGTGAGACTATCCGAATTTCCTCGCCTATTGTAGACAGGTGATCACGTGCAGCCTTGCGGCGCCGGGATATCTGATCGCGCCGCCATTCGGCGGCTTCGGTGAGATTATTCACGCTAATCCCGTGCTTTTCGTAGATGACTGCCACGCCAAAGGGGAATAAGTGTATTAGGTGATTTGAATCGATCTCTGACCTGAATTGCTCGGCTATCAATAAGTCTTCCATCGACATTTCGGCGCGGGTTTGTCGTGATGGAAATTCGACGACCGCAGGAAAGAATAGATGACCGTCAATTTCGATGTTCTCGCTATCGGTGCTGACAACACTGGGAACCTTTGCTTCACGCAACATCGTGATAAGGCGCCCGCCTGAGTCGAGGGCTTCGTCAAGCTTCCGGGTCAGGACCACCGACGGAGACGACCTTCCGCGCTCTACATCGGAGACATGCTGCTTGCTGCATCCGACACGGTGTGCGAGCTGGTCCTGCTTAAGTTGAGCCGCTTCTCGTAGGCGCCTGACCTCCGCGCCAAATAAGTTGTTCGGGCTCATACGTCTCCATTATGTTCGATGGGCGCTAAGAATCAATAAGGAGATTCCCGTACTTATACGGAACTCTGCAGACCAGTGGACTTATACGTAGATATGCGGTGTATCGTACTATGTACGGGACGTGCCCGTTCGTATTTCTCCGTGGTAAACAAATGGTCTAGTCCGAAATGGATGAAAGGGACTTAGGCCATGAAGGTAACTGCTTCCTGCGGGAACGAACGGGCAAGGGTCAACACGTGGACTTTTGACCTCGTCGATTCAACTGGCACTGTTGTCGGCGGCGGGATTTGCATGGCGCGATGCAGGCAATCTGCCGCCGGGATAGCGCGAACAATGGCCGGAACCGCGACCGTCTCAAACATTCGTCGTAATCAGATGCGGCTTGGTCTCGCGGTCCAAGTTCACCGCCCAGCCCACGACTAGCCGGTGACGAGATGACATTCCGGACATG
>Ga0153956_1002475_pt1 | contig 13504 bp, 10 predicted proteins | sample TSFL040MetaG_FD_104704 | JGI IMG/M metagenome (GOLD analysis project Ga0153956, IMG submission 104704) | Attine ant fungus gardens microbial communities from Florida, USA - TSFL040 MetaG | ecosystem: Host-associated > Fungi > Mycelium > Unclassified | place: USA: Florida, Wekiwa Springs... | reverse complement strand
GCTCGTCGCCGCGATGAACCCTTGTCCTTGTGGCTACGCCGGCGACCCGAGCGGCCGCTGTCGCTGCACTCCCGACGCAATCGCCCGCTATTGCGCGCGCATCTCTGGCCCGTTGCTCGATCGCGTTGACCTGAGGCTCGACATGCCTCGCGTAGCACATACAGACCTGCGCAAAGCAGCAGGTGGTGAATCCAGCGCCGTCGTACGGAAGCGAGTATGTGCCGCGCGCGTGCGCCAGCTCGAACGCTCCGGCAAACCGAATGCGTGGTTGAGCAATCGAGAAGTAGAGCGAGATTGCACGCTCTCCCAGAAGAATCATGAATTGCTGGATCGGGCGGTCGAGCGACTGGGCTTGTCTGCACGTGGCTACCATCGTGTTCTTCGCGTGGCACGCACGATCGCCGATCTTGCCTCCGCGCCATGCATCGACTTTGCACATCTGTCCGAGGCCATCCAATACAGGCGGCTCGACCTCCCGTGACCTTAGATCAGCCAGCGCAGCAGTTGCGCGCTATCCTTGATGCATGACAGCTTCGCACTCCACTCGCGTGTCGTTCGCAGTGACGTCTGCTGAAAAACGCGTCATCGAGAATCGGGCTCGCAAGGTTGGCCTGACCGTTGGCGCCTATATGAGGATGAAGGCCTTGGAAGATCCCGAGGAGTCGATGCTTCGAGCATCGGCTATCGAACTTGCGGCATCTGCCGTGCGGACTCGCGCGACCTTTGATTGTACGTTAGCAGCGATGATCGAGCGGGACGCAACGCTTGCGGCACGAGAGCTGCAAGAGTGCAAGGGCATCGACTGATAGTCGGCAGGTTGCGGGTTCGAGTCCCGCTCGGAACACCGTCCGACACATTAGGTAACATGTTGCTTTTCTCGATACCGATGGGCAGTCACCGAAGGGACGCAGCTCGTACGTATCGATCCACTACACCGAGCGCTAGGCCGACGCCAGCATCGAACCGTCCGTCGGCAGCATGGACGATAGTTACGACGACACGCCGGCTGAGACGATCGACGGACCGCACAAAGCCGCGGTGATCGTCGGCAACTGACCACGCTGCCCAAAGCGACGTGACTCGACCGAAGACGGCTTCAGGGGAAGCCAGGTGGTTCAACCAGCCCATGAGCACCGTTATGGAGTGCTAAATTCAGGGCCAAGGTTCATGCGCTCGGCGATCCTGTCTATGACAACGCCGCTAAGGTCAGCGACATGTGGATCGCGCTGTCTGAAGCCTTCAAGTTCGCTACGCTCTCTTCTTCCTCGCCGCTGACGTGCCAAACCGAGACTTCAGGAAATCCAAAAGACAGCAGCACACAAACGGCGAAGAAGATCTTGGGACCGAACGGAAGCAGCACGGGGCGACGCGTGTCGACCAACGACGCAAGCATAGAGGAGAGCTGGGCCATCTGCACCGCAGGCTCCAACACCTGATACTCAAATATGGCCGATGGCGGTATGCCGTCCAACAGCGGCTTGTTGCGACTGGCGACCTGCTGGGCAAATCGCGGCTCTGGCGACTGGGGACTGAAGAGGGTTACAAAGGCCGGCTGGATGTACTCCACGGCACCCAGTGCCTTGCCTTGCTCGTACCCTAGGCCCACGATCAGGTGGACCGGCAGGCCCGGGAGTTTGGGCCAGCCGGCCAACTCCGGGTGCACGGGCGCCACACGCTTATTCGGAGGCGCCGACTGCTCGCGGGGTTTTGAGAACACCGCTAACCGATAGCTGATGGTCAGTCGCATGTTCACCCCGCCACAGGCCACCTCGCGGACAATATTCAGGATCGAGGCCAGCACGCGACGCGGGAACGCCGATACCTCCACGAATATGCGCAGGGGCTCTTCCCGCGTATAGCCCGGGGATTCTAGGAGCTCACGTAGCTCCGTCTCGACCTCTGGGCCGTAAATCTTATTGATCGCAGTATCCAGCTTGCACAGGTTCGCTCGCACTTTGCGCCGCATCAGCTCGATGCTCTCAGACGAGGATGGCGCTAGGGTGCAATCGGCGCCCGTGAAGACCCACATCAGTCGAGTATGGCTCAGCACTTCCAGCAGGTTCGCAATAGAGCGGCGGTCGGGCCCGACATAGCCCAATGCGAGGTCGAACTCGTCGCTGGCCTCCAGCGTGGAGAATTGGGAGATATCCGTGAGCGCAAGAATGTTCACCAAAAGGTTCCCTGCTCCGCCTTGGTGACGGCAGTGCTTACCGCCGCGGCGCCTACGGTGCTTGGAGCCAACAGATTGCTCAAGCTGCGGGCCTTGCCTTTACGTAAGGGCAAGTTGAACGCAGGCGCCAAGATGTAGCCCAACCGGAACTGCTTTCCTCGCAGCGATCGGAAGCCAGCCACATGATCGGGTGGGTCATAGCAGACGATTGCGCCGAAGTTCAGCGCGATACGCAAGCAGTTCTCCATGTCTTGAGACACGGCATCATCCACAACGAAGGTCGCCGGTGGATCTTCGGAAAAATCAGCCGTGACCAACTCTCGATGTAGGGCGCCGCCAATATCACGTAGAAGACCAAACACCGAACGCTCGGTCGTGATGCCCATGTTGTCTTCAATAGCCACTGTCTTAATCTTCTCTTGGAAGGCGCCGACGGTGCGATTGACGTGCTTCCACTGTGCCGCATGCGGAAGCGGCGTCTTTCCGTTGACTTCTAGCTCACGCTCTAACCCCACCAACATTCCGATGAACCAACGCGGATTGCCCTCCGATATGGTGGCAATGGCCTCCCATCCCACATAAGGGTCACTGAACCGCTTTCGTCCACGCAGCCCGCCGGTTTTGTTCCGATAGGCCAGCCGAAAGGCGAGCAACGGCGCAATTTTGCGAATGATGTTGCCGTTGGCTGCAGTGGGCGAAGGATCCAGCTGGGTAGGATCGATGACCTTGTCGGCTAGGAACACCCGGAAGCTCTCATCGCTTTGTGCCAAGCTGACGAATGCGCGCTTGTGCATCTCCCCCCATCGGGTGGGCGCGCGAATGTCGAACAGGCTGGCGTCCGCTCCCGGGCCTTCGTCGCCGATCGCAGTGCGCCCGAGCAGTTGTTCCGGAGACTGAACGCCAAAATGCTCGTACTTCGAATTGCGGAAGCGACTCTCAAACAGGATGCGACAGAATGCGATGACGTCGGTCTTCTCGCGATACCACAGCTCAATGCGCCGCGTATCGTCCATGGCGTTTGGCGCCGTGTCGCTAATGAATTTCTCCGTCTGAGGTCCACACGGAGCCAGCGCAACCTTGAATCGCAGCTCAGGCGGTGCTGCTCGCAGGTTGGCGATTACCAGTTCCTGAATATGAACCGGCACGACCTCAAATTCATCCAGCAATAAGGCCCAGCGGCCGGCTGGCTCACCTATGCAGCGATTGAACTCCTTCAAAACCGCAATCAGTGAATAGAACACATGCAACGAAGCGTAAGGGATCATCTCATAGAGCAGCTCCATGGTTGGCTGCTTTTTATGAGAGAAAGATTTAGCAAGTGAGTAAAGCTCGGCTAGACGCGCGGACAATGCTTGGGCTATACCGCGGAACGACAGCGAGAGCAGCCGCAGCTTCCACGTATCGGCAATGAAACGTATCAGCCTCTCGACATCCTCCTCGATGGACGCAGCCCGGTAAGTTGATGCGTCATTCGGATCGCCTGCAATCGACACGCGCTTCGTCATAGCGTCTAGCGCGGCAATGAAAACATTGATGCAAAAAGCGGCCTCACCCAGTGCATTGGCGCACTTCTTCGGCACGTTCTCAGACGATGCCAAAGCATCGACCATTTCCCCCCAAGTAATGTCGGCAGGGACGAAGATGCCGGTATAGGTAATATCGCGCCGGTATCGATCCGCCTTAGGGTGCCGCCAGGCACGCAGTGCGTCGATGCTGAGCATCTTTAGTAGCGTAGTTTTACCGCTGCCACGAGGGCCGATTAGGATCGAATGGCTCGGCCCCGTCAGTTCAGTGTACTTGTCCGAAGGCACGAACGATTGCGCGACGGTATCAGGCGAGAGATCGCGCGCATTAAACGCCTCGAAGGTGAAGTCGCGCGCGCTCATGGAACTTTGCTCACTACATCGAAGAAGCCGGCGTTGTCGTCGATGGCTAAGCCATGACGCGTCCGCAAGATTGCGCGGGCCGCTCTCATCGCCTGCGGCATGACATAGTGCAATTTTGGAGCGTCCGCACAGATGTCGCTCCAGCGCTTCAAACCTTTGCTGTAGCCGGCGTGAATCGTGTCCGCAATCTGAGAAGGAGTTAGCCCACTGCCGAAGCCACAACCGTCATAGATGCCTGCTTTGCTAGTCTGGGCTGCACGCCTCCACTTCATACCCAGATTCCAGTTCCAGGTGCGAAAGCGCCCCTGCAGCGCACCTTCGGCCGAACGATCCAGGTCGATGAGATAGAACTGATTGGCTGCCGCTTCGCTACCAGCACCGGAAGTACCGGAGAAGCTGGCGGCACTGAACAACGTCATACCAACCCCGGAGGTACTAGGGCCTATTTTTAGCTCGCCCATATGCTTGTGGCCATTGATGACCAACCAATCATCATGGATGTCTTCCAGCGCCTGCAGTAGTTGATCGCCGCCGGCTTGGTAACTGTAGAGATCGCCGTCGGCCGATTGGGGTATCAGCGGGTGGTGAACTACCATGACATTGATGCGCGGCCCGCTGGTTCCGCTCAGCGTTTTTTTTACCAACTCCAGCGATGACTTCGGCGTAGTGCCCCGCTCGTACTCGATGGAGTCATGGCCGTGTTCGGAACAGCTGTTGAAGAGCATAAGCCGATATGCTGGATCGTGTTCCAGTAGCAAGAAGGATTCACCGAAGTAGCTGCTCTTAAACAAACGATGTTGTTCCGGCGTGCCGCCGCCCAGCCAGATGGCCGGATACGTAGGTTCTAGCAACTTGAGCTGTTCAACCAGACCCTGAAGGTGCGCCGCTTCACGCACCATGTTTTTATTCAAGAGGTCTTGCTTGCTGCGTGAGTCCACATCGTGATTGCCGGTGGCCGCGCCGAACAAGGAGGCGCCCAGCTGATTGGCCATCTCGGCAAGGAACTTCCAGCCTGCAGTCAGGGCGGTGGGATTGGCATAGGTCGTGATATCGCCGGCACAAATGAGGGCGTCAGCCTTCAACCCTTGGTCGCTGATGAGCTCTTGCAGGTCATCGAGGGGGTTCTTGTTGGCACCCCGTACCGCGGCATCAAGCTGGCCGTCAGCGTCAATGGGTAGATGGGAATAGGCCGCCCGCTTCTGTTCGTCCCGCACAAAGAAATGCGGATCGCTTACAACCGCGATCGTGAGTGCCGTCATCGTGCTTTACCACGCGTAGTTGGAAACAAGTACCTCCCCCGCGCGGCGGCGACTGCCCACAAAGCCGCAAACGTTCCTAGTCACTTCAAGCCTCCTTACTTGCCATCCCCGGAATCGGTCTTCTACTTCCAGCCGATCCGAATATGAGAGTAGTACCTTGGCTCCCCGCTGGGAAGCCGCCAATAGACCTTCGGTCAGCCGATCCACATCCTCTTGCTTGAAGGAACCCAGCCCGTATTCGCCCCGATCCCGCGTGTGGGGGACCGCATAAGGCGGATCGAGATAGACGAAGTCACCGTTGCCCGCGCGCTTGACCGTCGTGAGAAAGTCGGCGCACCGCAGGTCAACCACCTGCAGGCGTTTGGCAAAGGCGCGAAACATCTGTCGAGTGGGAATGCCAAGGTGCCCCTTGCCACGAGCCACGTTGAAGCGTCCCTCCCGGTTAGTTCGGTAGACGCCATTGAAGCAGAAGCGATTGAGATAGACAAAGCGTGCGGCACGATCCTTGTCGCTCATCGCACTCGGATCCGCCGCGCGCAATTCGTAGTAGAAGGCCTCGTCCGTCGGCCAAAATGCCGCCTTGCGCCAGACCGCGTCCGGGTTATCACGGACCAAGGTATAGGTGTGGATGAGATCTTCGTTGATGTCGCTGAGGATGGCGCTCTTGGGCCGCAGTTTGAGGTAGAGCACGGCCGAACCTGCGAACGGTTCGATATAGCGCCGCATCGTCGGCGGCGCAGCCCGCTCTAGGAGGGGCAGTAATTTCTTTTTGCTGCCTGCCCAACGCAGCAGCGGCATTTGCGACAGTTCGACGTCCGAACAATGGGCTCGGATTTCCGAGTTCGTGCACGTACTGTTTGCCATGTAAGCTCCCTGCCCAGCAGGACGGGCGCACGTTACTGCGCTCTACGACCCACAGTATATACTTGTTTATGATCATAAACAACTGTTATGTTATGTGCCATGAAAAAACAAATCCCGCTTGCTCAGCACATACGCGAACTAGGCGATCGCTGGCTGGACGCTGCTCCTCGGTGCACCGCCACCCAACGCGCATACCGTGTAGAGATTCAACGCTTTCTCAGTTGGCTGGCCGCCACAAGCGGCGGCCCGCCCGATGAGGTCTCCTCCAACTTGCTGGGGCGTTATCTCGACGATATTTCATCTTCCACGCCCGAGATTTATGCTTTGGCCGGCCTGCAGCGAACGCTTAAGTCATCCTCCGTTCTGCAGTCAAAACGCATCTTGGGAGCGCTGCTGATGTGGGCAGCGGAGGCCAATGAACTTCCGTTGGCGCTGGCTACCCAAGCCCGCCGATGGAAGAAGTCATCGGCAGGCGTTTCGGCCGCCGAACGCGGCCCGAAGCGTATCGAACACCCTGTGCGCGCTCCGGTTTCCGAAGAAGGTCAGGCACGACGCGAGTTCGTGGCTGCATTGGCCTACTGGCTCGGCGCCAGCCCGCAACAGATCTCCAAGCTCGAACGCCGAAGCATTCGCATGCACGGCAGCGTCCTGCGGGTACGCTTGCCCGATGGTGCCGGGCAGGAAGCCGTCTCCTACGGCCCTCCGGCCATGGTGAAAATGTGGTGCAGACTCAAACAGCTCAGTTGTACCAGCACCTATGCGATCGTTCGCATCGGTAGTAGCTCACCGGTGTCAGCTTCTACCATCGTCCGGGTACTGCGACTGGCAAGCAGTCTGGCGGACGGCAGCAATTTCCGCACGTTGCGGAGGGCCGGTGTGAACGCCTTACGTGCGCAAGGTTGGCCCGAAGCCGTTGTACTCAAACAGTACCGCCGCAAAGCCTTGCCGCAGCCACAAAGCCCATTGACGCCGCAGTGTGTGGCGCAACTGATGTCGAAGATTAATCTACCGACGCTCGGTGCGTCACGAACTTGAATGACCCCAAGACTGCCCCGTGCCCTGCCACAAGTGGTCGCATTAGAGAGGAGATTGGGTGAGGTTAGGCTAGCGCGCTTGCGCCTCTTCACGCGATAAGGCGGTGACCTTCAAAGCTGAATTCGCCTACCGGGCGGACACCATACATGTCTGACGCAACTCGGACTGCGATGCGCAATTAGAGAATGGCCGCCGTGAACGAAATGAGAGATTCTGCCCGATTCTTCGATAAGGCTCCGCATATCGCAGCCCTTCCACCTGGTCCCGCTTCTTGGCGCATCAACTGGTTCGGTCCAATCGCATATCCAGATCGCTCTGTCCGGTGGACTCAGCCGTCAATCCAAATCTGCTTATCAAAAATCGCCGACGCTACAGTGTCAGGCAACCTAGTAGGCATGTCAGAACCACACGTAAGCGCGCCAATAGAATCGCAATCCAGATGCTGGGTCTCAATAGCAACCCTGATATTGCTGCGTGTTGGCGACATATGGAGCGATCGGACTCTCGCCTCGACCCCTGACTATCAGCTGGAAACTTTCCCAGAACTTCTGATCAATGATTCCACCACGTCGATCGTCAAAGCAGGGTCGGCGATCGAGTCCAGTAAGTTCTTGATACCGTTTCGCGACCATCCGTGGCACCAAGGCGGCACCCTTGCGAACTGCGTGTGTGTGAATCTTCCTGATGGCCGACGGCTCATCGTTCCATGCATCGAGATTATCCGCTTCTACTTCGGATCCTCCAGCGATTTGCTCACTCGATTGTTCAATCCACTCCTAAAGCGTGAACACCTATACGTCTACAACGGCTGGGATATCGCGCTTCAGACCTTAACGCTCCATCTGGCAGCGGGGATTCGAGGAACAAGCGCCGCGGATGTTGCTCGAATAGCGACCAGCACCGTCGCTTGGCGAACAGCACGTTCAATCTCCGTGTCATGTGCTCGCGCTTCGGCTGCAGGCAGGGATGCATATCCCGCGATGACGTTTCCGTTTGAAGGAACGACCGATCTCGTGGCCTCAGGCAAGTGGCTATCTCATGGCGACGAGCCGAACCGAACGTTCCTCGTCTACAGCCTTCGTTCGTGCTCGCATCCGTTCCCCTTTCAGAAACTTAGATACAAAGTGAGCCCGAGAGCATCGGACGTATCCCCCGGCAAGCCGGCACGAGATCGAAGCTCCGCAAACCCCAAACGGGTATCCACTACACCACGCGAAGGCGAATCCCTGAAAGAGCATGAGGCCTCAAAGTCACTGAGCGAACGATCGCGCTACGTCGACGACAAGGTGCGGTTTAGTGACCTGGAGCGCAAATCGGTATGGGCATCGCGCACCCTACGCGCCCGAACCGATCCGGCCTTGGCAGTTGCTGCCGGCGACGGTGCGGTCGCGCTGGGGGACGCGGTCGGCCAAGGTAACGCTCGCCCGATTTCTCTCTTGGCAGTGAAGAGCGCCAAAGAGCCGCCGAAATTTCTACGTGAATTGATTGCCACGCTGCACGACATCCCTGACGTAGCGGTTTCTTTGCTCACCGCCAGCGAGCAGGACGGGTGGACGATCGAGCTATCGATAGGCACGTCGGATCGAACGTACCGGCTTGCCGTCTTCCTCATTGAGCAACCGACCGCGCAAGCCACGCTGATCGCCTTCGAGTCCGATGCCCTCATCGTTTTGTTGCGCCCCTCGTTGCCCGCGACGCACGAGAGGCTCGTGGATGACGCCATTGACGATGTGTTATCCCACCTCGAGAAGACCTCTCAGGAGCCTGACTTGGCGATCGATCTCGACGAGGAGGCGATATGGCAATCGCAGGCAGGCGGATGGATTCAAGAACGACTCGTGGATTGCAATTTCCCAGGCCATCGGTCACGGGCGTGAGGAGCGTCATGTCGCCTGGCTGCACAGCAGGCCGCGTGGATTCTACGCCGCTGACATCTCCGACTTCTGCGCTGCGCCCGCGACGCAAATAGCTACGCAGGGTCTTTGACCCGATACTCGTCGAGGTTCGCTCGTGAGCGTCGAACATCCACGCCCCTCACTGTCTGTCGACCTCGATCGCCCCATCGGACCGCGAGATCCGAAGAGACTCTTCGAGAAGACTAGCGCCATCCGGACGACGCGCCTTCCACCGCACGTAGTACCAATACACCGTCGCCCATTTGGGAAAGTCGCTGGGCAAAGCCGCCCACGGGCAACCTGTCCGAAGTCGATACAGCACGGCGCACCACACGTCGTAGAGATCGGGCGTGTTGGATTTGACCCTCCGCTGTATCCGGGCAAGCTTCGAACGTATCACTTCGAACTGCTCACGACTTGGATCGTCATCCGTGTTCCGCTTGTGGGTGTCCGCCGCCGGAGCTTCGCCAAAAAGCGACAACTGTTCGGGTGAGGGAAGCGCCAGTCGCCGCACGCAGGGTTCATCGGGGCAATACAGACCGAGCCAGCGCCGCAGGTTGTATTGCGTGTCGGGCTGACCAGCGCGAACGATTGCACTTCGCACCGACAGAATCTCCTCAGGAGACGGCTTGTACCAAGGGCGATAGAGGCGATCGTGCAGTACCTGGTCGAACCAATACGGAACACTTCCCCGATGACCATGAATCGATGACCGCAGCACATTGAATTGCGAACACTGTTCGACGAAATGCTCTGGCCATCCGCGAAGCAAGCCAGACAACCACGCCATGACCTGATGCCGCACGTCGTATGGCCAGCCTTCAAATCGCCCCAATGGCACATCAAAGGGTGTTCCGAACATCGCCCCCGGAAACGCAGACCCTATGAGCAGCCGCCGCAAGCCGTTCTTCGCATGCAACAGTCGCAACAGCCGATGAAGAACGTCGAATACTTGGTGGGAGTACACCCAACCGACACCGCGTACACGAGTCCAGCCTCGATCCGCGGCTGCGCAGAGGGCGCGCTCGTAGCGCACGACTCGAACGTCAGCGGCTTCGAAGGAGACGCAAGCCTGTCGAATGTCGCGCCGGCACTGAGTACACGCGCTGATCGGAGCCACGCGTTCTGCCAGCGGTGCGTCAATATCGTAGCCCTCGAAATCAAACGGGGCGCCGCAGAAGGGACAGTGCGTTGAAAGTTTCCCTCCATGGATCTCGCACGTCGTCAGGAACGCGTATCGCCACCGTCTACGCATGTACGGAGTAGCATCTGACTGGAGGCACGGTAAGCAGAACTGCAACCAAGGCGCCGTCGGCCGTCGGCTCTTACTGACCTTGGGGAGAATCCAGCGACGACCACCCTTCTTGAGCTGGTCAGCCGCGGTCAGATCGAGACTGTTCGCTCCATACGTCCACCCTACGAGCTTCGTTGGTGGAATGCCTGATAGTGCTGCAAGCGAAGTCGCGAACTCAGGGTCGATCAGGCCATCGAGATCTCGGCCCATGTAGCTTCGCCGGGTGCGAGTGACCATGGTCAACAGCTCTTGGAGCTTGAGTGCGTTGGCGCGCGCCAGACGTGACAACCAGGAGGAAAGCAATTCATCCGGCAGCACAGCCGGACTAGCAGGAAGCCTACGGCGAGCGTCGCTAGATGCCGACGTAGGGATCACCCGGAAGTTGCTTCGCCATCTCGCTCAGAAGGTCCTTGTCGATGCACTCGTCACCCGACTTGATAGCGGCTTCAGCGGCGAAAACGAGCAAGCGGGAGATGCGCCCCAAATTTCCACCCGTCAACTGGAGTATGTGCGCTGTCATCTCCGGCGACGCGAGCTTGCTGGGGTTTCGGAGTGCCAACTGCTGCTCGAAGCCCTTCAAGAGGCGTTGCGTGTCTGCGTCTTCTTTCCATCGCCGAAGATGCCGGCGAATGAACCGCTCGTTGAGCTGCGTGTCGTTCCGCAGGAAGGAGTCGATATCGTCGGTGCCGGCAACGATCAAGGGACGTTTCGTGCGATTGGTCAGGCCGCGGGCAATGTTCAACATGATCATCTGCTGGCGATGCGTTCCCTGAAATCCCATATGGAACTCATCGATGACGAATACCCGGATGCGGAGACTTTCTGCGAGCACCACGATCTTTCGCATGAGTTCATCGACCGGAAGGCGGACGGAGAACGGCGCTCCCAGTCTCGCCAGAATCTCTCGGAGCATGGCGGCAGGCTCCGGAGACTCGGTCATCTGGATCTTGACCAACGGAACTTCGGGATCCTCGTCCTTGTTGAGGTCCTCTCCCTCCATCTTGGAGGCCACAAACTGCTTGAGAAGGTACGACTTTCCGAACGACGGATCACCGATCAGCGCAAAGCTCTCGGGCCGCGTTTGATCGGGCGCGTCAAAGAGCCGATTCATGATGCCGAAGGCATCCTTCGCCTCTGGGTAGGCGACCCAGAGCTGAGCGTTGATGCGCTCCAGACGTCGCGCCATTTCTGACGCGCTGTCACCTTCCGTCAGCGCCTGCTCTTCGGGACCACCTACCGTGTTCATGAGGACTCTACGCGTCGAAGGGTTCGATGTCTTCTTCAGCCAGCAGACCAGAGCTCTCCGGACTAGGCGCAGCGGGAGCCGCACCAACCTCTTCTTGAACCATCGCAGCTTGTGCCTCTGCGTGACGCCGCTTTTCGAGCTCTCGGGCTTTGCGCTTCATCTGCGTTGCGGTCACCGCCTCTTCGAGGACGCGCCTTCGTTCCTGACGCGCCTCGAAGATGATGTCTTCGTCGATGTTCGCGCGGCCTTGATCCGAGAGGTACTTGCGTACCATGCGATATTCCCACAGCGTCATGGCGGCCCGCGTCGGGTCTCGATACGTGATCACACGGTACTCCCCGATGTCGGGCTCCCAGAAATAGATACGACTGAGGTCGCGCGGATCTCGCCGGCAGATGAACTGCCGAGGGAGCTTCTTGCTGTTCGGATCCCGAGCATTGACCCATTTCTGGAGCGAAGGATCGCTGTACCAGATGTGATCCCACACGATGCCCTTCGGACCCACCGTGCGCTCTTCGAGCGGCAGGAAGTCGATACGCAACTTTCCGGCATCGCTCGGGACGTAGACTTTGCCAATACCCGGTTCAGTCGCCGAACCACGGAACCCGTCACGCCAACGGTCGATAGGGGCTTGTCCGTGCAGTGCGCTGTGCTCGCTGTGGTGGTATTCCGTCAGTTGCCAAAGGAACCATCGCTCCACGTCGTTGAGCGTCAGTCTCGCGTCCTTTTCTGGATCGCGGTCTCCGAGCTCCTCTGGGCCCGTCAGGGTCGCGCCAGGCACCTGCCGGAGCTTTTCGGAGAGCGTGCCGAGATACGACTCGATGTGGCCACCGTAGTTCGGCCGCTTCACTTTGCGGAAGACAAGCTCGATCGAGTACTCCTTGCACGCCCGTTCCAGCATGTTTCCATGGAACTCACCCGCATTGTCGACGTGGATCAACCGCATGCGCCCAGAGCACGGCCAGGGATGCGTGATGGTGAAGCGTTCCAACAGATCCTTCTTGGGAAGCATCGCATTGGTGATCGCCATGCCGGTCGAAAGATCACCGGGATCTTCGAGGGTCAGGTAGTAACCCACCACCATGCGACTGAACAGATCGATCGCGACGGTGATGACGGGTCTGCCAATGGGGATTCTGTGTTCCTCGTCTACAACCTGGACGGGCAGTGGAGTGTGGTCGATCTGGACGATCGCCAGGGGATAGTCGATCCCTTCGATGCGCCCACGAATGAGGCCGTGAGTGAGTCGGCCGATTCGTTTGCCTTCCCGACGTTCGGATACCACGTGAGTCGGCAGCGAACTGCACCGAGCGTAGAACGTGTTGAAATTGGGGCAAGCGATGGGGACGCCAGGCGCTTCGCGGTTACGTCGTTCGATGTCATGCTCAAGCTCCCGGAAGACGGATGCGATCGTGTCGGTGGAGTCGAGCCATCGATTGACATAGTCGGCTACGAAGGCCTCGACGACGGGATCGAGTCGCGTTTTTCCCGCATCGCGGCGGCGGCTTCTCATCAATGAGGAGAGCGTGGGATTTCGCTGATAGGCACGCCGCCACTTTCGCCACGTCTTCAGCTTGACGCCCGCCTTCTCCGCCGCCGCGGTTGCTTCCTGAAGTGATACCCGCCGGCGATCCACGAAGTCCGCGATCGCTCGATAGCGTTGCTCCGCCGAAGCTCGCTCCTCCTGAGTCGCAATCATCAATTCGGGGCGGCGTCGCGACATTCGGTTGGCGAACGGCGCCAAGCGATCAATGGCGACAGGTTCTTGGGATGGTCCTTCCCCCGTAGAGTGAGTCCACGAATTTCTGGAAACTTCCCGCAACGGAGGTTTCCATGCGCAAGTCGAAGTTCACCG
>Ga0153956_1002474_pt1 | contig 13505 bp, 11 predicted proteins | sample TSFL040MetaG_FD_104704 | JGI IMG/M metagenome (GOLD analysis project Ga0153956, IMG submission 104704) | Attine ant fungus gardens microbial communities from Florida, USA - TSFL040 MetaG | ecosystem: Host-associated > Fungi > Mycelium > Unclassified | place: USA: Florida, Wekiwa Springs... | reverse complement strand
CGCGAAACGCAACTGGGTGCGAGTAACCGAGCCATATTGTATTTTCCCTAATGAGTTTAAAGATTTCTTTGTAGGTAATAGCGTTTTGATTTGCAATTACGAGGAATTTCTTGCCCGCATCAACCAGTTGCGTAACATACTCCCGAAACAGCGAAAACGGCGGGTTGGTTACGACGATGTCGGCTTCTTTTAATAATTCGATACATTCGTCGCTACGGAAGTCGCCGTCGCCTTTTAGGTGTTTTATGCCTATTTCGTCGGGATTTGGGACTTTGTCGCCGTTCTTGTCACCGTAGTATTCGAGATAGATGGCTTTTTCCGAATCGTTTTGGCTAAACAGGTCGCGGCTTTGATTTTTGTAACAGGTCGTGATGAGTTTCTTCAGTCCGAGATCCTCAAAGTTGTAAGAGAAATAGTGAAAGAAATTGCTCACACGCGGATCGTCGCAGTTGCAAAGCACGGTTTTCCCCTTGAAATGCTCTTTGTAATGCTTTAGCTCACGTTCTATGTCAGGAAGCTGGGTGTAAAACTCGTCCTTCTTAGATGTCTTAGCCGCGTGAAGATTTTTGTTTAGTGAGTTTTTCATTAGCTGTGACGATTGCTAATCCGGCATTCTCTTCTATTTCAACCTTGCTCCGATCTCGACATCTTCTAAAAAAGTCGCAAGTGCGGGTTTGGGGCCGGTGTTGTCCTCGAGTGATGCGGCGCAGATCATTCCTTGAGATTCGAGGCCGCGCATCATACGGGGTTTAAGGTTGGCGACGACGACGACCTTTCTGCCGATGAGCGTATCGGTTTCGTAGTACTCTGCAAGCCCTGCGAGTATCTGACGTGGCTTTTCTTCGCCAAGATCGATCTCAAACCGAAGAAGTTTGTCCGCCTTAGGAATGCGTTCGCAAACCTTGACCTCACCGATACGAAGCTCGACCTTAAGAAAGTCGTCGATGGTGATGAAGCTGTCTATTGTCTCGACAGGCTGCGTGGGGTCAACTAACTGGCCGCCCGCTAACGCAGGCGGTTCTGACTTTTGGCCGCCCGCTGACGCAGGCTGGTCTGCCTTAATTTCATTCATAACTTTATTTTTATCTATTCTCGGAAAAATACCGACGGTCTCACTGATCGCAGTTCCGGCAGCGAGTTCGCCCCACTTTAATGACGCCGGATCGATCGTAGAAATATCTTCGGCGAGGCCGATCTGGGCGTATATGCTTTTTGCCGACTCGGGCATCACCGGATAGAGCATTATACTCAGCCATCTCAGCGTTTCGGTCGCACGATATAGAACGGCGTTCAGCGTTTCGGACTGCTTTTCGTCCTTGATGAGTTCCCACGGTTTTGAATCAGAGATCATCTTGTCGATGCGCGCGATCATTGACCAAGCGGTTTCAAGAGCAATGCTGAGATCAAAATTATCAAATCGCCTGACAAACTCGTCACGGGCATGCTTTAGGACCGAGACGATCTCACTGCCGTCAGGATCGAGGCCGGCACGACGGGCGTGGATATAGTTCTCTTCTGCGATCTTACCGTCAGGAATTTTGCCGTCACGATATTTTGTGATCATCGAAAAGGTACGGCTTGCAAGATTGCCGAGGCCGCTCGCAAGGTCCGAATTCGCACGTTCGATCAGTCCCTCGTACCCAAATTTACCGTCCTGTCCAAAGACCATTTCTCTGAGTACAAAATAGCGTATCGCATCGACCTGAAAATGTTCATGTAAAGCATCAACTTCGATAACGTTACCTATGGTTTTACCCATCTTACGGCCATCGACATCAAGCCACATACCATGTGCAAAAACTGTCTCTGGCAACGGCAATCCGGCAGCGTTGAGAAACGAGAACCAGTAAACCGTATGAAAACGAAGTATGTCCTTACCGACTAGATGCGTGACATTTTGCCAATACCGCTCCATTCCCGGAGCACCTTCGCGCTCGTTTCCGTAACCTAGAGCCGTGATGTAGTTGGATAAGGCATCGAGCCAGACGTACATCACGTGATCGTCGTCATCGGGAACCGGAATTCCCCACGAGACCGAGCCTTTTTGACGGCTGATCGACAGATCCTGCAATCCGCCGCGAATGAATGAGAGCACCTCATTCTTACGGGCGTCAGGGCGCACGAGGCCGGGCGTATTCTCGATAGTATCGATCAAAAATTCATCATAATCAGAAAGGCGAAAAAAATAGCTTTCTTCGGCGATCTTGTCCAACGGACGCTCATGGATCGGGCAAAATGGCACATCTGAGCCGTCGGGAGTGTAATATTCATCCTCGGTCTTAAACTCCGCACACGGAGCGCAGAACCACCCCTCGTAAAAGCCCTTGTAGATCGTGTCGTTGCCTTTCGGCGTTTTATTTGCCGCGATCTGACGCCAAAAATGACGTGCACCTTCGTAATGAAAAGGCTCGGTCGTCCGCATAAAGATATCGTATCCGCCATTTTCGACGTCGAGCTTAAAATCGTGAAACATACGCTTCAGCTCAGCGGAAATGACATCGACCTGTTCTTTAGGCGTGCGTCCGTTATTTTCGGCGGCCCGCTGTATATTTACACCGTGCTCGTCGGTTCCCGTCAAAAAAAATGTATCAAGCCCACGCTGCCTCTTATGCCGTCTGATCGCATCAGCCACGATCGTCGTGTACAGATGCCCCAAATGCGGCAAACTATTGGCATAGTAAATGGGCGTTGTAATGTAGAAAGTATCTGGCATCAAGAAATGTCTTTTATGGTTAAAATACCGACGTCGTATTTGCTAAAAATCCGATCCTCCGAAATGATCGTCATATCTTCCAGCATAGCCTGCGTTATCAAAAGACGGTCAAACGGATCACGATGGTTTGGGGGCAAAGAATGCACTCTGGTCACATGCCGCAGATCGATGCGAAGATGTTTATAACCAGCCTGTCGCACACGATCTCCAAAAAAGATCTCAGGCTTTTCGGGGAGTTTCAGCTTTCCTAGCCCGTATTTTATCGCGACCTCCCAAGCCGAAACATCTGACAAATAAAGGTGTTTTGAATCCGAATCCTCTAAAAAAGCACGCGCGTTCGGCGAAAAATCAGGACTGCCCGACAGATACCAGAGAAATATTTGCGTATCGATCAAATATCTCATTCTTCGTCCTCGATCTCATCGGGAAATATTTTGGGGTCACTCATAAGATCGAGAATATCTTCAGGCAGTTCATTGAAATCGTCCGCCATCCATATCTTCCCTTTGTCCATTCCGAACCAGCTTTTTCCCTCTTTTTCAATGGGTGTCAAACGCACCTTCGGCACGCCATTTTTGGCGATGACGATATCGGCGCCGTTCTCAGCCAGTTCGACAAGCTGACTAAGTCGCGACTTTGCTTCATGCATATTGACTTTGGTCATATCTTTAGACCTCCGAGGTACATTTTCGCATGCTTAGCTAACTTCGTCAATATAATTAGCTAACCTGATTATTTAAATCGGGCTTTATCCGCGGCCGAAAATTCGTCCATATCCTTATAGTGCGGCATTTGAGAGAGGTCGGCGACCTTGATCCCGATCGCGGCGGCGAATTCGGTTTCCTGGATCATGGCGTCGATGTCCCACCAATCGTGATATTCGTCAGATGCCTGATGATAATGTTCGGCGGTGTAGTTCATAAAGAACTTGTACGGTTCGCCGGTCAGCGGTTTGAGAAACTTATCGCCGTGTTCAAAATTTACCGACGGCACACCGACCTTTGCGAACGGAAAATGATCCGAACGGAAGAAAAAGCCTTGTTCCGGACTCATATCGCCGATGAGTTCGAAATTTCGCTCCTGCGCCGCCGCATTGATAGGATCGATCAGTGACGAGCGATCTGCACCGAGAGGCACAAAATCGGACACTTTGCCAAAAAAATTAACGCCGTCGAGATTGATGTCCGCTGCGGTCTTGTTAAGCGGAATGATCGGATTTTGCGAATAATATTCGGCTCCCAATAATCCTTGCTCCTCAGCGGTCGTGATAAGAAAAAGGAACGAGCGCTTTGGCCGCTTATTTTTAGGCATTTTTGCAAACATCTCAGCGACACCCAGCACCGATGCAACGCCTGACGCATTATCATAAGCTCCGTTGTAGATCTTGTCGCCGGTGGCATCGGGTTCACCGATACCAAGATGGTCGTAATGTGCCGAATAAACGACATATTCATTCGAAAGCTTTTTATCGCTTCCCTTAACGATGCCGACAACATTTGGCGAACGAACGTGTTCAAATTTGCTGTGAAGTTTGAGTGTGACATCCGTCGTCAGTTCCTCAGGCTCAAAATCCCGCTTTGTCGCCGCAGCCTGTAGCTTTTTGAGGTCTTTTGCACTGCTTGCCAGCAACCGGGCAGAAGCAGATTCGGTCATCCATGCCTTTACTTTTAGAAATGGCGTTTTATCACCCGCAGAACGCTCGATCTCATACTTCCACGAACTATTAGATGATCTGACGACATTCCATCCATAACCTGCTGACCTGTCGGTATGGACGAGTATCACACCTGCGGCTCCGTGACGCGCGGCTTCTTCGTACTTATAGGTCCAGCGGCCATAGTAGGTCAGAGCCTTGCCGCCAAAAAGGTCCGGCTCATTGGATGTCGCCGGAGGGTCGTTGACCAATATCATCAGCCACTTGCCTTTATATCGCTCGGGATCGCCTTTATAGTCGTTCCATTTATATTCAGGAGCATTGATGCCGTATCCCACAAAGATAATGTGTGACGAAACTTCGACATCTGCCGTTTGGGCACCTGTAGTTGCCACAAAATCATCGGCAAATTTAAATGATGTGCCGTCCTTGCCGCTGCCCGAAGCATAGAGCGTAGTATCAGGATCAGCCTTAACACCGATCAGTTTAACGTCCTGAAAATAGCTGCTGCCGTTTCCGGGCATAACGCCGTTCGACCTCATCTGGTCAGCGATATATTTTGCGGCGCGGCTGCCGCCGGCGGTTCCCGGGCCGCGGCCTTCCATATCGTCGGCGGACAATGTTTTAACGCGATCGCGCATTTTTGCGGCGTCAAATCGGGACGTCAGGTCCTGTGCCATGAGCATAGGCCCAAACATCGAGATCACAAGCAGGATCGAAGCAAGTTTTTTCATAGCGAATTTTATCCTTTAATAAGCGACATTGCCTCGGCACGGGTGCGAGGATCTTTTCTGAACCCGCCGAGGACGGTTGATGTGATCGTAATGGCTCCGGGCTTTTTTACTCCGCGAAGCGTCATACATGTATGCTCGGCCTCAACGACGACCATCACGCCGATCGGGTCGAGGCTGTCAAAGAGCGTCTGAGCTATCTGCTGCGTGAGCCGCTCTTGCACTTGAAGACGGCGTGCAAAAACCTCAGCGATGCGTGCAAGTTTTGACAACCCGACGATGCGGCCGCCCTTTGGAATATAGGCAATGTGGCATTTGCCCATAAATGGTGCTAGATGATGCTCACATACCGACGATATCGAAATGTCCTTGACGAGCACCATCTCATCATGCGAGTCACCGGGCAGCGGTACGATATGTTCGCTCGCATCCGACCACATTCCCTCGGTCAGCTCAGCATAAAAATCCGCAACGCGCTCCGGTGTTTTTTTAAGGCCGTCGCGATCGGGGTCCTCGCCCATGCCCTCGAGCATCATCCGCACACCCGCGGCGATCTTTTCGAGATTGATCTTTCGTTCTATAACTTTACCCAATTTTATTACTCCCTTGATCTTTCGGCGTTTTGACGGCCATGAGTGATTTGGTAAATCCAAAACTTTTTTCCTTGACCATCATTGATGCCGGGAACATTAACTTTAATTCGGATACCGATAATAAGTAAAAATCCGGGATCGTCTTTTTCACCCAGAACCGATCTGCAAAGCGAATAAGCCTGACCTGCATACCGCGCGGCATCATACCGACCAACGGCAGCCAGGAATGACTCTCGATCGGAAATGTCCGGCACGGCGTCTGGACAAAATAATATTTTCCTACTCGCCGGATATCATCGGCAAAACGCTGCTGTGAGTTTAACGCTTTTTGCTGAAACTCTTTGCCAGAGACGATCGTCCAGACATCAGCCTTTTTGACCGTCACGTGCTCGATCACAGAGGAGCAATAAACGATGTCGAAATAATTATCGTCAAACGGCAGCAGTCCATTCTCGGTTAATTTTACCGGTTGAAATCCGTATCTTTCCGCACCGCGCTCGACAGCGGCGGGATCGATATCCGCAATATATACATTTGACGGGTCATAGGACGAACCTGCCAGCACATTAGCTATATTAGAGCCGTCCTCGGAACCCAGGTCGAGGATCCGTGTAGCCTTGTCTATATGGAAATACTCACGAAATATAGCCCGTCTTTTCGAACGGGCATTTTCTGAATATCGCTGAAATACTTTACGGATCAGTTTCATCGAGGCCAGACCGAGAGATCTTACCGGATCTGCATTTCGAACTTTGTTTTGCAAAGCCGACAGCATACTCTCTATACTGAACATTTTAGTTAATACACTGAGAATTTAACTATGACGCTCGTAAAGTTACAACAGCTATTAGACGAAAAAGTACGTGAAGCGGCCCGTGATCTTTTTAATATCGAATTGCAGACGGTCGCTGCTGAGGTTCCGCCAAAGACAGAACTGGGCGATCTGGCGTTTCCGATCGCGTTCGAACTGGCCAAACGTATCAAACAACAGACCGGCGAAAAGACTAATCCCCGCAGCATCGCGGAACAGTTAAAGGCTCGGATCGAGTCTCTCGACGGCATCGCCAGCGTCGAAGTTGCGGGCGCCGGTTATCTCAACATCTATTTTGACCGCGCACAGTTCCTGCAGGCCAATGCGGCCGCTGACCCCATACCGTTCACGGCCGACGCGGACAGGATAAAGGTATGCGTCGAACATACTTCCGTAAATCCGAACAAGGCCGCTCATATCGGCCATGTGCGTAATTCTGTACTTGGCGATACATTTCAGAGGGTGCTGACCGCAAACGGTAAAAGTGTCGAAGTGCAGAATTATATCGACAATACAGGGGTTCAGGTAGCAGATGTGGTTGTCGGCTTTATTTATCTGGAAAATAAAGACTTAGATGCCATAAAGAAACTTAAAGCAACACTTGAGGCAGAAGGTCGTTCATTTGACTATTACTGCTGGGACCTTTACGCAAAGGTCGGCCAGGAATATCAGGCCAATAAGGAACTAAAAGCCAAACGAGCAGAAGTGCTGCACCTTATCGAAGAAGGAAATAACGCTACCGCTGAGCTTGCCGACTATGTCGCTACGCGCAATGTCGAGTGCATTCTTAACACGATGGAGCGCCTCTCGATCCGCTATGATCTTCTTCCCCGCGAAAGCGAGATCCTGCATCTTCATTTCTGGGACAAGGCATTTGAGCAGATGAAGCAGCTCGATGTGATCCATTATGTCGAGGACGGCAAACAGGCAGGTTGTTGGGTTATGCCGTTCGAGGAACATGACGGCACCGATGAGCACGAAACGGATAAGATACTCGTTCGTTCGAACGGCACAGTGACCTATACAGGCAAGGATATTGCCTATCAAATGTGGAAACTCGGCATTTTGGGGTTAGATTTTAACTACAAAAAATTTCACACCTACGCTGACGGCAAAGAGGTCTGGATCACGACCGGACAGAGCGGGGACACTCCTGTCCCCATGAGCGACGCCTCGCCGGGAGCAACCCCTGTTGCTGGAACCGACGCGTCCGACCTGAGCGTACACCCGACATTCGGCGGCGGTGAGACGATATATAATGTCATCGACACTCGTCAGTCATATCCGCAAGAGATCGTCAAAAAAGGCGTAGCCGCGATCTCCCCCGAACGCGGTGAAAAAGCGAGCGTTCATCTCGCATATGAAATGGTCGCGCTGTCGCCCGCCGCCGCTGAGGAACTCGGTTTCGAACTTTCCGATGACGACCGAAAACGCACATTTATCGAAATGAGCGGCCGCAAGGGCCTCGGCGTCAAGGCCGACGATCTGATCGACCGTCTTGAGGCCAACGCTCTCAAAGAGGTCGAATCACGTCACTCAGACATTGGCGACGCGGAAAAACGAGCTATCGCTCATCAGTTGGCAGTCGGCGGATTAAGGTACTTTGTTCTCAAATACACCAGGAATACGGTTATCATCTTTGACTTTAAAGAGGCGTTGACGACCGAGGGCGAATCGGGTTGCTTTTGCCAATATTCGGCGGTGCGTGCAAACGCAATCTTTCCAAAATTGGCTGACGCCGGCATCACGATAGAGGCCTCGCGCGAAAAACTCGCTGACACCGATGCTGTTGCAGCTATTTTCGCATCAGAGACGGGCGATGATATCTGGACAATGACAGTTCAGGCATCGCGTCTTGAGGAAACGCTGCGTCAGTCAGCTGCCGCAAATGAACCTGCGATCGTCGCAAAATACGCTTTTGCACTCGCAAAATCATTCAACGGCTTTTACAAAAATCATAAACTTAAATCTGAGTCCGACCCTGTACGTCAGGCTGTGCTGATCACTATCGCCGATATGTCGCGACGCACATTGACCGCTGCCCTTGACATTCTCGGCATTGAGGTCCCTGGCCGAATGTAGTGTGCGTTACACTCGTAAATAATTGTATCTATTGATAAAAATAGATATGTGGACAACGATCATATCGAGTGCTAATATGAGACCTAACCTTAAATAGAAGGTCATTTTATACTGGACTAAAAGGAGATCGGCTATGGACGAAAATATTGAAATGATGTCTGATGCAGAAGAAGGTTCGGGACTATTGGTGTCTGTTGAGGACACCGACAGCGATCTTGTCGTGACACACGACGGCGATGGTACTGACGGTGACGGAGACGGCACCGACGGTGATGGCGACGGTACTGACAGCGACGGTACTGACGGCGATGGCGACGGCACTGATGGTGATGGTGACGGTGACGGCACCGACAGCGATGGAACCGACTAAAGCATTTTCAACGAGTTACGAGGCTCCAACCACCTTGGGTGAAATGTTGGAGCCTTTTTCTTTATCGGATCTTTTTAAAAAGTTCGGTGAGGACTATCTCTATGTCCCCGGCCCTAAGGGTAAGTTTTCCGCGCTCTTTCCATGGGATGTGCTGAATACTATTCTTCGCCAGCACAGGCTCGGCCACCCGCGCATGCGCGTCTTTCGCGACGGCAAATTGGTTCCCATCGATCGATACACAAAGGTTAATGTCGGCCGCAAACTGCGTTCGACGTCGCCAAAGCTGATCGCCGGCGACCTGATCGGCCAATTGAAGGGCGGAGCTACTCTTGTCGTCGATGCCGTTGACGAATTATACGAACCGCTTACAACTCTTGCCGCATCATTAGAACGCGATCTCCGTGAGCATATTCAGGTCAATCTTTACGCAGGTTGGCATCATTCGCCGGGCTTTAATGTTCATTGGGACGATCACGACGTCATCGTGCTGCAGCTCGCGGGACGCAAATCGTGGAAGATATACGGACCTACACGCAGCCATCCGCTTGCCAATGATGAAGCATGGGACCGAACGCCGCCCGAAACTCCCGTCTGGGAGGAAACGATCTCTGACGGCGACCTGCTTTATATGCCGCGGGGTTTTTGGCACGTTGCCGTCCCGCTTGATGAGCCTTCGCTGCATCTGACATTCGGCATTCCTAACCGGACGGGCGTCGATCTCATGACCTGGCTGTCGCAGCGTGTCCGTCACGAAGAGATCTTTAGAAAAGATCTGCCGAAATTCAAATGTGCCGAAGAACGTGCCGCGCATATCGACAAGTTGTTTGACACTCTGCGTTCACAGTTGAATGACGAACTGATCGACGATTATTTCATCGATTGCGACCGCAACGCGATGCCTCGAGTCAAGATCGATCTGCCATTCGTCGCATCAAGTTCTCTGTTCAATGACCTGCTCGACAGCTGTTTTGTGCTGACAACACCGCGTAAGCTCAGGCTTATCGAAGACGGCGATCTGATGATCGTCGGAGCAAATAAAAAGAATTTTCGCTTTGCCAAAGCGGCCCGTCCGATACTCGAACGCCTCGATCACATCATGCCTGCGAACCTCGATGATCTCGTCGATGTATCCGGCGGAATGAGCCGTGACACGGTCTCGGCATTTATCCGCGAACTGCTGACACACGGGCTGATAGCTGCGGTTCATGATCGCTGAATGACTGAGCTTTTATCTTCGCAATTTTACTGTTCGGCGGCATCGCGGCTGCGTAATGAGGCGTGTTTCGGGACAGGTGTGACCGCCGATATCTGGCTGCTCATCGAGTGCCCGGAACCATGGGGAAGGATCGCCGTCGCCGAGAGCACAATGCCGCAGACGGTTAAAGATCATATCAAATGCCTCACCCGGCAATCTAAGCGGATACGCACCCAGCTCATCAAACAGGAACCGCGTACAGGTTGGCCGCACAAGGTCTATTTCGCATATACCACAGAGTCCAACCCGCTTATCTACGAGGCCGAGATCGGCTCATACGACGACCTGCTCAAACTCGATCCCGATAAACTGATCGACCGGGCTCTGCCATTCGAACACTCTCTCGTCACACATCCGCTGTTTTTGGTGTGTACGCACGGACGCCATGATAAATGCTGTGCAAAGTTCGGCTATGCGACTTATAAGTTAATGCACGAGATCGCACCTGAGTGCGTCTGGCAAACCTCGCATGTCGGGGGCGACCGCTTTGCGAGTAATGTGATCAGCTTTCCGACGGGCGTTTATTACGGGCATGTCGATGATGCGGCCGCAGCGGCGATGATCACGGCGGAGAATAACGGCGAGATACTACTCGAAAAATATCGCGGACGCACTTGTTTCGGCAAATTTGCTCAGGTCGCAGAGTATTTTATCCGTCGCGAAAGCGGGTTGCGTACGACCGCATCGCTGCGTCGCGAATGGGTACGCTCTAACGAAGAAAAGACCGAGTGGACGAGCCTTTTTTCTTCACCGGCGGATAACGCTCAGCACATTGTCCGATTTACCAAACGTCCCGCTCCGCACAAGGCCATGTTAACCTGTCACGCCACCGAAGAAAAAACGCCAGTCGAATATCATTTGCTGGAATACACCAGAGAAGTAAATGCAGATATATAACTATATAACTTAAGTGTGCTGAATTGAATCTTAATTCTTAGGTCTTTGAATTTTGAATTTTAACTTTTGTTTTTTGATTTTTTAATTTTGTTTTTTGAATTTTGATTTTTTTTGCCCCCGCTTAGCTCTTTCGTTTACGAACTTACTCTTTGACATCCTTTCTTAAAATCAGTTCTAATATCATTAATGGATCTCAACGTTATAACAGCAGTCGTAAAGTCCGCCGGTTGGTGGTGGCGGAACTGGCGTTGCGCTTCGGCGGTCTGAACGAGACTGTCGCAAATAGGTTTTTGCAACGCCGTTTGAGAATATGCTCAAGCGGCGTTTTTGCTTGTCCGACCACCGGTGATCGGTAACTGACAATTATTTTAAATGATCTCAGAGCCCAACATTTTAACGCGTCACAACGTCATTCCTGTCGTCGATTCGATGCCGGCTGATCTGCTGACGCCGTTGGCGGTATATCTCAAACTGTCGGCGAATGCGGCTGATTCATTTCTGCTTGAGTCGGTCGAGGGCGGCCAACATTTAGCTCGTTACTCATTTATCGGAGCAAATTCGAACCGCCGCCTCGACGGTGCGATATTTGAGGAGCTTAGGGAACACTTTTCAAAATTCACCGTCGAAAGTGATGCCGACCTGCCGCCCTTTATCGGCGGAGCGATCGGTTATCTGGGCTTTGACTGCTGCGAATGGTACGAGCCTTCGCTTGAGCGAGATCAGGATCAGACCGCTGATGCAGCGATGCTTTTTTATGAGACGATTGTCGCATTTGACCATGCGAAACAGGTCGTCAAGATCATTTCGCTCGCATTTGCGGACACGTCAGACGATCTCGAAACAGCGCTAAGCAATGCCAGATCCAGAAATCAAAATGTTCGCAAACTGCTTGAGAATGGCACGATCGACATTCCGCAGCCGTCATTAACTGAAACGGCGCCGCAGGTTGAACCCAATTGGGAACGGTCAGATCTCGAAGCTGCCGTAACAGAGATAAAAGAGCTGATAAGAGCGGGCGAGTGCTATCAAGTCGTTCTGTCGCAATGCTTTACGCGGCCCACGTCGGCTGATGCTGTTTCGATCTATCGAGCACTAAGATCGCTTAATCCGTCGCCGTATATGTTCCTTATCGACATGGGCGAAAAGCAGATCGTCGGGGCTTCGCCAGAGATGCTCGTCCGCTGCGAAGGCCGCCGGCTTGAATATCGCCCGATCGCCGGAACGCGGCCCCGCGGTAAAGATCCTAACGAAGACACCTCACTTGCCGAAGAAATGAAACTCGATCAAAAAGAGGTCGCCGAACATCTGATGCTCGTCGATCTCGGCCGCAATGATCTCGGACGTGTTGCCGAATTCGGCTCGGTCAAGGTCGATAGGCTGATGTCGGTTGAAAAATATTCGCATGTTCAGCATCTCGTAAGTTCGCTGTCGGCGACGCTGCGTGACGGCCTCGACAGATTCGACGCACTCGCTTCATGCTTCCCTGCCGGGACGGTTTCGGGTGCACCAAAGGTTGCTGCGATCAACATTATCCGAAAGCTTGAGCCGACAAAACGCGGAGTGTATGCGGGAGCGGTCGGTTATTTTGATTACGCAGGAAATATGGATACGTGTATCGCGATCCGCACGCTGGTATTAGAGAACGGTATCGCCCGCGTACAGGCAGGTGCGGGTATCGTTGCTGATTCGGTACCGGCTAATGAATACGAAGAAACGGTGAATAAAGCAAAAGGTTTGCTGCGGGCCGTACAGATCGCGGAGGAAGGTTTATAGGATATGAGCGATGCGATCTGCCATTATACAAACGAGTTTCGGGCAAAACGCGACGTATCACCATACGACGCCGAGTTTCTATTCGACGCCCTGATCACTGAAAAAAGTGTCGATGATCTTACCGGCCTGCTTACCGCATGGGCGGCAAAAGGCTCAACCGAAGACGAGATATATCGTTTTGCACTGATACTGAGACAGCGAATGATCCCCGTCGATGCCCGCGGCAGAACGTGTGTCGATATTGTCGGTACAGGCGGAAGTTCGGCCAAGATATTTAATATCTCGACCGCGGCGGCATTTCTTGTGGCGGGCCGTAACGTGGCCGTTGCAAAACACGGCAACCGTGCCGCGACAAGCTCGACAGGCAGTTCCGATGTGCTGACCGAACTTGGCATTGATATCGATGTCGATGCTGCGCGTTCAGAGGCAAATCTTGCCGATCACGGGCTGGCTTTCATGTTCGCCCCGCGGCACCATAACCTCTCGCCTGAGCTTGCCGCCGCCAGAAAGCGTACAGGTGCACCGACGATATTCAACTGTATCGGCCCGCTCGCAAATCCCGCGGGTGCTCAGCATCAGCTTATCGGCGTATGGGATCGCTCGCTCGTGCGTAAGATGGCTCGAGT
>Ga0153956_1002473_pt1 | contig 13533 bp, 14 predicted proteins | sample TSFL040MetaG_FD_104704 | JGI IMG/M metagenome (GOLD analysis project Ga0153956, IMG submission 104704) | Attine ant fungus gardens microbial communities from Florida, USA - TSFL040 MetaG | ecosystem: Host-associated > Fungi > Mycelium > Unclassified | place: USA: Florida, Wekiwa Springs... | reverse complement strand
GCGGCGCTGGCAAGGAACGCAGCGCCGTCGCGTAGCTTATAGCTACGCGCAAGCAAGTGACGCAGTCCAGCGCCGCTCTCCGGGCGACCGCGCAGCGGCGGGCCGATTTTGGCGCCGGGCGGCATCGCCGCGTCGGTCACGATGCCTCCAGCATCGCTCCCTCCTTGCTCCTAGCCCAACACCAAAATCGGCTCCGTCACGACTACGTCCTACTTGAGTTTAGACCCTAGGGCCGCGCCGGCAGACGCCGGGGCGGCCCTTCAGCTATCGGCGCGCGAAGGGGTGACACCGGACGCGCCGCCGGGTAGGCGCGGCGCCTCATTCAAGGAGACTCCCATGCGCCCCAGCGGCCGTGCGCCCGACCAGATGCGCGCCATCACCATCGAACCGCATTTCACCCGCCACGCCGAAGGATCGGTGCTGATCGGGTTCGGCGACACCAGGGTGCTGGTCACCGCCTCGGTCGAGGACCGCCTGCCGCCCTGGCTGCGCGGCAAGGGCCAGGGCTGGGTCACCGCCGAATACGGCATGCTGCCGCGCGCGACGCACACGCGCGGCAATCGCGAGGCCGCGCGCGGCAAGCAGTCGGGCCGGACGCAGGAAATCCAGCGGCTGATCGGGCGATCGCTGCGCGCGGTCACCGACCTCAAATTGCTCGGCGAGCATCAGGTCACGCTCGATTGCGACGTGATCCAGGCCGATGGCGGCACCCGCACCGCCGCGATCTCCGGCGCGTGGGTCGCGTTGCGGCTCGCGGTCGACGGCCTGCTCAAGGACGGCAGGATCACCGCCGACCCGCTTCGCCAAAAGGTCGCCGCGGTCAGCTGCGGCATCTATCAGGGCACGCCGGTGCTCGACCTCGATTATGACGAGGATTCGAACGCCGACGCCGACGCCAATTTCGTGCTGCTCGAAAACGGCCATATCGCCGAAGCGCAAGCGACCGCCGAACACGCGACCTATGACGAGGAAGCCCTGTTGCGCCTGCTGCGTCTGGCCCGCATCGGCTGCGGCGACATCTTCGCCGCGCAAGCGAAGGCGGTGGCATGAGCGGCGAAGGAGCGGTTCCCCAGCAGATCCGCAAGCTCGCCCCCGGCAAGCTGGTGATCGCCAGCCATAATGAGGGCAAGGTCACGGAAATCCGCGCGCTGCTCGCGCCGTACGGCATCGAGCCGGTGTCGGCGAAATCGCTCGATCTGCCCGAGCCCGAGGAGACCGGCACCACCTTCGTCGCCAATGCCGAATTGAAGGCCATGCAGGCCGCCGACCTGTCGGGCCTCCCCGCGCTCGCCGACGATAGCGGATTGTGCGTCGAAGCGCTGAACGGCGACCCCGGCATCTTCTCCGCGCGCTGGGCGGGCGAGGCGAAGGATTTCGGCCTCGCGATGCGGCTGGTCGAGGATAACCTCCGGAAGCTCGGCCCCGACACCGACCGCGACGCCCATTTCGTCTGCGCCCTGGCCCTCGCCTGGCCCGACGGGCATGTCGAATGGTTCGAGGGGCGCGTCGAGGGCCAACTCGTCTGGCCGCCGCGCGGGGACAATGGTTTCGGTTACGACCCGATGTTCCTGCCCGACGGCCACGACCGCACCTTCGGCGAAATGGCGGCGGACGAGAAAACGCCCCTCACCCACCGCGCCGACGCGTTCCGGCAATTGGTCGCGGCGGTTCTCTAATCGCGCGGAAGATGCCGTTCGATATCCATCGCCGTGTGCAGCACGCGCGCGATGGTCAGGCGATCGGCCGCTTCATCGACATGGACGATCAGGTAATGCGAACGGACGCGCGCGATCCGAAACGCGCCCTTCAATCGTTTCGCCCGGTCCGGCCGCGCCGCGACGCGCTTCGCCGCGTCCCGCAAGTCCGACAGATAGCCTCGCGCGACATCCTCACCCCATCGCTCGATCGAATGCGCGCGCAGCGCCTGAAGTTCCCGGACAGCGAGATTCGACCAGGCCAGCTTCACATCGTCGCCCGCGCATCTTTCACGAACGCATCGATATCGAACGCATCGTCCGTCCCGCTCTCCATGCCTTCCTGACCCAGCGCCGCCAGCCGATCGACCACCAGCGCGTCTTCTTCCAGCCGCCGAAGGCCGGCCCGGCACGCTTCCGACAAATTCTCGAATCGGCCTTCGGCAACGAATCTCAGGCCGATCTCCTTCGTGCGGCCCAGGCTCACGCTCGCCAATCCCTCGCGCGACATCGCTGCATCCTTGTGCTACAATGTAGTACACATTGATAGCCGGCCCGCTCTTGTCAACGGGGCAGCCGCCGCCAACAGTCTCACACGATGCAAACCAATCTCGCCCTCTACGTCCACTGGCCGTTCTGCGTGTCGAAATGCCCGTATTGCGACTTCAACAGTCATGTCCGCGACAGCGTCGATCAGGACGCGTGGCGCGACGCCATGCTCGCCGATCTGCGCCATGAGGCGCGCGCGCTGCCGGGGAGGACGCTCGGGTCGATCTTCTTCGGCGGCGGCACGCCATCGCTGATGCCGCCCGCGACGGTCGCGGCGGTGCTGGGCGCGGCGGAAGACGCCTGGGGATTCGCGCCCGATATCGAGATCACGCTGGAAGCCAATCCGTCGTCGGTCGAGGCGGCGCGCTTCGCCGACCTCGCGGCGTGCGGGGTCAACCGCGTCAGCCTGGGGCTGCAGGCGCTCGACGACGACGCGCTCGCCTTTCTCGGCCGCGCGCATGACGTCGCCGAGGGGCTGGGCGCGCTCGACGTCGCGCAGCGCGTGTTCGGCCGCGTCAGCTTCGACCTGATCTATGCCCGGCCCGATCAATCGCTCGGCGACTGGCACGCCGAACTGACCCGCGCGCTCGCCTTCGGAACCGAGCACCTCTCGCTCTATCAGCTCACCGTCGAACCCGGCACGCGCTTCGCCACCGAGGAGCGCGAAGGCCGGCTGGCGCTGCCCGACCCCGACCGCGCCGCCGACCTGTTCGCGCTGACGCGGGAGACCACCGCGCGCGCCGGCCTGCCCGCCTACGAAATCTCCAACCATGCGCGCGCCGGGGCGGAGAGCCGCCACAACCTGACCTATTGGCGGTACGGCGATTATGCCGGGATCGGCCCCGGCGCGCACGGGCGGCGCGACGGCCATGCGACGCAGCGGCGGCGCAAGCCGGAAAACTGGATCGACGCGGTCGCGCGCAACGGCCACGGCATCGAGATCGAGGACCGCCTGACCCCGGCCGAACGCGCCACCGAGGCGATGCTGATGGGGCTGCGGCTCGCCGAAGGGATCGACCTGGCGCGGATCGCCGCGCTCGGCGAGCGGCCGATCGACCTGCTGGTCGACACGCGCAGGGTCGCGCGGCTGGCGGACCAGGGACTGATCGCACTCGACGGCACGCACCTGCGCGCGACCGACGCCGGGATGCCGGTGCTCAACGCGATCCTGGGCGAGGTGGTCGACGTGCGCGACTTCAATAGCCCCTCCCCTTCAGGGGAGGGGTTGGGGGTGGGGGCTGGCCGTCTCACCGAGCCCGTCGCGTGTGGATGGCCCCCACCCCAACCCCTCGCCTGAGCCGAAGGCGGCCGCAGGCCAACGGGAGGGGCTTAAGGCGTCAAAACCCGCTCGGCGCCGGCGACACCGTCACCGTCGTCCCGCCGCGCACTTCCTGCACCTCCAGCGCGCGTTCGGCCACGCCGTTGGCGCCGAAGCGGAACGCGCCGTCGATCCCGGCAAACCCGCCGGGATCGCGCAAGCGGCCTTCCGGGAACGGCCGCCCGATCGGCCAGTCGCGCGCGATGCGGATCGTCAGCAGCACCGAATCGTACCCCATGCTCGACAGGCGGTACGGCCCGGTCCCGAACCGCGCGCGATATTTGGCCGCATATTGGCGATAGAGATTGTCGCTGACACTGGCGAACCACGCGCCGTTCAGCGCCGCCCGCCCGCCGATCGCGGTGTCGTTGTTCCAGCGTTCGGTGCCCAGCACCCGCGCGCCGCCTTCGCCGCCCTTGCGCATCAGCGGCACGACCCCGGCCGACGCCGCGGCATCGTCGGCGATCAGCACCGCGCCGACCGGCCCCGATTTGCCGAGCCGCGCCGCCGCCGCGGTGATCGAGGCGACCGAGCGGTCATAGGGCTGGAGCGAGATCACCTGGCCCTTGGCGCTCTCCACCGCGCGCAGGAACGAGGTGGAGGCGCGCTGGCCATAGACACCGTTGGCGACCAGCCCGCCATAGGTCGTGATGCCCTGGCTCCGCGCATAATCGACCACGCGCTCGATCGACTGGGCCGGCGAATAGCCCATCAGGTAGGCGCCCGATCCGGCGATGCTGGTGTCGTTGGAAAAGCTGATCACGGGCACGCCGGCGCGCTTCGCCACGGGCAGCACCGCGCGGACATCCTCCGCCAGCAACGGCCCCAGGATCAGCCGCGCGCCCTCGTCGATCGCCTTCTGCGCCGCCGCCGCCGCGCCCGGCGCGGTGTCGTAGGTGGTGATGCGCAGCACGGCATTGTTGGTGTCGAGCAGCGCCAACTGAGTCGCGTTGGCGATGCTGCGCCCGACCGCGCCGTTGGTGCCGGTCATCGGCACCAGCAGCGCGACCATATGATGCTCGTTGTCGGTCGGCAGGCCCGGCATGATCGCCGGCTCGGGCGGCGGCGCGACGACGGCGGGGCCGGGCGGCGGCGCGGTCCTCGGCACGACGGTCGAACAGGCCGATACGAGAATCGCGACGGCCAGCATCGCCGCGCGCCGCAACCCCATGAAGCGTTGCCCTTTGCCTGCACCCTCTGCCATGATCTTTTCCCTGATGTCTGATACGCTTCTGCCCGGTCTCTACATCGTCGCGACCCCGATCGGCAATCTCGGCGACCTGAGCCCGCGCGCCGCTTATGTCCTGGCGAACGCCGCGCTAATCGCGGTCGAGGACACGCGTGTGACGGCCGGGCTGTTGCGGCACATCGGCGTCAAGCGCCCGATGATCGCCTATCACGACCATAATGCCGACCGCGTCCGCCCCGGTCTGGTCGCGCGACTCGGGGCCGAGGCGATCGCTTTGGTCAGCGATGCGGGAACGCCGCTGATTTCCGATCCCGGCTACAAGCTGGTCCGCGACGCCCGCGCGGCGGGCCATAAGGTGGTGACGATCCCCGGCCCGTGCGCGGCGGTCGCGGCGCTGACGCTCGCCGGATTGCCGACCGACCGCTTCCTGTTCGTCGGCTTCCTGCCGTCCAAGGCCGGCGCGCGGGCCGAATCGATCGCGGAGATCGCCGCGATTCGCGCGACATTGGTGTTCTACGAATCGGGGCCGCGCCTCGCCGCGACGCTGACGGCGCTGGCGACGGGACTCGGCGACCGCGAGGCGGCGGTGACGCGCGAGATCACCAAGAAGTTCGAGGAGGCGGTGACCGGCACGCTGTCGAGCCTCGCCGCACGCTATGCCGAGGCGCCGCCAAAGGGGGAGATCGTCGTCGTCGTCGCGCCGCCCGGCGAGCCCGAAGCCGCCAGCGGCGAGGATGCCGACGCGGCGCTGCGCGAAGCGCTGACCCGCCTCCCCGCGTCGAAGGCGGCGGGCGAGGTCGCCAAGCGCCTCAACCTCGACCGCAAGGCGCTCTACGCCCGCGCGCTGGAGATGAAGGGATGAGCGCGAATCTCTCTTTAGCCCCTCCCCTTCAGGGGAGGGGTTGGGGTGGGGGCTATCCACAGGCGACAGGCTCGGTGAGACGGCCAGGCCCCACCCCCAACCCCTCCCCTGAAGGGGAGGGGCTTTGACCCGCAATCGCCAGACCGCCGAAGCGTCCGGTCGGCGCGGCGAGCGAATCGCCGCATGGTGGCTGCGGCTCAAGGGCTGGCGCATCCTCGACCGCCGCGTCCGCACGCCCGCCGGGGAGGTCGACCTGGTCGCGAGGAAGGGCAACCTGATCGCCTTCGTCGAAGTGAAGGCCCGCGCCACCGGCGCCGAACTCGACTTCGCGATCGACGAGCGCCGCCTGGCCCGCGTCGCCGCCGCCGCCGAAGTGCTGATGTCGCGCTATGCCGGGCCAGGCGACGATATCCGCGTCGACGTGATCCTCATTGCCCCCGGCGCGGTGCCCCGCCATATCGAAAACGCCTGGATGGGGTGACTTAGTTCGATAAGCCACCTACGACGGGCTGCAAGGAGTAACCATGCCGCTGACCGTCGCCGTCCAGATGGACCCGCTCGAATCGATCAACATCGCGGGCGATTCGAGCTTCGCGCTGATGCTGACGGCGCAGGCGCGCGGGCACCGGCTGTTCCATTATACCGCCGACGCGCTCAATTATGCCGACGGCCGCGTCTGGGCGAAGGCGCATCCGGTCACGGTCGAACGCGTCGTCGGCCGGCATTTCAGTTTTGGCGCGCCGGTCAGCCTCGACCTCGGCGAGGAAGCCGACGTGGTGCTGATGCGCCAGGACCCGCCGTTCGACCTCGGCTACATCACCGCGACGCACCTGCTCGAACGCATCGCGCACCGGACGTTGGTGGTGAACGACCCGGCCAGCGTCCGCAACGCGCCCGAAAAGGTGTTCGTGCTCGACTTCGCGCGCTTCATGCCGCCGACGCTCGTCACGCGCAGCCTCGACGAAGCGAAGGCGTTCCTCGCCACGCACGGCGAGATCGTCGTCAAGCCGATCCACGGCAATGGCGGCAAGGCGATCTTCAAGGTCGGCCGCGACGGGCTCAACCTGTCGGCGCTGATCGAGGTGTTCAACCAGACCTGGCGCGAGCCGCATATGCTCCAGGCGTTCCTGCCGGGCGTGGCCGACGGCGACAAGCGCATCGTGCTGGTCGACGGCGCGGTGGCGGGGGCGATCAACCGCATCCCCGGCGAAGGCGAGTTCCGTTCCAATCTCGCGGTCGGCGGGTCGGCGGCGAAGACCGAACTGACCGCGAAGGAGCGCGAGATCTGCGCGGCGCTCGGCCCGGAACTCCGGAAGCGCGGGCTGCTGTTCGTCGGGATCGACGTGATCGGCGGCGAATGGCTGACCGAGATCAACGTCACCTCCCCGACCGGGATCGTCGCGATCGAACGGCTCGACGGGGTCGATGTCGCGGCGATGATCTGGGACGCGATCGAGGCGAAGGTTCACCTCACGAAATGACCCAATGGTTCCTCGATGGCCTCGAACAATGGGGCTATCTCGCGATCTTCGTCTGGATGGCGCTCGAAAACGTCATCCCGCCCATTCCGTCCGAAGTCATCATGGGCTTTGCCGGGATCGCGGTCGCGCACGGCAAGCTGACCTTCTGGGGCGTGATGGTCGCGGGCACGATCGGTTCCACGCTCGGCAATTATTTCTGGTACTGGATCGGCCGCTACGTGCCGCTGCAAAAGCTGAAGCCCTTCGTCGACCGCAACGACCGCTGGCTGACGGTCGAATGGTCGCAGGTCGAGAAGATCGACGCCTTCTTCTTCCGGCACGGGCAATGGCTGATCTTCGTCATGCGCTTCATGCCGTTCGGGCGCTCGATCATCTCGCTCCCCGCCGGCATTTCGAACATGCCGCGATGGAAATTCATCGTCTGGACGCTGGCCGGCACGTTCGTCTGGAACCTGTTCCTGACCGGCGCGGGCTATTGGCTGGGGCATAATTTCCGCGAGGCGGAGGAATGGACCGGCCCGGCGGCGGTCGCGATCTGCATCGCGATCGCACTGTGGTATCTCTATCGCGTGGCGACGTGGAAGCCGCGCGATCCCTCCTAGCCCCTCCCCTTCAGGGGAGGGGCTAGAGTTTGCTCCATCTGAACGGATCAAACGCTACGCCCGCGGGTGCGCATTCCGGTACACGTCGAGCAGATGCGCGGCATCGACGGCGGTGTAGATCTGGGTCGAGCTGAGGCTGGCATGCCCCAGCAACTCCTGCAACTGCCGCAAATCCGCCCCGCGCCCGAGCAGGTGCGTCGCGAAACTGTGCCGCAACGCGTGCGGCGTCGTGCGGTCGGCCAGCCCGAGCCGGGTCCGCGCCGCCTGCACCGACTTGCGCACCACGCCGGCCGATAGCGGCCCGCCCTTCGCCCCGCGGAACAGCGGCTCGCCCCGCACGACCGGCCAGGGCGCGCTGGCGACATACGCGTGGATGGCGTCGCGCACCTGCGGCAGCAGCGGCACGATCCGTGTCTTGTCGCGCTTGCCGGTGACCGCCATCGTCTCGCCCAGCGGCAGCACCGCGCCGGTCAGCCCGACCGCCTCGCCGATCCGCAGCCCCGCGCCATAGAGCAGCAGCAGCACCGCCCAGTCGCGCGCGCCGATCCACGGCTCGGCGGCGGCCTCCGCCACCTCCTCGGCCAGCGCCACCGCGTCGGCTGGCGAGATCGGGCGCGGCACGCCCTTCTTGACGCGCGGCCCCCGCAGGCGCGGCGACGCGTCCTCGCCGCCGGCCCATTTGAGGAAGGTGCGCACCGCCGACAATTCGCGCGCGGCCGAGGCGTTGCCGATCCCCTGCCCCCGCCGCATCGCCAGATAGGCGCGCAGGTCGGCCGCGCTCACCCGGCCCAGCGCCATGGCGTCGACCGCCTCGCCCCAATGCCCGCCGAGGAACTGGATCAGCCGCACCGCCGTCGTTTCATAGGCGCGCACGGTATGCGCCGACCGCCGCCGGTCGCGCGACAGATGCCGGCCGAACAATTGGGGGAGAGGAACGTCGGTCATGGGTGCCCTTGCGCCGATTCCTATATTAGTCGGATGGCAATGTCCCGCGCCCGCGTCCTCGTCATGAATTCCGCGCTCGGCCCGCTCGATTACCGCGTGCCGCACGGCATGCGGGTCGAGCCGGGCTCACTGGTCGTCGCGCCGCTCGGCCCCCGGCAATTGCTCGGCGTGGTGTGGGAGCCCGAGCGGATGCAGGCCGACGCGGAGGTCGGCGACAATCGCCTGCGCAACCTGGTCGGCGTGCTGCCCGTGCCGCCGCTGACCGATGCGATGCGGCGGCTGATCGAGTGGACGTCGGACTATTATCTCGCCGCGCCGGCCTCGGTCGCGCGGATGGCGCTGCCCTCGACCTCGGCGCTGGAGGGCGCGCGGACCGTCACCGAATATCGCGCGACCGGGCACGTTCCAGAGCGGCTGACCGCGCAGCGCGAACAGGCGCTGGAGCGGATCGGCGACCGGCAGGGGCTGGTGCGCGAGCTGGCGACGGTCGCCGACGTGTCGGACGGCGTGATCCGCGGCCTGGTCAAGACCGGCGCGATCGAGGCCGTAGAGGTCGACATCGACAGCCCCTTCCCGCTGCCCGACCCCGACCACGCCGTGCCGGTGCTGTCGGCGGAACAGCAGGCGGCGGCGGACGCGCTGGTCGCGGGGGTGAGCGCCCACCGGTTCCAGCCGACCCTGCTCGACGGCGTCACCGGGTCGGGCAAGACCGAGGTCTATTTCGAGGCGATCGCCGCCGCGATCCGCGCCGGACGCCAGACGCTGGTCCTGCTCCCAGAAATCGCGCTGACCGAACCGTTCCTGCAACGCTTCACCGCACGGTTCGGCTGCGAGCCGGTGGCGTGGCATTCGGGCCTGCGCCAGTCGCAGCGCCGCCGCGCCTGGCGCGCGATCGCCACCGGCCAGGCGCTGGTCACGGTCGGCGCGCGCTCGGCGCTGTTCCTGCCCTATAGCAATCTCGGCCTGATCGTCGTCGACGAGGCGCACGAGACGAGCTTCAAGCAGGAGGAGGGCGTCCATTACCACGCGCGCGACGTCGCGGTGATGCGCGGCAAGTTCGAGGGCGTGCCGGTGATCCTCGCCACCGCCACCCCCGCGATCGAGACGCGCCAGCAGGTCGAGATCGGCAACTACGGCGAGTTGAAGCTCCCCGGCCGCTACGGCGCGGCGGAAATGCCCGAGATCGAAGCGATCGACCTGCTCAAGGACCCGCCCGAGCGCGGTCGCTGGATCGCGCCCAGACTCATCGCCGCGATCGACGAGACGCTCGCGCGCGGCGAACAGGCGCTATTGTTCCTCAATCGGCGCGGCTACGCTCCGCTGACCCTGTGCCGCGCGTGCGGGCACCGCTTCCAATGCCCCAATTGCACCGCCTGGATGGTCGAGCACCGCCTGGTCCGCCGGCTGTCGTGCCACCATTGCGGCCATGTCATGCCGACCCCGCACGCCTGCCCGGAGTGCAAGGCGGAGGACAGCCTGGTCGCGTGCGGTCCGGGGGTCGAGCGCATCGCCGACGAAGCGGCCCTGCTGTGGCCCGAGGCGCGAACCGCGATCGTCACCAGCGACACGATCTGGTCCCCCGCCAAGGCCGCCGAGTTCGTGGGCCGGATGGAGGCCGGCGACATCGACATCGTCATCGGCACGCAATTGGTGACCAAGGGCTATCACTTCCCCAATCTCACGCTCGTCGGGGTGATCGACGCCGATCTGGGGCTGGGCGGCGGCGACCTGCGCGCGGCGGAGCGGACCTTCCAGCAGATCATGCAGGTCGCCGGCCGCGCCGGACGCGGCGAGAAACCGGGCCACGTCTATATCCAGACCCACGATCCCACCGCCCCGGTGATGGCCGCGCTCGTCTCCGGCGATGCCGAGGCGTTCACCGCCGCGGAAACCGAGGCGCGGCGCGAGGCCGGCGCCCCGCCGTTCGGCCGCTACGCCGCGATCGTCGTCTCATCGGAGGACCAGTCCGCCGCGCACGAGATCGCCCAGCGCGTCGGCCGCACCGCGCCGCGCCTCGACGGCATGGAAGTCTACGGCCCCGCCCCCGCCCCGCTCGCGATGCTGCGCGGGCGTCACCGCTACCGTCTGCTCGTCCACGCCCGCCGCGCGCTCGACGTGCAGGACGTCATCCGCGACTGGCTCGGCGGCCTCGACTGGCCCGCCAAGGTCCGCGTGATCGTCGATATCGATCCCTATAGCTTCGTTTGACCCCTGTTCCGCCGTCCAGGATTCTGCCATGTCGCATCCCATGACCATGCTCCGGCGATTGCTGATGGCGACGATGCTGGCGCTGGCCACGGTTTTCGTGCCGACCGCGCCCGCCGCCGCCGACGACATCGCCGCGACCTCGCGCAGCGTGGTCCGTGTCGTCACCATCGCGATCGTGGATCAGGAAGTGGTCGGGTTCGGCCATGGCTCGGGCCTTGCCGTCGGGCCGAACCGGATCGTCACCAACGCGCACGTCGTCGAACTGGCGCAGCAATATCCCGACAATGTCGTGATCGGCGTGGTGCCCTCCGAAGGCAGCAAGTCGTACCAGGCGCGCGTCATCGCGATCGACGGCAAGCGCGACCTGGCGCTGCTCGAAATCGTCGGCGCGCGGATTCCGCCCGCGACGCTCTATGCGGGGTCGCTCGACGACAGCGCGGGGCTCGTGTCGCTCGGCTATCCCGGTAATGTCGACGTCGCCAGCGCGCAATCGGCGGCGGACTATATCAAGCCGCTCGCGCCGGTGCGCTCCGAAGGGTCGCTGTCGGCGACGCGGTCGGTCAACGGCGTCAACGTGCTGCTCCACACCGCCAGCATCTCGCGCGGCAATTCGGGCGGGCCGGTGCTCGACCGCTGCGGCCGCGTGCTGGGGGTCAATTCGGCGATCACCAAGGGGCAGGAGGGCGACGCCAATTTCGCCTTCGCGATCAGCGAGTCCGAACTCGCCGCGTTCCTCGACCAGGCCAAGCAGCCGTATGGGGTCGTGACCAATCCGTGCATGAGCCTGGAAGCGCGACTGAGCGCCGACCAGGCCGCCGACCGCGCCGCCGCCGAAGCCGCCGATTCGACCCGCCGCGACGCCGCCGCCAAGGCGGAACTCGCCCGCGAGCAGGCCGCCGAGCAAGCGCGGATCGATGCCCAGCGCGGCGCCGAAAACATTATGGCGATCGCCGCATTGCTGCTCGTGCTCGGCGCACTGGCGATCGGCGGCGGCGGGATCCTGTTCCAGCGCGACCGGCGGCGCGAGGCGATCTGGGCGGTGTCGGGCGGCGGCGTCCTGATGCTGGCGGCGATCGTCGTGTTCCTGCTGCGGCCGGGCGAAAAGCCGCTCCAGGCCAAAGGCGGCTTCGAGGTGCCGACGGCGACGGCAAGCGCCGGGCCGGCGATCCTGCCGCTCGGCAGGATGGTGTGCCGGTTCGTCCCCGACCGCAGCCGCATCACCGTGTCGAGCGCCGGCGACGTCGACCTGAACTGGGGCCAGGACGGCTGCATGAACGAGCGCACGCAATATGCCGACGACAACGGCAAATGGGTCCGCGTGCTGGTGCCGGGCGACGAGCAGACCGTGTCGGTGGTCGAATTCGACCCGAAGACGCGCGACTATATCAACTACCGCTATTTCCTGAGCGCCGACCAGATGGACGCGGTGCGCAAGCTCCGCTCGCAAATCCCGCTCAAGCAATGCTCCGCCGACGCCCAGGCGCGCGCGCAGCTCGGCACCCAGCAACAATCGGTCCGCGCCGCGCTGCCGCCCTCCTATAGCGAGAAACTGGTCTATTCCTGCGCGCCGGCGTCCTGACGGTCGCGAACCCGGATCGACGGCATGAAGCGCCCGCGGCGATAGGCCGCGATCAGCAGCGCCGTCCCGAACGCGGTCGCGACGACGATCGCCGGCAGCGACGCTTCGGCGCCGAACGCGCCGCCGGTCAGCAGGTCGCTGCCGCGAATGTCGGGCCGCAACAGGCCATCCATCGCCCCGCCCGATACCGGGATGCCATAGATCCCGCCCTGCGCGAAGTTCCACGCGGCATGGATTCCGATCGCCGCCCATAGCCGCCGCGTGATCATGAAGACCGCGGCCAGCATGATCCCCGCTTCGAGCGAGATCGCCGCCCCGGCAAGCAAGGTGGCGTTGGTGTTGCCGAGGTGCAGCGCCCCGAACAGCGCCGCCGACAGGATCAGCGCCGCCCAGCTGCCCAGCCATTGCTCGGTCAGGCGGAAGAACCATCCGCGAAACACGATCTCCTCGGTGAAGCCCGATACGATCGCGATGCCGACGACCGGGATCAGCACGCGCGCATCGTGATAGCCGATCACGCGATACCCGCCGAACAGCGCGATCACCCCGACGATGGCCGAAAACAGGACCAACCCGATGCCGAGCCCCGCGCCCAACTCCGCCACGGCGCCCCTCGTGGCGAATTCGCGCGCCGGTCGCCGTTCGACGAACCGGCAGAACGCGACATAGATCGCGACGAAGATCGCCGCGGCGAGGATGGCGACGACCACCGCGGCGATGTCGCTCTTGTGCGGCCCGAACGCCGAATTGACCAGGGTCGCCAGCCCGCCCGCAATCACCGTCGCCACGACCGCCAGCGCCAGCAACGTCGCCGGATAGCGGATGATCCGCCGCCACCTGTCCCGCTTTTCCATCGATCGTCCTTTTCTCGTTTCAGCGGCGAGCTTAGAATCCGTTTGGAAACACGCCGCGGGCGCGTTTCGCGGTGCCGGCCCGCTCCCCCACCCGACCACCCAACAGGGTATTCCTATGGGTGGTCGGGTGGGGGAGCGGGCCGGCACCGCCCAGAAATTCGCTCTTTCGCGAATTTCCAAACAGATGGGGTGATTGGGGCTCAGCCGCGAGTCGATAGGGTGGCTGCTCCTCGCAAGATGGTGGAACGTGGT
>Ga0153956_1002472_pt1 | contig 13534 bp, 13 predicted proteins | sample TSFL040MetaG_FD_104704 | JGI IMG/M metagenome (GOLD analysis project Ga0153956, IMG submission 104704) | Attine ant fungus gardens microbial communities from Florida, USA - TSFL040 MetaG | ecosystem: Host-associated > Fungi > Mycelium > Unclassified | place: USA: Florida, Wekiwa Springs... | reverse complement strand
TGCGGACGATGTTGCCCTGCACGATGGCGAGGCGGCCGCCCTCGTTGAAATTGGCGACCGAGACGCCGGTGGAGCAGGTGTCGACGATGTTGTTGGCGATGACCGCGCCCTCGAACGAGAATTCCGAATAGAGCGCGACCTCGCGCGCATCGGTGATGGTGTTGCCGACGATCTGGATGTTGGAGGCGGAATTGCCGCGCACGCCGGAATAGTCGCAATCGCGGATGCGGTTGCCGCGCACGATCACATTGTTGGCGCGATAGGCATTGATGGCGTTGCCGTACTGTCCCGTGCCGCCGGGGCCTGCCTTGATGGTCTCGATGCGGTTGTCGACCACGATGGTGCCGTCGTCGCCGGGCGCGGTGCGCACGATCTCGATGCCGTTTTGCGAGGCGTCCTGAATGATATTCTGTGCGATCAGAAGCCCGAGCGCATCGACGCTGACGATGGCGGTGGCCTTCGTCCGGCGCATGATGGTGTTGCGAATGTCGCCGGAGCAGGTCTCGACCCGGATGGCGTTGCGGCCGCTGCCGAGAATTTCGCACTCGGTGATGCGCAGATCGCGGCAGGCCTGCAGGCTGACGAGCCCGCGCCGTTCCGGCAAGGACGCGTTGCCGCCGTCGAGTGTCAGCCCGCTCAAGTGAAGGCCGTCCGCGCCTTTGGCGCTGAACAGCGATGATCCGCTGCCGGTGAATGTGAGCCGCGTGGCCCCGCGCGCGCCGATGATCTGCGCGCCGTTCGGCAGTTCGAGTTCTCCGGTGCGATAGGTGCCGGGTGGCAGCACCAGTGGCGTGCGCGCGGCGGCGGCGGCATCGATCGCGCGTTGCAGCGGAGCGGTCTGGTCGCCGGGGCTGCCGGGCTTGAGGCCGTCGCGGGCGGACGAGGGCGCGGCTTTGGCGGCGGTGCGCTCGCACATCAGCGCTGTGGCGGATGCGCCGAACAAACCCATGACGCGGCGGCGGGTGACATCCATGAGGCGGCTCCTGTCGCCGGTTTATGGCACATCCATGGATCGAAGAAGAGAGCGCGGCGGTATTGTCGCCTGCTGTTGGTTAAATTCGCGGAGCGCGCGTCGCCCGCGCGCGCTGAATGAGCGTCATCAGCATCGTTTCCCCGGCATCGGCGAGTTGCTCGAAGGTGACCCCCGGCTTTCTTGTGTGGGCCGCGTCGCGCGGCACCAGCGGCACATGGAGGAACGCCGCGAGCGGCAACGCGCGCGGATCGTGCTGCACGGCCTCGATCGCGCGCCAGCTCAGATAATTGCAGAGATAAGCTCCGGCGTTGATCGAAGATCGGGCATCGATGCCGGTCGCCTTCGCGGTCTGCAACAGGTGCCGCGTGTGACCGCCGAAGCGGCGCGTCGCGGGGGCCGTGGGATCGATGGTGCGGCTCAGGACGGCTGCGTGACCGGCATCCGGCCAGAGTTGGGTGATGGTGTTGCGCGCCCGCGTCTCGACCCGGACATAGGGCGTGCGGGTCGCGAGGCCGCACATCAACAGCACGTCCGGCGCGTGGCGCGCGAGCAGAGCAGGCAACTGCGTATCGACGGCTTCATAGGTGACGGGGAAGACGTGGCCGATCCGCTCGACGCTGGCGAGCGCGGGGCGGGGCAGGCGCGCCAGCCGCTCCACCAGCCTTTGCGTCGGATTATAGGGCGCGCCGGGAAACGCGCCGAAGCCGGTGATGAGGACGCGGATGCGGCCTGCTGTCATTTCCGGCCGTTGCCGCCGTCTTTCGGTGGCATGCCGCCGAAGATCGCCGCACCTTCCGGCGACAGATACGGTTTCAATTCCTGCCACGGCACGGTCACGTCGAAGCGGCCTTCGGCGTAGGGGCCCACCGCGTAGGGCTCGTAGTGAAAGGTGAGCCCCGCGCTTTTGCCCGGCTCGGTCGAGGGCGCGAGCGTCACTGCGCCGATGGTGAGCAGGCTGCTCCCCATGTCCTTGTACCAGTCCATGCCGGACTCGTCGTCCGGGATGCCGCGTGCTTTCTTCTCGGTTTTGAGCGCGGCGATGACGGCTGTCTTCATCGCGGTGAGCGTCGGCCCGCCGTCGGTTGTTTCCTTGAAGAACGGCCGGATGCTGATGCGCTTCTTCGTGGTGTCGTCCCACAGGATGGTGTTGACGTAGGTGTTGGGATGCGCGCCGTGGGTGTTGGCGTAATCCTCGCGGAGAATGCTGATGTAGCGGTTACCGACGACCGAGGCGGTGAGGTACTGGCGCTCGAACGTATAGCCGTCCTTCGGAAAGTATTTCGGATCGCTGCGTTTGCTGCCCGCAGCTTCCTTGCGCTGCTTGCCGGCGTAGCGCTGGCCTTCCGCAAGACAATCGGCTTTGAGCGCCGGATTGGCCTTGATCGCCGCATCCAGCGTGACGCTGATATCGACGGCATCGGTCTTGATCGCGATATCCGGCCTCTGTTCGGCCGCGAAACAAGGGCTGATGAGGAGGATGCCGGTGAGGGCGATAAGGATGGTTTTGCGGGGAGAGATAAGGGGCATCCGCCTTCTATACAGTAATTGTTGTGTTGATGAGATCACTCTTCGTCATCACCGGGCTTGTCCCGGTGATCCATGCCTTCTTCTTAAGGATGCCACCAAATATGGATGGCCGGGTCAACAGGATGTTCACGCCCGTCTTCGACGGGCTATGCCCGGCCATGACGACTTGGCATGGGCCGCCACCTGCGCGGGGACGGCATCATCAGCGGCATTTAAGTCGAATCGCCCAATCGTTCGATGCCTTCGCGGGGCACATCCGCCAGCGCCTGACGCGGCGTACGGCCGCCGATGTCGCGATCCGGCGCGATCTCGGCCAGCGGCACCAGCACGAAGGCGCGCTCGAACAGGCGCGGGTGCGGCAGCGTCAGTTCCGGCGTGTGAATCTTGCCGTTGTCGTAGGCGAGAATGTCGAGGTCGAGCGTGCGCGGGCCCCATCGCTTCTCGTTGGCGCGGTCGCGGCCGAATGTCTTCTCGATCCGGTGCACCGTGAACAGCAGCGCCATCGGATCGAGCGAAGTCTCGATGGCGATGCAGGCATTGATGAAGGGCGGCTGGTCTTCCTCGCCCCATGGCGGGGTGCTGTAGTCGGACGAGCGCGCAATGAGCGAGCCTTGCGTCGCGCCGAGAATATGGGAAATGGCGGATTTGAAGGTCGCGCGGACGTCGCCGACGTTGCCTCCGAGCGCGATCAGCACGTTCGCCATGGATCAGGATCGCTTGCGCAGGATGATGACGCCGACATCGTCGAAGATCGCCGCGATCGGCGCGTGCGGCTTGTGGATCGTCACCTTCACCGCCTCGACCTTGGCGAAATCGCGCAGCACCGCATCCGCCACCGCGCCCGCCGCGCGCTCCAGCAGGTAGTAATTCTGGCCCTTGAAGGCCTGGCTCGCGCTGGTGACGACATCGGAATAGGACACGGTGTCGGCGAGCTTGTCGGTGCGCGAGGAATCCGCGAGATCGATCGACAATTCCAGATCGATGACGAAGCGTTGGCCGACTTCGGCTTCATGCTCCATGACGCCGTGACGGGCGTGCATCAGCAGGCCCTTGATGAAAATGGTGTCGCTCACCGTTTGTCCCCGATTGCGGCCGCCACGCGCAGCGCCTGAACGGTCTCGAATACGTCGTGCGCGCGGATGATGCGCGCGCCATTTTGAACCGCCAGAAGATGCGCCGCAAGGGAGCCGCCGAGGCGCTGGCGCGGCTCGGAGGGCGAGACGCTGGCGATGAAGCGCTTGCGGGAGGCGCCCACAAGAACGGGCCGCCCGAACCGGGCCAGTTCGCCAAGCCGCGCCAGCGCGGTCATGCTCTGCTCGGGCGTTTTGCCGAAGCCGATGCCGGGGTCGAGCACGATGCGGTCGTGAGAGAGCCCGGCCTTGGCCGCGAGTTCAAGCGAGCGCGCGAAGAAGGCGGCAATATCCTGCATGATATCGATGGCGGGATCGGCTTCGTCGCGATTGTGCATCACCACCACGGGCACGCCGCGCGCGGCCGCGAGTTGTGCCATCGCGGGATCGCGATGCAGGCCCCAGACGTCGTTGGCGATGGCGGCACCCTGATCGAGTGCCCATGCCGCGACCTCCGCCTTCATGGTGTCGATCGAAATGGGCACGCCGAACCGGGCGAGGGCGGCCAGGATCGGCGCGAGCCGCGCGATTTCCTCGTCGGCCGATATGGGGGTCGCGCCATAGGGCCGGGTGGATTCTGCCCCGATGTCGAGAATGTCGGCGCCGTCCGCGATCAATCGTTTCGCTTGGACCAGCGCGGCGGCAGGATCGAGAAATTCGCCGCCGTCGGAGAAGGAATCCGGGGTGATGTTGAGCACGCCCATCACCAGCACATGCGGCTTCGCCAACAGCGCGGACAACATGTCGTGCCGTGCGTCTCGTGCCGGGCCAGGTGTTGAAGATGGAGCGCTCATGGCGCGGCTTTGCGCGGTCCCGAAAGACGAGTCAAGCGGCAAGCGGGTGGGAAGGTGCCCTAAGGGGACGTGCGAAGGCGTTCAAGTTTATGCGGAATCGTCATGCGCGGGCATAGCCCGTCGAAGACGGGCGTAAACGCCCTTATGACCCGCGCATCCATCAAAAAAGAAGAGTCGCTTCAAGAAGATGGATTGCCGGGTCAAGCCCGGCAATGACAGATCTCATTTTTATCAGTAGCTGATCTTGAGCGGCAGTTTCTTGGCGCGCTCGATCAACTGGCCGACCGACTGCTCCGAAGGCAGAATGCGCACCAGTTTGCGCTTGGTGTTGGCCTCGGCCATCGCCTGCGCCAGCCGTCCGGGATTGCGCAGCGCGAATTCCCGCACCGTGGTGACGCCCGCGGCGCGGATCAGTTCGGCCTTGGCCTTGCCCATGCCCTTGATGCGCATGCAGTCGGCGATGTTGGCCCATCCGAGGATCTGCTTTTCGCAAAGGCCGGTCGCTTCCGCCAATTCCTTGCGACCTTTGTAGGTACCGGCGCGCTCCAGCAGCGCCGCAGTCGTGCGAATGCCCTGGGACTTCAGCTTGGCGGCCGCGAGAGGGCCCAGCCCATCGATCTGTGTCAGAGGATATGTCATTGCTACTGGAAGAACTCACGCGGTCTGGAATAGCGGAGAGGTCAGTTGCAGCGAGCCGGAGCGGTGGCTTGCATGCCGCACGAAAAATCCTGACGCACAGACGGAATAGCGAAGGTTTGAATGATCGAAAAGACCGGAAGGCGTCAGGCTTTTTTCTGTTCTGGTGCTGATGCGTCCCGACATGGCCCCACGCAATACAATCCGGCAGTCCATAGTTTCTTATCCCTCCGGTTTATTCCGGCTCTTGAAGTTTGTTGTTTCATTATTGATCGGGCGCGGCGCGAATTACAAGAGATGAACGTGCTCGCAGTTCAGATTCTCTCTCAATGCGCGGCGAAGTGTTGCCGTGATGCAAGAGCATGCGCATCGATTTCGATGACGAGAGACGAAAGTCGCGTGTCGTCCCGGCCGTCTGCGTCGAATGACCTTCTTCTTCTACCGTCGGGATATGATTTGTTTCGTCGCGATTGATGCTTGGACAGTTCCATTGCCATTGAAGAAGCGCAAAAGATGCTTCAATAAATACCCGAGAATAAAGACCCGAGGCGGCAACGCATCGAAGCGAGGAACGGCGATGGCAAAGACGACGAAAAATGCATCTGCGTCAACAAGTCCGGGTGCGGGCAGTGCGCGCAACCCGCGGCCGCCGATACCGACACCTCGCTGTTCATCGGCAAGGGCGATCAATCGGCTTTTCTGACGCTGTCGCTCGCCAACCGCCATGGATTGGTGACGGGCGCGACCGGAACAGGAAAAACCGTGACGTTGCAGGTGATGGCGGAAGCTTTTGCCCGCGCGGGCGTTCCGGTTTTCGCCGCCGACATCAAGGGCGACCTCTCCGGCATCGCGGAAGTGGGCGAGGCGAAGGATTTTATCCTCAGCCGCGCCAAGGGCATGGGGCTGACGTTCCAGCCGGACCAGTTCTCGACGGTGTTCTGGGATGTGTTCGGCGAGCAGGGCCATCCGGTGCGGGCCACCGTGCTGGAAATGGGTCCGCTCCTGTTGTCGCGGATGCTCGATCTCAACGACGTGCAGGAAGGCGTGCTCAACGTCGCGTTCCGCTTGGCCGACGAGAACCATCTGCCGCTGATGGACATGAAGGATCTGCGCGCGCTGTTGGACGCGATGATCCCGGTTCCGGCCAAGGCGGGCGAGACCGATCCGCTGGCGCCGCTGCGCGCCGCCGCGCAGTCGTTCGGCAACGTCTCCAAGGCGACCGTCGGCACCATCCAGCGCCAGTTGCTGGTGCTGGAGAACCAGGGCGCCGACAAATTCTTCGGCGAGCCCGCGCTGGAACTGAAGGATTTCATGCGCACCGACTCCGATTGGCTCGGCATAGTCAATATCCTTGTCGCCGACAAGCTGATGCAGAGCCCGAAGCTCTATGCGACCTTCCTGTTGTGGATGCTGTCCGAACTGTTCGAGGAATTGCCGGAAGTCGGCGACCTGCCGAAGCCGAAACTGGTGTTCTTCTTCGACGAAGCACATCTGCTGTTCAATGACGCGCCGAAATCGCTGATGGACAAGATCGAGCAGGTGGTGCGCCTGATCCGCTCGAAGGGCGTCGGCGTGTATTTCGTCACCCAAAACCCGATCGACGTGCCGGACAAGGTGCTGGCGCAGCTCGGCAATCGCGTGCAGCACGCGCTGCGTGCGTTCACGCCGCGCGACCAGAAGGCGGTCGCGGCCGCGGCGCAGACTTTCCGCCCCAATCCGGCGCTCGACACCGCGAAGGTGATCACCGAACTCGGCAAGGGCGAGGCGCTGGTGTCGTTCCTGGAGGGGAACGGCACGCCCGCGATGGTGGAGCGCATTCTTGTGCGGCCGCCGAGCGCGCGCATCGGGCCGATCACGCCGGAGGAGCGCAAGGCGATCATCGCGGCGAGCCCGGTGAAGGGCAAATACGACACCACGATCGATTCCGAATCCGCCTACGAGATGCTGCAGAAACGCCTGACGGAAAACGCCGCGACCGGCGATGACGGCAGCGGCGGCGGGCTGCTCGATCACATCGGCTCCATTGTCGGTTCGGTGTTCGGCACCTCGAATTCGCGCGGGCGCCTCACCACCACGCAGGTGATCGCCCGCAACGTCACGCGCTCGGTGACCAACAAGGTCGTCGGTGGCGTGGTGGCCGATCTCGGCAAGTCGATGGGCGGATCGATTGGCGGCTCCATCGGGCGCTCGATCGTGCGCGGCGCGCTTGGCGGGTTGCTGCGGCGGTAGTTGTTTTCCCTTTGGTCACTTGAAGAAAGTCATGCCCATGACCGCCACCTCGCAGCTTTCCGCCGTTCTCGACCGTGTCGACGCCGATTTCGACAACAGCCTGCAACGGCTGTTTGCGTTGTTGCGGATCAAATCGATTTCCGCCGATCCCGCGTTCGATGCCGATTGCGCGCAGGCGGCCAAGCATCTCGCGGCCGATATCGGGAGCATCGGCTTTAAGGCCGAAGTTCGGCCGACAGCAGGGCATCCGGCGATCGTCGCGCGCTATGACGGCCCGGTGCAAAACGGCCCGCATGTGATGTTCTACGGCCATTACGACGTGCAGCCGGTCGATCCCCTGAATTTGTGGGATCGTCCGCCGTTCGAGCCGGTCGTCACCAAGCATGCGGACGGGCGCGACATCATCGTCGCGCGCGGCGCGGAGGACGACAAGGGCCAGTTGATGACCTTCGTCGAGGCCTGCCGGGCGTGGAAGAACGTCACGGGCAGCCTGCCGCTCGGCATCACCATCCTGATCGAGGGCGAGGAGGAAATCGGCTCGAAGAATTTCGCACCCTTCCTCGAGAAGAACAAAAACGATCTGAAAGCGGATTTCGCGCTGGTCTGCGACACCAGCATGTGGGACCGGAACACGCCCGCGATCACCACCGCGCTGCGCGGTCTCGTTTATGAGGAGGTCATCGTCAAGGCGGCGAACCGCGACCTGCATTCCGGCATCTTCGGCGGCGGCGCGCAGAATCCGATCCGCGTGCTGACGCGCATTCTGGGCGGCATCCACGACGACAACGGCCGCGTCACCATTCCGGGCTTCTACGATGGCGTCAAAGACCTGCCCGCCGATATTCTCGATCAATGGAAGAAGCTGAACCTGACACCCGAGGTGTTCTTGAAGCCCATCGGGCTGTCGCTGCCCGCGGGCGAAAAGGATCGCCTTCTGATCGAGCAGATTTCCTCGCGTCCGACGGCGGACATCAACGGCATTGTCGGCGGTTACACCGGCGAGGGCTCGAAGACGGTGATCCCGGCGCAGGCGTCGGCGAAGATTTCATTCCGCCTTGTCGAAGGGCAGGACCCCGCGAAAATCCGCGATGCGTTCCGTGCCTACGTGAAAGCGCGTATCCCGGCGGATTGCAGCGTCGAATTCCTCGACCATGCGGGCGCGCCCGCCATCGCGCTCGACTGGGGCATGAAGCCGCTCGCCGCCGCCAAGCGCGCGCTGACCGACGAGTGGGGCACCGATGCGCTGTTGATCGGCTCCGGCGCCTCGATTCCGATCGTCGCGGACTTCAAGACAACGCTCAAGCTCGACACGGTGTTGATCGGCTTCGGCCTCGACGACGACAACATCCATTCGCCGAACGAGAAGTACGACCTCAAGAGTTTCCACAAGGGCATCCGCTCATGGGTGCGCATCCTGGCGGCCTTCGCGCAGGCGGAGCGATAAGAACTCTCTCCGCCGTCGTCCCCGCTCAGGCGGGGGGTGATGTCCTTGATTGTCAGAAAATCTTTCATCCGTCATGGCCGGGTCAAGCGCGGGCATGACGAGTGATTGATAATGCCGCACCCACATGTAAAAACGCCGCCCGGAATTGGACGGCGTTTGTCATTTGAAACGTGTAGAGGGTGACGTCCGACCCTACCTCGCCGCCGTGCGAGGTCAAGCCTTTCTACGGCGGCGGAACCGACAGCAGGCTGGCGATGCTTTCGCCACGGATGTCGTAGACGCGGGCGAACACCACGCCGTCGCGTTTCACCTCGGCATAGATCGGCGCGGGCAGGCCCTTGCAGTAGAACTCGCCGAGGCTCATCGCGAAATCGGCGGAGTGGCTATCCCAGCCGATGGAGAAATCCGGGCCGAGCGCGACCTGCGCGGGGCGCTGCGGGCCGCACACCGCCACCTTCCATTTGCGGCCGGCGGGCGGGATTTCCTGCCGCGCGACGATCTCGTGGCGCAGCGTGTTGGAGGCCTGCTTCAGCGCGAGGCCCCAGTAATCCAGCATGAAGCGGTTGTCGGCGGTGCGTACCGTGCCCGCGACATCGTTGAAATACGTGTACTGATACGGATGCAGCCGCACCATTTCCACGAGCGGCAGCGCGAGGCTCGCGGTGAACAGCGCGTAAGTGGCGAATTGCCAGTTGCGGCGGCGCTCGTCGCGGCCCAGCCACTCGATGAGGCGGCCGAAGGCGAGGCCGCCCAGGATCGCCATCGGCGGGATCACGAAGATGAAATGGCGAATGCCGTTGTAGAGCGCGGGCCGCTTCACGATGGCGATAGCAAGTGGCAGGAATGCCGCCATCGCGATCATGAGATAGATCGCGGTGCGCCGAGAATCCTCGCCGCGCCGCGTGGCAGCGACGATGGTCATGGCAAGGCCGCCGACGCAGAGCGCGATGAAGATTTCCGGCATCTGCATCGCGAACAGGGTCGGAAGATACGACCACGGCATGTCCGGCACCGACACCATCGCGCCGTCGAACAATTCCTTCCAGGGCTTCTCGAAGAAGGCGGAGAAGTAGGTCACCGCGCGCAGGGGGTTGGCGGGTTCGATGATCGACCACGGCCAGATCAGCCCCATCACGAGGTAGCCGAACAGCAGGCCCGGCAGCAGCAGGTAACAGGCATGGACGAAGCGGCGGGCGGCCTCGCGCCATCCCAGCGTCGCGATGTCCTCGCGCCAGACCGGAATGAAGCCGAGCACGGCATAGACGACGCCGAAGCCGCCGAGCACGCGGCAGCCGAGCGACAGTCCCGCGCCGAGGCCGAGGATCAGCACCGTGTGCGGCGAAGGTTTCGGATAGTCCTGCGCGAGCCGCACGAGGCCCATCAGCAGCACGACCATCGCCACCGCGAACGGCGGGTCTTTCGGGTTCATGAACATGTGACCGTAGAAGGTCGGGCACAGCGCGAGCAGGAGAAGTGCGGCGAGCCCCGCGACCGGGCCGCCGACGCGCCGCGTCAGCCGCCAGACCAGCGCAAGACCGATCAGGCCGGCCACCGCGCCGACAAGACGGCGGGTGTCGAACACGCCGAGCGGGATCACCTTGTGCAGCAGCGCGGCGATCATGTCGAAGCCGCCGCCGTACATGTAGAGGTTGGCGAAGGAGAGCGCGCTCTGGTCCTTGAAACCGGAACCGAACATCTTCAGCAACAGGTCGGCGTATTCGGCGTGGGTGTAGTCGTCCCAGCCGAGCCCGTAGTCGCGGAAGGTGAGGGCGGCGATGCTCGCGATCACCGCGAGGGCGGCGCAGGCGAGCATGTCGCAGGTCTGATCCAATGGCCGCCGGAGAGGAAGGTCGAATCCGGTCTCCGTGATCGATGTCATGATGCGGTTACGCTTGTTGTGGGACCCAAAGGCGGCCATTTCCGCCTTTCAGCCGGGACATAGTTGGCGATTGTGGCTTAATTTTCCTAAAACGCTGCAACAATAAGGGCTTGCCGGGCGTTGTGATTATTCGTGCCACTGGGCGCGCGGACCACCGTGCATAAGGGAAATTGTTGGTATTCTTGTCCTTTTCGGGAACCAATAAGGAAAAATTACCTTTCATCGGGCAGGTACTAAGGCAGGTTTATGACAGTTGAAGCTGCGGGCCGTCGGCCGCAGGCTGGAGTTTGAGTGATGATTGCGTTGTTGCTGGCCGGGGCCGTGGTGTTTTGCGCGAGCGCGCTGGCCATTGTGTTCGGGATTTCGATCAAGGAATTCTCCTTCGGCAATACGATGATCCTGAGCGGCGTGATCGGGGCGTCGACCGGTCTCATTCTGGCCGGTCTCGGCATCCTTGTCCGTGAGGTGAAACAATTGTCCCGCCGTCTCGCCACCGCACCGATGCGGGCGGAGGCGGAGGTTGCGGAGATCATGGTGGCCGAGGTGCCGCCGCCTGCGCCCGCGATGTCCGAGGAGCCGCGCCCGGCGCCCCGCGCGCCAGGCAACAGCGATTTTCTGTTCGCGCGCGACGAGCCGTCCGCTCCGTCGCCGGAGAGCGAATTCGACTTCCCGCCGCCGACCCGCGCGCCGTTTCCGCCGTTCCCCGAGCGTCCCGAGCCGCCGGCCGCACCGGCACCGGAGCGCCCGAAGCGCGACTTCCTGTTTTCGTCCCGCCGCCGCAAGGAGCCTGCTCCCGAGGTGGAGCGTCAGGCGGATGCAGCGCCGGGCGCGGACGACAATCTGTTCGAGCCGCCGTGGTCGCAGTCCGAGCAGCCCGCGCGCGACAACGGCTTCGCATCATCCGAACCGCGCCATCCGCTGCGTCCGCAGCGCCGGTTCACGCCGCCTTCGCGCCACGAGGAGCCGCCGCGCCGCGAGCCGCAGCCGGATGTCAGCGTGGTGAAATCCGGCGTGGTCGATGCGATGGCCTATTCGCTGTACTCGGACGGCTCGATCGAGGCGCAATTGCCGGAAGGCACGGTGCGGTTTGAATCGATCGACGAGTTGCGCGAACACCTCAACCGGCGCTGACGGTACCTGCTGCGATTGCAAAACGTGGCGTTCGCCGACCTTGCGGAGCAAGGAGCGGCTCGCCTAATCTTTGCGGGATCACGAGGGGCCGCGCCGATGCAGGCCTCTGTCCATCGAATATCGCGAGCACTGCATGAGTGAGCCTGCGGCCAAGAATTTCGTTGAAATGGCGGCGGGCATCGTCTCGGCCTATGTCAGCAACAACACGGTGCCGCCATCCGATATTCCGGCGCTGATCGCGCAGGTCCATGCCGCGCTGCTGAGCGTGGCGGCAGGCGCGGAGAGGCCCGCCGAGGCCGCGCGGCCCAAGGTCTCGGTGAAGAAGTCGATGACGTCGGAATATCTGGTCTGTCTCGAGGACGGCAAACGCTTCAAATCGCTGAAGCGGCATCTGCGCAGCCAGTACAACATGAGCCCGGAGCAATATCGCGAGAAGTGGGGCCTGCCGCCGGACTATCCGATGGTGGCGCCGAACTACGCGGTGGCGCGCTCGCAGCTCGCCAGGAAAATGGGGCTCGGCCAGCAGCGCCGCCGGGGCAAGCGGTAGGGCGGTTCGACCAACCATAATTCTCGTCATGCCCGGCTTTACGCCGGGCATCCGCGTCTTTTCCTTGCTTGAACTTTCCAAGACGTGGATGGCCGGAACATAGGCAAGCGGTAGCTATGCCCGGCCATGACAGATGTTTGAGCCAGACGCTGCGAGGATATCCCCGGTTGCAAAAGCTGCGTTAGGGTGTAGGTATAAAATCCTAACGAGGTCGCCCAATGCTGTCCCCCCACGTTGCCGTTTCTTCGCCGCGTTCCGCCGCGCCTGTTCTCGACCCCGAAACCATTCGAAGCCGTGTCGCATCTTGCGTGATCGCCGATTTCGGCGTCACCGCGGCTGAGCTTTCATTCGGCTCGCGGGGCTCGCCGCGCGCGGCGCTGGCGCGACAGGTCGCGATGTATCTGTGCCATGTCGGCTTCGCGCTGAGTTTTGAAGGCATCGGGCGGCTGTTCCATCGCGACCGCACCACGGTGGCCCATGCCTGCCGGGTGATCGAGGAGCGGCGCGAGGATCTTTCCTTCGACAGCCGGATCGCGACGCTGGAACGCAAGATTGCGCGTGCGGAGTGCGGCCGATGAAGGCGCATCGTTCCAAGGGAGGGACGGCGGCGTCCGGCATCGACGCCAGGCGCGCCGGGCATCTGACGCTCGCGACGCGCGAGATCATGACCGAAAGCGGCATCGCGCGCGTCACCGTCAACGACAGCGAAAGTCCGCTGGCGTGGCTGGCGCGCCGTAAGGGCCGCGACGGGCGCACCATGATCGGCCATCACCAGTTCATCGCGGGCGAGAAACTGCGCGCCGATTTCACCCGCGGCCATCTCGCGCCGCGCGTCACCTCAAGCTGGTCGGGCATCGCGCGCGGAAAGAATTGCGGCGGCGGCGATGCGGGCACGATGACGGATGGGGTGATCGCCGCGCGCCAGCGGGTGCGGCTGGCGCTGGAGGCCTGCGGGCCGGAACTGTCCGGCGTGCTGATGGATGTGTGCTGTTTCCTGCGCGGGCTGGAGGATGTCGAGCGCGAACGCGGCTGGCCCGCCCGTTCCGCCAAAGTGGTGCTGCAACTGGCGCTGGACCGCCTCGCGCGGCATTACGGCTTGCGCGACGACGCCCGCGACAGCGCGCATATCCGCACATGGCTCGCGGAGGATGCGGCGTTCATGGCGTGAGGCATCATTATTTTAAGAAGCTTCCTGTTTGTCATTGCGAGGAGCATTTGCGACGAAGCAATCCAGCTTGCGGGCG
>Ga0153956_1002471_pt1 | contig 13535 bp, 13 predicted proteins | sample TSFL040MetaG_FD_104704 | JGI IMG/M metagenome (GOLD analysis project Ga0153956, IMG submission 104704) | Attine ant fungus gardens microbial communities from Florida, USA - TSFL040 MetaG | ecosystem: Host-associated > Fungi > Mycelium > Unclassified | place: USA: Florida, Wekiwa Springs... | reverse complement strand
GGCATCTTCGTCACGAGCTGTGACGTCTTCCCGCAGGGACCCTCACGTCCCGGGGGTGTCTGGGCGGTCAGGGCTCTCCGCTGTTCCTTATGCGCCCATGAGGCGCATAAGGAACAGCGCAACCTCCTGACCGCCCGGATCCCTCCCACCGGGCGGGGGTCGTGACGGGACCTCCCGGAGGACGTGACGGACCTTCGACCCTTTGCCCCCGCAACGCCTCACGTCCTGGGCTCCTCATGGGGGTCACAGCCTGCCAGGACCCCCATGAGGCGCCCATGACGGCCGGGACCACCTCGGACGGCCGCCAGCCCCCCCGAGCCCCCACCCGCAGCGGCGCTTTCGCCTCCACCCAGCCCCCGGCCGGCGTCCCCGCAACACCCCGATCCTGAGACGATGCCGCCGTGGCTGACGATGAGCTTCGCCGCAGGTTTCGCGCTGCGCGCCGGGATTCTGGGCTGACGGTGCTGGAGGGCTTTCACGCGCTCAAGCATGCGCTGCGCTTCGGGGCCGAGGTGGAGACCGCGGTGGCGACCGACCCCGCCGAACTGGAGGCGCTCGCCGCCGACCTGGCGCCCGATCTGGCTGGGCGCTTCGCGGCGGGGGTGTCGACGGTCGACGCGGACGTGCTCGCCGGGCTCGTGCCGCAGGCGCCGCGCACCGGGGTGGTCGCGATCGCGCGACGCAAGCGGGCCGACCTGGGCGCGGCGCTCGCCGATCCGCGCGAGGCGCCCGTCGTCCTGCTCGAGCAGCCGCGCAACATGGGGAACCTCGGCGCCTGCGTGCGGGTCGCGGCGGCCGGCGACGCCGCGGCGCTGCTGACGATCGGCGAGAACGACCCCTGGCATCCCGACGCGGTGCGCGGCGCCGCCGGGCTCCACTACGCGCTGCCGGCGGTCGCGGCGGTGGAGCGGGCGTCGCGGGGGGAGGGGCGGCCGTTGCTGGCGCTCGACCCGGAGGGGGAGGCGATCGATCCAGGCGCGATCCCGGCGCGCGCCGTCCTCGCCTTCGGCACCGAGCGCCACGGATTGAGCGAGGAGCTCCTCGCCGCCGCCGACGGTCGGATCGCGCTGCCGATGCGGGAGGGCGTGTCCAGCCTCAACCTCGCCACCTCGGTCGCGGCCGTCCTCTACGCCATCCTGCTGGCGCGGCGGGCCCAGGAACCATGCAGCGTCCGCGACAATCGGTAAAGCTGCGGGAAGGGACCGCCGAGAACGGGGGTCCCAACCCAACCGATTTCGAAAGGAAGTCAAGTGCCCCTCGCAGACATCTCCTTCGGCGAACTACTCCTCGTAGTCGCCGAGATCTTCCTCTTCGTGGTCTGGATCTGGATCCTCTTCACGATCATCACCGACCTCTTCCGCGACCATGAGATGTCCGGTTGGGGGAAGGCGATCTGGATCCTCTTCCTTGTGTTCATCCCCTTCCTGACCGCACTGATCTACCTGATCGCTCGCGGGAACGGGATGCGCGACCGCGCGATCAAAGCCCAGACCGACGCCAAAAAGCATTTCGACGAATACGTGCGGGAACAGGCTCAGACCTCGCCCGCCGACGAGCTCCACAAACTGAACGAACTGCGTGAAAAAGGTGCGCTCAGCCAGGCGGAGTTCGACCAGGCGAAGGCCAAGCTGCTCGGCTGAGGAGTCGATCAGTCCAAGCTGTGCCCGCCTGAGGGCGGGTCGCGAGGATGCGGCGGGGCACAAACGGCGCCCCGCCGCCCTCTACGCACGTATCGAAAGTCCTGCAAACGTGCCCGTTTTGCAACGTCACTTGCAAATTATGGGCAACCAGGGGGTGGGACAGAGTCTCTTCGCTAGCCTGCGCGACCGCGGTCGAGTTCCTGTGTTTCACGACTCGACCCGGTTTCGATGCGGACCCTTTTCACCCACACCGACCCCCGTCGCGCGCACCGTCGTCGTGCGCTGAGCTTCGGCACCGTCCTGCTGGCGGCGCTGTGCGCCCTGGTGCTCGTGCTCGAGGCGACGGCCCCCGCCGCGACCCTCCAGGAAAAACGCGACGCAACCCAGTCGAAGCTGAACGAAGTCGAAGCGAGCACCAGCGCGCTCGCCGGCACGATCGCTTCCCAGAACGCCGAAATCGACACGATGATCGGCGAAGTCTCGGCCCTGCGCCAGAAGCAGGCGGCGGTCGCGGCGCAGCTCGCCGCCAAGGAAGAAGAGCTCGCAGCCGCGACCAAGGCGCTGCGCGAAGAACGCAAGCACCTGGTCGAAGTCCGCGGGCAGTTGAACCGTGCGCTCGGCGCCCTGCGCGAACGGCTGATCTCGATCTACGAGTCCGGCTCGCCGAACGTCCTCAACGCGATCCTCGAATCCGAAAACTGGTCCTCGATGGCGGCGCAGACCGAATACCTGAACCGGATCCAGGATTACGACAACGCGGTCGTCGGCCGGGTCAAGGCGCTGCGCAACGAAGTGCAGGACGCGGTCGGCCGGCTCACCGCGACCCGCGAGCGGATCGAAGGCGCGCGCGACTCGATCGCCGCCACCGAGGCCGAAGTCGCCGCCGCCAAGGAAGCGGCCGAGGCGCGCTTCGCCGAACTGAAGGCGGCGCAGGTGCAGCGGCGCGAAACGATGAACGCGCTCGAGTCGCGGGAACAGGCGCTGAGCGACAACCTTTCCTCGATCTCCGAACAGATCGCCGCCGCGCGCGCCCAGGCCGCTGCCGAAGCCTCCGCCGCCTCCGGCGTCGTCAGCGAAGCGGCGGGCGAATTCCCGGCCCCGCTGAACGCCGGCGAAACCGCGGGCTTCATCTCCGAATCGGAAGCGAGCGCTCCGGAAGCGGCGCCGGACCAGGTGAAGGGCGCGATCGCCGCGGCCAACGCGATCGCCATGACCCCCTATATATGGGGCGGCGGCCACGGCTCCTTCGAATCCTCCGGCTACGACTGCTCGGGCGCGGTCTCCTACGCGCTGCACGGCGGCGGCCTGCTGGAAAGCCCGCTTGACTCGACCGGCCTCGAGACCTGGGGTGAACCGGGCCCCGGCCGGTGGATCACGGTCTACGCCAACGCCGAACACGCCTGGATGATCATCGCCGGCCTCGCCTTCGACACCGTCGGCGGCCCTGGACCCCGCTGGCACAGCTCCCCGGTCGACAGCCCCGAAGGCTTCATCGCCCGGCACCCGCCCGGCCTGTAGTCCCCGCGTTGACGGGCCGATCATGCGGCGGCTGCTGCGCGACATCGCCGAGGGCCGCGCGCTGGGCGACGTGACCACGCTGCGGGATCCCGGCGTGATCGCGGAACTGGAGGCTAAGATCGCGGAGGAAGCCGAGGATGAAAGCTAGCCCGCGCCCAGCGCCTTGCCCAAGCGCCGATGCAGATAATCAGTCGCACCGTCTCGATTCTCGAGGAGGTGGCTCGGCGGCCCGACGGCGGTGGGCTGGTCGAGATCGCCAACGCCACCTCGCTCCCCGCGGCGACCTGTCACCGGTTGCTGGCGGCGCTCGCTGAAGACGAGCTGGTTCAGCGCGACCCGTTGACCCGCCGCTACAGCGTCGGGCCTGGGCTGGTGCAGTTGGCCGGCATGGTGACCCAGATCGGCCGCGGCGCCTCGATCGAAGCGGGGATGACGGCGCTGCGCGACCGCTGGCGCGAGTGCTTTTTCCTCGCCTCGGTGGTCGACGACGCGATCATCTGCGTGCGCTCGTTGCCGACGATCGACGCCAACCGGATGACGGTGACGGTGCCGCTCGGGCAGCCGATGGCGCCGAACGTGGCCGGGTCGGGGAAGGCGATCCTCGCCTACGTGCCGCCGGCCCAGCGCGAGCGCCTGGTCGCCGCCGGGGGCGGGATGGCGCGGCTGACCCACAACTCGATCGTCGACGAGGAGGATTTCGAGTCGGAGATGGTGCGGATCCGTGAGCGTGGCTACGCGATCTGTGACGAGGAGTCGGAGATCGGCGCCGCCACGATCGCCGTGCCGATCCTCCTGCCGGAGGGTGAGGTGCGCAGCGCCCTGGCGGCGATCGGCCCGCGCGACCGGATCATCGCGCTCGCCGATGACGGGATGATCGACGACATGATCGGCACCGCCGAGATGATTGCCGGGCTCGAGCAGGGGACGATCGTCGACGCGCTCGTCCCAGGGCTTTAGGACGCGCGCGCCTCGCCGCGTTCGCGTTCGCGGGCGACCCGCTCGACCGCCGCCTGCAGCGACTGGAGCTGTTCCTGGACCGTGCGCAGTTCGCGCAGCGCCAGCTCCTCGGGCGGGATCTCGCCGTCGCCCAGCTCCTGCTCGATCTGGGTCAGTTCAGGGGCGAGGAAGCGCTGCGCGAAGCCGCCGGTGAGGAGGGCGACGAAGCTGATCCCGATCAGCAGGATGAAGGTGGAGACGATCTGGCCGCCGGTCGTGGTCGGGTAGATATTCGAGCCCAGCGTGGTCATCGTGGTGACCGCCCAGTAGGTGCTTTGCCAGAAGGTCAGCTCCTGGGAGTGCTTCTCGAAGGCGCCGAAGACGGCACCGCCGCCGACGATCGTCAGCAGGGCGAGCAGCGCGCAATAGCGGAGGCCCTGCAGCGAGAAGATTTCGCGGGAGAGCTGGGCGAGCCGCAGCAGCCGCAGCAGGCGCAGCAGCCGCAGCGCCCGCAGGGTCTGTAGTCCGGCGGGCAGGACCGGCGGGGTGAGGACGCAGATCACCAGGTCGAGCGGGTTGTGCTTGAGCCAGGTCCAACGGTCGGGGACGACCGCGAGCATCACCACCAGCTCGGCGAGGAAGGCGAGGTAGGTGAGCCAGTTGAGCGCGACGGCGATCGTCTCCAGCGCCCCGCCCGGATGCGACTCCGAGAGCGCCACGCTGGGGATGACCAGCGCCGCGGCGACGAGCATCGGCGCCGCCAGCCGTTCGGCGACCCGCGTGCTCCGCGCGTCCATCCCAGGCTTGTAACGCACCTCATCTTCGATGGCAGCGGAGCCCACCCCGCCTGCTTCGACGTCCGCCGCCCGACCCCCTCTGTGTGCCAACTCTGCGACATCGCATGAAGTCCGGCAGACGAGACGCTCGAGGAGGATCGAGCGCGGCCGAGGCGCGAATTCCGCGAGAACCACCCGAAGCTCGTGGCGCTCTCGATGCCTGGACCCTGGGACGAGAAGAGCGACCTCTTCCTCGAAGCAGTGACTGGCGAAAGCCTGGAGCCGCCACGTCCCGGGCGCCTCATGGGGGTCCTGGCAGGCTGTGACCCCCATGAGGCGCCCAGGACGCGAGGCGTTGCGGGGCAAAGGGTCGAAGGTTCGTCACGAACTCCGCGATCCCCTCACGACCCTCCGCCCGGTGGGAGGGATCCGGGCGATCAGGAAGTTTCGGTGTTCCTTATGCGCCCATGAGGCGCATAAGGAACAGCGGAGAGCCCTGACCGTTCAGACACCCCCGGGACGTGAGGGTCCCTGCGGGAGGACGTCACAGGTCGTGACGAAGATGGCGGGAACGTCACACCTTCCGGCCCTGCGGGCCCCCCGGCCCGGAGCGAGTTCGCAGTCAGCGACACATGTTGTCGCTAACTGCGAACTCACCTCCGGGGCGCGTGGGGTTCCCGGCGTCTTCGTCACGGGGTCACGCTTCGGTGACGGGTCCGTCCGTCTGCCGTGAGGGATTCGTGAGGCTCCCGTGACCCTCCCGGCACGGTCCCTCCACTGCTCCCCCCGGGAGTGGCCCGGGAGGGACGGCGGGGGTGACCCTGGACGAACCTCCCCGCAGTTCGTGAGGGAAGGGTCACCCCCGCCGTCCCGGCCCTCCCCGGCCTGCCCGGGCCGTGGAGGGGAGGGCCCGTCCCTTGGTCGCCCCTGCTAGCCGTCCGCCGTCAACCTAGTCCGCTCCGGCGGCCGCTTCGCCTCTGCCCAGTTCGACGTGTGCGCGGCTGTCGGAGGTGCGGACCAGGAGGAGGGTGGCGATCAGGCCGAGGATGGCGAAGGCGGCGCCGACGGTGAAGGCGGCTTGGAAGCCTTCGACGAAGCTTTCTGGGGTTTCGGTGGAGCCGATGACGGAGTTGGCGACGGCGGCGAGGATGGCGAGGCCGAGGGCGCCGCCGACCTGCTGGGAGGTGTTGATCAAGCCGGAGGCGAGGCCCTGCTCGCGGTCTTCGATGCCGGAGACGGCGGCGATCGTGACCGGGACGAAGGCGAAGCCGAGGCCGAGGGCGGCGAGGAGGGAGGGGCCGAGGATGTCCTTGAGGAAGGTGCCGTGGACGTCGATCTGGGTGAACCAGATGAGGCCGGCGGCGATGCAGGCCATGCCGACCGCGAGGATCGGCTTGAAGCCGACCCTGGTCACCAGGCCGGAGGCGAACCCGGCGGCGAGGATGATCGTGACCGCCAGCGGCAGGTAGGAGATCCCGGCCTTGATCGGGCTGTAGCCGAGGATCTGCTGCATGTAGAGCGAGATGAAGTAGAACATCGAGAAGAGGCTGGCGCCGACCAGGACGCCGACCACGTTGGCGCCGGTGACGGTGCGGACGCGGAAGATCGAGAAGGGGACGAGCGGCGCCCGGGAGCGGCGCTCGATCACGACGAAGGCGGCGAGGAGGATCAGCGCGGCGACGATCGTGCCGATCGTCTGGAAGGAGCCCCAGCCCGCCGATTCGGCGTCGAGGAGGGCGAAGACCAGCGCCGAGAGGCCGAGCGTGATGGTCACCGCGCCGGCGATGTCGAAGTGCCGCGTCTCCGTCTCCGCTTTCGTCTCGGCGATCAGGGTCGGGGCGATCGCCGCGGCGAGGATGCCGATCGGCACGTTCACCCAGAGCACCCATTCCCAGCCGATGTATTCGGTGAGGATGCCGCCGAGGAGCACCCCGGCCGCGCCGCCGGAGCCCGCCACCGCGCCCCAGACCCCGAGCGCTTTGTTGCGCTCGGCGCCGTCTTTGAAGGTGACCGCGACGATCGAGAGCGCCGCCGGGGAGAGGATCGCGCCGCCCAGTCCCTGCACCGCCCGCGCCGCGATCAACTGGCCCGAGTTGGCGGCGAGGCCACCCGCCAGCGAGGCGAGCGCGAAGAGGACCAGGCCGGCCATGAAGAGGCGCCGCCGCCCGAGCAGGTCGGCGAGGCGCCCGCCCAGCAGCAGGAAGCCGCCGAAGGTCAGCACGTAGGCGTTGATCACCCAGGGCAGGCTGCCCTCGGAGAAGTTGAGCGCTTCCTTGATCGTCGGCAGCGCGACGTTGACGATCGACGCGTCGAGCACGACCACGAACTGGGCCACGCACAGCAGCACCAGCGCGATCCAGCGTTTGTCGCGCGCCTCGGCGACGTTGGTCACGACTGCTCCCCAGGAATCACTGTGCCCACCTTAGCCAAGAAAGGTAGTTTGCTAGACTAATTATCTAAGCTAACTTTCCCATGGCGACCAGGACTCCCGACAACTCGATCTCTGACACCGCGTCTCACTTGCGGAACGCGATCGTGCGCACCTCGCGGGCGCTGCGCCAGGAGGCGGCGGGGGAGAGCGGACTGAGCCCGACCCAGACCGCGGCGCTCGCCAGCATCAGCCGCTCCGGCCCGCTCACCCCGAGCGAGCTCGCCGCGATCGAGCGGGTCAAGCGCCCGACGATGACCCGGACGCTGGCCTGCCTCGAACGCGAGGGCCTGATCGAGCGCACCCCCGACCCGGCCGACGGCCGCAGCTCCCTGGTCGCCGTCAACGACGCCGGGCGCGAGCGCCTCGCCCGCCTGCGCCGCCGCAAGAGCGCCTACCTGGCCCGCCGCCTGCGCAAGCTCGACCCCGAGGAGGTCGCCACCCTCGCCCGGGCGGCCGCGCTGCTGGACCGGATGCGGGAGGATGAGCGGGGTTGACGACCGCCCTGCGACGCTCGTTCAACTCGCTCGAGGTACCGAACTACCGACGCTACTTCGTCGGCCAGGTGATCTCCCTCTCGGGGAACTGGATGCAGAACGTCACCGCGCTGTGGCTGGTGCTGAGCCTCACCGACTCCGGCTTCGCGGTCGGCCTCACCACCGCCTTGCAGTTCCTGCCGATGCTGCTCTTCGGCGCCTACGGCGGCCTGCTCGCCGACCGGCTGCCGAAGCGGCGCCTCCTCCTCATCACCCAGATGCTGATGACGATCCCGGCCGCCGGGCTCTTCGCCGTCACCGCCTTCGGGGTCGAGCAGCCGTGGATGATCTACATCGCGGTCTTCCTCTTCGGCGCGGTCAACTGCGTCGACAACCCGACCCGCCAGAGCTTCGTGATCGAGATGGTCGGCCCCGACCGCCTGGTCAACGCGGTCAGCCTCAACAGCGTGATCATCGAGACCGCCCGTATCGTCGGCCCGGCGGTCGCCGGCGTCCTGATCGCGACCGTCGGCGTCGTCCCCTGCTTCGGCATCAACCTGCTGACCTTCGTCGCGATGATCGCCGCGCTCTGGTCGATGGACCCGCGGGCCCTGCAGGCGCCACCGCCCGCGACCCGCGAGCCGGGCGCGATCCGCGCCGGCCTCCGTCACGTCCGCCGCACCCCGCAGCTGGCGGTGCCGCTGGCGCTGATGGCGCTGGTCGGCACCCTCGGCTTCAACTTCCAGGTCGCCCTGCCGCTGCTCGCCAAGTTCAGCTTCGGCGGCGGCGCCGGCTCCTACGCCGTGCTGGTCTCGGCGATGGGCGTGGGATCGATCGTCGCGGCGCTGGTCAACGGCCACCGCGGCCAGACCGGCGGCGCGGTGATCGCCGCCGCCTCGCTCGCCTTCGGGATCGCCGCGCTGCTCGCCGCGGTGATGCCCGACCTGGCCGCGGAGGCGATCGTCCTCGCCGTGCTCGGCGGCGCCGCGGTGATCTTCGTCTCCTCGATCAACTCAACGATCCAGCTCGCCGTCTCGGCCGCGATGCGGGGCCGGGTGATGGCCCTCTTCTCGATCGTCTTCCTCGGCTCGACGCCGATCGGCGGCCCACTGACCGGCTGGCTGGCGGAAACTTACGACCCGCGGCTGCCCTTGGTGCTGGCCGGCATCTCCGGCCTCAGCGCCGCCTGGGCGGCGCGGGTGATCTTCACCCGGATGGCCGAGCGGGCGAGCGCCGAGGCCCGCCCGCTCGAGGCATCCGTCTAGCTAGGCCCGCGGCCTATTCGATGTAGCCGGCCGATTCCAGGTAGGCGGTGGCGGCTTCCTTCGGGGTCTGTTTTTCGAGTTCGACCCGTGCGTCCAGCTCCTGCATCACCTTCAGGGTGAGGCCCTGCTGCACGTTGAGGATGGTCTTTTCGTAATCCGGGCCCGCGCTTTCGGCGACCTTCTTCGAGGTCACGAAGATCACGTTGCCCGCCGGGAAGACCTTCTTGTCATCTTCCAGGATCACGAACTTGTCTTTCTCCGCCGCGAGCTGCGGGTCGGTGGTGAAGAGGATCGAGAGATCCGCTTCGCCCTTTTCCAACACCGTGTAGCGGAGGCTGATGTCGACCGGGTGGAATTCCTTGAACTTCAACCCGTACAGTTTTTCCAGCCCGGCCAGGCAGTCGATCCGCTGGCGGCACTCGGGCGACCCGTAGAGGGTCAGTTCTTCACTGACGCCTTCGAGGTCGGAGACGGTTTTCAGGTTGTACTTTTCCGCCGTCGATTTGAGCAGGCCGACCGCGTTGGCGCTGGCGAACGGGGTGGGTTCGAACGCCACCAGGCCTTCCTTTTCAAATTCGGCATTCGCCTTTTCCCACGCTTCGGTGGCGTCGGCCGGGACTTCTTCCGGTTCCAGCCCGAAGAACGAGGTCAGCGCGGTCGAGGCGTACTCCGGGTAGCCGGAGATCTGCCCGGCCTTGAGCGTCTTCAAGGCGACCGTTTCGGAGCCGAGGCTGAGGTCGCTCGTGGCTTTGTAACCGGCCGCCTGCAGGGCCTGCGTGTAGATTTCGCCGAGGATTTCCTGTTCGGGGAAGTTCTTCGAGCCGATCGTCAGGCTGACGTTGGCGTTTTCCGGGTTCGACACGATTGCTTCCGCGCCGCCGCCTTCTTCGCCGGTTTCGCCTTCTGCCGCCGCGCCGGTTTCGGCTTCGGTGGCTCCGGTGTTTTCGTCGGTGGTACTGGAACCGCCGCCGCAGGCCGAGATACCGACCGCGAGTGCCAGTGCCGCGATCAGCATCGCCAGTGCCATCAACGGCCTCTTGTGGTTGAACCTCACTACGTGCCTCCTTGTGTGTGTGTTTGCTGGACGATCACTGGGCCTGCAACCGCAGGCCCTTGGAAGTGAGTCGCCGTTGGACCCCTGCCAAGGCGAACTCGAAGAGCAGGGCGAGGATGGCGGTGACGATCGCGCCGGCGACGACCCCGTTCACCCCGTACACGTTTTCACCGAGGATGAAATCACCCAGGGTGAGCACGCCGACCAGTGGGGCGATCGTCGCGGTGGCGACGATGTTGACGCTGGCGCCGCGGACGCCGGTCATGATGCTCGGCACCGCCAGCGGCAGCTCGACCTTGCGCATGATCTCGAGCTCGGTCATGCCGACCCCACGGGCCGCGTCGACCGCGGCGCGGTCCACCTGGCGGATGCCGACGAAGGTGTTGGTGAGGATCGGCGGGATGCCGAGCACCGCGAGGGCGCCGGTGAGCGGCACGATGCCGACCCCGATGATCGCGGCGACGAAGGCGATCAGCGCCAGCTCCGGGATCGCCCGGCCGGCGTTGCCGAGGCCGACGGCGACCAGCTCGCCCGCCCCTTTGTGGCCGAACCAGAGGCCGAGCGGGACGGCGATCAGCAGGGCGACGGCGAGGGCCAGCAGGCTCACCTCGATCTGGGTCCAGGCGAGTTCGAGCACCTGTTCGATGCCGCCGACCTTCTTGCCGCCGGTGACGCTCGATTCCTGCTTGGAGAAGATGAATTCGAAGGCCCCGGCGAAGCCCGCGAAGGACGGATGGGGGAGGAGGGCGGGGGTCATGCGGTCGCCTCCGCCTCCGCCCGGCGCCACGGGGTCGAGAAGCGCTGGACGGTGAGCAGCACGACGTCGAAGACCAGCGCCATCGCGATCGCGATCGTCCCGGCGATGATGATCGCGGTGGGGAAGGTCAGGTTCGCTTCGCTGTAGATCTGCGTGCCGAGCCCGCCCGCATGGGCGAAGACGGCGAGGGTGGCGATCGCCACGGTGCTGACCGTCGCGATGCGCAGGCCGCCGATGATCTCGGGGACCGCCAGCGGCAGCTCGACCTTCCAGAGGATCTGGCGCTCGGTCAGCCCCATGCCGCGCGCCGCGTCCTTCGCCGACTCGGGCACGTTGGCGAGGCCGCTCATCACGTTGCGGTAGATGATCTGCAAGGTGTAGGCGCTGAGCGCGATGATCGCCGTCTCCCGCCCGCGGCCGGTGACCGGCAGCAGCAGCAGGAAGAAGGCGACGCTCGGGATCGCGAAGAGGAGCCCGGTCCCGGCCAGCAGCGGCCACTGGAGCAGGTGATAACGGTGGGCGAGCAGGGCGAAGGCGAAGGCGACGAGGAAGCCGATCGCCACCGAGATGATCACCAGTTCGAACTGCTGCACGGTCGGGGTGCCGTAGCGGTGGATGTTTTCCGTCGCCCAGTCCCAGCAGAAGAGGTGGCTGGGGCGCGCCTGGCAGGGCAGCGTTTCCCCGGTCCGTTCGTGGAAGAAGCCTTCTCCGACTTCGCCGACCGCCGCCAGCGGCGTCGCCGGCAGGCCGCTAATCATGGCGCGCAACTTTCGCGCTTCGCTCGTTCGCGCTAGTCATCACCGGCGATCTCGCTCTCTCGCTCCGCGCTCAGGGGCCGCTCCACCGCCGTGTGCTCCTCGGTCTTCGCCTCCGGCGAGGCGAGGAACTCGGAGATGATCTCGACCGAGAGGATGCCGACGACGCCGCCGTCGTGGTCGGTCACCGGCGCGTACATCGACTCGCCTTGCAGCAGGTCGGCGAGCGCGTCGCGCATCACGTCGCCGGTTTCCAGCACCGGCCCCAGCGGCGCGTGGGCGGTTGCCGGGATCGTGTCGCCGGCGAGGTCGCGCGCGGTCAGCCAGCCGCGCGGCCGTTCGCGCTCGTCGACCAGCAGCGCATACGGCACTTCGACCGCGGGAGAGTCGAGCTCGGCGCGCACCGCGGAGGTCGGCTGCCCGGCGCGGGCGAGCGGCGCCTTCCAGAGGTCGATGTCACGGACCCGCATCAGCGAGAGCCGCTTCAGCGCCCGGTCGGCGCCGACGAAGTCCTCGACGAACTCGTTGGCGGGCGCCATCAGCACCTCGGCCGGGGTCGCGTACTGCTCGACCCGCCCGTGCTCCTTCATGATCGCGATCCGGTCGCCCATCTTGATCGCCTCGTCGATGTCGTGGGTGACGAAGAGGATCGTCTTGCGGATCTCGGCCTGGAGGCGGAGGAACTCGTTCTGGAGCCGCTCGCGGTTGATCGGGTCGATCGCGCCGAAGGGCTCGTCCATCAGCATCACGGGGGGGTCGACGGCGAGCGCCCGCGCCACCCCGACCCGCTGCTGCTGGCCGCCGGAGAGCTGCACCGGGAAGCGATCGCCGAGCTCGGGGTCGAGGCCGACCAGGTCGAGCAGCTCGCCCGTGCGCGCCCGGATCCGCTCCTTGTCCCAGCCGAGCAGCCCCGGCACGGTGGCGATGTTCTGGGCGATCGTGCGGTGGGGGAAGAGGCCGACCTGCTGGATCACGTAGCCGATCTCCCGCCGTAGCCGCGCCGCGTCCCGCGCCTTGATCGACTCGCCGCCGATCAGGATGTCGCCCTCGGTCAGCTCGATCATCCGGTTGACCATCCGCATCGAGGTCGTCTTCCCGCACCCAGACGGCCCGACCAGCACGCAGATCTCACCCGCCTCCACCTCGAGGTCAAGACGATCGACGGCAGGCGCACTGGCGTTGCCGTAACGCTTGGTCGCGCCCTGGTAGCTGACGGAGGAGGCTCCGCCCTGGGACTGTTCGGTCGCCTCGGCGGCGGGCACTGAGCCGACCTTATACCCCGGCGTGGGCGGAATCAGTCGCTTGTGAGTATCGGTACCCAGATGGTGGTTCGGGGCGGGGGCTCGGGGGGCGGGTGGCCGTCCGAGGGGCGGGGGCTCGGGGGGCCGGCGGCCGTCCGAGGTGGGGGCCCGGGGCGTTAGCGGCCGTCCGAGGGAGGCCCTGGGCTCCTCATGGGGGTCCGGGCAGGCTGTGACCCCCATGAGGAGCCCAGGGACGTGAGGCTTCGCGTGGCAAAGGGTCGAAGGTTCGTCACGGACCCCGGGAGGTCCCGTCACGACTCTCCGCCCGGAGGGAGGGATCCGGGCGGTCAGGAAGTTGCGTGGTTCGAAAAGGTCGTATAGCGACCTTTTCGAACCACGCAGATCCCTGACCGTTCAGGGACCCCCGGGAAGTGACGTCCCTGTGCGCAAGGGTCCACACCTCGCCCCTGTCCGTCACGAAGATGCCGGGGACGTCACACCTCCCGGCCCTCGGAGGGCCCCGGCCGGGACCGAGTTCGCACTTAGCGACAACATGTGTCGTTAAGTGCGAACGCGCCTCCTGGCGTGACCCGCGAGGCATGAGGAAGACGGGAGGAAGCGTGACGTTCCCGGCATCTTCGTCACGAGGTCCGGGATCGGTGAGGGATCCGTCCCTCCTTCGTGACGCT
>Ga0153956_1002470_pt1 | contig 13539 bp, 9 predicted proteins | sample TSFL040MetaG_FD_104704 | JGI IMG/M metagenome (GOLD analysis project Ga0153956, IMG submission 104704) | Attine ant fungus gardens microbial communities from Florida, USA - TSFL040 MetaG | ecosystem: Host-associated > Fungi > Mycelium > Unclassified | place: USA: Florida, Wekiwa Springs... | reverse complement strand
TGTCGGTGGAGTCGCCGAAGTTCTCGGTGCGCACCTCCCAGGCGCGCTCGACGAGGGCCTCGATCTCGGCGGGGTCGGTGAGGGTGCCGAGGGCGAGGGCCTCGGTGGGGGTGATGAGGGGGGCGTGCGGGCGATCCACTGGCGGGGATGATCGCAGGGGCCGTTCCGGCGGGGCGGGCGGCGGCTTGTGGAATCGACGAACGGGGCCGCGCCGCCGGTTGGGAACTCGACCGGCCCTCACTACTGTCGGCGCCAGTGATCGACTTCGAGCTCGAGCCCGAGCTGAAAGAGCTGCGCGAGCGGGTCGCCCGCTTCGTCCAGGAGGTCGCCATCCCGGCCGAGCCTCGCGACGTCTCCACCCACGGCACCCCCGACGCGCTGCGCGCCGAGCTGCAGGAGGAGGCGAAGCGCTGGGGCATCTTCGGGCCGCAGCTGAGCGAGGAGCTGGGCGGCCTCGGGCTCGACCACCGCGGCACCGCCGTGATCCTCGAGGAGTGCGGCTACAGCCTGCTCGGGCCGCAGGCGCTGAACTGCGCGGCACCCGACGAGGGCAACCTGCACATGCTCGACGTGATCGCCTCGCCGGCGCAGCGCGAGCGCTACCTGGTGCCGCTGGCGGCCGGCGACATCCGCTCCTGCTTCTCGATGACCGAGCCCGCGCCGGGGGCCGGCTCGGACCCGACGATGCTGCGGACGACGGCGCGGCGGATCGACGGCGGCTGGTCGATCAGCGGCCGCAAGTGGTTCATCACCGGCGCCGAAGGGGCGGCCTTCACGATCTGCATGGCGGTCGCCGAGGACGCGGGCGCGACGATGTTCCTGGTCGACACCGACAACCCCGGCTGGCGGATCGAGCGGATCCTCGACGTCACCGACCGCGCCTTCCCCGGCGGCCACGCCGAAGTCGTCTTCGAGGACTGCGAGGTCGGCGACGACGCCGTGCTCGGCCGGGTCGGCGAGGGCTTCTCCTACGCCCAGGTGCGGCTGGCGCCGGCCCGCCTCACCCACTGCGAGCGCTGGCTCGGCGCGGCGCGGCGCGCCCACGACTTCGCCCTCGATTACGTCGCCGGGCGCGAGGCCTTCGGGCAGCCGCTCGGCGAGCTGGGGATGGTGCAGGAGAAGCTCGCCCGCTCGCTGATCGACATCGAGACCGCGCGCCTGCTGATCTGGCGTTGCGCCTGGGCGCTCGACCGCGGCGAGTCGGCCAAGCACGAGTCCTCGGTCGCCAAGGCCTTCGTCGCCGAGGCGGTCAACCGGGTCGTCGACAACGCGGTCCAGGTCTGCGGCGCGACCGGGGTCTCCGGCGAGGGGCCGCTCGCCCGGCTGATCGACGAGACGCGGCCCTTCCGCATCTACGACGGGCCGACCGAGACCCACCTCTGGTCGATCGCGCGGCGCCAGCTGCGCGCCCGTGCCGCCCGCGCCACCGGGCTGGCCGCCGGCTCGTGAACACCGCCGACCTGGCCGAGCTGGCCCCGGCCGAGCCGCTCGCCGCCTACCTCGACACGCTGGGGCTGGGAGCGGGGGCGCCGCGGATCAAGGCGATCGGCGACGGGCACTCGAACCTCACCTTCCTGGTCGAGCGCGACGGGGCGCGGGTGGTCCTGCGCCGGCCGCCACGCGGGCCGCTGCCGCCCTCGGCCCACGACGTGGTCCGCGAAGCGCGCTTGCTGAGCGCGCTGCGCCCGCACGGCACGCCGGTGCCGGAGGTGCTGGGGATCTGCGAGGACGAGGCGGTGCTCGGCGCGCCCTTCTACGTGATGGCCTGGGTCGACGGCCACGTCCTCACCGAGGCGATGCCCGCCGCGCTGGCCGGGGACGCGGAGCGGGTGACGGAGCACTTCGTCGACGGCCTGGTCGGCCTCCACGCGATCGACGCCGAGGACGAGGGCCTGGCGGGCTTCGGGCGTCCGGACGGGTACCTGGAGCGCCAGCTGAAGCGCTTCGGCGGCCTCTACGAGACCAACGCGACGCGGCCGCTGCCCGACCTCGAGGCGGTGCACGACTGGCTCGCCGCGAACCTGCCGCAGTCGCCCGCCACCACCGTCGTCCACGGCGACTACCGCCTCGGCAACGTGATGATCGGCGACTCCCCCACCCGCCTGGCCGCGATCCTCGACTGGGAGATGGCGACGATCGGCGACCCGCTCGCCGACCTCGGCTACATGACCGCGATGTGGTCGGAGCCGAGCGACCCGCCGAACCCGGTCTCCGACCTCTCCACCGTCACCCGCGGCGCCGGCTTCCCGGGTCGCGACTTCCTCACCGCCCGTTATGCCGACCGGACCGGCCGCTCCCTCGACGCCCTCCCCTGGTACCAGGTCCTGGCCCTCTGGAAGGCAGCGATCTTCCTCGAGGGCAGCTTCCGCCGCTTCGGCGCCGGCACCACCGCGGACCCCTACTTCGCCAGCCTCGAGGCAGGCGTCCCGGCCCTCGCGGCCTTGGCCCGCAAGCGCACCGCGGCGTAGGCGAGGGAGCCCCCGCGGCCCGCGGGGCTTGGAAAGGCCCGGGCCCCTCCAGCTGTTCCTTATGCGCCTATGAGGCGCATAAGGAACAGCTGGAGGGACGGGAGCCCCCGGGGCGTCTCACGGGCCACGGATCCCTCACGGGAGCGCCACGGATCCCTCACGGATGCGTGACCCCGTGACGTCTTCCCACGCGAAGCCTCACGTCCTGGGCTCCTCATGGGGGTCACAGCATGCCCGGACCCCCATGAGGAGCCCAGGACGCCCGGGACCACCTCGGACGGCCGCCCGCCGCGGCACTCCCCGTCCCTTACCCACCGCCGCCCACCGCCGCGGGGGTCGATCCGCTAGCCGAAGTTCGACTTCAGCCAGTCGACGAGGAAGCCGTTCACCTCGCCGGGCTTCTCCTGCTGCACCCAGTGGCCGGCGTCGGCGATCTCGTGTTGCTCGAGCTGGGGCAGGTAGGCGTCGAGGCCGTCGTAGGCCGCGGCGGGGAAGAACCAGTCGTCGTTCGCCCAGACCAGGATGGCGGGCTTGTCGACGACGTAGTCGGAGCCCTGGGCCTCTTCGAAATCCTTGCGCAGGGCGCGGTACCAGTTGAGGCCGCCGGTAAAGCCGGTGCGCTCGTAGACGTCGACGTAGAAGCGGAGCTCGTCCTCGTCGACGAGCGGGTCGCCGAACAGCTGCGGGTCGCCGACGAAGACGCCCGCCGGGACTTCCTGGATCGCTTTCGGCGCCGCCTCGAACTCGGCGCGAGTCATGCCGCGGCCGCGCATCATCGAGCGGAAGGTGTGCTCGATGTCGTCGCCGAGGATCTTCTCGCCGACGCCCGGCTCCTGGAAGGTGCGCATGTAGTGATTGAGGCCGCGCAGCTCGTCGTAGGTTTCGATCATGTCCCGGGGCGACTCCCAGGTGAAGTAGGGGGTGCAGACGCTGCCCATGCCGAGGGTGCGCTCGGGCGCGAAGATCGCCGAGTACCAGGCCGGCATCGAGCCCCAGTCGTGGCCGAGGAAGATCGCCTGGTCGAGGTCGAGCGCGTCGAGCAGGCCGGTCAGGTCGGCGACCAGGTTCTTGACGCTGTAGGTCCCCGCGTCGGCCGGCGCGTCGGTGCCGCCGTAGCCACGCTGGCTGGGGACGATCGCCCGGAAGCCCGCCTCGACCACCGCCGGCACCTGCTTGCGCCAGGAGAAGGGGTGCTCGGGGAAGCCGTGCAGGAGCAGCACCGGCGTGCCTTCGCCCTCCTCGAAGTACTCCATCGCGATGCCGTTGGTCTGGGCGGTCTGCGGTGCGGTCCAGTCCATCGTGCGCCTGCCTTTCAGCCGGGGAGGGTGAAGCCGGCGTCGACGCAGAGCGTCTGGCCGGTGATCATCCGCGCTTCGTCGGAGAGCAGGAAGGCGGCCGGCGCGCCGATCTCCTCCGGGTCCAGGGCGGCGCCCAGCGGCGCGCGCTCGGCCGCCGCCTCGGCGATCGCTTCCCACTCGGGGATTTCTTTGAAGAGGTCGGTGAGGACGACGCCGCCGCGGATGCAGTTGGCGCGGATGCCCTCCGGCCCGCCCTCGACGGCGAGGTAACGGACGAGCGCCTCGATCGCCGCCTTGGCCGTCCCGAACGCCGCATAGGCGTCGTAGACGCGCTGGGCGCCGAGGCTGGAGATGGCGACGATCGCGCCGCCGCCTGCCGCGCGCATCGACGGGCGGACGGCCTGGGCGAGGCTGAGCAGCGCCCGCACGTGGGTCGCCATCGTCAGGTCCCAGTCCTCCATGCTCATCTCCTCGGTGAGCGCGAAGGACCCGTTGGCCGCGTTGGCGACGAGATAGCGGACCGGGCCGAGCTCGGCGACCGTGGCCTCGACCGCGGCGGCATTGTCGGCGGGATCGCCAACATCGCCCTGGATCGTCATCGCCCGCCGCCCGAGCGCCCGAATCTCCGCCGCCGTCGCCTCGGCCGCCTCGGCGTTGGCGACGTAGGTGATCGCGACGTCGGCACCGCGGCGCGCCGCGGCAAGCGCACAGGCCCGCCCGATCCCCCGCGATCCACCCGTCACCAATGCGGTTCCGTTCAGCTCCCAAGCCATGGGTCGGAACCTAGCCGGGCGCGACGCCCGAGCGAAAAGGTTCACGAAGGGCTCTTTGTCGAATCCCCAGGGCGGCAGTCGCGGAGGCGGACGCCGACCTCGCCACCGGCCACACCATTTCGCTCGAGGACGTCGGCCGTAAGTACGGCATCTGGTGAGCGAGGCGGGCTGGCGTGTCCTCTTGGCTCGAAGGGCCGAGAAGGAACCGAGGGCTCAGGCAGCTTCGAGGCCGGCCCGAGCGACGACTCCGGGTCGGGGATTGGCGCGTGATCGTCGATCTTGACGTGCCGAAGCGCGCCATCCGCGTCAAACGGGTGCTGCCGCGCGGCCGAGCATACGATCGCTGACCCATCGCGCCCGTGCTCTCATCCATGACGCCACCCGAATCGCGCTGGTCTTATCCGGGACGGTGGAGACGATCGCGCTGCAGCTTTTGGGGTGGCTATGGCGACCTCAATGACTGCAGCGCGATCCTGAGCCTCGACGGGAGCTCCTGTCTCGAGGGCTCGGTGGCGTGGTACTCGTTTAACCGCCGGCTGAGGGAGGTGGCCGATACGCCCCTACGGCCCGAGCAAGGCGAGGGGAACCACGCCGATGCCGTCTTTGCGGCGGTAGGCGGCGCGGCCGGTGGTGATGACGATCGCGTCGAGGAGGTCGTCGCCGATCGCGTCTTGCAGCCAGTGGAGGTGGCGGAGGTCGGCGTCTTGGGGGACCGCTGCCAGCTTGACCTCGATGGCGACGACGCGGTGGTCGTCACGCTCGACGATGAGGTCGACCTCGCGCTCGCCGGAGTGGAGGCGGAAGTGCTTGACCTCGGCCTCGGCGCCTTGGGCGTAGACGTGGGCGCTCAAGGTGGCCAGGGACTCGAAGAGGGCGCCGAGGAAGGTGCCGTCGCGGGGGATCGCCGGCCTGATCGCTTCGCCTTTCAGCAGCGCGCTCTTGGTGGCGCCGACCAGGCGCGCGGCAAGGGCCGGATCGCAGAGTTGGTGCTTCTCGGCGGTGCCGACGCGCTTCAGTTGGCTGCGGCTCGGCGTCCACCCCGGCACCGGGTCGAGGATCCAGAGCCGTTCGAGGGCGTCGCGGTAGGGGCCGGCGCCGCGGCGGGTGAGCTCCTGATCGCCCCCGACGGTCGCCGCCTGGCGGATCTTCTCGAAGGACGCGGTGGTCGACGACGCCGCGGCGTACGCCGTCATCCACCGGTGCAGCGCCGACCGGTTGCGCACCCGCTGCCCCAGCTCGGCGAGGTCCCGGTCGACGACGCGCTCGAGGTAACCGTCGAGCTGCGCCCGCAGCGCTTTGCCGGAGAAGCGGCGCAGCCCCGGCAGGCCGGAAGCGAGGATCTCGTCGGTGTAGTCCTCCAGCGAGAACGAGGTCTCCCCCTCCAGGGGCGCCCGCTCACCCTCCAGCAGCCCGGCCAGGCTGACGGTCCCGCCCGTTTCGAGCCGCTCGGCGAGCGCCAGGGGACGCATCCGGACCAGCGGGATCCGGGCGGCGCCGGAGTGCGTCCCGGTGCCGTCGGGCGAGGCCGACCCGGTGAGGAGGAAGCTGCCCGCCTCGGCGCCGCCGTCGACCGCGCGACGGACGAGGTCCCAGGTCTGCGGCAGCCGCTGCCACTCGTCGATCAGGATCGGGGTCTCGGCGACGAGCAGCCGCTTCGGATCCGCCGTCGCGAGCTCGAGCTGGTCGGGGTCGTCGAGCGCGTGGATCGTGCGGGCGCGCCGCGAGGCCATCGCCGTCTTCCCCACGCCTTTGGCGCCCTCGACCGCCAGCGCCGGGAGCGCGGCGAACAGCTCATCCAGCTCGGCTTCGAGGACGCGGCCTAGGTAGTCCCTTGTCATCGGGTCCTAGGATACAGATTCGCAGGGTTTAAGGATACGGTTTCGCAGGCGTTAGGGATACAGTTTCGCAGGACTTAGGGATACGGTTTCGCGGAAGCGTGGGATACGGTTTCGCGGACGGCTCAGGGAATCTTGCGGCCGAGCCAGCCGGAGTAGAAGCCCTCGATGTCGGGCAGGTACTCGTGCATCACCGGGTAGCCGGGTGGGACGGCTTCGGTCTCCAGCAGGCGGCCGGAGACCGGGCAGTAGAACTCGCGGAGCTCCTGCCAGTCGCCCTCGGGGTGGCCGAGGACCGGGTAGACCTCGCGGTAGAGCTCGTCGGTGTCGCGGACGAACATCGGCACGTGGAGCTTCCAGTTCTCGTCCCAGCGGCAGAGGTCGGCGCCCGCGTCGGTGCGGATCACCAGCTCGCCGTCGCTCGCGCGGCGGACGATGTTCATGCCCTCGCCGTAGGGGAGGACGATCGGGTCGTCGTAGTCCACCCGGCCCTGCAGCAGGGCGACCCACTTGTCGAAGCGATCGGGATCCTTGATCCCCGACTGGACCTCCTTCACCGCCCGCCGCGACAGCTTCTCGTCGAGCAGGTCGGCCAGCGTCTCCGCGGTCACCCGGGTGGTGACCGGGACGTCGACCAGGTCCGGCGGCAGGAAGACCTCGCTGCCGGCCAGGAACTCGCGCGCCGACTCCTCCGGCGTCACCTTCCCCGGCGCCGACACCTGGGTCGCCGTGGTCGGGGTGACGACGTCGAACTCGAAGTCCGCGGGCAGGTCCCAGAAGCCGCGGAACTCGGCCGCCCAGCGCGGCTCCAGCCGCATCGACTCCGCGTACATCACCCGCACCGTGTCGATCAGGCCGCCGGCGAGGATCCGCTCCCGCTGCTCCGCCCACCACTCGCGCGCCGGCCGCGCCCGCTCGAGCCGCGCCCGCATCAGCCCTTCGCGGTCGCCCAGCCCGTAGGCGCGCTCCGCCCAGCGCCGCTCCAGGTGCCCGCCGGCGACGTCCTCCTCGATCCGCTCCGCCGCCCGCAACAACGGATCGCCGAGCCCGCCGCCGCCGCGCCCGGTGCTCAGGTAGAGGTCCCCGGTCTTGACCGCGATCATCATCGTGTAGGGGTCCTGTTCGAGCTGGTGCTCGCCGGCCAGCGCCCGCAGCGCCACCTCTTCGCCGCTGACGTCGCCGACCGGGTAGGCATCCCCCGCCGCCGCCCGCGCGAAGATGTCGGAGCCGAACACGTTGTGGACGTAGGCGCTCGGCGCCGGGTAACCGCCGAACAGGCCCGGCGAGGTCAGCATGCCGCCCGCCCCGATGTTCTCGATCTCGAAGTCCTGGGTGCCGTTGACCAGCAGCAGCGTCTCGAAGGAGGAGCCGCCGCGGTGCCGTCCCCAACCGCCGGTGTTGGGCTTGATCCGCCGGCCGAGGTAGACCATCGGCTTGACCAGCTCCCACATCTCGATGTCGCCCATGTCGCCCTCGGGGTTGAAGACCGCGGCGCCGTAATCGAGCCCGTCGAGCACGTACTTGGCGCCCTGCCCCTGGGCGCCGATCTCGAAGTTCATGAAGCCGGAGATCTGCCCGTACTGGTCGATCCCGCCGCCCTGGGCGACGTTGCCCGGCACCGTGTAGGTGGAGACGATCTCCTCGATGTAGCCGCGCGACTGCAGGGCGCGGGAGATCGAGCGCAGGTACCCGGTGGAGGTCGTGAACATCGGCATCCAGGGGAACGAGGAGGAGCACGGGGCGTCGCCGAGGTCCGCCCAGCTGCCCTCGGTCAGCAGCAGCTCGGTCGCGTAGTAGGCGCCGTCGTTGATCTTGTCGTTGCAGATCAGCGTCTGGGTGAAGAGGATCCACTGCATCCCCTGCTGCGCCGCCGGGGTCGCGTTGAAGGAGTGCCAGCCCCAGGCCGAGGAGCCGCGCAGGTCGGTCGTCCAGCGGCCGTCGCGGTCGACCACCGCCTCGTAGGCGCCGTGGATGATCAGGTCGCGCCGCGCCCGCTTCGGCAGGTTGGACTTGTTCTCGTAGCGCGCCTCGGTGAAGCCCGCCGAGCGGTAGCGGCCCGGCACCAGGAGCCCGCGCACCCGCGACTTGAAGTCGCGCCGGCCGTCCTCGATCGCCTCGCGCATGAACTGCTTGAACGGCACCGTGCCCTCCTCCAGCACCAGCCGCTCGACCGCGTCGCGGATCATGTGGCAGCCGGCCAGGCGGGTCCGCTCGTCGAGCAGGTAGAGGCCCGGCGCGCGGCTCTGCATCGAGACCCGCTTGGTGTGCCAGCGGGCGATCGTGTCCGCTTCGCCGATCTTCATGCAGTGCAGGTCGATGCCGTCGTCGAAGCGGGTCGTCGGCCCGACCGGGACGCCGCCGGGGGTCGAGGCGCCGATGTCCATCACGTGGATCACGCCGCCCGCCCAGCCGAGCAGCTCGCCCGCGTCCTCGGGGTTGAAGATCGGCACGAAGGTCTGCACGTCGGCGTTGTGGACGTCACCGATCGTCGGCTGGTTGTTGGCGAAGATGTCACCGGGCGAGATCCCCGGGTTCTCCTCCCAGCCGTTGCGCACCATGAACTTGATCGCCTCGCTCATCGTGTGGACGTGGACGATGATCCCGGTCGAGAGCGCCACGTTGTCGCCCTCCGGGGTGTAGAGGGCGAAGCAGATCTCGCCCAGCTCGCGGACGATCGGCGAGGCGCTGATGTTGAGCGCCGTCTCGCGCGCCGTCACCATCCCGCCACGCACCCGTGAGAAGAGCTTCTCGAAGTGCAGGGGGTCGGATTCCTTCATCGCCAACTTGCGCAGCCCGGCGTAGTGGCCGGTCTGCTCGAAGGCGCTCTCCTGCGCCTCCAGCATCGCCGCCAAGGTCTGCCCGTCCCAGCCGATCGGCGCCCGCTCGCTCGGCTCCAGGTCCCGCGTCCTCTCGATCGTCGCCATCGCTCAGCCGTCCTTGTTCTCGAGGTGGAAGATCCCGTGCTCGTCCAACCAGGCGCGCCGGTCGGGCGGGATCGGGAAGGTCGTCGACTCGGCCTCCAGCACCGCCGGGCCCTCGATCGTCTGGCCGTTGCCGACGTCGTCCATCTCGTAGACGTCCGTCGTCGCGTGGCCGTCCGACCACCAGACCTGCCGCGTCTCCTTGACCGGCGGCGCGCCCGCCTGGGTCGGCAGCACCGGCAGGGTCGGCTTCTCGATCGGCACCGAGCCCTTGACGATCGCCTGGGCGACCAGGTAGCCGAGCTCCGGCGAGGACGCCGCCCGCGCGTACATCCGCGTGTAGGCCGCCTCGAAGGCGGCGATCAGCTCCTCCACCTCGGCGATCGAGTCGACCGAGGAGCGCGGCGCGTCGACCTCGATGTCGACCAGCTGGCCGTAGTACTGCATCCGCACCATGCGGGTGAAGGTGACGTCCTCGGCGGCGTGTCCCGACTTCGCGAACTCGGCGCGGACGCGGTCCTCGAGCGAGCGCCAGGCCTGGGTGAGGAGCCCGCCCATCGCCACCTTTTCCGCCTCCGGGGCGCCCGGCAGCAGCGGCAGGTCGACCTGGCGGTCGAAGCGGTACTCGAAGTCGGCGCAGGCGCAGCCGAAGGCCGAGAAGCCCGCCGCCCACTCCGGCACCAGCACCTGCTGGTAGGCGACGCCCGCGGTGTAGCCGGCGACGTGCAGCGGCCCGCCGCCGCCGTAACAGAGCAGGGTGTAGTCGGCCGGGCTGTAGCCCTTGCCGAGGATGCGGCCGACCGCCTCGTTGCGCAGCGAGGTCTCGAACAGCTCGATCACCCCGGCGGCGGCCGCCTCGATCTCGAGGCCGAGCGGCTCGGCCACCTGGCGGCGCACCTCGTGGCGGGCGCGGTCGAGGTCGAGCTGGACCTGGCCGCCGAGGAAGTACTCGGGGTTGAGCCGGCCCAGCACCAGGTTCAGGTCGGTGATCGAGACGGTCTCGACGCCGCCCTCCGGCCAGGCCGTGCCGATCATCGCCCCGGCCGAGTCGGGGCCGATCTCGGGCCGCCGCGCGTTCGGGTCGATGCGGACGAAGCTGCCGCAGCCGGCGCCGACCGAGTCGATCTGCACCAGCGGCATGTTGAGCAGGAATTTCGCCATGTCGGGCGTCGTCGTCACCTCGTAGCGCTTGCCGGTCAGCAGCGCGATGTCGAAGGAGGTGCCGCCGATGTCGGTGCAGAGCACGTTGTTGAGGTCGATCCGGTCGGCCAGCCAGCGGGCGCCGACGACGCCGCCGATCGGGCCGGAGACGAGCGTCGTCGCCAGCTGCTCGGCGTCGATCGAGATCGTGCCGCCGTGCGAGGCCATCACCCGCAGCTCGAAGCCCGCGCCGCGCTCCTTGGTGCGGTCGCGGACGGCGCGCAGGGTGCCGCGCGAGGGCTCGGCGGCGTAGGCCTCGACGACCACCGTGTTGAGGCGCGGGAAGTCGCGGCGGGACGGGTAGAGCTCGGAGGAGACGAAGACCGGGCAGTTGCCGTTCAGCCCGCGCGCCGCCTTCTCCTCCTCGAGGATCTCGCGCACCCGCTGCTCGTGGGCGGGGTTGCGGTAGCTGAAGATCAGGCTGACGACGATCCCCTCGACGCCTTCCTCGAGCAGCTGCCGCGCCGCCTCGCGGACGTCCTCCTCGCGCAGCGGCAGCACCTCGTTGCCGAACAGGTCGATGCGGCCGCGCACGCCGCGCACCCGCTCGCGCGGGATCAGCGGCTCGTTGTGGTGGTGGGTGGCGATGTGAAGGCGGTCGGCGTAGGAGAAGCCGAGATACGTCTGGATCCCCCGCTCCATCTGCAAGGAGTCCTCCTGCCCGGCGGTGACCAGCGCCCCGACCCGGCGGCCGGTCCGGGTCAGCAGCCGGTTCAGCATCGCGGTGCCGCTGAACACGGCCGAGCGGATCCGCGGGAAGCCCTCCTCCGGGGTCGAGTCCCACTGCCGCATCGCGTCCTCGGCCGAGCTCATCAGCCCCACCGACTCGTCCTGCGGCGTCGTCTGCGCCTTGCCGACGACGAAGCCCCCCTCCCCGTCGACGATAAAGGTGTCGGTCATCGTTCCGCCCGCGTCGATCGCCAGCACGCGCGGGTCATGTGCCTCAGCTCCCATGCGCCGAGCCTAGGCCGGGTCGGCGCCGCTGTCGTCGTCTTCGACAACCGATCGCAGGGACGTCCTTTGTGGTCCCGGCACAAAGGCGCACTCGGCCAGGCCGTGAGTAGGATCGGCCGGTGCGGGCGCGTACCGAAGATCTCCGCCAGCGGGCCCTGCGGGTCGGCGCGCGGATGTTCGCGAAAAGCTCCTACGCGGCGACGACGACGCGGGAGCTGTCGAAGGCGATCGGGATCACCAACGGCACCTTCCACCATCACTTCGCCACCAAGGAAGGGCTGCTGCTGGCGATCTGCGAGCGCTCGTTCGGGCGGATCGCGCGGGCCAATCGGGCGGCGCTGGAGGGGATCGACGACGACCTCGAGCGCCTGCGGGCGCTGATCGCCTCCTACGCCGCGGTCCTGAACGAAGACAAGTACCTGCACAAGACGGCGGTGGTCGACATGCGGGCGCTGGACGGCGAGAACCTGGCGAGCGCCGAAGCGGCGGCGGCGGAGGTGCGCGCGATCGTGCTCGAGGTGGTGCGCTCCGGGCAGGAGCACGGCGCCTTCCGCGACGACCTCGACGCGGCGGACCTCGCCCTGATCCTGATCGACCTGATCACCTGGAGCCTCTGGACCGAGCCGCGACCGGAGGCCGACGCCGACTCGCTGCAGGCGGCGGTGGCGGCGGTGTTCCTCGACGGGGCCGCGGCACCGGCATGAGTAGTTGTGAGAGATACCGCAGGCTAAGCTGCGGACAGACGATGAGGAGAGCGGGACCGGAATGACGGAGAGGCTTGCCGAAAGTGTCGCCCTGATCACCGGCGCCGCCCGCGGACAGGGCCGTACCCACGCCCTGCGGATGGCCCGCGAGGGAGCCGACCTGATCCTCTGCGACCTCGCCGAGGACGGGCTCGAGGACGTCCGCGAGGAGATCGAACGACTCGGCCAGCGGGCGGTGACCGGGCAGGTCGACATCCGCTCGGTCGAGGCGATGGACGAGCTGGTCGCCCGCGGGGTGGCGGAGCTCGGCAAGCTCGACATCGTCGTCGCCAACGCCGCCATCTTCGAGACCGAAGGCTTCTCCTGGGAACTCAAGGAGGACGCCTGGAAGGAGATGATCGACGTCAACCTGACCGGCACCTGGAACACGACCCGGGCGGCGATCCCGGGCATGATCGAGCGCCGCGAAGGGGGCGCGATCATCCTCATCGGCGCGGGCGGCTCGGCGATCGGCTTCCGCTCGCTCAGCCACTACAACGCCTCCAAGCACGGCGTCGTCGGGCTGATGCGGACGCTCGCCAACGAGCTCGCCCCGCACCGGATCCGGGTCAACTGCGTCAGCCCCTCGATCGTCGACACCCCGATGACGATGAACGAACGCATCTACTCCCAATACGCGGGCGGCATGAGCGGGGCGACCCTCGAGGACGTCAAAGCCGCCTTCTACGCGCAGAACGTCCTCCCGGTCCCCTGGATCGAGCCCGACGACGTCTCCAACGCCGTCCTCTTCCTCGCCTCCGGCGAAGGCGCCTACATCACCGGCGTCGACCTCCCCGTCGACTGCGGCTCCCGCATCCAACCCCCCGGCCTGCCTCCGAGCATCCTCGCGGACTAGCGTAGTTCCCGGGACGGGACGGGCGGGCTCGTGGGGCGGGCGGCCGTCCGAGGGGGCGGGGGCTCGGGGCGTTTGCGGCCGTCCGAGGGGGCGGGGGCCCGTGGCGTTTGCGGCCGTCCGAGGGAGGCCCTGGGCTCCTCATGGGGGTCCGGGCAGGCTGTGACCCCCATGAGGAGCCCAGGGCGCGCAGGCTTGCGGGGAAGGTGTCAAGGGTTCGTCACGTCTTCCGGGAGGGTTTGTCAAAGGGACGTGAGGAGGTCGGGGTCCCGTCAAAGGGACGGGGGAGGTCGGACTTACGTGACGTCCCCGCGCGCAAGAGTCCACACCTCGCCCCTGTCCGTGACGAAGATGCCGGGGACGTCACGCTTCCGTGGCCCCTGAGAGCCCCGGCCCAGGGTGAGTTCGCAGTTAGCGACACATGTTGTCGCTAACTGCGAACGCGCCTCCTGGCGTGACCCGCGAGGCATGAGGAAGACGGGAGGAAGCGTGAC
>Ga0153956_1002469_pt1 | contig 13540 bp, 9 predicted proteins | sample TSFL040MetaG_FD_104704 | JGI IMG/M metagenome (GOLD analysis project Ga0153956, IMG submission 104704) | Attine ant fungus gardens microbial communities from Florida, USA - TSFL040 MetaG | ecosystem: Host-associated > Fungi > Mycelium > Unclassified | place: USA: Florida, Wekiwa Springs... | reverse complement strand
GTCGTCGCCAAGCCGCTGCGCGACTGGGAGGAATTCAGCGGCCGCCTCGAGGCGGTCGACAGCGTCGAGATCCGCCCGCGCGTCTCCGGCTACATCGATTCGGTGAACTTCACCGAAGGTGCCCGCATCAAGAAGGGCCAGCTGTTGTTCCTCATCGATCCGCGCCCGTTCCGCGCCGAGGTGAATCGCCTCGCCGCGACGCTGAAAAGCGCTCGTGCGCAGCAACAGCTGGCCGCCTCCAACCACGAGCGTGGCAAACGCCTGCTCGCGCAGCACTGGATCTCGCAGCAGGCGTTCGACCAGCTCGCGACGACCGAGTCGACCAACGCGGACGACGCCGGCGCCGCGGCTGCCGCGCTCGAGGCGGCCCGCCTCAACCTCGAGTTCACCGAAGTGCGCTCGCCGATCGACGGCCGCGTCTCCCGCGCGCTGATCACGCCGGGCAACCTCGTTTCGAACACGAGCCTGCTGACGACCGTGGTGTCGGACGATCCGGTCTACGCCTACTTCGACGCCGACGAGCAGACCTACCTGAAGTTCGCCCGCGACATCGCGCGCGACGGTGGCGCGCACCAGGCGCAAAGCCCGGTGTTCATGGGGCTGGTCGACGAACAGGGCTATCCGCACGAAGGCCGCCTCGACTTCCTCGACAACGTGGTCGACGCCGCCAGCGGCACGATCCGCGGTCGCGCCGTGTTCGACAACGCCGACGGCCGCTTCACGCCGGGCCTGTTCGCGCGCATCAAGCTGGTCGGCGCGCAAAGCCACGACGCGATCCTGATCGACGACCGCGCGGTCGGCACCGATCTCGGCAAGAAGTACGTGCTGGCGCTGAAGGCCGACAACACGCTCGAATACCGCCTCGTGCAGCTCGGCGCAGCGATCGACGGCCTGCGTGTCGTCAAGGACGGCCTCGCCGCCGGCGACGTGATCGTCGTCAACGGCCTGCAGCACGTGAAGCCCGGCATCGCGGTCACGCCGACACGCGTCGAAATGAGCGCCGGCAACGCCGGTGTCGCGCAGCTGGCGCCGCGCCTGCAGGACGCGCCGCTGGTCGCCAGCCGCGGATCGCCGACGGCGAACTCGCAGCGCTAGCCGAACGGCCTCCCGTCAGCGGAAGACCATCCCGCACGTCGAACAAGAGATCGTCGTCCCGGCAACGGTCGGGATGACGGCGAACGGTTTCCAGCGCGCACGCTCCCGGACACACATCCATGAACCTCTCGCAATTCTTCATCACGCGTCCCGTCTTCGCCGGCGTGCTGTCGGCGTTGATCCTGCTGGCCGGCCTGATCGCGATCCCGTCGCTGCCGATTTCCGAGTATCCGGAGGTGGTGCCGCCGACGGTCGTCGTGCGCACGAGCTATCCGGGCGCGAATCCGAGCGTCATCGCCGACACCGTCGCCGGGCCGCTCGAACAGGCGATCACCGGCGTCGAGGACATGCTGTACCAGTATTCGCAGTCGACCTCCGACGGCGTCATGACCTTGACCGTCACGTTCAAGCTCGGCACCGACGTCGACAAGGCGCAAGTGCTGGTGCAGAACCGCGTCGCGCAGGCGACCCCGAAGCTGCCGCAGGACGTGCAGCGCATCGGCGTGACCACGGCGAAGGCGTCGCCGGACATCACCGTGGCGGTGTTCATCACCTCGCCCGACGGCCGCTACGACCAGAACTACCTGTCGAACTTCGCCTTGCTGCACGTGAAGGACGAGCTCGCGCGCCTCGACGGCGTCGGCGACGTGCAGCAGTTCGGCGGCGGCAACTACTCGATGCGCGTGTGGCTCGATCCGGACAAGGTCGCCGCGCGCGGCCTCACCGCGACCGACATCGCCGACGCGATCCGCGAACAGAACGTGCAGGTGGCGGCGGGGCAACTCGGTTCGTCGTCGGCACCCGCGAACGATTCGACCAGGCCGAATTTCCAGATCGCCGTGAACACGAAGGGCCGCCTCGTCAGCGAGGAGGACTTCGCCGACATCATCATCCGCACGGGTCCCTCGGGCCAGATCACGCGCCTGCGCGACGTCGCACGGATCGAACTCGGTTCGGACAACTACGCGCTGCGCGCGATGCTCGACAACAAGACGGCCGTCGCGATCCCGGTGTTCCAGCGACCGGGCAGCAATGCGATCGCGATCTCCGACGCGGTCCGCGCGAAGATGGCGGAGCTGAAGAAGACCTTCCCCGAGGGCATCGACTACAACGTCGCCTACGATCCGACCGTGTTCGTGCGCGGCTCGATCGAAGCGGTGCTGCACACGCTGCTCGAGGCGATCGTGCTGGTCGTCATCGTCGTGATCGTGTTCCTGCAGACCTGGCGCGCGTCGATCATCCCGCTGCTGGCGGTGCCCGTATCGCTGATCGGCACGCTCGGCGTGATGCATCTGTTCGGCTTCGGCCTCAATACCTTGTCGCTGTTCGGCCTGGTGCTCGCGATCGGCATCGTCGTCGACGACGCGATCGTCGTGGTCGAGAACGTCGAGCGCAACATCGAGGAAGGACTCGCGCCGCTGGCCGCCACCACCCAGGCGATGAAGGAAGTGACCGGCCCGATCATCGCGACCGCGCTGGTGCTGTGCGCGGTGTTCGTGCCGACCGCGTTCATCAGCGGCCTGTCCGGCCAGTTCTACAAGCAGTTCGCGCTGACGATCGCGATCAGCACGGTGATCTCGGCATTCAACTCGCTGACCCTGTCGCCGGCGCTTTCGGCGGTGCTGCTGAAGGCGCACGACGCGCCGCCGGACGCGTTCACGCGCCTGCTCAACGGTGCGCTCGGCTGGTTCTTCCGCCCGTTCAACCGCTTCTTCACGCGCGCGTCGAACGGCTACGTCGGCGCGGTCAGCCGCATCCTCGGGCGCAGCTCGATCGCGGTCTTCCTCTATGCCGGCCTGATCGCGGTCACCTTGTACGGATTCGCGCACACGCCGACCGGCTTCGTGCCGGCGCAGGACAAGCAGTACCTCGTCGGCTTCGCGCAATTGCCGGACGCCGCCACGCTCGATCGCACGCAGACAGTGGTCCGGCGCATGACCGACATCGCGCTGAAGACGCCGGGCGTCGAATCGGTGCCGGCGTTCCCGGGCCTGTCGATCAACGGTTTCACGAATGCGCCGAACTCCGGCATCGCGTTCACGCCGTTGAAGCCGTTCGACGAGCGCCGCGACGCGTCGCGCTCGGCCGGCGCCATCGCGATGGCGATGAACGCGCAGTTCGCGCAGATCCAGGACGCGTTCATCGCGATCTTCCCGCCGCCGCCGGTGAACGGCCTCGGCACGATCGGCGGCTTCAAGCTGCAGATCGAGGACCGCGGCAATTTCGGCGCCGACGAGCTGTACAAGCAACTGCAGAACGTGATCGCCAAGGCGAGCCGGCGCCCCGAGCTCGCCGGCACGTTCTCCGGCTTCCAGGTCAACGTGCCGCAGATCGACGTCGACGTCGACCGCGAGAAGGCGAAGTCGGCCGGCGTCCCGCTGCAGAACATCTACGACACGATGCAGATGTACCTCGGCGCGCTCTATGTCAACGACTTCAACCTGTTCGGCCGTACCTACCAGGTCAACGCGCAGGCTGAGCCGGGCTTCCGCGTCAGCGCGGACGACATCGGCCGCCTGAAGACGCGCAACGCCGCCGGCACGATGATCCCGCTCGCCAGTTTCGTCACCGCGAAGGAAATCTCCGGCCCCGATCGCGTGCCGCACTACAACGGCTACCTCGCCGCCGAGATCAACGCCGGACCCGCGCCGGGCTACAGCACCGGCCAGGCACAGGCGGCGATGGAGGAAGTACTCGCGCAGGAATTGCCGAACGGCATGACCTACGAATGGACCGACCTGACCTATCAGCAGATCCTCGCCGGCAACACGATGTTCTACATCTTCCCGCTGGTCGTGCTGCTGGTGTTCCTGGTGCTCGCCGCGCAGTACGAAAGCCTGTCGCTGCCGCTCGTCGTCGTGCTGATCGTGCCGATGTGCCTGCTCTGCGCGATCATGGGCGTGCTCGTCACCGGCGGCGACAACAACATCTTCACGCAGATCGGCCTGATCGTGCTGGTCGGCCTCGCCTGCAAGAACGCGATCCTGATCGTCGAGTTCGCGCGCGATCGCGAAGCGATGGGCGAATCGGTCTGGCAGGCCGTGCTCGACGCCTGCCGCCTGCGCCTGCGACCGATCCTGATGACCTCGCTCGCATTCGTGATGGGCGTGATCCCGCTGGTCACCTCGACCGGCGCCGGCTCCGAGATGCGCCGCGCGATGGGCGTGGCGGTGTTCTCCGGCATGCTCGGCGTGACCTTCTTCGGCCTGCTGCTGACGCCGGTGTTCTACCTGCTGGTCCGCCGCCGCCGCGAGCGGCGCGCAAGCGCGGCCACGCCGCTGCAGCCGGCGACGGACCACTGATCGCCGGCAACCCTTCCGCTACCGAGATCCGAACATGTCCGATTCCCTCGCCCTGCCATGCAACGAGGCGTGCCGGCCGACCACGCGCTGGGCGGCGGTGGTCGCGATGAGCGTCACCGCGTTCATCCTGGTCACCAGCGAATTCCTGCCGGTCGGCATTCTCAACATCCTGTCGGCCGACCTGCGCATCAGCGCCGGCGATGCCGGCGCGACCATCGTGCTGCCCGGCATTTCCGCGGCGCTGGCGGCCGTGCTCGCGCCGTACCTGGGGCGCCGGGCCGACCGCCGCGACCTCATTCTCCTGACCGTCCTGGCCAGCGTGCTGGGCAACCTGATTTCCGCGGCGGCATCCACGTATGCCCTGCTGCTGATCGGACGCGTGTTCCAGGGCATCGCCGTCGGCGGGTTCTGGTCGATCGCCCTGACCGTCGTACCGCGCGTGGCGCCGAAAGGAATCCACATCGCCAAGGTGATGTCGGTCTACATGCTCGGCGTCACCGCGGCGACCGTGCTCGGCGTGCCCCTCGCGACCTGGCTGACCGGCACGATCGGCTGGCGTGCCGCGTTCGCGATCATCAGCCTGGTCTGCGTGCTGGCGATGTTCGCCCTGCTGCGCTTCATGCCGCGCGTGCCGGCGATCGACCGGTTCCGCCTGCGCGACATGGGGCTGCTGCTGTCGTCGATGCCGCCCCGGATCGGTTTCATCGCCATCCTGCTGGTCGGCACGGGACACTTCCTGTCCTACGCCTATCTCGCGCCGTTCCTGCAACACGCGGCGCACTTCGACGTCGACCTGATCGCCACCACGTTGTTGATCTTCGGCGTCGGCGGTGTCGTCGGCACCTGGATCGGCGGCCATCTCGGCAGCCGGGACGTGCGCTACGGATTCCTGGCCACGGCGGTCGCGCTCATGTTCGGCATCGGCCTGCTGACGGTTTTCGCGGACTCGACGATCGCGATCGTCGTGCTGGTGAGTCTGTGGGGCATCGCCTGGGGCTGCTTTCCGATGCTCGCCAACACCTGGATGTTCGTGACTGCGCCGGACAAGGCCGAACGCGGCATCTCGGCGCTGGTGGTGGCGTTCCAGGTGATGATCGGCGGCAGCGCGCTGCTCGGCGGCTGGCTGGTCGATCACAAGGGCATCCAGCCGGTGCTGGTCCTCAGCACGGCAGCGGCGTTCCTCGGCGCACTGCTGGTGCTGGCCTACGCCCGCCGCATCCCGCTGCACCCGGGTGTCGCGAACGCGACGACACACTAACGCCGCCCGCGGATCGAGGCCGGAAACGGCCAGCCGACACGCACCGTCGCGGACAGCATGGCATTCGCCCCCTTCGAGGATTCACCGATGACGTCGACGACGATGCCGTCCGATGCCCGCCGCAATTCGGTCGCGCTGGTCGCGATCTGCCTCGCGTCCCTGATGTTCGGCCTCGAGATTTCCAGCGTGCCGGCGATCCTGCCGACGCTGGAACAGGTGTTGCGTGCCGGCTTCAAGGACCTGCAGTGGATCATGAATGCGTACACGATCGCCTGCACCACGGTGCTGATGGCGACCGGGACGCTGGCCGACCGCTTCGGCCGCAAGCGCGTGTTCCTGATCTGCACGATCGCATTCGGCATCACGTCGTTGCTGTGCGGAGTCGCGCCCGATGTGTCGACGCTGATCGTCGGTCGTTTCCTGCAAGGCATGGCCGGCGGCGCGATGTTCATCTGCACGGTCGCGGTGCTGTCGCACCAGTTTCGGGAAGGTGCCGAACGCAGCAAGGCGTTCGTCGCATGGGGCGTGATCAGCGGCATCGGTCTCGGCTTCGGGCCGGTCGTCGGCGGTTTGATCGTTGCCGCGTCGAACTGGCAATGGGTGTTCCTGATCCAGCTCCCGCTGGCGGCGCTCTCGCTGTTCCTCGCTTCCGGAAGCGTGCGGGAATCGAAAGACCCGTACGCCGGGAAACTCGATGTCGGCGGCATCGTCACCCTGTCCACGGCGGTATTCGCGTTGACGTGGTACATCACGCAAGGCGCCGACCTCGGCTTCGCCAGCCCCCGGGCGCTCGGCGTGCTCGCGACCAGCGCGGCGGCGTTCGCCGTCTTCGTGCGGATCGAATTGCGCGCCGCGCATCCGATGTTCGATTTCTCGGTCTTCGGGATCCGCGCGTTTTCCGGCGCGATCCTCGGCTGCGTCGGCATGAACGTCAGCTACTGGCCGCTGATGATCTATCTGCCGATCTACTTCCAGGGCGCACTCGGCTACGACAGCACCGCCAGCGGATTCTTCCTGCTCGCGTACACGCTGCCGTTCCTGGCGATGACACCCTTGGCCGAACGCCTGCTGCAGCGGTATCGGGCGCGCGTCGCGGTGCCGCTCGGCCTGTTCACGATCGGCGCAGGCTTGCTGTCGATGGCATTCGGCAGCAGCGTCGCTCACGCGAGCGGCTGGACACTGCTGCCGGGCACCCTGCTCGCCGGCATCGGCATCGGCTTGACCAACACGCCGGTCACCAATACGACGACCGTCTCGGTCTCGAGCGACCGCGCCGGCATGGCCTCGGGAATCGACGTCAGCGCGCGCCTGATCGCACTCGCGGTGAACATCGCGGTGATGGGCCTTCTGCTGCAGCAAGGCGTCGCTTCCTACCTGGACAGCAGCGCCGGCGGCGGGCTCGATGCCGCGCAACGGCATTCGCTCGCACAGAAGATCGCCGCCGGGAACCTGGACGCCTCCGACGCGATCGCGCGCGCGGCGCTGGCGCACGGCTTCGACGGATTGCTGCTTTACGGAGGCCTCGCCGCGTGGGTACTGGCCGCGGCGAGCTTCCTCGCGTTCGGCGCCGTCAGACAGCTCCGCAGCGCCGCCTCGCCGGCCGCACCCGCAGCAGGCGAAATCGAATGCCCGAACACGGCTTCCTGCCCCCATTGAACAGGCCCCCCGCTGCGGTTCCTGCGCCGCGGATCGATCACCCGACCACCCGACCAGAGGATCATGTCATGACCCGGAAAATCGCCCTCGTCACCGGCGCCACCCGCGGCATCGGTCTTGAAACCGCGCGCCAGCTCGCGCAGCAGGACGTCCACGTCATCATCGGCGCGCGCACGCTCGACAACGGCGCGGAGGCGGCACGCGTGCTGAAAGACGAAGGCTTCGATGCCGAAGCCATCGCGATCGACGTCACCGACGCGGCCAGCATCGCCGCCGCCGCACAGGAGATCGAGCGCACGCATGGCCGCCTCGACATCCTCGTCAACAACGCCGGCATCCTGCTCGACGATCTCCGCAAGAAGCCCTCGGAGCAGCCGCTCGAAACCTGGCGCACGACGTTCGACACCAACCTGTTCGGCCTGATCGCGGTCACCCAGGCATTCCTGCCGCTGCTGCACAAGTCTTCCGCCGCGCGCATCGTCAACGTGTCGAGCCTGCTCGGTTCGATCGCGCTGCATGCCGATCCCGCCTCGCCGATCTACGACTTCAAGGTGCCGGCCTACAACGTCTCCAAGACCGCGGTGAACGCGTGGACCGTGCAACTCGCCCACGAACTGCGCGGCAGTTCGGTCAAGGTCAACACGGTCCATCCGGGTTACGTGAAGACCGACATGAACAGGGGCGAAGGCGAGCTCGACATCCCGGAAGGCGCGAAGACCAGCGTGGACCTCGCGCTGATCGATGCGGACGGACCCAATGGCGGCTTCTTCCACCTTGGCCAGGTGCTTCCCTGGTAAGCCGGCGCGTGGATGCGTGCGTCTTCCGCGCGCATCCGCGCCTCCATGCAATCGCGGCCCTCCGGCGTAAACTGCGCGCATGCGCCATGCACTGGTTCGGCTGATCCTCCTGATCTTCGTGCTCGCGTCGGCGCGCGTCGACGCCGCGTCCGCCTACAAATGCACCAGCGCGGACGGCTCGATCGGCTTCCAGGACCTGCCATGCAATGCCTCCGCGAAGCAGCAGCGCCTGAGCCTGCCGGACGACGTGCGTGCGCCGGCATCGGACGATGACGCGGCCGCCGCCGACGCGCCGCCATCCTCGCCGCCGACCGTGCAGCAGGCGGTGACGGCGCCGCGCATGCCACCACCGAGCTTCTTCCTGTGCACGCGCTACGACGGAAGCCGCTACGTCAGCGAGAACGGCATCGGCGGCAGCAGCGCTGTTCCCTACGGCATGCTCGACGGACCGAACCAGAGCCTCGCCGACGCTTACGGCGGCCGCAACGGCATTGGCGTATCCGCGCCGGGACTGCGGACGATTCCGACCGTACCGGCGGCGCGGGCGCCGTTCGCCGGTGCGTATGTGCAAGTCGACGACGAATGCCACCACGCAGCGCCGCGCGAGGCCTGCGCATACCTGCGCGGCGAACTCGATCGCGTCGACGACGCGTTGAAGCGCGCCTTCAGCGACACCGAAGCGCAGCTTCGACAGGAGCAGAGCCGACTGCTTGATCGCTTGCGCGGGTGTTGACGAATCCGTGTTCGCGTGAACGTCGGCGCGTTGGCGACTTTTGCGCCAAACCGCGTGAAAGCGAGGCGTGACGCAGCCTGCACGCCTTCCTCCACAGACTTGTCCCGCCATCTGTCCACAGGCGTTGTGGACAACACGCATGCGTTTTTCGCATGCACGAAATCATGCGCGTTTTGCAAGCGCGAGGGCTGCTTCGACGCGTGAAATGCAGCGATCGAACGCTGTCGACCGGGTTGACGAATCCGTGTTCGTGTGAACGTCGGCGCGGTGACCAACTTTGCGCCAACGTGCGCGAGAACGAGGCGCGGCGCGGCCTGCGCGCCTTCTTCCACAGACTTGTCCCGCCACCTGTCCACAGGCGTTGTGGATAACGCGCGCGGCGCGGGTCCTGTCCGCTACGCCAGCGAGAATGCCGGACGCGGCGCATGGCGGCGCTCGTGTTCGAGCAACCATCGCTTGGTCGGCAAACCGCCGCCGAAGCCGGTCAACTTGCCGTTCGCGCCGATCACGCGATGACAGGGCACGATGATCGGCAGCGGATTCGCACCGTTCGCCGCACCGACCGCCCGGCTCGCCGACGGATCGCCGATGCGCCTCGCAAGCTCGCCGTAGCTGATCGTCTCGCCGTAGGGAATGCGCACGAGTTCATCCCACACGATCTTGCGGAAACCGCTGCCGTGCGCCGCGAGGGCAAGATCGAACGCCTGCAGTTCGCCGGCGAAATACGCTTGCAGTTGCGCGATCACCGCATCGAGCCGACGGCGGCTGCGATACCAACGCGGCCGGATGCGAGCGCCCTGGTCCATGCAGGGGAAATCGACGTGGCGCAGCCCCTGCTCGTCGGCGACCAGCAGCAACGGACCGATCGGCGTGTCCAGGTAGTCGTAGTCCACCCCGGCGGCATCGGATTCGCCGCTTGCGGTGAAATCGGTCGGCATTCGCATGTATCGGCGGCTCATGAGTTCCTCCACAGCAACATCACGGCGTACGCGCGCCACGGCCGCCATTCCCCGCTCAACGTTTCCAGTTCGCGTGTCGACAAGGTACGCCCTTGCCCTGCCGAGCGCCGCAGGATCAGGTCGGCGGACGGAAACGCATCCGGCTGCGCGAGCGCGCGCATCGCGATGTAGTGCGCGGTCCAGGGGCCGATGCCGGGCAAAGCGACGAGATCGCTCTCGAATGCCGCGAGCGACTGCTCGGCGCGGAACTGCACGCGGCCGTCGAGCAGCGCGCGTGCGAGGCCGCGGATCGTCGACGCGCGTGCGCGCGTGATGCCTTGTCGTTCGAGCGGCGCGTCGACGAGCACGTCCGGCGTCGGGAACAATGCCGTCAATCCGACGGCGGCGCCTTCGTCGAACGGCGTTCCGTACGTCGTCGCCACGCGCGAGGCGAGCGTGCGCGCGGCGGCGACGCTGACCTGCTGGCCGAGCACCGCGCGCACCGCGAGTTCGAAGCCGTCCCACGCACCGGGCAGGCGCTGGCCCGGCCAGCGACGGATCAACGGCTTCGTCAAGGCGCTGCGCCGAAAAACGGCAGCCAGTGCGCGCGGGTCCGCATCGACGTCGAACATGCGCTTGACGCGCGCGGCGATCGTGCCGAGCGCGCTGCTTCCCGGATGATGCACGCGCAGCGCGAGCGCACGATCGCCTGTCATCGGCGCGACTTCGAACCAGCCGGGCACGCCGTCGACCACGATGCTGCGGCGATAGCCCAGTGCATCGACGCTCTCGACACCGGGAATCGTGCGCCTCGAATAGAACTCCAGCAGGTGCGCGAAATCATAGGGCGCGCGATACGGCAAGCGCAGCTGGATGACGCCGGGCATGCGGGATCGGGAAGATTCGGGAAGTGCGGAACGCGACCCGCGGCTGCTGGCGGCGGATGCGCCTGGTCCCCTGCGGACCAGGCGCGGCGGCTTGCCGTAGGCCGCCGAGAACGCCGCATTGAAACGGCGCAGGCTCGCATAGCCGGATGCCTGTGCGATCGCGGTCATCGGCAGCGCGGTTTCGCCCAGCAGTTGCTTCGCGAACAGCAGGCGCCGCGTCGCCGCGACGTCGAGCGGACTCGCGCCGAGTTCTTCCGCGAACACGCGGCGCAGGTGGCGCTCGCCGACGCCGACACGCGCGGCGAGCTGCGGCAGCGAGCCTTCATCGAGCGCCCCCTGCTCGATCAACCGCAGCGCGCCGGCGACGAGTTCGCTTTTCGCGCGGTGCAGCGGCGAACCCGGCGCCGCCTCCGGCCGGCAGCGCAGGCACGGCCTGAAGCCCGCGGCCGATGCCGCCGCGGCGCTGTCGTAGTAGCGGATGTTCTGCGCCTTCGGCGACGGCGCCGGGCACACCGGCCGGCAGTAGATGCCGGTGGATGTGACGGCGGTGAAGAACAATCCGTCGAAGCGCGGATCGCGGGTCTGCCTTGCGCGCTCGCAAACGCGACGGTCGAGCTGGCTGGCGTGGCCGAGGGGCTGCATGTAGTGATGCTAACGCCGATCGCGGCGAGCGACTCGCCGTTTTCGGCCATCAATGCGCGAGCCGTATCGGCGGTGGCGCTGGCGTGCCGCTGCGACCGGATGCGACACCGGAAGCGCCGTCCGTCCGAGGAGACGATTTTTTTCGTCACCCGGGCGGAAAACACGGGTATTTGGCGCCGTGGCAGGCTTTATCCTACAGTCGGCACGCCCGAGGACTGCCCCCGGGTAGCCCATCCCTCGAAAAACGGAATATTCATGGCCAAGAACAACGCGACGAAGAAGAGCAGTTCCCCCAAAGCCGCGGCCAAGCCGGCCGCTGCGGCGAAGCCGGTCAAGGAAGCGCTGAGCAAGTCGGGCCTGGTGGCGCATCTGGCCGAGGCCAGCGGCGTGATCGCCAAGGACGTGCGTGCGGTGCTGGCTGCGCTGGAAGGCGCGGTGCACGGTTCGGTCAGCAAGAAGGGCGTCGGTTCCTTCACGCTGCCGGGCCTGCTGAAGATCACGGCGCTCAAGGTGCCGGCGAAGCCGAAGCGCAAGGGCATCAATCCGTTCACCAAGGAAGAGCAATGGTTCGCCGCCAAGCCAGCCTCGGTGAAGGTGAAGGTGCGCCCGCTGAAGAAGCTCAAGGACGCCGCAGCCTGATCGACGCGCGGATGCGGCGGCGCGAGTCCGCCGCATCCCGCGACGCGGCGGCGCGCGCTCCGGCCGTCGCTCGCGCTTGCGGACATCGCGCCGACGCGGTGTTTTCCGCGCTTTACTCCGACGCGGTTCCGTCGCGTATCCGTTCCCCGCATCCATCGCAGCCACGCCGTCCAGCGCTTCCGCCGGATTTCGCCGCCGTGCGAGGGCGCTGTGATCGCGATTCGCCGCGTGTCGAAATCCCGCCGGCTCGTTCGTCGCTGTCCTGAACACGGAACGCGGACATCCCACCCATCGAGTCGAGCGGAGAATCCCATGCGCGGTCATTCCTTTTCCCCGAACCTGTTTTTCGTCCTGCTGTCCGTCGGCGCGGGCGGCGCCGCGGCCGCGCCGGTCGCCTACACGATCGATCCGGACCACACGTACCCGAGCTTCGAGGCCGACCACCTCGGCGGCCTTTCGACCTGGCGCGGAAAATTCGACAAGACCAGCGGCACGGTGTCCCTGGACAAGGCCGCCGGCAGCGGCCACGTCGACATCCGCGTCGACCTCGCCAGCGTCGACTTCGGCCAGGCCAAGTTGAACGAGTACGCGAAGGGCGACCAGTTGTTCGACGTGGCCAGCCATCCGCAAGCGACCTACTCGGGAAAACTCGAAGGCTTCGTCGACGGCGTGCCGTCGCGCGTCGCCGGCAACCTGAGCCTGCACGGCGTGACCCGCCCCCTGGAGCTGAAGATCCGCACGTTCAAGTGCATGCCGCATCCGATGTACAAGCGCGAGGTCTGCGGCGCCGATGCGTTCGCCACGTTCAAGCGCGACGACTTCGGCCTCGGCGCCGGCAAGGACTACGGCTTCGCCATGGACGTGACCTTGCGCATCCAGGTCGAGGCGATCGCGGACGCGCCGGCGGCACGCGACGCATCGGCCAGCCGGCACTGAGCGCGTGCGGCACCATGGGGCGCCGCGTGCGAAAATCGCCGCGGCGCCGATGGCGTCGATCCTCCATCCGACTGGAATCCCATGTCCGCACTTCCTGCATCGCGTGGCGACGCCGCGCCTCGCACCGAGCCGATCGTGACGATCTCCGGCCTCGGCAAGACCTATTCCGGCGGCTTCCAGGCACTCAAGCGCGTCGACCTCGACATCCGCCGCGGCGAGATCCTCGCGCTGCTCGGGCCGAACGGTGCCGGCAAGACCACGCTGATCAGCATCATCTGCGGCATCGTCAAGCCGACCGTCGGCACCGTCGTCGCCGACGGCCACGACATCGTGCGCGACTATCGCGCCGCGCGGGCGAAGATCGGCCTGGTGCCGCAGGAGCTGTCCACCGACGCGTTCGAAAGCGTGTGGGCGACGGTGCGCTTCAGCCGCGGCCTGTTCGGCAAGGCGCCGAACCCGGCCTACCTCGAAAAGGTGCTGCGCGACCTGTCGCTGTGGGACAAGAAGGACAGCAAGATCATGACGCTGTCCGGCGGCATGAAGCGCCGCGTGCTGATCGCCAAGGCGCTCGCGCACGAGCCGGCGATCCTGTTCCTCGACGAACCAACCGCCGGCGTCGACGTCGAGCTGCGCCACGACATGTGGCAGATGGTGCGC
>Ga0153956_1002468_pt1 | contig 13544 bp, 16 predicted proteins | sample TSFL040MetaG_FD_104704 | JGI IMG/M metagenome (GOLD analysis project Ga0153956, IMG submission 104704) | Attine ant fungus gardens microbial communities from Florida, USA - TSFL040 MetaG | ecosystem: Host-associated > Fungi > Mycelium > Unclassified | place: USA: Florida, Wekiwa Springs... | reverse complement strand
TCGATCGGGGGGAGAGGTGGCTCGGCGAAGCCGAGACGGAGTGGGGGTCGATCAGCGCGGCATTAGACAATGCAAGCGCCAAGCTGTCATGCAAGCTATCGCCAAAGACCAGCCACATGGAAATGTGTGCATACCGTAGCTCCTCAAGGGGGGGAGATCAGCTGTATCTACCCCGGCACACTTGCCTTCAGCTCGGGGAACTTCTCATCAAACCGAGCGGCCCAGCGGACCAGGCGGCTGCGGCCCTTTTCCCACTGGCCGCCGAAGCGCAGCGCGAGATAGCCGAGGGTGGCGCGCAGCGCCAGTTGGCCGACGGTGATCTTCTGGGGCAGTTTCGGCGGGTTGGCGTTGAGGAGATCGAGGGCTGCGGTGATCTTGACCCACTGCTTGTCGAGCCAGGGCTGGTAGACGACGGCCTCAGGCCGCGTGCGCCGCTCGTAGACCATCGACAGCGCGCAGTCGCAGATGCCGTCGGCCAGCGCCTCCAGCACTTCCGCCTCGAGCCGCTTGTCGGGATTGCGCGGGAACAGCGCGTTCTTCGACAGCCTGTTGAGATGCTGGGTGATGGCGCGGCTGTCATAGATCGAGCGGCCGTCGTCCAGGACAAGCACCGGGATCTTGCCCAGCGGATTGGCGGCGATGAGCTCGGCCGGCCTGTCGTCCGTCTTGACCGGCACGAGGTCGACGGCGATGCCGGCATAGGCGGCCGCCATGCGGACCTTCGAGCTGTAAGGCGAGGCGGAGGCGTAGAGCAGCTTTGGCATGATCGGGTCCCTGATGTTGTCCTGGACGCACTGTTGGACCAACAGGCCGCGCGAGGCAACGGCCAAGGGTGTCAAACGGGGTGGCCAATCGACGGCGAGGCGGAGCCGTCCCCCCAACAAAGCCCGCACCGATAGAATCCGGGCGCCAACAAAAAGCTCCCGGACATCCACCGGCGGCGGATTCCGAGAGCTTACGGTAGTGCGGCCGCCGCTTCCGTGAAACAGGGAGTTGCTTCAGCCTCGTCGTGTCGCTTCAGTCTTAATTGTGCCACCCGGGGGGAGCGTCCGCTCCAACTCCGCTCTTCGTGATGCCAAACTGGCGAGACCGGCGCCTCGACGGCACCCGCCCTCACCTGTTCCGATCCGCGAGCGAAGCTACGCGACTACTTCTTGGCCTTGGCGGCTGCCTTCGGCTTGGCCGCGGGAGCTGCCTTCTTCACAGCCGCCGTGGACTTCGCTGCTGCTGCCTTGGCCGGGGCCTTGGCGGCAGGCTTTGCCGCGGGCTTCGCGGCCGGCTTGGCTGCTGCCTTGGCGGCGGGCTTCGCCGCAGCCTTGGCCGGAGCCTTGACGGCGGCCTTCGGCGCCGCTGCCTTCTTCACTGCCGCCGCAGGCTTGGCGGCCGGCTTCGCTGCTGCCTTGGCGGCCGGCTTGGCTGCGGCCTTGGCCGGAGCCTTGACGGCGGCAGCCTTAGGTGCCGCAGCTTTGGGTGCCGCTGCCTTCTTCACTGCTGCAGGTTTCGCGGCAGCCTTGGGTGCCGCCTTCTTTGCCGGCGCTTTCGCCGCCGGCGCCTTGGTTGACTGCTTTGCCATGCGATGCCCCTTGCGTTTTGCCGACGGCCGTGAGTGACCCGGCGTGCTCATGCATATCTGACTCGCGACTGTCTAGCCAGCGAAGCAACACAATGATTTTCAGTTATTGACTTTTGGTTACGCGAAGGCGCACGACGATGCGTGTCCTGGAAAAATTGTGAGCGAATCTTTCACTTTCCAAGTGACCGTCGGTCGCACAGGTCTTCTTACACCCTCTATCGTCGGATCATCATCGGCGAACCGGAAGAACTTCGGACCGGAATGTGAGCCGATCGCTCATAATAGACAAGAAACCCCGGAACCGCCGCTTTCATCTTGTCCAGCGAGAATATCTACAGATGAAGAGGGCTCGACCCGAGATAAGCGGCGCGGTAAAGCTTTTCCCTCGGAAAATGAGCTTATAGCTCACATTGTATCGTGTGGCCTCCATCGCCTCGCTCTGTCTTCTGCCAGCGGCGCGCCGGTTCGGCGCGATGCAGATGCACGGCATGGGTATCCCAGGGCGGCGAAATCCCGATCGACGCCAGAATGCGGCCGATCTCGCCGCGATGGTAGCCACCGTGCAGGACGACATGGGTCAGCATCTCCCGCCGTGTCATGCAGCCTTCGTCGCCGTCGGTGAAAGTGAAGGCGACGGACTGCGAAAGCGCCTGCCCGGAAACGGTTTCGAGATAGTCGAGATACCAGCGGTCGGTCCGCGCCATGGCGACGCGCAACGCATCCGGCTCCGGCGTTTCCCCGGTGTTGTCGCCGGCATAGCCATGGGCGACGCCTGTCAGATGCGCGGCGAAGATGCGCGACACGACATGGATGTGGTTCATCAGCCGCAGGGCCGCGTGCCTTTCCGTTTGCGCACTGCAAGGATCGAGACCAACGAGCTTTTCGAGAAGTTCGTCATTGGCCCACGCCTGATAGACAAGCATGCTCTTCAACAAGGTCGAGGCGCTCATCTTTCGGCTCCGTTGCGTTGATGGAAGGAATGTGAGTATCCTGTTTATATTCTCGGGAGACCCGGCCAGGATGTCTACTCGCATTGCAAAGCCGGCAGCGCGCATGCGCAAGCAGCCGCGCCAGGCACGCTCCATCGCAACGGTCGAGGCGATCATCGAAGCCGGTGCTCACGTTCTGAGCGAGCTCGGCTGGGCAGGGTTCAGCACCAACAAGGTGGCCGAGGCAGCCGGGGTCAGCATCGGTTCGCTCTACCAGTATTTCCCCGACAAGCTCGTGCTGGTCGACGCCATCCGGCGCCGCCACTTCGATCATGTGCTGTCGGTGATCCGCGAGGCCGCCGCCGAGGAGAAGCCGCTCAGGCAGTTCGCGCGCGAACTGGTGCGCGGCATGGTCGCCGCGCACAGCGTCCATCCGACGCTGCACCAGGTGCTGCTCGACGAGGCGCCCGGCGATCGCGGCTCGCGCGCCGCGCATGCATCGTTCCAGGCGCGTTACCTCGAACACTACGCGGCCGCCGTCGCGCAGTACCGCCGGCGCCGGAAGGACACCCAGACGATGGCGCGCGTGCTTTCGTCGGCGGTGGAGGGCGTGATCCACAACGCGGCGCGCCGCAACATGCTGGACGCTCCGGAACTGCAGAAACAGCTCGTCGAGTTGATCTCCGCCTATATATCGGGCGGCAAGGCAGCCTGAGGCAGCGGGCCCGGGGAAGCCGGGGCCAGCCGTGGTTCTTCACCGGTCATCGGCATCGCAGCCATTTTTTCGCACCGTGTGTCGATTCCGCCGGATATCGTTCGTCGTATGATCGCAACCAACCAAACCGAAGGAAGATACCGATGCGTTTCATGATGCTGATGATCCCCGGCGGCTACGCGACCGCCGCGCCCGACGTCAGGCCCGAGGCCGACGCCGTGGCGACGATGATGAAATACAATGAAGAACTGAAGCGAGCCGGCGTGCTGCTCGCGCTCGACGGGCTGCATCCGCCGTCAGTGGGCGCACGCGTCTCCTTCAAGGGCGGCAAGCCGACCGTCACCGACGGCCCCTTCGCGGAGGTCAAGGAAGTGCTCGGCGGCTATTGGATAATCGACGTGCGCTCGCCCGAGGAAGCCGTCGAATGGGCAAGCCGCTGCCCCGCGGGGGAAAACGACGTCATCGAGGTCCGGCGCGTTTTCGAGATGAGCGATTTTCCCGAGGACGTCCAGAAGGTCGCCGACGGTTTCGGCGAGCTCAAGGATTGACGCCGACCGCAACCGTCGAGGCGGTCTGGCGGATCGAGCAGCCGAGGCTCGCCGCCAGGCTGACCCGTATGCTGCGCGATGTCGGGCTGGCCGAAGAGGTGGTGCAGGATGCCTTCGTGCTGGCGCTGGAGCACTGGCCCCGCGACGGCATTCCGCGCAACCCGGCCGCCTGGCTGACCAGGGTCGCCACCAACCGCGCGCTCGACCGGCTGCGCCGCACCGTGCTGATCGACGGCAAGCATCGCCAGCTGGCCGTCGACCTTGCCGAACTGGAGCGTGCAATGCCCGACCTCGAGGCGGCGCTCGACGAGGATATCGACGACGACCTGCTGCGGCTGATCTTCACCGCCTGCCATCCTGCGCTGCCGCCCGAGCAGCGCGCGGCGCTCGCCTTGCGCATGCTCGGCGGGCTGTCGACGCCGGAGATCGCCCGCGCCTTCCTGGTGCCGGAGACAACGGTCGCGCAACGCATCGTGCGGGCCAAACGGACGCTGCGTGATGCCGGCATCGCGTTCGAGACGCCGCGCGGTCAGGAGCGGCGCGAGCGCCTCGGCGCCGTGCTGGAGGTGATCTACCTGATCTTCAACGAAGGCTATGTCGTGTCCGCGGGACCGGACTGGCTGCGCGCGGACCTCGGCAACGAGGCGATGCGCCTCGGCCGCTTGCTGGTGGCACTGATACCGCAGGAGCCCGAGGCGCTCGGCCTGCTCTGCCTGATGGAGCTCAGCGCCTCGCGCTTCGGCGCGCGCGCCGACGCCTCGGGCAGCCCGATCCTGCTGCTCGACCAGGACCGCAGCCGTTGGGACTGGTCGCTGATCCGGCGCGGCCTCGACGGCCTGGGCCGCGCCATGGCGCTCACGCCGACGCCCGGCCCCTATCAGCTTCAGGCGATGATCGCCGCCTGCCACGCCCGCGCGGTGAGCGCGGCCGACACCGACTGGATCGCCATCGCCGCCTATTACCAGGCGCTCGCTTGCGGCGCCCTCGCCTATCGTCGAGGTCAACCGGGCCGTTGCCGCAGGCATGGCGTTCGGACCGGCGCAGGGGCTCGCCATCGCCGACGCGCTGCGGGACGAGCCGCGGCTGAAGGATACGCATCTGTTGCCCACGGTGCGCGGCGACCTTCTGGCCAGGCTCGGACGGATGGAGGAAGCGCGCGCCGAATTCCGCCGCGCCGCCGAGCTGACCGTAAACGACAGGGAGCGCGCGCTGCTGCTCGCGCGGGCTGGCGGCGGTGAAGCCAGTTCAGGATAGGTCGGCGGGACAGCTCTCCCTCTGTCCTGCCCGAATGGCCTGTCGGCCGACGAACCTACCGCAGCACGCGGCAGCGGCCGTTGTAGACCATCCAGCGGTCGAAGCCCGACACGCAGAATTCGACATTGTCGCCGATCGAGGCAAAGCCCTGGCCCTCCTCGATCAGGTAGAAGATCGAGCGGTCGCGGCCGTCCGACAGGCTGACGGTGGCGCGGCAGTAGTGACGGCCGATCGGCCATTCGTCGCTGGCCCGCTCGTAGCGGTGCTGGTGGATGTCGCGGAAATCGGTGATCGCGACATTCGGCAGATGCGGAACGTGACGTACCTGGTAGCTGAAGCGATCCGTGATCCTGCTCAGCACCCAGTTCTCGCCGCAGACGCTTCCGTCGTTCTCGGTATAGACGGAAAGATCGGCGGCATGGGCTGCCTGGGTGAAGCCGAGCGAAACGCCGAACGGCGTCGAAAGCGAAATCAGCGCGGCAAGGGCGGAATGGGCGAAGCGAGTCATGACAGCCTCTCAAGGTCGGTTGCGCGCACTGTGCGGATTCGCTTGGCCCCGGTCAAGCGGTTGCGAAAACAATGGTTTCCCGACCACTTCATTCCGGCCGCCGGGCTTTGCGGGCCGTCGCTTACGAAGCTTCAATCCCGCGGAATGAAGGCGGGGTTGTAGGCGACCTCCCAAAGATGATCGTCCGGGTCCTGGAAGTAACCGGCATAGCCGCCCCAGAAGGTCTTTTGCGCCGGTTTCACCAGGCGCCCCGGCCGCGGCGGCCTGTGCCATCACGGCGTCGACCTCGGCCTCATCCGCCACATTGTGGCCGATGGTGAATTCGGTCGGGCTGCGGCCGGTGCGGGGCACGCCCGCGTCATGGGCGATGTTCGCGCGCCCGTAGAGGGCGAGTTTCAACCCTCCATGCAGATCGAAGAAGGCGACCGCGCCATGCTCGAACTCGCGACCGACGAGGCCTTCGGTCGGCAGGCCCAGCCCGTCGCGGTAGAATTCGAGCGATCGTTCGAGATCGTCGACCCCAAGCGTCAGCATGGTAATTCGGGCTTTCATCCGCGTTCTCTTTCGTCTCCACGACGCCATTTCCTGCAACAAACGCGGTTCGGCGGCAAAGGTGCCGATCTATTCGCCGGCCAGCCATTCGACCGTCCAGCCCGAAGGCCGCGCCACGGCGAGCGCATGGTGCAATGCCGGCAGCATCACCCGCAACTCGGCCTCCAGCGTGAAGGGCGGGTTCACCACCACCATGCCGCTGCCGTCGAGGCTGGGCTCGTTCGACGCCGGCCGGATCTCGAGGCCGATGTCGAGCAGCTTGGGGATGCCCGCCTGCTTGAGTTCCGCGCGGAAGGCCGCCACCGCCTTGCGGTCCTTGATCGGATACCAGAGCGCGTAGAGGCCGCCCGGCCAGCGCCGGTGCGCCCGCCGCAGGTTCTCGACCAACCGCGCGAACTCGCCGGCCTCCTCGAAGGGCGGATCGACGAGGACGAGACCGCGCTTTTCCTTGGGCGGCAGATGGGCGCCCAGCGCCAGCCAGCCGTCGAGCTCGATCACCCTCGCCTGGAAATCGCCGGCAAAGACGCCCTTCAGCCGCGCGGCGTCCTCGGGATGCAACTCCACCGCCGTCAGCCGGTCCTGCTTGCGCAAGAGGTGCCTGACGACAAGCGGTGAGCCGGGATAGCGGCGAAGGTCGCCGCCCGGGTTTTCGGCGCGCACCGCTTCGAGATAGGGCTGGAGCAGGGCCGACGCCTGGGGATCCAGAACGGCTTCCAGCAACCGGCCTATGCCGCCCTGCCATTCGCCGGTCTTGCCGGCCTCCACCGACGAGAGATCGTAGCGGCCGATGCCGGCATGGGTGTCGATGACGCGGAAGGCCTTGTCCTTCTGCTTGAGATATTCGACCAGGCGGCTGAGCACGGCGTGCTTGACGACATCGGCGAAATTGCCGGCGTGATAAGCATGGCGGTAGTTCATGGCATCCTCACCTTCGGCCGGCGTTACGGCCCCAGCGGGGCGCGGGCGGCTGCGCGTTCGGATTCGGCGGGTGCTTGCCGCCGAAGACCAGCGACAGCACCAGCCCGACGACGCCGACGCCCATCAGCACATAGCCCGCCGGCCTCGCCCTTTCGTCGATCGCGCCGGTGCCGGCGCGCAGGACCACGTCGACGGCCCTCATGTCGATGCCGCCGGCGTCGCCCTTGCCGACCGTGAAGACATAGGCGCCCGGCGAGACCTCCCCGATCACGCCGGCTTCGTCGCGGAAGATCCTGTCGGTCATTTGCGGGCCTGCCTGGCGAGGGCTGTCGGAATGGCTGAACGACAGCGTCGAGGCGAGCACCGTGCGGCCGCCGCTCGCCGCCGTCAGCGTCAGCACCGCGCGCTGCGAGGCGACGCGTTCGGCCCGCGCGGTGAGATCGACCAGCACCCTGACCGGCGCGTCGGCCGCCGATAGCCGCACCGTCGCCGGCCTGAAGCGCCCGCCCTCGTACACCCGGTAGATGCCGATGGCACGGCCGGAGAAATTGCTTATCGTCCATGGATAGAAGACGCCGATGGCGGCGCCAACGATCAGGACAAGGACGAAGACGAAGCGCATGCGCCGGTTTACCTCGAACTGGCGCCGATCGGGCGCGCTCTTCATGACGTCGGGCGATACGGATAGCCTGAGCAGCCCGCAACCCCGGCAAGGCTTAATCGCGCGCGCCGGCGATGCCAACCGGTTCTTGGCCAAACCGATGGGTCCCGCGCGACCAAGCCAGTGGATTCGCCACGGCTGCTGCTCTATAGGATCGACGCCTTGAAGCCGGAACGGTCGCGAGGCCGGGCCGGCACCGACCGACAGAGGCCGAAGCATCCCATCGCATCGGCCCCAGAAAGCAAGCTGGCGCGCCGCCCGGAGGGGCGGCTCCGTTGGAGACCTTGTTGAAGAAAGCAGTCTCGATAGTCGTCACCCTGGCGCTGCTGGCATGGCTTGCCAGCGACCAGCGCTGGAAGATGGTGGGCAACGCCTTCGCCAGCATCACGCCGGGCGCTTTCGTGGCGGTGGCGGCGGCGCTGTTCGTCACCTACGTGCTGCGGGCGCTGCGCGTCTGCGACGAGTTCCGCGACGACGTGAACGGCCGCTTCGGCGCCGTGCTTCGCGTCATCCTGATCCACAACGCGATGATCAACATCGTGCCCTTCCGCGGCGGCGAGACCGCTTTCCCGATCCTGCTGCGCCAGGTGTTCGGGGTGTCGATCGTTCGCGCCAGCGCTTCGCTCCTGTGGTTCCGCCTGCAGGACGCCTTTGTCGTCGGCGTGCTGGCCTGCCTGGTCTGGCCGGGCCTGCATCCGGCGCTGAGGGCGGCCGGCATCGCGGCGCTGATCGCCGCCGCCTGGTACCTGCCGCGCTGGGCGCGCGCGCCGCACAACTGGACGACGGGTGGCAGGATCGTCTCCAAGCTCGGCAAACTGCGCGACATCTTCACCGAGGCGACGGGCCGCTCGCGCTACGGCTGGTGGTGGACGATCGCCAACTGGGCGCTGAAGCTCGGCGTGCAGGGCTGGCTGCTCGCCATGCTGCTCGGCACATCCTTCCAGACCGCCTTTCCCGGCGCGGTCGGCGCGGAGGCCGCCGCGATCCTGCCGGTGCAGGGCGTCGCCGGCTTCGGCACCTACGAGGCGGGAGCTGCGGCGGCGCTGCTCTATTCCGGCATCGCCATGAAGGACGGCCTGCAGGCGGCACTGGCGCTCCACCTCTTCATCCTCTGCTCGGCGGCCGCCACCGGCGCGATCGCCTGGCTGTTCCCCTCGAAATCGACGCTCCCGGAAGGCCCGGCCACGGGACCCGCAAGGAAATGACCGCCATGAACGTGCTTCCCATTCCCTCCTCAGGATTGCCCGAGGGCGCCGTCATGCCCGAGCACAAGCTGTCCATCGTCATCCCGATGTACAACGAGGCCGACAATGTCGAACCTCTGCTCCTGCGCATCCACCAGGCGATGGAGGGCTACAGCCAGCCCTGGGAGGTGGTGCTGGTCGACGACGGCAGCACCGATGCCACGCCGGCCGAGATCAGGCGGCTCGCCGCCCATTACGGCCCGCATGTGCATGGCGTGGAGCTGGTGCGCAACTACAAGCAGACGGCCGCCATGCAGGCCGGCCTCGACACCGCGCGCGGCGACGTCATCGCGACGCTCGACGGCGACCTGCAGAACGACCCGTTCGACATACCACGCATGGTCTATCGCCTTCTGACCGAGGATCTCGACCTCGTCGCCGGCTGGCGCAAGGACCGCCAGGAAGGCTTCTGGATGCGCCGCTTCCCATCGCAGGTCGCCAACGCGCTGATCGCGCGCGTCACCGGCGTGCAGCTGAAGGATTATGGCTGCAGCCTGAAGGTGTTCCGCGGCAGCGTCATCCGCAGCGTGCGCCTCTACGGCGAAATGCACCGCTTCATCCCGGCGTGGCTGGCGACGGTGACCACGCCGCGCCGCATCGCACAGGAAGTCGTCACCCACCACGCCCGCATCCACGGCCAATCGAAATACGGCCTTTCGCGCACCTTCCGCGTCGCGCTCGATCTCGTCTTCATGTTCTTCTTCATGCGCTACCGCACAAGGCCCGGGCATTTCTTCGGCGGCATCGGCATCGTGCTCGGCGCGCTGGGCACGCTGATCCTGGCCTATCTGTTCACCTTGAAGGTGTTTTTCGGCCACGACATCGGAACGCGGCCGATGCTGATCACCGGCTTCTTCCTGGTCATCGCCGGATTGCAGGCGGTGACGTCGGGCGTGCTCGCCGAAATGCTGTCGCGCATCTATCTTGAAGCCAACGGCTCGCTGGCCTATGTGGCGCGGCCCCAGCCAGCGCATGGCGAGGGCGACGGCTGGCATTGGCCGAGCAAGCCGGCGCCCGCGAAGACGCGCGGGAAGTAAGCCAGTGTCGTCAGCCCTTTCCGCGCGAGGTGACTGCGCATGACCATACTGGTGACCGGAGCCGCGGGCTTCATCGGAAGCCAAGTCTGCCGCCGCCTTCTGGCGCGCGGCGACGAGGTGATCGGCGTCGACAGCATGAACGCCTATTACGATCCGGCGCTGAAGGCGGCGCGACTGGCGCTGCTCTCGGACCGGAAGGGGTTTTCGTTCCATCGGCTCGACATTGCCGAGCCCGGCGCGCTGGAGGCCAGGCTCAAGGGTGAGACAATCGGCCGCGTCGTGCATCTCGCGGCCCAGGCGGGCGTGCGCTATTCGCTCGAGAACCCGCGCGCCTATATCCACGCCAACATCTCGGGCCATCTGGAAATGCTGGAGCTGTGCCGCGCCCTGCCCGGCGTCGGGCACCTGGTCTATGCGTCGTCCAGCTCGGTCTATGGCGGCAACACCAAGGTGCCGTTCTCGGAAGGCGACCGCGTCGACAATCCGGTTTCGGTCTACGCGGCGACCAAGAAGGCCGACGAGCTGATCAGCTCGACCTATTCCCATCTCTACGGCCTGCCGCAGACGGGCCTGCGCTTCTTCACCGTCTACGGCCCATGGGGCCGGCCCGACATGGCGGCATGGCTCTTCACCGAGGCGATGCTGGCGGGAAAGCCGATCCGGGTGTTCTCGCAGGGCGAGATGTGGCGCGACTTCACCTATATCGACGACATCGTCGACGGCGTGGTCGCGGTGCTCGACCGGCCGCCGCCGGCCGACGGTCCGAGGCATCTGGTCTACAACATCGGCAACAGCCAGCCGGTGCATCTCAACCATTTCATCCAGACGCTGGAAGGACTGCTCGGCGTCGAGGCCATCCGCGAGGACCTGCCCATGCAGCCCGGCGAGGTCGAGCGGACCTATGCCGACACCAGCGCGCTCGAGCGCGATTTCGGCTTCCGCCCGAAGGTGCCGATCGAGGAAGGCCTGGCCAATTTCGTGGACTGGTACCGCAACCACTGGCGGCAGGGCGACGCGCGGTAGAGCAATTCCAGGAAAAGCGCGCAGCGGTTTTTCCGTCCGGAATTGCGCAAAAACGACAGCTGGAGCGGTCCAGCAAGTCCGTGAAGCGCTGGTCCAGCGCACGGAACCGGCGCTCCGCCCCTGGCGCGATTGCCAAGCGCAGGGATTTCGCGCAACGGTCTTACCGGCTGCAACGACTGCGAGACCTGATGCCGGGGGCTGACAAGACCGTGCTCATCACCGGGGCCCGCGCGCCGGTGGCGCTGCATCTGGCGCGCCTGCTCGACGGCGCCGGACGCCGCGTGATCCTGGCCGACACGCCCGCGCGCCCGATCGCCGCGGCGAGCAAGGCCTGCGCGCGCTACCACCGCCTGCCGCCGCCGCGCTTTTCGCCCGAGGCCTATGCCGACGCGGTCGAAGCGCTGCTGCGCAAGGAAAATGCGGGCCTCGTCATTCCCACCTGCGAGGAGGTCTTCCACCTCGCCGTGGCGTGGCGCGGACGGTCCATGCCCGCCCTCCTGTTCGCGCCCGGCATCGGCCTGCTGGCGGAGGTCCACAACAAGCACGCCTTCATCAGGCTCGCCGAAAAACTCGGGCTGGCGGCGCCCCCGACCATGCTGCTGAAGTCCACCGACGATCTGCGGATGGTGCGCGGCCGCGCGCGAGCTTGTGTTCAAGCCGGTCTGGTCGCGCTTCGCCAGCCATGTGCTGCTGCGGCCGGCGCCCGAAGCACTCGCGGGCATCGCCCCCTCGCCCGCCATGCCCTGGGTGGCGCAGCAATTCATCGAAGGCGAGGAGATCAGTGCCTATGCGGTTGCGCGCCAGGGGACGCTCAAGGCGCTGGCGCTCTATCGTTCGCCCCATCGCGCCGGCAAGGGCGCCGGCATCTTCTTCGAACGCGTCGAGGACATGGCCGCGCGCGCGTTGGTCGAGCGCATCGTCGCCGGCACCGGGTGGACGGGACAGATCTCCTTCGACCTGATGCGCGAGCCGGGCGGCCGCGTGCTGCCGCTCGAATGCAATCCGCGCGCGGTGAGCGGCCTGCATTTCTTCCGCGATCCGGCGCGCTTCGCGGATGCCGTGCTGGGCGACGGCCCGGAAGTGGCGCCCGAGGTCGCCGCGCCGCAGACCGCGCGGCTCGCCATGTGGATCTACGGGTTGCCGGCGGCGTTACGTTCGGGCGAACTCGGCCGCTTTCGCCGGGCGATGCGCGAGGGCGAGGAGTTGCTCGACTGGCCGGGAGATTCAGCGCCGGTCAAGGCGCAATGGCCGGCGCTGGCGGAGATCGCGGGGGTGGCATTGCGCGAGCGCATCAGCCTTCAGGCGGCCTCGACGCGGGATATCGAGTGGAACGGGCCGGGACTGGGCTGAGCATGCATGTCGCAAAGGCCGGCGGGACAGAGGGGGAGGAGTGAGGCGCTCACCTTTTACGTTGATCCGGCAATCACAATTCGATCTGATGCACCTTCGGCTCATTCGCCGCCGCCGGCATCTTCCCTTCCATGATCGCGACGATATCGCGGCGCAGGAAATCGAGCGGGCCGATCACCGGCACGGCCTGCGGCGGGTGCCGGGCGTTGTCGCTTGCCGATTTCAGCACGCGGCGGTCCTGCTGAAGGGCGACATTGAACAACGGCTTGAAGGCGAGCGCCTTCAGTTCGCCCAACAGGCCCTGGCGCCGGCCGATCAGCCAGCCGATACCCTCCACGGTGCGCTCATCCGCCTGGCGCAGATGGAAGGTGGTGGCGAGCACCAGCCCGTCCCTGCCCCAATATTCGAGCTCGGCGATGCCGGGATTGCGGAAACGGCCGATGGTCCTGGCGCGCTCGCCCTCCAGGAGCCGGCTGATCAGGCCCTGCTGCCGGTCCTCGCCGGTGTAGCAGGCTTCGACCCAGCCCTTGCCTCCCGTCACCTCGACCCGCACCAATTGGCGCTTCGAGGTCAGTCCGCGCAGCAGGCCCTTGTGCGTGAAATGGGTATGGGTGGCGTCGAGGATGTTTTCCGCCGCATCGACGACCGTCGACCGCGTCGACGAGCGCACGCGTCGTACGATGATGTCCCTGCCCTGCATGCAGTGCAGGTAAGGCTCCTCCCCGGGCGACCCGGACGAGATGAAGACGACGCCGTCGCGCTCGATCGCCGCATAGCGGCGGACCCTGTAATGCGGCATGGCGCCGACATGACCGGGAATGGCGGTGCAGCGGCCATCGCCGTCGTAGCGCCAGCCATGGTAGGGACATTCGATCTCGCCGCCGACCACCTTGCCGGTCGAGAGCTCGACCAGCCGATGCGGACAGCGGTCGAAAAGTGCAGCGATGCCTCGCGCGGAGCGGAACAGCACCACAGGCGCGCCGTCGAACAGGATGCGCTTCGGCCGCCTGCCGACATCGGCCGACAGCGCCACCGCCTGCCAGAAATCCTCCCCGCAGTCCCGGCGCTCGCTCACAGTTCGAACCTCCTGAGCAGGGGAATGCCGACCCGCGCCAGCACGGCCTCCATGACGCGGATCGCGACGCGCCGGCGGCGGGGAAGATGGCCGGCATAGACGGCGTTGTATTCGATCGCCGCGACGGCGCCGCGACGACGTTTGAAATCCGCCGCGC
>Ga0153956_1002467_pt1 | contig 13545 bp, 7 predicted proteins | sample TSFL040MetaG_FD_104704 | JGI IMG/M metagenome (GOLD analysis project Ga0153956, IMG submission 104704) | Attine ant fungus gardens microbial communities from Florida, USA - TSFL040 MetaG | ecosystem: Host-associated > Fungi > Mycelium > Unclassified | place: USA: Florida, Wekiwa Springs... | reverse complement strand
GGCGAGAGACGGCCGGTGATGGTCTGGATCTACGGAGGCGCCTTTGCCGCGGGGCTGACGGGCGCGCCGGTCTACGACGGGCAGTACTTCGCGCGCAAGGGCGTGGTGCTGGTCAGCGTGGCTTACCGCGTGGGCGCGTTCGGCTTCCTGGCCCATCCCGAGGCCACGCGCGAAGGTGGCGGCAGTTCCGGCAACTACGGCCTGCAGGACATGATCGCGGGCCTGGAGTGGGTGAAGCGGAACATCGCGCGCTTCGGCGGTGACCCGGGCAATGTCACCATCTTCGGCGAGTCCGCCGGTGGCATCGCCGTCAGCATGCTGGCGGCCGCACCGCCCGCGAAGGGCCTGTTCCAGCGGGCCATCTCCGAAAGCGGCGGCAATTTCGGGCCCGCCCGGCACGGCAAGGAAGGTGGCGTGAACATGGTGTCGCTGGCCGATGCCGAGCGCAACGGCACGCAGTTCCTGCAGAAGCTGGGTGCCCGGGACCTTGCCGCCGGACGTGCACTGCCTGCGGCCACCGTCCTGGGGACCGGCGGCAACCCGCTGGTGTCGGGCTTCTGGCCGAATTTCGATGGCCACGTGCTGCCGGGCGACCAGTACCTGCTCTACAGCCAGGGCCGGTTCAATGACACGCCGGTGCTGATCGGCACCAACTCGGACGAGGGGGCGCTGTTCGTGCAGCCGGGTGCGACGCCCGCCACGTTTGAACAGCAGATCCGCGATGGTTATGCGGCAGCGGCGGAAGCCATCCTGCGCGCCTATCCGCATGCCACGGATGCCGAGGCGTATCGCTCGACGAAGGACATCTTCCGTGACACTGCGTTCGCGTGGCCGACGTGGGCCTGGGCCACCCTGCAGTCGAAGCACGGGCACCACCGGGCCTGGGTGTATTACTTCGATCATCATGCCGCGCAGGTCCCCGGTTCGACCCATGCGTCGGAAATCCCCTACGTGTTCGGCACGCTCGGCCTGCCCGGCGCAAACCCCGGGGCGCAGCCCGTTGCGCCCACCGCGGCGGACCGCGCCATGTCGAAACTGATGCAGGACTATTGGATCAATTTCGCCCGCACCGGCGATCCCAACGGGGCGGGACTGCCGTCCTGGCCGGCCTTCGAGGCCGACAGTCAGCCGGCGATGATTTTCGATGCGACGCCCGGTGCGCGCGCGCTGCCGAACCAGCCGCAACTGGCTGCGATGGATGAGTACTACCGCGCGCTGCGCCAGCAGGCTGCCGCCAGGCCGTAGGCGCAAGTCACGCCCAGGGCCGGCGCGGCTGCGTCCGGCCCCGGTTTCGTCACGGGGCGCTGTCCTACCGGAACAGGCCTTCGATATATGCGGCGCCGAGCCCGACCTGCTGGTAATGCGCCTTGCACAACGCGATATAGCTGTGGACGTCGAAGTGGCCGACGGACTCGCCCTTTTCGTTCAGCCACAGCAGCGGGCCCGTGACGTTGAAAAACACCCGCATGGGGTCTTCGTGCTCGTAGGCGATCAGCGTGTGTCCTTCACCCGGGGTCTCATAGACGAAGTCGCCGGCGGTGGCCACCCAGTCATGCTCCAGGTAGCCCCATTTGCCGGAGATGGTGTAGGCGAACACGCCGTGGGGGTGATAGTGCCGGTTCACCAGGCCCGGACCCTTGGCCATAAGGACGTCGCACCACTGGTTGCGGTCCGGGGAAATCCATAGCGGCTTGCTGAAAACCGTTTCTGAGAACGGGACGAAGTAGCGCTCGTCCGTCAGATCGGCGACCTTGGGGAGGTAGACCTCCGGCCGCGCGTCGGGCTGGAAGACTTTTTCTATGGGTTTGATTCCGCGCCAGAATTCCGTACCTGCCTGCTTGCTCATCGCCCCTCGCGAGTTTTGGTTCCTGGAAGCTTCAACCTTGGGGCCCGGCGCCCGGGTCGTCAATTCTCAAGGCGCCGGGGCCGGGGAATCCGTATCAACAGCCAAGTTTCCGCTTCCCTTACAGCGAAAGCACGGGACCAACTGCATCATGCCGTCGCCCGGGCAGGTGGCGCAGCCACGGCCGCAGCAGGTGGAGATCAGTACCTGGCCCCCGCCATTACAGCCTGGGCAGGTTTCGAGCGCCGGGTTTGCGGGGGGTGCCATAGTCATGTTCCACAGTATGACGCAGCTGTTTCTCCGCTATGCTTCCGGGCAATCTTGACCGGCTAAAGGAAGGCGGGTTGCCCCGCACGCGTGAATCGATGAGCGAAGCAGCCTTGGCGAACTCCCCCAACACCTTTGACCTGCGCCGGATCGGGGCGCATCCGGATCACTGGTATCCACTGTGCTGGTCGAACGAGCTCAAGCCTGGCAAGACCCTGGGGCGGCGCTTCGCCGGTGAACCCATCGTGCTGTACCGTTCGGCCAGTGGCCGGGCTTTTGCCCTCGAGGATCGCTGTGCCCACCGCCAGGTGCCTCTGCACATGGGGGTGGTGTGCGGCGAGCAGCTCAAGTGCCACTACCACGGCTGGAGTTACGACGGTTCCGGCGCCTGCGTGGACGTTCCCTACCTGGGTAAGGAGCGGCTGCCGAATGGCGTGAAGGCCTACCCGGTCCACGAGGTCGACAACCTGCTGTTCGTGTTCCCGGGCAACCCGGCCCTGGCGGATGCGCGCCGGCCGAAAAGTCTCGGCGCCTTTGCCAACAAGGCCTACAAGACCCGTCAGCTGAACCGGGAGGTGGACTGCCACTACACCTTCATGCATGAAAACCTGTTCGACATGAACCACCAGTTCATGCATCGCAAGCAGATGGGCTCCATCAAGGCCATGTGCCTGAGCCGCTCACACGGCGATAACTGGGCGCAGGTGGAATACAGCTTCAGCCGCCAGGGCTCCGGTCAGTCGGCCGGCGAGCGTGTGATTGTCGACCTGATGCGCAGCCGCAAGGACAAGAAGGGCGATTTCTCCGACCACATGCGCATCCGCACCGATTACCCCTACCAGAACCTCAGGGTCTGGGTGGGACGTAACATCAATGTGGAGCAGGATGACCCGGTGCTGAGTGTGTGGCTGGGCTATACACCACTGGACGCGGAGCAGCGCACCAATCGCACTTTCGGCTACCTTTCGGTCAAAAAGCCACCCGTTCCCGGCGTGATCCATGCCGTCTGGCCCTTTGTCACGCGGTTCACGGAGAATATCTTCCGTGAGGACAAGGAAATCGTGGAGTACGAGCAGCGTGCCTACGATGCCCAGGGCGGGGACTGGAACAACGAGGTCTTTCCGCCCATCCGTGACCTGCGCGAAGTGCTCGCGCGCTGCGGCAAACCACGGTAGCGGGTGGCGGGCCGCCGGGGCATGGCTAGCCCTTCGGCTTGGTTTCCGCGGCCGACAGGATTGCCAGATGGTGGCGACGGGCGTCTTCCACCGTGTCCCGGAGCCACTGGATGCCGTTGAGCTGCAGGCCCTGGTGCTGCACCAGCAACCGGGTGAGGGCTTCATCCACCGTCATGTGAGCCAGCGAGGGCCGGGGATCATCCACGTCCTGCATCTCCTCGGGCACCGGCAGGCCGAGCCTGGTGGCGCCGTCATGCAGTGCGCGCCCCAGGTCCTTCAGGCTCAGCAGGGCTTCGCGACACAGCAGGCCGGCCAGATGCAGCAGGGTGTTCTGCGCGTCCGTCGGCAGGGCCGAGGGGTCGAGGCCCGCGCCCTTGCAGAACGCGACCAAGCCGCTGGCGAGGTCGCCGGTCTGGGGTTGTGCCTGGGCATGCCGTTCCTGGGCGCGTTCGGCCGCGCGGGCGAGGCGGGCGATCCGCTGCGCCAGGGCGCGGCGTTCGGTCTGGGAGTCTTCGGCATCGGCTATCAGGGCCGACAGCCGCATGGGGGTGCCGGTCAGGGATGGGCCGGTGCCGGTGTCCACCTTGCGGGCGGCCTGGACCGAATCCGCCGTCAGCAGGTCATCCAGGTTCAGTGAGGCGTCGAGGTCGGAATCCCCGCCGGCGACCACCCCGCGGACCGCGTCCACCTGGGAAGGCAGTGCCAGGACCTGCACCGAGGAGACCTCCGGTGCCGGTCCAGGATCGGCCGCAAGGGTCAATTCCCCGGGGTTTTCCGGGGGTTGGGAGACCGGGGAAGCGAGGGGCGGGTCGTGTTCCGGCTCCACCATGGCCAGCAGCTGGTACTCGCCCATGCGGATGAGGTCGCCGTTGCGCAGCACGTGGGCGCCCAGGTCGGCCACCGGGCGGGCATCGTCGTTGACATACACGCCGTTGGTGCTGATGTCCTCGAGGATGTAGAGGCTGTCGCGGTAGTGCACCCGGGCATGGTGGGCGGAAACGTACCGTTGCGGGTCGGGCAGCACCCAGTGGTTGTCCGAGGCGCGGCCGATGGTCGCCCCGTGCGCGTCCAGCACGAGGGTGGCCTGGCGCCCCAGCCGCCGCCGGTGATCACTGATGATGCGTAGTTGCAACGCCATGGGGGACCTATAATGGTCCCTCACGCTATCAAACCCCCAGATTATGCCCGCGGCACCCAGTCACATTTTCAAGATTCTGTTCGTCAACCAGGGCAAGGTATACGAGGTATACGCCCGCAACGTCAGCCACGGCAGCCTGTTCGGCTTCATCGAGGTCGAGGGCATCGTGTTCGGTGAACGCGGCACGGTGGTACTGGACCCCGCCGAGGAGCGCATCAAGACCGAGTTCGAGGGGGTGAGCCGCAGCTACCTGCCCCTGCATTCGGTCCTGCGCATCGACGAGGTCAAAAAGCAGGGGACCGCGAAGATCACCTCCCTGGAGGGCGGCAACGTCACGCCCTTCCCCATGCCCATGTATTCGAGTCCGGCGGGCGATCCGCCGCGCAAGTAGGCAATGACCCAACAGATGCTCCAGATCGAAGGCAGCCCCGCACTTTCCACCTTCCGCATCCAAAAGCTTGTCGAGCGCCTGCGCACGATCGAGCCTGACGTCACCGGGGTGCGCACGCGCTACGTGCACTTCACCGACGTCGACAGTGAATTGTCCGTGCCGCAGCGCACAGTGCTCGAACGGCTGCTGACCTACGGGCCCCACATGCAGGACGAGCCGCCCGCGGCCGGGTCGGTGCACGCCGTGCTGGTGGTACCGCGTGCCGGCACCATCTCGCCCTGGTCCAGCAAGGCCACGGACATCGCCCGGGTGTGCGGCCTTGGCGCCGTCCGCCGCATCGAACGCGGCATCCGCTACGAGATCAGTGTTTCAAGGCCGCTGGCGCAGCCGGCGCTGGCGCGGGTGGCGGCGGCGCTGTTCGACCGTATGACGGAAATGACCCTGGAGGATGCCCCGCAGGCAGCGCTGCTGTTCGGCGAGTCCCGGCCGCACGGGGCGGAGCGGGTGAGCCTGGGCGCCGATGGCCGCGCGGCGCTGGCAAAGGCCAATGCACAGCTGGGCCTGGCGCTGGCCGACGATGAGATCGACTACCTGCTGGCAGCCTTCGGACGTCTGGGCCGTGACCCGACGGACGTCGAGCTCATGATGTTCGCGCAGGCCAATTCCGAACATTGCCGCCACAAGATCTTCAACGCGGAGTTCACCGTCGACGGCGCCGCGCAGCCTCAGTCGCTGTTCGCGATGATCCGCAACACGCATGCGAAGGCGCCGGCGGGCATCCTGTCCGCGTACAAGGACAACGCGGCCGTGATGGCAGGCCACGACGGCACGCGCTACTTCCCCGATCCCGCGACGGCGGTGTATCGCGGTGTGCGCGAACCCATCGACATCCTGATGAAGGTGGAGACCCACAACCACCCGACGGCGATTTCCCCGTTCCCCGGTGCCGCCACCGGTGCCGGCGGGGAGATCCGCGACGAGGGCGCGACGGGCTGCGGTGCCAAGCCCAAGGCGGGCCTGGCCGGCTTCTCGGTCTCGCACCTGCGCATCCCCGGATTCATGCAGCCGTGGGAGGCGAGCATCGGCAAGCCCGACCGCATCGCCTCCGCGCTCGACATCATGATCGAGGGGCCCATCGGCGCCGCGGCTTTCAACAACGAGTTCGGGCGGCCGAATATCTGCGGCTACTTCCGCACCTTCGAGCAGCACGCCGCCGGTGACGCACCGGAGCGGGTGCGTGGCTATCACAAGCCCATCATGATCGCCGGCGGCCTCGGCAACATCCGCCGCCCCCATGTGGAAAAAGGCGAGGTGCCGGTCGGCGCCGCACTGGTGGTGCTGGGCGGGCCTGCGATGCTGATCGGCCTGGGGGGTGGCGCGGCCTCCTCGGTGGCCAGCGGTGCCAGCCATGCGGAACTGGATTTTGCCTCCGTGCAGCGCGGCAATCCGGAAATCGAGCGCCGGGCCCAGGAGGTCATCGACCGCTGCTGGGCCTTGGGGGACGACAACCCCATTGCCTTGATCCATGACGTTGGCGCCGGCGGGCTGTCCAACGCAGTGCCCGAGGCCGTGGCGCACAGCGCCCGCGGCGCGCGCGTGAACCTGCGTGCAGTGCCCAGCAGCGAGCCGGGCATGTCGCCCCTGGAAATCTGGTGCAACGAGGCCCAGGAGCGCTACGTGCTGGCGCTGTATCCCGATGCGCTGGCGCGCTTCGATGCCATTGCCGCGCGCGAGCGTTGTCCCTACGCGGTGATCGGCACCCTCGACGCCAGCGGCACACTGGTGGTGAGTGATCCGCAGTTCGGCGACAGGCCGGTGGACATGCCCATCGAGGTGCTGCTGGGCAAGACGCCGCGCATGACCCGCGACGTCCGCAGCCAGGTGCCCGTGACACGCGAGTTCAACGCCGCCATGCTCGATGCCCGCGAGGCGCTGCTGCGGGTGCTGGCCTTCCCGGCGGTGGCGGACAAGACCTTCCTGATTTCCATCGGCGACCGCACGGTGGGTGGCCTGGTCAGCCGTGACCAGATGGTGGGCCCGTGGCAGGTGCCGGTCAGCGATGTCGCGGTGACCCTGGCCGACTACGTGGGCCACGCCGGCGAGGCCATGGCGATGGGTGAGCGCACACCGGTGGCGGTGCTCGATGCGCCGGCCTCGGGGCGCCTGGCGATTGCCGAGGCCGTGACCAATATCCTGGCCGCCGATGTGGCGCAACTGGGGCAGGTGCGGCTGTCGGCCAACTGGATGGCGGCCTGTGGCGAACCGGGTGAGGACGCCGCGCTGTACGCCACGGTGCGCGCCGTGGGCGAGGAACTGTGTCCGGCGCTGGGCATCGCTATTCCGGTGGGCAAGGACTCGCTGTCCATGAAGACCACCTGGCGCGACGGCAGGACGGACAAGGCCGTGGTGGCGCCGGTGTCATTGATCATTTCCGCGTTTGCGCCCGTCGGCGATGTGCGCAGGACCCTCACACCGCAGTTGCGCACCGACCTGGGCGCCTCGACGCTGTGGCTGATCGACCTGGCCGCGGGCAAGGCCCGTCTCGGCGGTTCGGCGCTGGCGCAGGTGTATGGTCAGCTGGGCGCGGCCGCGCCCGACCTCGATGATCCGCGGCTGCTGGTGAAGTTCGCGGCCGCGATGGCGGCAGCGCGTACGGCGGGCCTCGTGACCGCCTACCACGACCGCTCCGACGGCGGCCTGGCCGCGAGCCTCGTGGAAATGGCCTTTGCCGGCCATTGTGGCCTCGACATCACGCTGCCCGCGGGCGGTGCGCCCGCTATGGCGCAGCTGTTCGCCGAGGAGCCCGGCGTGGTGTTGCAGGTGCTGGACTCGAAGCGGGCGGCGTTCGAAGCGGTGCTGGCGGAGCATGGCCTCACCGCCGTGGGGGTGCCGCTGGGCACGCCGACGACGGCGCTGCGTGTGCGCATAAAGGGCGCGGGCCTTGCGATCGACGAGGACTGGAGCGTGCTGCGCAAGGCCTGGTCGGAGACGGGGAGCCGCCTGCGGGCGCTGCGTGATGACCCGGACTGCGCGGCCCAGGAACTGGCCGCGCAATGCGATGCCGCCGACCCGGGCCTCAAGGTCGCACTGACCTTCGATCCCCAGGCTGACGTCGCCGCACCATACCTCGCCACGGGCGCGCGGCCCAAGGTTGCCATCCTGCGCGAGCAGGGCGTGAACAGCCAGGTCGAGACCGCCGCCGTGTGTGAGCAGGCCGGCTTCGAGGCGCACGACGTGCACATGACGGACATCCTGTCCGGTCGTCGCAGCCTGGATGAGTTCAAGGGCCTGGTGGCCTGTGGCGGCTTTTCCTACGGCGACGTGCTGGGCGCCGGCGAGGGCTGGGCCAAGTCCATCCTGTTCAACGCGGCGGCGCGGGCCGAGTTCGCGGCGTTCTTCGAGCGGCCGGACACGTTCACCCTGGGGTCCTGCAATGGCTGCCAGATGCTGGCGGCGCTGAAGGAACTGATCCCGGGCACCGGCCTGTGGCCGCGCTTCGTGCGCAACAAGGTCGAGCAGTTCGAGGCGCGGTTCTCGCTGGTGGAGATCCGGCCGTCGCCCTCCATCCTGCTCGCCGGCATGGAAGGCTCGCGGCTGCCGGTTGCCGTGTCGCACGGTGAAGGCCGGGCCGAGTTCCGGTCCGCCGCGCAGCAGGCGGCGTGCGAACAGGCCGGGCTGATCGCCTACCGCTACATCACCCACGACGACGCGCCGGCGATGGCGTATCCATACAACCCCAATGGCAGCCCGCTGGGCCTGGCGGCGATTGCAAGCAGTGACGGCCGCGTGACCGCGAGCATGCCGCACCCGGAGCGTTCCTACCGCTACGTGCAGAACTCCTGGCGCCCGGATGGCGCGGGAGAGTGGTCGGGCTGGATGCGGATGTTCAGGAACGCGAGGAAGTGGGTGGGCTAGGGCTTGACGGGTTTCACATAACGGGGTCCGCCAAGGGGGTAGGATGCTCCGGTCGCCCAGTCGGGCGAGTCACGCCGGGACACTTCGATGCATCCTACTGCCATGCGCAATTGCGCCGCGTTCTTCGAGTGCTATGGGCCGGTCCTCGCGACCAGGCCGGGGTGCAAGGTCCTGGACATCGGCTCACAGGACGTCAATGGCAGCCTCAAGCAGGTGATGCCAGCCGGTTTCAGCTACGTCGGCGTGGATTTCGTCCCCGGCAACAACGTGGACGTGGTGCTCGAAGATCCATACCGCCTGCCGTTTGACACGCAGTCGGCAGACGTCATTCTTTCCAGTTCGTGCTTCGAGCACGCCGAGATGTTCTGGGTGCTGTTCCTGGAAATCCTGCGGGTGCTCAAGCCCGGCGGGCTGTTCTACCTGAACGTGCCGTCCAACGGGGAGTTCCATCGCTGGCCGGTGGATTGCTGGCGCTTCTACCCGGACAGCGGCCGCGCCCTGGTGCGCTGGGCGCAGCACAGCGGCGTGGACGCGGCTTTGCTCGAGTCCTACACCAGCACCCAGGATGGCGACCAGTGGAACGATTTCGTCGCCGTGTTCGTGAAGGACTCGCAGCAGGCGGGACACTATCCCGGCCGCATCGTCGAGCGCCTGGCGAACTTCAACAACGGCATGGTGCTGGGGGAGCAGCAGTTCCGCAACTTCAGCCAGCTGCCCGAGGACCGGCGCAAGCTGGCGGTCATCGGCCACATCATCGCCGACCGGATCAAGGCGACCTGAAGCTGCCCGGCCTGCCCGGCCGGGTCAGGCCGGCGCCAGGCTGGCGGCGGCGGCGGCGCACGACCCGAGGAACGATTCGGTGAATTCGGCGCTGCCGCCGGCGCTGCGGATCTGGGAGCGCATTTCGTCCACGGAACAGACTTCCCGCCAGCGCCCGTAGAGGGCGACAAGCGGCCCGAACCGGCGCACCTGCAGGTAGCTGGCCAGCAGTTGCGCGAAGGCCGTGGAGCGGACCATGTGGTCGGTGAGGCAGGTGGCCAAAGCCGTCATCTCCGCGTCCTCGACGTGGCGCCACATGTTGAAAAGCGCGTGGAAGCCGAAGGTCGGGGCACCCGGAGCGGCGTGCTCGTAGGCGAAGCGGTCGGCGACCTCATCGGGCGCAAAGCGGATGCCGAAGTCGCGTACCAGCGCCGGGCGGCTGGTGCGGCAGACGAGTTCGTCCTCGTTGGCGCCCGGCACGAGCGCGAAGGCGGGCGATGCCGTGATTTCCAGCAACCTGCGGGAGCGCAGGCTGAAGCCGCCGTTGCCGACGGCCATGCCGTCCCGGTAAAAGGGCCAGCGGGCGCCGATCCAGTCGTATTGCAGGAATTCAGGCCTCCAGGCGCGCGGCTCCACCACATAGCCATCCCACTGGATCACCAGCACGTGGGAGGTGTGGATATGTTGCGCGAGATCGCGCAGCACGAAGCGGGAATAGTCGTCGCGCGAACGCAAGGGGGCGATCGCCACATGGCGGAACACGCTGCTGGGCACTGGCGTGTCGGAAAACAATATGGCGTCACCGAAGCCGCACAGGGCCGTGGAGATGCGCAAGGCGCGGGCGGCCAGGGCGGGCGTGGCACAGTCCGCCGCGCACACCGTCACGTTGTTCAGGTCGGATTTCACGGGATGATGCAGCCGGTGCGGGTGGGTGCCGGCTTCAGCGGGCAAGCAGCGGCCTGATGGCATCCAGCACCATGGGCACGGTGATCTGCTGCTTCATGCAGGCGAACGAGCCACCGTCGGGACACCAGTTCGCGAACACCTCGTTTATGTTGGTCTCCCCGCTGTGCACGCGCGCCAGGTGCGGCGCCATGATCGAGTCGTCGTACATCTGCTGGTAGCAGGGCTGGAACCTGCAGCTGGGTCCGACCGCGACGGCGCGCCAGGCGGCGGTCTCGTGACGGAATGGCAGCCGCCACGGCCCGTGCACCGAGGAATACAGCCCGACAATACCGATGTCCGTGGCGGCTGCCAGCTGCACCGGGCCGCTGTCGGTGGACACGAAAAGGTCGGAGCGCCGCATGAGCGCGATGGTGGCCTTCATGCTCAGCGCGTCCACGGCATTGAGCGTGCCCTCCGCGGTGATGCCGAGGGCCGCCTTGGCGGAGTCCGCGGTGCTGCCGATGGCGATGACCTGGTGTCCATCCTGCAGCAGTATCGTGGCCAGCGCGTCCCACTGCGGCAGTGGCCAGGTCCGGTTGGGGTCGCCTTGGGCCGCATGCAGCAGGATGCGGGAGCGGCCGGCGGGTACCGCCGGCCATGAGGCCACGAGGGCGTCAACCTCGGCTTCGGCGGCGGGATCGGGGTTCAGGTCGATGTGCTTGAGGCCGGCATCCGCGGTGATGCCGAAGGCATCCAGGTAGGCGTCGGCCTGGTGCTTGCGGCTGATGCTGAAGCCGATGGGGTTGAGATTGACGTGCCGCACGACCGCGTATGCCGATGCGATGCTTTCCCGCGAGGTTTCCACGCGGTCGACGTGGGGGCAGGAGCGCACCAGGTCGTGGAAGCGGGGCGCGGTCACGATGCATACGGGACGTCCGGACAGTTGCTTCAGGGCCTTGGCTGCGCCCAACGCCATGAGGACGTCGCCCAGGCCGCCACGGCGTTCGAGGCAGATGGCATCCGCCAGCCGCAGGGTTTCGACGGCATCCAGCTGGCGGCGTACCGCGAGAAGTTCGACATGGCCCGGGTGCTCCGGTGGCACGGCCATGTCCCTGACGTCGAAGCCGTACTCCTTCAGCAGCGCGACCAGCTGTGCCTTGGAGAAGGCATGGTGGCGCGTGATGTCCGGCCAGTACGGGTTGGTCTGCGTGGCCTCCAGGTGCCGCCAGCCGGAGGAAGTCCGGTCCGGGGCGCTGACGACCAGCACGCCTCCCGGCTTGAGGAGCAGGGCGGCCTTGCGCAACGCGGCGCGCGGATCCGGCAGTTGCGGCAGCACGTCCAGCAGTGTCAGGACATCGGGGACGATCTCGAAGTCCACCGTCATGAAGTCGCGCACCAGGGCGCTGAAGCCCAGTTGCCTGGCGTCTTCCACCGGTGCAGGGCTGGTGTCCAGTCCGACGGCGGCATAGCCATAGTCGAGTGCCGCCGCCAGCAGCGAGCCGTCGCCGCAGCCGACATCCACCCAGGCCGGCCTGGACTCGCGACCCATCACGGCGTCATATCCACCCAGCTGCCTGGTGACGCTTTCGACCAGTTTGATGCGGGACGCATGCCTGGCCGGCCAGGTGCCGGGGGCCGGATTGGCTGGTGCGGCCTTCGCCAGTTCGGCCCGGCCGCCGTCGCTCCAGTGGTGGCGGGTATGGACATGCGAGCAGGTGCCGCATTGCAACCACTCGATGGTGGCGGGCAGGGGTTCGTGCCACAGGGGATGGGTCGCGGTCTGGGCGAACCCCAGTGACTGGCCGTCGCCGCCGCACAGGGGGCAGCCGCGATAGGCGGTCTGCAGCGCAGCCACCCGCCCGGTGAATTCGCGTTGTGGCGGTTGCGTGTCCATCGGGCCGGCGTCTGGAACGTCCATGTGGTCCGGTGCCTGTCCGGAGCGGTGACGGTCGACCATCAGCCCGATGGCGGTTTCGAAATCGCGCGTGAAGCGCGCGGTGTCGAACAGCGGGGCGCTCAGGCGGTTGGCGGCAATCCGCGCGCGCAGTGCGTCGCGGTAGGGGGTGTCGGTGCCGATGCGGCGCGCGATCCGCACCATGCCGTCGGCATCGTCGCCCACCAGCTCCGGGAGGTCCATGGCGTTGAGCAGGCTTTCGCTCACGCGGGAGGCAAAGTGCCGGCCGCGCGCCGTGATCACCGGGACACCGGCCCACAGGGCATCGGAGGTCGTGGTGTGGCCGTTGCAGACGAGGGTGTCGAGCACTGCATCGGCGAGCTTCAGGCGGGCCAGGTGGTCCTGGGGTGTGGCGAAAGGGGCGTAGATGATCCTGTCCGGCCCGATCCCGGCCAGCCTGGCATGTCGCGACAGGTTGGCTCGGGCGGCTTCGCTCTGGCCCAGCAGCCACAGCACGCTGCCGGGAACCTCCTGCAGGATGCGCATCCACACCGCGAAGCTGCCACGGTCGATCTTGTATGACTGGTTGAAGGCGCCGAAGATGGTCCTGCCTTCCGGCAGGCCGTGGCGGGCGCGCGTGCCGGGATCGGCGGCGGCCGCCCGCCGCCGGTCATTGCACTGGTAGCTGTGCGGCAGGCGGCAGAGTTTCTCGGAGTAGAAGGGCTTGCTGCCATCCGGTGTGACGAACCGGTCCGAGACCACGTAGTCGATATCGGGGCTGGCGGCACTGCCGGGAAAGCCCAGGTAGGTCGCCTGCAGCGCCGCCGGCCGGTATGCGGGGATGCCGGAGCGTCCGTTGCCGGTGTAGAGCTTGAGGTCGAACAGGATGTCGAGCCGGTCCGCGGCGATGCGCCGGGCCGCCTGTTCGTCGCTCATCTCGTTCACCGGGACATGGTGTTCCACGGCGTCCAGAAAGCGCTGCCGGTATTCGGAGATGTCCGGATTGGTGTGGTCATAGGCGAAGACTTCGAATCGCCCGCGGTCGTGATGCTCAAGGACTCCCGCCAGCAGGTGCATGGTGGCGTGGTTGCGGAAATCAGAGGACAGGTAGCCGACCCGTATGCGACGTCCCTGCGGTGGTTGCGGGGCCGGTGCCAGCGGTGTCGGGCGCGCCACCATGCGGGAGACGTATGCGCGGGTGACACCGGCATTCACCGCTTCATCTGCGCACCAGGTCAGGTTCGTGAGCGGGAATTCCTGCGGGGAGGCGAAGTCGTC